>Ga0172375_10013012_pt1 | contig 10372 bp, 9 predicted proteins | sample LakKiv1m_FD_114537 | JGI IMG/M metagenome (GOLD analysis project Ga0172375, IMG submission 114537) | Freshwater microbial communities from Kabuno Bay, South-Kivu, Congo - kab_092012_11.1m | ecosystem: Environmental > Aquatic > Freshwater > Lake | place: Democratic Republic of the Congo...
CCCCATTCCCAATGACCAGAAACGGGATTGCCCGCCCCCCCGATCAAGGCGGGCCCCCTGTCGGTGGCGGGGGGAACGACGGTCCCGGGCGCAGGAGGTCCCTCTTGCGGGCCACTCGTCGGCGGGGGCGGCGGATTCTGCAACCGGTCGATGTACTGCGAAAACTGTTCCGGACTCATGCCGCTACGTCCGGCTTGGCCGGCGTCATCAGACAATCCGGACACATCGGTACCCCCGGATCCGAAACCGGTGTCCGCCCCCTCGCCGCCGGTCGATACGGGCGTCGGCGTGGAGTCCTCCACAAGCTGCCTCACCTCGAACGGACGCACGTCCCGTTCCTTCATGCCGGCCCCGGGCTCCAAGACCACGGCCACGCCGGACTTCGTGATGGTCAACACACGATCCAACTGCTCACGAAGCTCGCCTTGCTGTTCGCTGGCCGTGCGCGTGATGACAATCGTCTTTCCCGTCGGCAGGTGCAGGACATACACATTCTCATGGTTGTCCTTGAGCCGGAATCCGAGTTCACAGCCGCGGATTCCGATCGTCGCCATCTTGGTCTTCACCTTGAAGCGATCGGGATTCATGTCGGTGATCTTGCCGGTAATGACCCGGAAGACCCCTTTCGCCATCTTCACGGAGGCGCTACCTTCCTTGCCCGCCTTGGGGTCATAGACATACTGGTCAATCACCAGCTCACTCCCCTCGCCCTCGGATACAATGGAGTCATCATTGAACATGACCTGTATCTTGGCGCTCTTGGCCGTCACAATCTTGTCGTTGAGATAGATGGGGGACTTGAGATCGAGGTTTCTTTCCTTGGCGTCCTCACCGGTGGCCTTGACCTGACCGGTGATGGCAATAACCTGTCCGATGGACTCCACTCCGGAGACGCAGAACGCGCTCCCTAAGAACCCAAAAATCGCGACCAATAGCCACTTCCGTGACTGTGTCATAGGGACCCCCAATGTTCCAAGTGTTGCGATAGTTTAGCTCATCCCCATGCCGAAAGTCAACAAAGGACGACATCTCGAAGATCTCAGTTGTCGCATCCTGGGCTTGATTTCCGGATCATTCGATCCGATAGTCATTGCCGGAGGATGTTTGTGAGGAAAACGCCGCGGCCGCCAGAACTTATCGTAGCACTCGACGTCCCCTCCGCTGACCGCATTCCCTCAATCCTCGATGCGCTTCCTTCTGCCATCACCTGGTACAAGGTGGGGCTGGAGCTCTTTGCCAGCGAAGGGCCGACCGCCCTGTCGCTCCTCAAGGCCCGGGGCAAGAAGATCTTCCTCGATCTGAAATTCCATGACATCCCGCGCACGGTCGCCCGGGCCGTTCATTCCGCGGCCCGGCACGGGGTAGGCCTCGTGACTGTCCACGCTGCCGGCGGACGCGACATGTTGAAGGCCGCTGCCGAAGCAGCAGGAGAGTCGGGTATGCCTGACCTCGCACTGGTGGCGGTCACGACCCTGACCAGCCTGAACGACAAAGACCTCAAGGAAATGGGCGTTTTGCGACCCCTGACCGAACACACGCTATCGCTTGGCGAAATGGCGATTACCGCAGGTATTCACGGGTTGGTTTGCTCCCCCTTGGAGGCGGCGGTCTTCCGCCGCACACTGGGTCCCACACCTCTCCTCGTCACCCCGGGTATACGACCCGCCGGCGCCGATGTCGGGGATCAGAAACGAATTGCCACCCCTCAAGCCGCCATTGAAGCTGGGTCTGATTTCCTAGTAGTGGGCCGCCCCATTCTGGAAGCCGCCGATATAAACGAGGCGGCCCAACTGATCCTGGATCAAATCAAGCATGCCGTCTAATCAGACGACATTCGCTCTCCTGACTCTCCCCTGGGGCTTTGCCCCGTAGACACCAACCGGCCGTAGTGCCGGTACCAGGAATCCCCCCTCGCGGGAGGCTAGCCAGAAAACGGTGATCAGATTCAAGGTTCCCATCGACTCCGTAACGCACTCACGTAGGTGTCGACTATATATGTCATTCTTCCGGTTCATGATCCCTCTCCATTCTCCCGGTATAACGGAAGCATGGCGTATGCCAAAGTCAGCCTCCCCCTGTCCATGCCGCCAGTTCGAGTTTTGGCCGGCCCGAGGCCACGATAGTTGGCCGACGGCGGCCACGCAGGAGCGAATCGGCCGCCACCAGCCAGATTCCCGTCAGATCTGTCTTGTATCGCTGTCCCTACCCTCTATTATCCCGCGAGACAATAAATCTGTGAAAGGACGACATGATGGACACCATGACACACAAACAGCGTTTTCTTGGCGCGCTTAACCGGAAACCAGTCGATCTTCTGCCGTGCGGCGACGGCCTGTGGGGCGAAACCTCCGCCAAGTACGTGGCCCAGGGCAAGTTGAAAGAGGGCGAAGACCATTGTGCCCACTTTGACATGAGCTGGCGCAGCGGCGGTTGGCTGAACAGCTGTGCGGATTTGGACTTCCAAGTTGTCACCCTGGAGGAGACCAGCGAAACGATTCTGCGCCTGGACGGTAACGGCGCCAGGCTGCGTTACTGGAAGGCCAAGTCGGGGACCCCTGAGCACGTCGGTTTCACCGTCACCGACCGCGAAAGCTGGGAAAAGCATGTCAAACCGCATCTCGTAAAGCTCGACCGTCGTCGCATTCCCTTCGAAGGTTACCGGAACACAAAGAAACAGGCGGCCGAGGAAAAGCGCGCTTTCTGCTGGGCCGGTGTTGCCCCGTTTGAGCAGATGCATCCGGTATGCGGCCACGAGAACATGCTCATGGGGATGGCTCTCGACCCCGACTGGGTCAAGGACATGGTCACGACCTTCGCTGACTTCACGGTGCGTCACCTCGAGGTACTCTTCGCCGAGGAAGGCAAGCCGGACGCCATGTGGTTCTACGAGGACATGGGTTTCAAGGAGAAGCCGTTCATGTCGCCCGCCATGTATGAGGACATCATGCTCCCCGGGCACAAGAAACTGTTCGAATACTCGCACGACCTCGGGCTGAAGGTCATTGTCCATTCCTGCGGGTACGTGGAGCCGCTCGTTCCCGGCTTGATCGAAGCCGGCATGGATTGCCTGCAGGCGATGGAGGTCAAAGCCGGCATGGACCTGCCCACACTGGCGAAGCGTTTCGGCAAGAAGATCGCCTTCTGCGGTGGTGTTGATATTCGCACCGTCGCGTCGAACGATTTCAGGAAGATCGACGAAGAGCTCAACCGCAAGATCATTCCGGTTCTCAAGATGGGTACCGGTTACATCCTGCATTCCGATCATTCCATTCCTCCTGAAGTCGAACACGACACACTCAAGTACTTCTTCGATCACGGCCGTCGGATCACGCAACGATTGAAGTCATGAAGATTGCCGACATTCCGGCCGTCAACCGGATACTGAAACGGGAATACGTCAAGCACGAGGCGCCGATCGTCGAGCTCACCAAGTCGCGAACGGATGACCCGTTTCAGATCCTGGTCACGACTATCCTGAGCGCACGCACCAAGGATGGAACAACCGCGGAGGTCTCCGCGCGGTTGTTCAAGGTGGTAAAGAAAGCCCACGATTTCGACAGACTGTCCATTCCGCAACTGGAGAAGCTGATCTTCCCCATCGGCTTCTACCACACCAAGGCCCGGCACCTGAAACAGCTGCCCGGCGCTTTGGATACACTATTCGGTGGCCGCATTCCGGATCGGATCGAAGACCTGGTTGAGCTCCCGGGTGTAGGCCGGAAAGTCGCCAACCTGGTCCGCGCCGTGGCCTTCGACAAACCGGCCATCTGCGTAGATGTTCACGTCCACCGCATCTGCAATCGTCTCGGGCTTCTCGAGACAAAGAATCCATTTAAAACGGAAATGGCCTTGCGCAGAATCCTCCCGGCCCGCTACTGGATTACGTGGAACTCCTATATTGTCTCGTTCGGACAGACCATTTGCGCGCCCGTGGGGCCCCGGTGCAGCCTCTGCCCGCTCGTTCGCTGGTGCCGCCGCGTGGGAGTTACCCGGCATCGTTAGGCAGAGGGGCCGCTCATGACCGACATATCCTGGTGGGGCTGGATCGTGCTGGGCGTGAGCGCCTTCTTCATCGGGCTCTCCAAGACCGGGCTTCCCGGCGTCGGTATCCTCGCCATTATCACGGTGGCGACCGTTATCCCGGCTCGCGCCTCGACCGGTCTGATCCTGCCCATGCTCATCGTTGGCGATGTGTTCGCCGTGTCCTACTATCACCGCCATGCCGTCTGGGCGCACCTCTTCAAGCTCCTGCCCTATGCCGTCCTCGGGATTCTCGCCGGCTACCTGGCCATGGGCCACGTCAATGATGTGCAGTTGCGCCGCATTATGGGCGGGATTGTGATTGTTTTGCTGGCGCTGAACTACTGGCGTAATCGACACCTGGCGGACGACGCCCCGGTCCCGACGGCGTGGTGGTTTCCGGCCATCCTCGGATTCCTGGCCGGGGTGACCACCATGATGGCCAACGCCGCCGGCCCGATTATGACGATCTACCTGCTGGCCATGCGGCTGCCCAAGGAGGAGTTCGTCGGCACGGGTGCCTGGTATTTCTTCATGGTAAACTGTTTTAAGGTTCCGTTTAGTGCCCATCTCGGGCTCATCACGCTCACATCTTTGAAGTTCAACCTGCTGCTGAGTCCGTTTATTGTGGTCGGAGCAGTGGCCGGGATAGCCGTGATCAAGCGCATCCCCGGCAAGTTCTTCAACGAGATTGTGCAGTGGCTTGCCCTGGCGGGCGCCATCAAGCTGCTTATTTGAGTCCGTGCCGCGACCCGTGAGCCTTTGTCCGGCACGGCTTGCCGGTCTTTCTGGCTCGGGACTCCCTCGCGAGAGAAGTATTCACCCGGGTCTTGGCGCTGAAACCGATGCTGGCGAGGATATAGGGAGTCACGATCTTCGCATAGCCGGTCTCGTTCGGGTGGATCCCGTCCGAGACCAGTTCAAGGTAGTTCTCAACGCCCTTCCGCAGGACGGCATCCCAGTTGGGATGGTGATCAATCAGCAGCAATCGCCGTTCGCGTGCGACATCCCGGTACATCTCGGTGTAGTCCGTGAAGTGCGGCCGCCGCTCCAAGTGCTCCCGGATCGGCGGGTTCATGACCATGAGGATGACTTCGGCCCTGGAATTGCGCCTGCGGATACGATCGATCATGTATGTCAGATTCTCTCTCGCTTCGGCAACACTCGTCTTGTATTCCAAAAACGCGTCGTTGATCGAGAATTCGATAAACACCACATCCGGGTTCTTGTTGAGAACTCTCTCCCGCAGATTCGCCACGCCCCATCGGGACCACATGGCTCCTTTTCCGCTGTTGGTCAACTTAACCAACCCCGGGTAGCTCTCGTTCAGTGCATCCCGCATTTGCCACACCCACGCGCCGCCCTCCGTCAGACTGCACCCGTAGCAGACGATGTGCTGCGGCTTACCGGCCGCCAGCGCTTTGATGAATCCTGCCTGTTTCATTTGTTCCTGTTTCGAAGAATGGTACCCCCGGCGTGGTTCGAACACGCGACCCTGGGATTAGAAATCCCATGCTCTGTCCAACTGAGCTACGGGGGTATGGACAGGGAACTGATCCCGCCGATTCGGCATAGTAGGAAACGGCTTCTCCAGTTGGCAAGCGGTTTGTGCTCCACGGCCTGCTGCCTCTGCGGCGGACACTGGGCGTGGATCGCTGGGGTTTGAACAGAAGGAATGCGAGCCGCTTCAGGTCGACTTCAGGGCGGCCTTCACCTTTCTAACGGCCTCATCGTATTCCTGCATCAACGTCGTCATCAACTGATTGACCGAGACGATGGCTTTGGCACGATATGCGTTCAGGCCGGCAAAAGCGTATCCATGATCGAACATTCCCCGTTTGGCGCTGACCAGCGCCAACGCAATGCAGTATGGGCTGTGCTCGTAGTCACACGTGATAATGCAGTGATAGGGGCACCGGAATGGCTTCTTCTCGCCTCTTTCGACATCCTCGAGGAAATGATTCCGAATGGCTCGCCCGGGCATACCCACCGGGCTCTTGATGATCACCAGGTCCTTCTCCTTGGCGTTTAGATAGGTCTGTTTGAACGCCAGCGAGGCGTCGCACTCTTCCGTCGTAACGAACCGGGTTGCCATTTGGACGCCCGCAGCGCCCATCTGGATAAACCGGAGAATATCCTCTCCGGTGTAAATGCCACCGCCGGCAATAACGGGAATGCGCTTCTTTGCCGCCTCCTCAAAAGACTTCACCTCGTTGATGACCTCGGGAATCAGTTTGTCGAGGGCAAAGGCCGGATCATCGATCTGTTCCGGTCTGAAGCCCAAGTGTTCCCCGGCCTTGGGACCTTCCACAACGATCGCATCCGGCAGGTAATTGTAGTGCTTAAGCCACCGCTTGCAGATAATGGCAGCCGCACGCGCCGACGACACGATGGGCACCAACTTGGTCGTGCGGTTTGTCCCCAGGAAGGCGGGCAGGCCCAGCGGCAACCCGGCACCCGAGAAAATGATATCGATCTTCTCCTCAAGTGCCGTGCGCACAAGGTCAGCGTAGTTCGAGAGCGCCACCATGATATTGACGCCCAGGATGCCTTTAGTCATCTCGCGCGCCCGGCGGATTTCCTTGCGCAGCGCGCGCATATTCGCTTCGAGAAAGTTCGAGAAAAGATCGTCCTCGCTCATGCCGATTCCGGCGGTCGCAATCACACCGATTCCGCCTTCATTGGCTACGGCAGCGGCCAGCCCGGAAAGAGAAATGGCAACTCCCATACCCCCCTGAACGATGGGTACCGGCGCTGTCAAATTACCTATTCTCAGTTCCTGAAACTTGGCCTGTAGTGCCTTCATTGTCTCCATTGCCTTTGACATCATTTCCACATTCTAACCGCCGCACGCCCAGCGCGTCAAGCACGACAACGTCACCTCCACTGTTGTGCACCACCGACGCTCGTCTTCAGCGCCACTCATGCTTGGGATACTTGCGCTGAAGCTCCTTCTTGACCTGTGCGTAGCTGTGATCCCAGAAGGAACTGAGATCGTCGGTGATCTGAACCGGCCGCTGACTCGGCGCCAAGATGTGGATCAGCAGATTGACCCGCTTCATGGCGATCGTAATGCGCTTCCGCACACCGTAGAGATGCTGTATCTGCACTGCAACGTATGGCGGGTTCGCCGCGTCGTAGATGACTTTCGGGGTCCGCCCATTCGACAAGGTGATCCGTTCCGGAGCGTGCTGTTCAAGCAACGCCACCTGCGGCGCGGACAGCCACCCCTTCACCGCGGGCCACACCGCACGTTCCTTGACGTCCTTCGCGCCGCGGGCCCCCAGGCAAACCTGCTCAAACAAGTGCCGTCGATCTCCCTGCGTCAGCGCCGGCAGACCCAATTCCGGACACCACTCCGTCAACCGATTCAGGCGCGTAATCCATTGTTCCACGTCGTGATCCCATTGCCTCAGCACGATCCTGCCTTCCGCAATCTCGGTCGCCAGCACCCCGGCCGCTTCCTCGTCAGAGGGGTCCCCCGCCCTGCCGGTGGCGATCACGAGATCGCGAAATACGACCTCTTCCTCGACCCGCACCCGTTTCTGCGTGGAATCAAAATCAACCTTGCGACGCGTCTTGATATCGGCAGGGAAAAGTTCGCTCAACCATTCCTGTTCCACGACCGTTACCAGGGACAGCCGCACTTCCGCCTCGCCGGCCGATGTGCCGATCTCCCGCACGTCGGCGGCCACGATCAGTTCGGCATCGCGTACCCCGCTTTCCTTGTCGAGCGTTCCGCGCCGCCTATGAACCACATCGTAGCGGATGGAGGCCCGCCCGGCCCGCCTCGCCAAGTGATCCACGAACCCGGCCAATACGCATCGTCGTATGGTCTCGCTCGAAACCCCGCGCTCCGCCGTATCAATCCCCTGCTCCTTCGCAATAGCGACGAACTGTTCAAGTGCCCTCTCGGTCTGTCGCGCCGCCCGCGCATGGATACCAAGCTCATCGCACTTGGACACATCGAATCCTGTCTTCCGGGCAAACTGCCAGGCCCGGACCAGGCCAAGTAGATCCGATGTCGCTTCGTCTCCCAGGGAATCGGCGCGCCGCTCCCGGACCTCGCGGCCCCTGCCCCTCAAGATAATGTTGTCCATCTGGGTAAGTGCGGCGATCAACGCCACGGTCGTCACGCACCCGCGGTTTCCCGCCTCGATCAGCATTCGCGCATGCCGGGGATGAACAGGAAACGCCAGCATGCGCCGGCCCAGACCCGTAATCATCGCGCCGTCGCCCGACAAGGCTCCCAGATCGACCAGCAGTTCCGTCGCCCGCGCCAAAGTCCTCTCGCCCGGCGGATCCAGCCACGGAAACGTCGCCACATCCTCGACACCCAGCGCTTTGAGATGCAGAACGATTTCAGAGAGATCCACACGCCGGACCTCGGGCGGTTCCTGAGCGGGGCGCGCCTCGTGATCCCGCTGCGTCCACAAGCGCAGGCAACAGCCCGGCGCCGTCCGGCCGGCGCGGCCCGCCCGCTGATCTGCCGAAGCCCGGCTGATCTTCTCGATCAGCAGTGTATTGATGCCGCGGTAGGGGTCGAACCGGGCCTTGCGGGCCAGCCCGCTGTCGATCACAACGCGGATTCCGTCGATCGTCAACGATGTCTCCGCCACATTCGTCGCCACGACCACCTTCCGTTTTCCGAAGTCACAAAACACCGCATCCTGTTCCCCCGGCGACAATTCGCCGTGTAACGGCAGGATCGTCGATTCGCGGCCCGCCCGTGTCGCGGCGATTGCCTCCATCGTCCTCTGGATCTCGTATGCGCCCGGCATGAACACGAGGACATCACCCTCGGGATGTTCCAGAACAAGCCGCGAGAATTCCCGCGCGGCACCAACCCATATTCGCTCCTCGTCGGCATCCAGCGTTTTGGGAAGGTACTCGATGTCCACCGGATACATCCGGCCGCTCGACTCCACCCGCGCCGCCGAGCCGAGATAGTTCACAAGTTTCTGACTGTCGAGCGTGGCGGACATCACGACCAGCTTCAGGTCCGGTCGCGTCGTCTCCTGGAGCCTCAGCGCCAGCCCCAACATGACGTCGCCATACAGGTGCCGCTCATGAAATTCGTCGAAAAGAATCGCACTGACCCCGGAAAGCCGGGAGTCCGCGACAAGCTGCCGGAGCAAAATACCGTCGGTCTCGAACTTGATCCGGGTGTCCCGCCCGCAGCGGTTCTCGAATCGGACCTGATACCCTACCTCGCGGCCGAGATCGGTGTGTCGCTCGGAGGCAACCCTGGCCGCCAGCATGCGAGCGGCCAGCCGCCGGGGCTGAAGCACCACGATCTGGCCATTCCCCGCGAGGCCGTCATCCAGGAGCATCTGCGGGATCTGGGTGGATTTGCCGGAACCGGTGGGTGCCGAGACGATCAGGCGATTGCCGCGCCGAAGGGCATCTTTCAGTTGCGGACGAATGTCGTAGATCGGCAGCATGGCTCAAGGTGGAGATGCGGGCAGATTCAGAAACAGGTGGAGATCCAAACCGGCCGCCAGCATCATCGTGGGAATCAGACCGGTTCCGGCAAAGAGCAGACAGGCGGCCGTTGCCACGACCCCCGTGGCTACAAGCATCAGCACAATGGCGTCAAACACCCCGGTTCCCGACATCTGCTGCATCGAGACAAACAGGCGCAAGGCCACGGTCAGGGCGACCGCGACCCACAGCCGGTTCGTCAGGCGCGCGAAGAACGATAGCGTGGCCGCATAGAAGAACACGGTCTCAAAACTGGCCGACCATAGCATGACCGTCACGCAACCGCCCATCGTGCCGGGATAACGGAGCGCCATCAGGTGGGCATTCCCGGTCGCGGCCAGCGCCGTTTTGGTCCGCGGATCGATCCAGGCATGCTGGATAGGGACCGCCAACAGCGAAATCATCACGGCGATTCCGACGCCGGTCACCATCAGCCGCCAGTGAGGGAAGAGTCCGGCCATGCCCGCCTCACGGCTCCACGCCGTTGCAGCACCCGCCACGAGGATCATCCCGATGAGGGCGGCCGGAATGTAGAGATCCAGAGGCAGCGCGCCCTGCACAATTCTCGGCACAGACAGCAGGGTTACCCCCGTGGCCAGAATCAATGCCCGACCGAAATTAGAGAATGACAAATAGGTATGCATGGTTTCATCGCCATCAACCGGTCTACTCTACCACTACGACTCCGAAAGAAAAAAGGCAGAAACAAAAGGTAGAAACAACTTGACGTTTCTCGGGTTGTCGACAGAATCGACACCATCGAACGCGTTACAGGGAAGAGGCAGCCGCAAATCATGGGGAAAATTGTGGGGCTTCAGGGTTTTGTGTGGGTGGGTACCATATGTTGCGGTCAGAGGGTGGGCAGGGG
>Ga0172375_10013014_pt1 | contig 10370 bp, 12 predicted proteins | sample LakKiv1m_FD_114537 | JGI IMG/M metagenome (GOLD analysis project Ga0172375, IMG submission 114537) | Freshwater microbial communities from Kabuno Bay, South-Kivu, Congo - kab_092012_11.1m | ecosystem: Environmental > Aquatic > Freshwater > Lake | place: Democratic Republic of the Congo...
CTATTTCACGCAACATCATAACGATCTGTTCCGCTTTGAACTTTTTCCTTGCCATACAAAACCCCCTTTCTAGAGCCCTTAGTATAGCTTAAATACTGGCTCAGGTTAAGGGGGTCAGGTCACCACAACTGCTTCAGAATTTAATCCTTGCACATCAAATAGACAGCCTTGTAGCTAAAGGCAAGGCGAAAGATTTAAAAGAGGTGGCGGGTTGGCTCAATTTAAGCCATGTGAGAATATGTCAAATTACCGGAATGTTATTTTTATGCCCGGAGATTCAAGAGCAGATACTGCTCTCCAGAGATGGAAAAATATTTGAAATACCTGAGTATAAGGTGAACGAAATTGCTAAAGAATTAGACTGGACGAGACAGAAAGAAACCTGGAAGCGGCTAATCAATAATCCTTCCAAAGAGAGATAACTTCCCTCGCTACTCCCGCCCCAGATTCCTATTTAATGCCTAAAAAACACTCTAATTCAAGCGAAATATCGGCGATATTGGCATTAAATAGCCGCCATTAAATAGGAGATATTTTGGCCCTATTCAGAGATTATTTCGGTAAATTTTCGGAGTCTACAAGCGATAAAAGGACAGCTGTGAACATTGCAGTTTCTCCCAACAGGAATAATGCCCCAAGTCTTTAACCCCCTAGGACATAAAAATAGCACTGATCCTGTTTAAGAATCAGCGCTATTATCTCTGTACCTCCCCCGTCGAGAGGGATATTACTGGGGTGGCTGACGGGGATCGAACCCGCAAAACCTCTAGAGCCACAGTCTAGCGCTCTGACCAATTGAGCTACAGCCACCAAACTAATTAGAATGGAGTATAGCGTGGCAATTACAACACAATCTTTCTAAATTTTTAATGCTATTATTCTTCCTGTTCTCGTCCTTATGGTGGACAATCAAAACTCTTTTATCATTAATTCCGCATCTGGAACATTTGTACGGAATTTTATATCTGCGCATTAAATCACGATAAGCCGTCTCTCCGGAAACCCAATTAGGAGCATTAATGCCGAAACGAACGTTTTTATTTTCCCAAGAGCAATGGCATCTTACGCTGCAAAAAAATTTATTCCTTTTCGACCGCTTAAAATCCTTAGGGGTCCTCCAAATCCTTTTTCCGCAATTAGCACACTCAATAAATCTGCCCGTGAATTGAGCTTTGGTACGGCATTTTATGGAGCAATATTTACCCCAGCCTTTTTTAGCATGAAAAGGTTTAATATAAAATTCAGTACCACAAATTCTACAGTTTCTGTAAGACACGCCTCAATATATCAAAAAATGGGCGGAATGTCAATTTAACGTAAATATTCACTGCACAATACTCTCACCAATTAAATTATGCCCAAACTTTTTAATTTGCCGACGTACCAGATTCGGGTCTGTTTATAAGGTCTTCCAAAAATTGCTTTATCCCAGAACCTAGCGACATTAAACCGTCAACTGCCGCATTTGAAATATCGGCACCGCTTTTAATTCCGCCCTGGACCCATTTGGCCGGCCAGAGTAGCACGTCCTGAACCCTAAGCCCCGCGTTGGCCCTGCCCTCCATAAGCTTTCCTTCGAATGCCGATCTTATGTTGCCAAAACCGAACTGCGGCTGGTCCATTTTTGTATGCAGGGTAAAATCCAACACTACTTTTCCATTATTCATGCTTTTAAACATGTCCAAAACGGCATCTGTCAGCCTCTCCGCTTTTTGCTGAGGCTCCTCAGGAGGCCGGACTTTACGCACAATATCCGCCAACTCTAAATGACAAGCAGCAGTAACATCATTATTTAAACCTTTGATATTGCTGGTAAAGTTAAGCTTGGCTTTTTCTATCTTGGCTTTTTCTAAATCTACCCAATTAGAATAATATGGGTAAAAAACAATAGCGTCGATGTTTTCTATCTTTAGCGAAGCAAGCATGTCTTTTTTCAAGAAATTTATCCATCCCTGCAATACAATTTTACCATCAGGCTCACCGGTATTCCAGGAAATATCGCCCTTTAAGCTGAAATTTGTTATTGGTTCAGAGCCGGGTAAATTCGTAACATAGAGCTTAATATCTTTAATCACGAAATTTATCACCCCGTTAGAAGCAGTCCTATCTACAAAATTAATTTTTCCCGAGTAAACTTTTAAGCTTTTAACAGATAAGGGAAAACCTTTACCGGGCGAATTTACGGTATTTTCAGCAACCGGCGCAGATGTAGCAATAATAGGCGCTTTTACTTCAGTAACCGCAGCCTGGCCGTCTTTAGCCGGTTCAACAGAAGCCGTATGATAATAAGTAATTTCCGGTTCGTATATTTTAATTTTATTAAAAGCAAGCCTGCCCAATAAAAGGTTAGGAATACTAGGCGATAAATAAAGATTCTTGATTTGTACCAAATCTTCGACTTTAAGATTAACTATTTCTATATTAAACGGCGGCTTTATATTTATTTTCTCGATGCTAGTTTTATGGCCGGTTAGCTCTTGGATTTTTGCGCTCAATATCCCCTTAGCACCCAAAAGAAAGTATGCATAAAAAATGCTAAAACAAACAACTACGATTGCAAATATAATAAATATTCTATTCCAGTTTTTCATTCTTATTTAATGCGCCTGGGCCGAATCGAACGGCCAACAACCGGCTTAGAAGGCAGGTGCTCTATCCATTTGAGCTACAGGCGCATATAGTTAACAGATGACAGTTGACAGATAACAGATAACAAATAACGTTAAAAAATAAAATCAACTATTTTTTAGTAAAGAACCGATCAAACCATTGATCATTTTTGCTAATTCGTTTCCATCAGATAGAAATTCTTCATTTATATTTTTATCAATATAACCAACTCTCAAAGAAATTTCGAATAGGGGAATACATTCATATAATGAGCCTCGAGCAATCCTCAGAAATTGTGCGAAATCTTTTTTATTATATCTACCGCTGCCTTCTGCAATATTCGAAGATACGGAAACCGACGCCCTTCTTAATTGCCCCTGGAGACCATATCTCTCACACTCGGGAAAATTAGAAGTAACCTTATAAATCTTTTCTGCTAAGTTTAACGCTTTCTTATATACTTCTAGCTTCTCAAAATCAAATGCCATTATTTTCTGTCAACTGTGAACTGTTAACTATTAACTAAGTCGGGGCGACAGGACTTGTCCCGTTTCTCTGAATTTTGTTTTTGAAACGGGATCCCGCTTCTAATTTAAATTATGAGCGGGAAACCTGTCTTCTATACTTCGGGGCGGACGGACTTGAACCGTCGACCTCTTGCTCCCAAAGCAAGCGCTCTAGCCAAACTGAGCCACGCCCCGCTACTTCAGATCATTAAATTTTGATTATATCAAATAAGCCGCTTGCTTCTCAACATATTTCTCGATAACCTTTTTGGCCTTTTTTAAAGCATGGTAGCGGTGGCTCATCTTATGCTTGATTCTTTCTCCCAGCTGGCCAAAAGTCTTTTTATATTTAGGGATATAGAATAATGGGTCATATCCAAAACCGGCGCTTCCTTTTGCCTCAAAAGCAATTAAACCATTACACCTGCCTTCAACTACCCCTATCAGTCTTTTTTTATCGGCCAAGGCTACAGCGCAGACATAATGCGCTTTTCTTTTTGCAACCGGCAAACCTTTTAATAATTTCAGTAATTTAAGATTATTTTTGATATCGCTTTTATCTTTTCCTGAGAAACGGGCAGAATAAATTCCGGGACCGCCGTTTAAAGCATCGACGCACAATCCCGAATCCTCCCCCAGGCAAAGTTCTCCGGTAAAACGGGCCAATTTTACGGCTTTCTTAGTTGCATTTTCTTTAAAAGTCTTGCCGTTCTCAAGAACTTTGGGCGCGTCTTTAAAAGAATCGAGGGATAATAGTTCAATTTTGATCCCCTTTAAAATTTCTTTTATTTCCGCCAGCTTTTTTAAATTCCGGGTGGCGACTATTAAACGGATCATTACGCTAAAATATCCCCGACTAGTTTTCTTTGAATGCTAAAAAGTTCTTCGATCCCCTTTTTCGCAAAATCAAGCATCGAATCCAATTTTTCTTTTGAAAAAGGCTTCCGCTCGGCTGTTCCCTGCACCTCGATGAATTCTCCCTGATCAGTCATAATTACATTCATATCTACTTCAGCTTTGGAGTCTTCTTCGTAACATAGATCTAAAATTAATGTGTCGCTTAAAATACCGACGCTGGTTGCCGCTACATAATTATTGACCGGGACGATATTAATCTTATTTTCTTTTTTAAGCTTCGCCAAGGCATCGACTAAAGCGATAAAACTCCCGGTAATGGCTGCGGTTCTTGTCCCTCCATCCCCCTGGATAACATCGCAATCAAGCCAGATTGTCCGCTCCCCTATTTGCTTCATGTCAGTAACCGACCTTAGGCTTCTTCCAATCAAGCGCTGAATTTCATAGGTGCGCCCTGAATCCTTGCCTCTTGGAATCCTTGTGCCACAGGAACGCGGAAGCATGCCGTATTCAGCGGTAACCCATCCGGTTCCAGAACCCCTTAAAAACGGCGGGACTGTTTCTTCAACCGAGGCAGTACAAATAACCTTGGTATTGCCTAATTCTATCAAGCAGGAACCTTCGGGGTATTTTATATAATTCCTGGTAATTGTAACTTTCCTGATTTTATCTGCTGCCCGCCCGTCAATTCTAATCATAAACACTCCTTCCACCTGCGTCAATTGCTACAATCAAAGGTAAATCTTTTACTTCTAATCTACGGATCGCCTCAGGGCCTAGATCACGATAAGCAATTATATCGGCTTTTTTTACATATTTACTTATAAGCGCTCCGCATCCCGCATAAGCGGCAAAATAAACAGCTTTATATTTTTTTATAGCCTTTCTTACTTCTTGCCCCCGGTTTCCTTTACCGATCATAGCGCTTAAACCGGATTTAAGTAAAATAGGAGTAAATTCATCCATCCGAGTGCTGGTAGTCGGACCGCAAGAACCGATTATCTTGCCCTTAGGAGTTTTTGTCGGGCCGCAATAATATATAATTGAGCCTTTAAGTTCAAAAGGTAGGCGCCGGCCTTCTTTTATTGCCTGGGCTAATCTTTTATGGGCCTGATCTCGCGCGGTATAAACTATTCCGCTAAAAAGTATTTCCTGTCCGGCTTTTAAATTTTTAATATTTTTCATAGAAGAATCGAAGCGCTCCTTAAAGCATGACAGCTTATATTTACGCTAACCGGTAATCCGGCTATATGGGTCGGGTATTTCTCGATTTTTATGCCTAAAACACTCACCTTTCCTCCTAAGCCCATCGGCCCGATTTTAGTCTGGTTAAGCTGCCTTAACATCTCTTTTTCCAGCTTTGAATTATTTTTTTTCATATCTCCTAATAAGGCCTTCTTGGCCAAAAGGGCCGAATAATCTGCGCTGCCCCCGATTCCTACACCCACAAAATAAGGCGGGCAAGCTTCTGTCCCTGCGTTTTCTACTGCCTCAACAATAAAGTTTTTGATTTCCTCTATCCCGGCAGTAGGCTTAAACATTTTTAATTGCGATTTATTTTCACAGCCAAAACCCTTGGGCAGCAGGGTCAGTTTAATTTTATCTCCTCTAACAATATCAATATGTATAACCGAAGGAAAGAAACCGGGTTTTCCCCTTAAAATCGGGTCTTTAATTATGGAATTTCTCAAAGAATATTTTTTATAACCTTCACTTATTCCTCTGTTGATTGCTGCCTTTAAATCTCCTTTTATTTTTAAGTCCGAACCCAGTTCAACAAAAACTATCGGTAATCCGGTATCCTGACAGATTGCCAGATTATTTTCCCTGGCATACCTTGCATTATCTAAAATCGCTTTAATATTTTTCTTGGCTAACTTGTAGTTTTCCATCCTATAAGCGTCGCGCAAAATAGAGACAACATCCCCTCGTAAATTAAAATTAGCCCGCTTTACAAGTTCGACAACTGTTTTGGAAATCTTTTCCTGGCTTATTTCTTTCATTTGGCTCGATATTGCGCAAGGACCGTCGTAGTAATCCCGCCCCGCGGATTAAATGTCCCCTTAATCTTTACCCAGCGGGGGCTTACCGCTTTTACAAAATCTTCCAGCATTTTATTAATAAGGTGTTCATGAAAAATTCCGACATTACGGAAAAAAATCGTATACAGCTTAAACGATTTTAATTCTACGCAAAATTTATTGGGAGAATACTCGATCTCGATTACCGCAAAATCCGGCAAACCGGTCTTGGGGCATATACAGGTAAATTCCGGAATATTCAGGCAGATTGAATATTTTTTATCGGGATACTGGTTCTGCCAAGCCTCGATTCCGGGAGTTTCTAATTTTCTTACATTTTTTTGCAAGCCTTCATATGCCGACTTTTTCGATATTTTATTTTTCACCTTATCCTCACTATTTTATGTATTTGAGGTATTACGCAGGCCGTAACCTTATTTTGCCCGGCAATCTCCCTAAACCTTGATAATTTTTCATTTAAAACTTCCGGATTCTCATAACTGTTCGGCTGCAAAACCAGAATGCTCGAAGGACTGACCTCTTTGATCAGGTTAACCGCTTCAAGAAGGTCCTCTTCACGAGTAGATAAACAAACAATGGCTTTAAGGAAAACTTCTTTCCTGACCGCAATTTTCAGGAATTTTCGATGCATATTCCAAAGGTTGCCCATCCCGCTTGAACTCGGCAGTTTCAGGTCCATGGCCACGATATCTATGGAATCAATTATCTCTTCTAATTCGAAAAATAAAGTCCCGTTTGTTTCAAGATAATGTTTATAGCCAAAACCTGAAGTGTGCTTTAATACTTCTTTTAAAAAATCTTTGTATAAAAGCGGCTCTCCGCCGGTAAAAGAAAGAGAATGATATTTATCCCGGTAGAGCTTGATTTCTTCCAGAAACTCATCCGGTTCATATTCGATAAACCGGTCGGGCTTCGTATCGCAATAGGTGCAGCTTAAGTTGCAATTAAAGAAGCGCACAAAAATCTGCTTCTCTCCCAAATATAACCCTTCTCCCTGAACGCTTTCAAATATCTCAGCGATTTTTGCTTTCACTTGTCTCCTAAAGGATCCCGCAAGCCGGCTTTTTTAAAACCCTTTGCCCGATAATAACAACTGTCGCATTTTCCGCAAGGATCAGTTTGCCCTCGGTAACATGACCAGGTCAAACCAAACGGCACCTTTAACCTGTTACCCATACGAATAATCTCAGCCTTATTTTTATTTAACAGCGGGGCTAAAATTTTAATCGAGCTGCCTTTAACGGTACCGGCCCTGGCCATTTTTATAAAAGCTTTAAAAAATCCTGGCCGGCAGTCAGGATAACCGGAATAATCCTGGGCATGCGCCCCGATAAATATTGCCTTGGCTCGAATAGATTCCGCAAAAGACAAGCCAAAACTTAAAAATATAATATTACGGGCAGGAACATAAGTTGCCGGCACTTTATTAGATATTTTTTTCGGAATATCTATATTTCTGTCTAAAAGCGCAGAGCCTTTCCAGGGAAAATTTATTTTTAAGATTTTATAATCACAAGCGGCCGCCTTGGCCAGTTTAATTGCCTGAAAAATCTCTTTTCTGTGGCTTTGGCCGTAATCAAAAATCAAACAACGGCATTTATAACCTCGGGCGCGGGCAAGATATAATGCCGTAGCTGAATCAAGACCGCCTGATAAAAGAACTACCGCCTGAGCCGGCAATCTATTTTTCATAAGTGGCAGAACTTGTGCTGTTTTCCCAAACAGTTACGCTGGATAGCTGGGGTATTTTGCCTATAAGCTGATTATAGATATATTCCGCGATATTTTCCGAGGTAGGGTTCTTGCCGGAGGCGGAAAAATCTTTTATCTTATTTAAATATTTATGGTCTAATTTTTCAAGGCAATCGTTTAAAGTTTTCTTTAAAAACTTAAAATCCAAAACCATGCCGATTTTATCAAGCCTGGCTGATTTTATAACCATCTCGACGCGCCAGTTATGGCCGTGCAGTTCTTCACACTTGCCCTTGTAACCCCTTAAATTATGAGCTGAACTAAAATTACCTTCCACCTTTAAGCTATACATTATACGGAATTGACCTTTCTTACTCCCGGAATCTTTCTGCCCATGAATCTTTGGGCCAAAGAACTAAACCATTCGGGATTATCGCTTACATAAAACCTGTGCCTTCCTCCCTTGGTCCGGTTGAGCATATCTTCATTGGCTAAGATTTTCTTTACTTCAAAAGCTACCTGTTTAGCCGAATCAATCAAGTTCACTTTAGGCCCCAGGATCTCCTGGATCACCGGCTTAAGCAAGGGATAGTGAGTGCAGCCTAAAATCACCGTATCTACCTTGGCCTCCTTAAGCGGCAATAAGTAACTTTTCGCAACGCTTAAAACTACTTCTCCGTCAAGCCAGCCCTCTTCAACAAAAGGGACAAACAATGGACAGGCTACAGCGGTAACTTTCACTTTAGGGTCAAGCTGGGTAATTTCGGTTTCGTAGGTGCGGCTTTTTATCGTGCCCTTGGTGCCGATTACCCCTATTCGCTTATTTTGAGAGGCATAAACAGCTTCTCTTACCCCCGGAGTAATCACCCCGATTATCGGCACGCGAAAATTATTTTTTATCACCGGAAGGGCAAAACTAGAAGCCGTATTACAGGCAACGCAGATAAGCTTAACGTCCTGCTTTAATAAAAATAATATATTTTCTATAGAAAAACGGACTACCGTCTCCCGTGATTTTATACCGTAAGGCACACGAGCGGTATCACCGAAATAAACTATGTTTTCATTAGGCAACTGGCGGATTATTTCACGGGCTACGGTCAACCCCCCTACGCCTGAATCAAAAACTCCGATCGACCTCATCTTGAAATCACCTCAATCAAAGCCATCTCCTGGGAGTAGCTTCGTAAACTTTCTAATATTCCTTCGGCTAGTTTCTGGCGATAAACTCCCGACCTTAACAATCTTTCCTCATTCGAATTCGAAACAAAACCCACTTCGATTAATATACCGGGGATCCTGATCCCTTTTAGCACCTGGAAACGCGCATTTTTAACGCCTAAAATATTGGCATCGATATTTTCATCCATTACCTTGCACAAAACATTTGAAAGTTCTATAGATTCGGCCCGGCTATTTGTGTAGATCATGTCCCAGATAATTGCTTTTAAATCCAAAGAATTGTTAGACAAAACAGCGTCTTTTAAATTTAAAGAAGCATTCCTGGCCGTAAAAGCGGCGCGGGTAGAATCACTTACGCTGGGAGCTACATAATAAACTTCCAAACCGCATAAAGAACGTGAGCGGTTGGCATTTGAATGGATGGATATAAATAAATCTGCGTCTGATTTATTGGTTATATTGACCCGGCTGGATAAAGGAATAAAATTATCTCCGGAACGGGTAAGCACTGTCTGTACCCCTTCCTGTTTTAAAAGGCCGCTTAATCTTTTAGCAATATCAAGATTAACATCTTTTTCCCTTAAACCATTCCTGCCTATCGCTCCGGGGTCATGTCCGCCGTGGCCGGCATCAATGACAACCTTTCTTAACTTGATCCTGCCGGTTCCGGGTTTGTGGTAGACTACCTCGGATTTTTTATATAATATATCAAAAACCTGTTCTTTAAATTGCCGGGGAACTACAATCGTGCTTTGATAAATATCAACCGGAGAACTTAAATACATTATGTTATTGTTGACAAGAATTAAGGCGTCTCCAACCCTTAAATTAACGCTTTTGCCGTCCCTATGCAAATAAGCGGTGCGGGCGACTGGATCGTACTGCATCGCTACCCCCCGCAAGTCGCACAAACTGACCAAGGGGAAATAGGTTGCCCCGCCGATAGAATAGGCGGGAATATTTTCGCCGGTAGGTATGGTTACACAGCCAGCGATTAATAGAATCAGGAAAAAACATAAAAATATTTTTATTCTTTTAAATTTCATAAACCTTTTTTGCTTATCATAAATTTTGGTGGAGGTGCCCGGAATTGAACCGGGGTCCTTAAGCAATCGAATAGAAGCCGCTACATGCTTAGCCCTGTAATTTATCTTAACCTTGCAACTTCTACAAGGCAGGATTTGCAAAGCGCAGCCTTTTAAATTTCACCCCGTTTTAAAAGGCATAAAACGGAGCAATCCTACTTAGGCCCTAATCCATCCCGTAGGAGAGGACGGTTAGAGGCTTCAGACTTAATTAAGTCCGAAGGCTGGTACGAACATCGGGCGTGCAGCCAATGAAGGCTGAACACCAAATGTTCCTAAACGTGACACTTGCGTGTTTGCGTTTAAATTGTGTAAGGGTTGTTAACGCGGCTAACCTTACCTCCGCGGCATGCTGCTTTTATCCGACATGTCCTAAGTCGAACCCTTTCACCCCCAAA
>Ga0172375_10013016_pt1 | contig 10368 bp, 8 predicted proteins | sample LakKiv1m_FD_114537 | JGI IMG/M metagenome (GOLD analysis project Ga0172375, IMG submission 114537) | Freshwater microbial communities from Kabuno Bay, South-Kivu, Congo - kab_092012_11.1m | ecosystem: Environmental > Aquatic > Freshwater > Lake | place: Democratic Republic of the Congo...
ACCCGTTCTTTCGGGCAATAGAGAATATATAACATATTGCGCCGCAACAGTCTACAACAATCTTCAAAAAAAACGGGTGGGGGGGGGTAGACAAACGCCTCGCATTGTGCGATTATTATTCCGTTCGTTTTGAGCGCGGTATGGTGCCGCGCAGAAAACGATGGGGCGACGGTTGGAACGTCGCGTATGCCCAGGGTGGGCGATGCGACTATTCAGCTTACAAAACGCCCCGCGACGCAAGCCGTCAGGCGCAGCGTCCGGGGGGTTTTGCAAGAGCCTCAAATGTTAAAAATGTTGGCTCGTATGCACAGAGGATTAAGTCCGTTGCGCCGTTGCGCCGTTGCGCCGATACTAATATGGCGCACTGAGTTTCTTGCGATTCCGTCAAGTGAGCCCGCAAATTCCCGTGGGTGCGCAGACAGCTTGAAGCAAACCCCCGTTTTTGGCGCCTGTCCACAGACGAGAGGCGGAAGAACCCGTATTCCGGCTTGCCCCGCCATTCGGTCTCATGATGCGTGGCTCCTTTTCACCCCATTTACGAAAGGAATGACGAATGAAGAAGATGCGCGTTCTGTTATTATTGTCCGCCATGTTGGCAACAACGTGTGGTCGTGTCTGGGCGGGTGAATACCGCCTTATGGTGCTCATTGATGCCGCCGGACTTGACCGTGGCGACTGTTACCAGAAGGTCTATGGTGCGGTGACCACCGAGTGGCCCATTCAAGAGTATAGACTGGATGGAGACGATGTGCGAGTTTCCGCCCGCCTTTTCGGAATCGAAATCTACACCGTAAGTGCCGACCAACTTCGAGACACCCCTCTTTCCGCCGGCGGCAAGGTTGTCGACAACCTCGCGGAAAAGGTGAAGGATTGCGCGGAAGGATCGCTCATCGACACGACAGTCGTGAAACACCAGCGACTGCGTGACCAGTTCCGCGAGGAACTGATGGAGGGCGGTTGGCTTCGTAACAACGACGGTGTTGTACTTCTGAGCTTCAGCCCGAGTCTCCAGAACTTCAAGAATCGTTTGCCCGCCGAACTTCAGGCGAAGCTCAGTATTATCGGACTGACCGGCTCCGGCGAATTCTTCCTGAATACGAAAGCGCTCTCTGACGGTCTGAAGGTCGCGCATTCGGCGTTCCAAGCGGAGGTTGGAAAAGACCAGGAGCGTCGCAAGGCGCTTGCCGAGCAGGAGGAACGACGTAAGCAGGAAGCGGATGCCTTGAAGGTGAAGGTGGCTACGGCCGACGCGACACTGGCGGCGAAGGACGCGGAAATCGACAAAATGGTCGCTGACGGCAAGGCGAACGGCAAAGCTCTTGAAGAGTACCGTCTGGAAGTACAGGCCCTTTCTAAACGATTGGATGACGCCGCGGCGGCCGCTGAGAAAGCCGCGAAGGAAGCGGAGAGCGCGAGGGAAAACGCCCGCGTGATCGAGGCACGCTTGAAGAATGCCACAGAGATGGAGAAATCTGCTTTGCAGGCTGAATTAGACAAGGCCAAGCGCGAAGAGGCTGTTGCAGCGCAAGCGGCGAAGAACGCGCAAGGTGAAGCGGCTGCGGCGAAACAGGCATGCGACAAGTTGGCAAAGGCCGACACCTCCGTTGAACCGGTCGTAAATGCTGAGGGCACCCAGCCAGATGCGTCCGACAGTGGGGTCAACGTTCTAATTGTGTTGCTGGTCTTAGGGGGTGTAGGGTTCGCGGCGTGGAGACTCTGGCCGCGTAAGAAATGGACGGTGACAATAGAACGGGAAGGTGTTCCGGACGCCGAACTGATCGTGGTCGGGAAAGCGGCGAAGCCGTTCTCTTCCGCTGGTGATGTGGGTACGGTTGGTAGTCTCCAGATTCGATACTTGAGGCAATCGGATATTGACACGGGTGAACAGAAAGACGTTTTTCAACTTAAAGCGCCGGTTGAAGGGTGGAGTGTGAACACAGGGGCTTCGAAGACGGTCTTGCCGCCGGGAGAGTGGAGTGCCGCACTGGACGCAAACACCCGCTATGCCGTCTACACGGATGCATACGCAGAAACGCCTTCCGTGCGTTTCACGGTCGAGGAACGGGCGTAACTCAAACGAGGAGAACACAGATGAGATTCTTGCTATTGTTCCTAGCTGGCCTGTGGACACCCAATCTCTGGTGGTGGCTGGCCGTTCCTCTTGCGGTCGGAATGATCGCGTTTCTTGTCAAGCGTAAGGCGGGTGTGCCGGACGGCAGAGGGGCGTGGAACGCCGTCGGTCGACATTGGGCTGGCATTGGATGGACGCTTCTGCTCGCTGTCGCGGTCGTCTACATCCTGTCGGGGCTGAAATCGGTCACGTTCGGCTTCAGCCCGGCCTCTGGCTTAGTCAACACCATCGACAAAGAGGGGATGCTGGCAGCGTTCCTTGATGCCATCGCCCAGAGGACTCTATATCCGTGGGTCGCCAGTCTTCTGCTGGTGGTTGTTTGGGGCCTCGTCGCAGGGTTCCTATTCATCGCGCCCGGCAACAGGATGGCCCGCGAGAAACTCAATTACAAGTAAAGAAGGCATGCGCTTATGAAACGGACATTCATTTCAATTGGTACCAGTGCCTCCTCCGGAGTTCTCAAACTCATAGGCAAACTCCGCGAGGAGAATATATTTGGATCGTACAATGACCAGTATATCGCCATCGATTCCGACACCTCAGCGTCATCATCCTTCGGGAAATTGAAAACATTGGCCAAGACGGTCGGGCGGGTACGCGCTATCCAGCTCCAATACACGCACGAGGACAAGACAATCGCTCCACTGTTCCAACCCGATTGGACCTGGCCGCAGATTCCTGCAAATGGGGTGGGCGGCGATCGCTCGAAATCAGAGAAGGCCAGAAACTGGCGAGCGGAGTTGAGGCGGCTGGTTTTCGGAAGCATCGCTGCCGATGATGTCATCGTCGTTGTCGGCACGGCGTTCGGCGGTACGGCGACGGGGTTGTACTGGGCGATTTCGGAGTTTCTGGCTGACGAGCTGTCGCGCAAGATTGAGAAGTCTCCGGGCGGATTCTTTGAGCGCGTCGCGCTCATTGGTTTTGTTATGCTTCCCCAGCCGATCACGAATATCAAGTACCCCATCGCCTCGAATGTGTGTGACTTCTTCCGCGAACTCCAACTTACGCATTGGCGAAGGCGGTTGTCGCAACTCTCGGCTACCGCCGGAAACGGCGTCTTCAAGGTTCCTTGCTACGTACACGACGACCCTGACCTTGCGGGACGCCTGCCACTCTACGGCGGCGCGGGAGCGCGGCAGAACCAAGGCGTGGGCGACTCCTATCTGCCGATGACCACGCTCTACCTGATGCCCTCCCCCGAAGGCGGCGAGGGTGGTCAGAGCACAGCACAGATTCTTCTTGCCGAGCAGCTCTTCGCGGTCTTCTACCTGGGCGTTCAGCGCGAGTTCCACGCGATGGCCGTTGACCGTCACTCAAATGGCGTCGAAGGCTCGTTCCTGACGGAAGATCCGTCGTTCGGCGGACTCAACATGGTCGTTTATAAGAGCGGGCGGTCGCTCTCCATAAAGAAGTGGTTCGACCGTGAAATTGTGGATGCATGCTCGGTCTTTGGCAAGGATGTGACGGCCGGGGACGCCATCAAGCGCAATCTCGTGGCCATTTTCAAACGGCATGTCTATCAAAACGGTACAGTCGGTGGGGAGGGCGAAAATCTGCGCGCGCTCAGGGACGCAAAGGCAACGGTGCTTTCCGACGGCAGATTCACAGTCTTTCTAGGAAACCTCACCACGCTGGCTGCGGATGCCCAGAGGGAGGCGAACGGCTTTGTCCCAAGTGGCCGTGACTTCAAGGCGCTGATGAATGCGATTCTGTTAGACGAGGGCGCGCGCCGGGGCTGGATTTCCAAAATCAATGCTCACACCTTGCGGGAAGCCTATCAGGAGTTTGCTGCAGACCATGCTCGCGGTGTTTCGTCCGCCGACGATGCGCTGAATCGCATGGTCGCAGATGCCAGAATCGCGGACGCGAAACTCAAAGCGCGTCTGTGTTCGTTGCCGGTACGCGCCCTTGGCAAACGCGAAGCGGTAAAGAAGGAAATTCTGAACGGCTTTTCAACCGCTTTTGACAGTGCGCTCGACGCGCTTGTGAATGGTGCCCGGTGCAAGAAGACGCCCATCACCCCGCCTGCGGAGTTTGACCGCGATTTACAGGCGTTCGTCGGGCGGGTGTCCTCGCTGGCGCATACACTGGGGGCCGGCGGTGCGGTTCAGACAGGGGAGCCGTACATCATCGAAGGTATCGCGACTGGCGACTGGCGTTTGCCCTCCGATTGGGGTTGGAACGCCGAGCCGTTCATGGCGACCGCGCTTGCCGCCGCCCTCGATGGAAACATCGCATTCCGCGACGGATACATAGAAGACCGGCGCGATGATAGTGTCGAGGAATTAAACCGGCTTTTGCAGAACCCTGCGCATCCAGATCCGTTCGCTAACGCCGCCGTTAACCTGTCGTTCAAGAAGGCCAAGACCTTCTCTCACGCTTTCAAACTCGCGAGTATTGACGACCCCAACGGTTCACCCCATTCCTCACACTTCTGCATATCGCCGTCAGGGTCCGTTCCGTCGGATGACGCGGATTTCACCTGCTGCTTTGTTCAGGACGCCGCCAAGTTGGATATAGGCTTGACCTTTATGGATTTACCGTTGGGCGAACGCTTCTTCAAGAACGGTTCCGCCGTGCATCATTTGGCGAAAGGGGAGTACGCCGAAGCGCGCATGCTTCAACAAGGAAGAAGGGCAGACGATGACGTCCGCATTCAGGGAATCTGGCTCGGCACCGAACGGGCGGACTTTACCCTCCAGGAGGTTCTGAAGAATGTGTTTCCGTTGCCAAACACCAAGGAAACGCTGATGGCCAACGCTCACAAGGTCACCGAGGGCGTTGTTGTTCCGCGCCGTCTTTACACACTGAAAGAGATGGTTTGCGTCGGCACCCTCCTTCAAGCGTTGGAAGTCAGAGCGAATGCGGCTTGGAGAGGTGGGTTGGCGGACGGAAAGCGGCTCTCGCTTCTGGCGGATCGCGGCGGCTCACGCCGTGAGTTCGCATCCATCGGATTAACGGCTTCTGGTTTCGTCACTACCGCGAACGGTTCGGGTTTGAGATTGCTGTCCATCGACGCGGTGTGGTTTTCGGCTTTCCTTGCGTGGATCAATGAGAAGACAGGCCCGTCCGCATTCAAGCAGGTTTTCGGACCGGAACTCGCGCCGCTGAACCAGTTGGATGTTCTGGAGCGCAACATCCTCACTCAAGGTAGCCTTTGCATCACCCAAGACACAAAGTATGCGATTGACGCACTACACGTCGCAATCGCAGGTTCGTTGCAGGTGACAATTCAATGAGCCAGAGCGAACAGGCGATTAGGCAATCTCTTTCAACCGTGTGGAAACTAGCGGCTGAGCGCATCACTCCGCAGTTGCTCAACATGCCGATTATTGATGCAAGGACAGCGCTTGACACGGCATTAGCAGTGATTAAGGGTGCCGGTTCTGGAGGCGCATTCGGGATTTGGATGACCAACAATCTCAATAGAGGCGCGGACGTGTTTACTGTATGGTTTGACGGCATTTACCGCAACGCCTTCCGAGAGCCTGCTGGAAACCGCTCCATACTCTGCCGCCAGTTACAGCGGCTGGCTTGCGGTCAACTCTCCCGCTGCGGGCATCGGTCACTGTCCGATGCTCATGCGTTGCTGAAACAGGAGGGCGCTGGCCCTTGGCAGATCGCGTGGGACGACCTTAAGGAGAGCGGATCGGCCAATGTCTGACGAAGCTGTGCGCAAAAACCTGCGTGATTATCTGCGTGACATGACTGCGGTTCAAGCCGTGTTATCCATCGATCTCGGCAACTCACGTACGGCGATGGCGCTCATCGACCATGTCAACGAGCCAGACCGTCATCCAGAAACGCATTGCGATGTGCCGTTGAATTGGGAACGGGCGGGTGAATCGGATCGAAAACTCCAAGGGCCTTACGCAAGCCGCATTTCAATGGTTGTGCCGCACGACGGCTCGACTTCCTTTCTACGTATAGGCAAACACGCCGCGCACAATGAGCGGGCCTTTCCCGTCAAATCGGTCATCGGGATTCATTCATTGAGCAGTCCGAAACGCTATTTCGCCGACAACCGGATACCGCGGACAGAGTGGAAAGCCGTAGAGTATGGCGAACAAGGTGCAACCGGCTCTGTTGCTGATTTGTCTGGTGATTTTCCCGCCGCGCTCGCCGGTCGGTATGGCGCTTCTGACGCGAAAAGGATACCTCGTGCCGCCATGCTCGGTGGTATGGTCGCGGAACTCTATGAACAGGCGCATCGTCACGCCAACAGCGTGGGGTTCAAGCAGACGACAAACGATGAGCGCCCGCGATTTATCTCGCACATCCACCTGACCTACCCGACAACCTTCACCGAAGACGAGAAGCGCCGCTACCGTTTGCAGGTTGACAAGGCGATGCGTGTTCTTTTCACTCAAAAGAAGGGGTTTGCGGAAGCCCCGTTTGCTGAGATCCTCTGCGGAATCGATGAGGGATCCGCCGTTTTGGCACATTTCGCGCAAACCGCACTTACCGACTCCGGAGGGAATGCGCACGCATGGCTGTCAAGTATCGGTCGCCGCTGCACGGGTGGCAGCGGATACGAAGCTCGAGTGGCGGTCATCGACATCGGCGGCGGTACCAGCGACCTTGCGATCGCCAACCTCACCCAGACGGTCGGCAACCCGAACGGTGTGGATGTCCAACTACTCTTCCTGGACGGCGTGAACAAGGCCGGTGATGACTTTCTTGCGGAGATTGTGAAGACCTGGTTTCTGCCTAAATTCTTCAAACTTCTCAAGCCGCAACTCTCTACGACTGAAGAGCACGCGAAATTCCGCGTTGATTACAACGAGTGGATTCTGAAACATCCAGAATTCATCCACACAATTTGCGCTTGGGTGTTCGATGTGTTCACCGCTATTGGGAATGGCGGTAGCGCCGTCACCATCAAATTTCAGGAACCAGATCGGAAGTGGTTGCGCGAGCTGTTTAAATTCGACGATTCGCATGAATCCATTGACAAGATGATCAATGGATGTAACCTGAGAATCGAGAAGGAAGACGTCCAGAAGTTCCAGGAGGAGGCAAACCGTTTCTTCCTCCCTGTCATTGACCGTATGGCGCGCGAAATCGCCGCTCTCGATTGCGACCTGCTGATCCTGTCCGGAAAGATGTGCGAATTACGCACAATCCGCGATCTTGTCGAAGGCTTGATATCCGTTCCGCCGTTTTCCATCGTCGCCGCTTCCGAGCTTGTGAAACCCGAGAGCGGTGCGGATGTCAAATTCGCGACTGTCCTGGGAGGCGCGCAACTCGCCTTGCAGCAACTTGGTGCCGCTAACGCACGTTCGTCCATCAGTTTCTCGCTAGGGAACGCCTTAACCGGCAACTACGACTGGGGGTTTACCGCGGATGGCTCGAACGCAAATCCCCGTATCAGCAGCGCGCTCGGCAACAGACTGACGCCGGACGAACAGACCGGATGGCTGGCTGTGTCCATCGGCAACCAGAATCTCTACATCCTCCGCCAGCGTGCGGGCAATCTTGGAACCGTCACGATCAGCCATGTCCTACGCAGGGCGGACCTGCACCGCACAATCGAACCGGGTGCCATGGTACAAATGAAGGTTTACGACGATGGACGTCTCAAAATCATGGCGGTTCACGGTTACGCATCCGATGGGGTACAACTCTCTTCGGACGACTTCGTTCTCGAGGCTCATGGGTACAGTGAGACCACGCATTGGCTGGACGACGGACGAATTTGAAAAACGGAGAATAAATCATGACAAACTCAAGTAGCGTGCCCTCCAGTTTTAGTAGTATGCCGCCCCTTGGCGGCGGACATGGCCCCGAAGAGCCCAAGCAAGAGAACCCGCAACCCACGCAAGCGGAATCGCGTGTTCGACAGGTGACATCTGTGCTGGTCGATTTTGGCGCGTTCGATGCGGTGCTGAAAGCCTTTGAAAAGCAACAAGAAAGAAACTTGGTGGCCATCCAAAGGCTCGAGGAACAGGTTAAAGTCATCGAAAACCGCGCCACTGGACTGACAGAAATGTTCTCTGCAGCAACGGAACTGCAAAGAATGGAAAACGAAGTCGCGCAGCAGAAGCTGATTCTCAGCCAAAAGGACAAGGAAATCGCCGGATTGTTGTTGAAGATTAAAGGGTTGCAGCCCAAACCAGCCTGTGTGGTTCATCATTCTACTTATAGGCTCTTCGGTGATGCGACTACGGAGGAAGAGATCAACGCTGATGATAACAGGCGTTTTTGGCCTTTCATCAGGACTTGGAGCACATTCGTTGAATGGTCGGAGAATCCGGACGCCAAGCTCGACCAATTTGTAGCCGAGTTCAGAAAGGTAGATTCTGCGCTTCTTAAACTCAGGAATGACAAAGACATAAAGGAGTTGAACAACCTTCGGAACAATGTGGCAGGCCAGATCGCAACGACCGTTTCCCGCAACCTATTTGCTCGTATCACCGTAACGTGGGACTTTGTGGGACAAATCATTGACAGTGCCAAGAACTTCTCGTCCGGCGGCGGCCAAAGTATCGCCTTTGTCAAAACCGCGCTCATCGCTCGAGACGGCGTAGTCATCGACAAGGCTGAGGTCGAGTGCCAATGAGTAAGAAGAGCAAAGGGAGCGGCAAAGTCAGGGACACTCCTGATCCGCAAAAGCCAACCTATCCGGGTGTACTCTCTTCGGGTATCGCTTCCGAAACTGTGTTCCCTGTCCAGAACACGCGCGAAGGATGGTTTGCGCGTCTTTTTCACAGGGGCAATAAGCAAGAGGTCATCCTACTTGAGGCTCCACAGATATCCGCCCGCTTCGACAAACTTACCGTTGGCATCAGTCAACTCGTTACTAAAGAAGAGTTAACCGGACTTAGAAGCAAAGTCGAAGGTTTCGCGGACGAATTCCGCGCCGCGATGGACAGACTCGGAGACGTCCAAGAAATCCTACGTTTCGTAGCGAAGGAGGCTGAAGAAGCGGCAGAGAAGACGAAACTCAACGCGCGGATCGCACAGTTGGAAGAACGAAACAGCAAACTGGTGCAAGAATGCGGGAAAGCCAAAGAGGACTCGGAGAAAATTCTGGAAGACATCGAGGCTATTTATCCTGACTCCGCTTTACGGATTTTCGGCTTGAAACGGAAGGATGTGGCGGACGGGACGGACAAGGCCAGGATCGCGGCGCTCCGTCTGTGGTGCAACTTCACCGATTGGTCGGAGGCTAGCGATCCGAGGGGTTTCGTTAACGAGTTTCGTAAAATCGACCGCGCCGTGTTGGGACTGAAAGGCGCGTCGGACATCAAGGATATCCGTGACCGTGTTGCCACTGCTGTCAGCGAAGTCATTTCCCAGAACATCAAGGCCGGAATGAGTGTCTCTTGGGATTTTGCCGGACAAATCATCGACAGTGCCAAGCAGTTTTCTACTGGCGGTGGGCAAAGAATCGTCTTCGTCAAATCCGCACTGATCGCCCGAGACGGAGCGGTTCTTGAGAAAGCCGAGGTAGAGTGCGAATGAGCGTCTTTCATGTCAAGCATAGCGACGACGGCTATTATCTCTCCGACGACGCCTTGCTCTACGACGCCCAAGCGATGCGCGAATGGTACGGCGACCTGATCCCTCTCTGGAGCGACGACGGGAATCACTATGCCTTCGAGATGGCTGAATCATACGAGGAGTCCGTAGTGGCGCTCTGGGCTTTTATTGCTGACGACGGGAAGAGTGCTGCGGAACTGCGCGGAATCGAGACCGCTCTCAATGCCGCTGCCGGCAAACTGGAGAATGGTAGGGCGGAGCAGGAACGTGAGGCTCCCAATCTCCGTTTCCCCGACCCCGTAAAGCATCCGAACCTATATCGCATCATCAAGCGGCTTGACGTGTCCTCACGGGCGGATGATAACCCACTCGGCGTCCTCATTTTCTACGGCTTGGTTAAGCACGATGATGCGTGCGGTGGCGTGAAGGCGGAGTTTGTCGCCCGGTGGCTTCGTGACTGTGCTGAAGAAGTCGGAAGACGGGTGAAGGTTGTCGATGCGTCGTTGAAGCAGCAGGTTCGTAAGACAGAGAATGACGAGCGCAAGAAATGGCGTCTGGCTGTTGTCCTAGTGTCGGTCTTTATCTTTGCGATCATAACGACTGTTCTTACAGTGTTATCATTGCTGAAACAGACAATAGGGGTCGTATTTGTACATTAGACAAAACCGACTTGAAATGGACGGATGGGGCGTGGTAGAGTGACCGCTACGATATGACGTCGGGGGATGGGCGTAATGTCAAATGTACAAATA
>Ga0172375_10013017_pt1 | contig 10368 bp, 7 predicted proteins | sample LakKiv1m_FD_114537 | JGI IMG/M metagenome (GOLD analysis project Ga0172375, IMG submission 114537) | Freshwater microbial communities from Kabuno Bay, South-Kivu, Congo - kab_092012_11.1m | ecosystem: Environmental > Aquatic > Freshwater > Lake | place: Democratic Republic of the Congo...
GGCCGTCTATAGCGATGATGCAGTTAAAATGAATCAACTCGCGGATAGCTTTGGTTCGCTTATTAAACGGGTTAGCGAGAAAGAACTTTTTGACAGGGAGGGGATCTCCGCCGAAGTTAATGAGTTCCTGACCAGCTTGAGGAATAAAAATAAAGATAAATTTGATAAATGTTTGAATGATGTTTTTCTCTGGCTGCTGCGCAATAAGAAAACACTTAGCGCAGATAGCCTACTGAAACTTAAACCCGTATTCAATGGTTTAAACCAGAATGATTTTTCCAACCTTCTTAAGGAGGGGTTTTTGCAGGAGGATAACTTTGATTCTTTGAGCCTGCAGCTTTTTTCTAAGATTTCCGAACAAGGCGATTCCGGCAAGGTTACAAAAAACTTTTTTAGCGAAATGAGCCAGGCACAGGGGCTCAAGGATAATCCGGTTGTAGTCAAGAAGGTAAGGAACCTGTTAAGCGGTTCCCAGGATGAGCTTATGTCTGCGGTATACCGGAATACATTGGATTCTTTAGTTAAGAACATTTCTTTTTCCGGTAAACTAATTTTTGACCACCAGATGCTTAAGCAAAACTACCGTTATATAGTCCTGGGTATATTTGCCAGTGATGAAAACCCGGTTATCCTGCAGATAACGGCGAATATCCTGGAGAAAGAACTGTCCGGAATATTTGAGGATAATGATATTGGTTTATTGAAGGACCTCCGGGATGTTCTGATAAAAAGAAAGAAAGAGGGCCTGGCCCCTTGTATTGACCTGGGCAAGAAAGTTTCCTCTTTTGTGGAAAACATGGCTTTAAAGGGCGAACTGGCTGCCGAGCAGGAATTTCTCTTAGAGCTGGTTTATTCTGCCGGCGAGGAAATAAATTTATACCTGGATAAAATATTCGCCACGGAGAAAGTGAATAAACAGGTATTAGGCCTGTTTTTAAGATTGTTCCCTGCCGATATGGAGGTTTTTTATATAAAGATAGACCAGAAAATCCAGGATACGGAGTTTCTTGCCAATTTGATTGAGGCCTTAAGCCAGGTTGAATCGCCCTTGGCCATAAATATACTGGAGTATATCTATTCCGGGGCTAACGAATTAGTTAAAATTGAGTCGTTGGAAGCTATGCGGAAATTGAATAAGGTGGATTCAGTTTTTCTTATACGGCAGTTAAACACTGATTCATTCCCGCTTAGGAGCCAGCTGGTTTCTGTTTTAATGCTGGACGCAAAGATAAAAGACGAACTCTTGGGGCTGTTATTTAAAATCCCCAGTTTCATGGGGAGCAAGAATGAACTTTTGATTGAGAATATGCAGATTATTTTTGACCTGCATTTTATTGAAGCAGCCGGCTGGATTAAGGAATTAAGCCGCAGGAGATTTTTCTGGAATAAGCAATTACGTAATAAGGCAACCCAAATATTAAGGGGATGGAATGTTAGCTAAGATTGAAATAGCTTTTAAAGAGTTGCTTACTTGCCTTCAGACCGCCAAGATGTACGGCCTGGTGCATCCTATGTTCCAGAAGTCCCTGGATAAGACATACGCGGCCTTTGAAGATGCCCTAAGCGACCGCCAGGATATAGTTATTGGAATTGTTGGAGATGAACTGGCTTGTGAAAAAGAGATCTTCTTTGATCTAGGTAAACTTTTAAAGCCCGCCATCCTGTATCTAAAAGAGAGAAACATAGAAAGGCTTGCTTTTTACCGGGGGTTAAGCAAAGAGGAATTAGGAAAATTTGTCGGGGTTATCAGCGGACCTAAAGAAGAGTTTAAAACCGATCCTCAGCAGCTGCTGGCTTTTGCAGGGATAGAAAATATAAACATCGGAAAGCTTAAGGTTGTTGAAAGACAAGCAGGCGGGGAGGAATCAGGGCCGAACCTGCTTAGCCTTTATGATTTCTCAATAGAAAAGGTTGCCCAGGTCGTATCCAGCGTGCTTAACCTTGAAAAAATTGACCCGCGCCTGCTCAAGCTTTCCCTGAACAATATTATTGATAGCTTAAGCATACAGCGCCAGGAATTATTGAAGTTGGCTACTATAAAAAGGTATGACGCGGAAGCTTACGTGCATATGCTCAATGTGGCAATCTTTTCCATGTATTTTTCTTCGCGCCTGGGTTTTGAGAAAAACGAGGTACTGGATATCGGGGTGGCCGCACTTTTCCATGATATAGGTAAAATGTATATTTCACGCAAGACTTTGCATAAACCGGATAAGCTTAGTGACCAGGAGTTTGCCAGCATTAAAAGCCATACGATTTTAGGCGCGGAATTTATGTTTAAGTATATTGATACCCTGGGGATTTTGCCGGTGGTAGTCAGTTTTGAACATCATTTGAAATATGATTCTTCCGGGTATCCGCGTATTCCTCTATTAAGGAAGCAGCATCCTGTTTCTTCAATAGTGGCTATTTGCGATGTCTATGATGCGCTTTCACAGAGGAGAGGGTATAAACAGGACTATTCACCTGATCTGGTCTATAATATTATGAATAAGGACAGGGGGAGCGCTTTTGACCCTGTTTTGCTGGACAAATTTTTTCAATTCATGGGTTTTTGGCCTATTGGTTCAGTAGTTGCTTTAAACGATGGGAGCATCGCTTTAGTCAGGGAAGAAAATGAATCTGATATCCGCCGGCCGAAGGTTGAAATCGTTTCGCCTGTTGATAAAAGACGGATGGTTGATTTAATCCAGGAGAATAGCTTAAGTATTGAACGTTATCTTAACCCCTGGAAAGAGGGTAAAGAATACCTGATGCTTGGCCAGTAGTTTTATTTGTCCCGTTTCGTAATAAAAGAAATTGACAATCTGATATAAGGTGTTAAAATAAGTAAACAAAGGCGTTTAGCAGCCGGACTATCGGCACTAAACGCCTTTTTGTGCGAGGATGATAAAAATGCGGGCATTTCTTGTTTTAGAAGACGGGACAGTATTTAAGGGAAACTCTTTTGGCGCCGAAGGTGAACGCTGCGGGGAGGTAGTCTTTAATACCAGTATGTCCGGTTATCAGGAGATTATTACCGATCCTTCTTATAAAGGGCAGATTGTGGTTATGACTTACCCTTTAATGGGTAATTACGGAATTAATAAGGATGATGTTGAAAGCCGCAGGCCTTTTCTGGAAGGTTTTGTAGTAAAAGAATACAGCAAGATCGCCAGCAACTGGAGAAAAGAACAGTCTTTGGGCGGATATTTAAAGGAAAACGGTATTTTAGGTATTGAGGGTGTTGATACCCGTAAACTTACTTTGCATATCAGGGAAAAGGGGGCGATGAAAGCGGTCCTTTCCACCCAGGACTCTGACGAGGCAAGTTTAATTAATAAGGCTAAAAACTGCCGCGGCCTGGTAGGGGTAGATTTAGTCAAAGAAGTAAGTATTCCAAAGAAATATAATTATTCCCAGGCCAAAGACGCTAAATATAAGGTTGTGGTTTTGGACTGCGGGGCAAAATACAATATATTAAGAGAGTTGGCGCGGAATAATTGCAGCGTAACGGTATTGCCCGCGCAGGCAAGCTATGAGGAGATCCTTGGCGCCAAGCCCGACGGTTTACTGCTTTCTAACGGGCCGGGAGACCCCGCGGCCGTGGATTATGTAGTTAAAACAGTGGCCAGGCTTATCGGGAAGATCCCAATATTCGGGATTTGCCTTGGGCATCAGATGCTCGGGCTTGCTTTAGGGGGCAAGACTTATAAGCTGAAGTTCGGCCACCACGGAGCTAACCATCCGGTAAAGGATTTAAGGACGGGCAAGGTTTACATAACCAGCCAGAACCACGGATTTTGTGTAGATATAGATTCGCTGAATAAAAAAGATATTGAGTTAACTCATGTGAATTTAAATGATGGTACTTTAGAAGGCCTGCGGCATAAGAAGCTGCCTCTATTTTGCGTGCAATTCCATCCCGAGGCTTCCCCTGGGCCGCGTGATGCGGGTTATCTATTCGCTGAGTTTGTGAAGATGATGCAGAAATCCAAGAAACAGTGACGGTCTTAAAACCTGCCGTAGCAGGGAAAACTGTCCCCCAAAAAGGGACACTTTAGCTTTGAATTGAGAACCGTCCCCACTAACTAAGTTAATATGCCTAAAAGAAAAGACATTAGAAAGATATTAATTATCGGTTCCGGCCCGATTGTCATCGGACAGGCCTGCGAGTTTGATTATTCCGGTACCCAGGCCTGTAAAGTTTTAAAACAGGAAGGTTTTAAGGTTGTCCTGGTAAATTCAAACCCGGCAACAATCATGACCGACCCTGAGGTCGCCGATAAAACATATATTGAGCCGATTACCGCGGAAGCAGTTGAGAAGATTATTGCTAGAGAAAGGCCGGATGCGCTTTTGCCCACCCTCGGCGGCCAAACCGCTTTAAACACTACTGTAGAACTGGCGGAAAAAGGGGTTTTAAGAAAATACAAGGTTGAAACTATCGGCGCTAATATAAAAGCGATTAAAAAAGGCGAAGACCGCCAATTATTCAAGGCAGCGATGGAGAGAATAGGCCTGGACCTGCCTAAAAGCGGCAGGGCTTATAATCTTGATGAGGCTGTTGGCGTGGCTCAAAAAATAGGCTTCCCCATTATTATACGTCCCAGCTTTACCTTAGGCGGGGTAGGCGGCTCCATAGCGTATAATATTGAAGAATTTAAATCTTTAGCTAAACGCGGCCTGGAGTCAAGCATGATCAGCGAGATCCTGGTTGAAGAATCTGTTTTGGGCTGGAAGGAATTTGAACTGGAAGTTATGCGGGATTTAAAAGATAATGTTGTGATTATTTGTTCTATTGAAAACTTTGACCCCATGGGTGTGCATACCGGGGATAGTATTACAGTGGCACCCATCCAGACATTAACTGATAAGCAGTACCAGCAAATGCGCGATGCGGCTATTGCCTGTATAAGGGAGATTGGCGTTGAAACCGGCGGTTCAAACATACAGTTCGCAGTGAACCCGGATACAGGAAGAATGGTAGTTATTGAAATGAACCCGAGGGTTTCCCGCAGTTCGGCGTTGTCATCAAAAGCCACAGGTTTTCCTATTGCCAAGATCGCGGCTAAACTGGCTGTCGGCTATACCCTGGATGAGATACCTAATGATATTACGCGTTTAACCCCCGCTTGTTTTGAGCCGGCTATTGATTACTGCGTGGTGAAAATCCCGCGGTTTACTTTTGAAAAGTTTTCCTTAGCCGATAGCACTCTAGGGATCTCCATGAAGTCAGTAGGGGAGGATATGTCAATCGGCCGTACATTTAAGGAAGCCCTGCAGAAAGGCCTGCGTTCGCTGGAGATTAAGAAATTCGGCTTAGAAAGCATCCTTTTCAGCAGCCTGGATAATATCAAAATTGAAAATGGAATTTTAGATAAAATTTGCCAGAAACTAAGGCAGCCTAACGCGGAGAGGATTTTTTATATCGGAGATGCTTTTCGCGCTAACCTGGATATTGATAAAATCCATGAATTAACCAGGATTGACCGTTGGTTTTTGTATAACATTAAAGAGATTATTGATTGCGAAAAAGAATTGCTTAAGAACAAGAGCAGCCTTGGCAGTGAGCTGCTTAGGAAAGCCAAGGAATATGGCTTTAGCGACAAGCAGCTATCCAGGCTTCTATCTATAGATGAAGCGGAAGTTTATGGCCTAAGGAAATCCATGAATATCCTTCCGGATTTCAAACTGGTTGATACTTGTGCCGCGGAATTCATGGCACACACGCCGTATTTCTATTCCACATATGATAAGTAGATAAAATAACCCAATTATCTTTACAAAAGATAAGGCTTATATTATAATATGCCTAATAATTAGGCAAAAAATGATTAAAAAATCAGGTTTTGATAACGAAAAATACCTTAAAGACCAGACCGCTGCTATCCTTGACCGGGTAAAGAAATTTGATAATAAACTTTACCTGGAGTTCGGAGGAAAGCTTTGTTTTGATTATCACGCCGCTCGCGTCCTTCCGGGTTATGATCCTAATGTGAAAATCAGGCTTCTGCAATATTTGAAAGATAAGATTGATATCGTGCTTTCCATATATGCCGGAGATATTGAAAAAGGCAGGGTGCGCGGAGATTTTGGGATTACTTATGATGCGGCTACGTTGAAATTAATTGATGATTTACGTAAATGGGGATTAGATATTCTGGCCGTAGTGATTACCCGTTTTGCCAACCAGTCATCGGCGGTTATTTTTAAGAATAAGCTGGAGCACCGCGGAGTGAAGGTTTATCTGCATTATCCTATTGATGGGTATCCCGCGGATATTGACGCTATTGTCAGCGACAGGGGATTTGGCAGGAATGATTATATTGAAACCAAGAACCCTATTGTTGTGGTTACTGCCCCGGGCCCGAATAGCGGAAAACTGGCTACCTGCCTTTCTCAATTATTCCAGGAGCATAAACGCGGCATAAACGCAGGCTACGCCAAATTTGAAACTTTTCCTATCTGGAACCTGCCGCTTAAACATCCGGTTAATGTGGCTTATGAAGCAGCTACGGCTGATATCCAGGATTTTAACCTGGTTGACCCATTTCATTTGAATAAATACAATAAGACTTCTATCAACTATAACCGCGACGTAGAAAGTTTTCCTATACTCAAGCTTATTTTAAGCAGGATATACGCTAAGGATTATAACCTTCCTACGTATAATTCTCCTACTGATATGGGGGTTAATCGCGCAGGCTTCGGGATTATTGATGATAAGGCGGTGCAGGATGCGGCAAAACAGGAGCTTATCCGCAGGTATTTCAGGTATAACAGCGAATATGCCCTGGGTATTGAAAAGAAGGAAACCGTGGACAGGGTGACCCTGCTTATGGAAGAATTGGGGGTAAAAGTAACCGACCGTTCAGTTGTTGAAATAGCCAGGAAAACCGCGGAAGAAGCAGAGAAGAAAGGCCAGGGCAATGAAGGCATATGTTGCGGGGCTTCTATTGAGTTAAGCGACGGCCAGATTGTTACTGGTAAAAATTCCAAGCTTATGCATGCTGCCTCAAGTTTAATTTTAAACGCGGTTAAAATCCTGGCGCATATCCCGGATGAGATACTGCTTTTAAGCCCCCATATTATAAACCAGATCGCTAAATTAAAAGAAGGGATTTTAGGCCAGGATTCAGAGAGCCTGGATTTAGAGGAGTGTTTAATTGCTTTGGCTATAAGCGCGACTACAAACCATACCGCGGAGCTGGCAATGAATAAGCTGGGCGAGCTTAAAGGCTGCGAGGTGCATATGACGCATATTCCTACTCCCGGTGATGAGGTTGGGCTAAAGCGGCTGGGAGTTAATCTTACCACTGACGGGAAGTTCTCTTCCCGGAATCTTTTTGTAACCTGATAGCGCCATTCTAATAAAACCCTATTGCTATTTAATCCTATCTATATTATATTAATTGTAATTTAAGCCATTTTTAATAATTGGGGGTAATCTTAATTATGCCAGTTAAAATAAAATTCCTGGGAGGGGCAAAGACTGTTACCGGCTCAAGCCACCTGATTACGGCGGGTAATACGGAGATACTTCTTGACGGAGGGCTTTTTCAGGGGCACCGTGACGCCTTTTACGCAATCAATACCACTTTTCATTACAATCCGCGTACGATCAAAGCAATGGTATTATCGCATGCGCATATTGATCATTGCGGCAATATCCCCAATTTGATCAAGCAGGGCCTGCGTTGTAAGATTTATACTACTTCGGCAACCAAGGACCTGGCGGATCTTATGCTGGTGGATTCAGGAAAGATACAGGAAGAAGATGTGCGTTATGTAAACAAGATTAACCGGCGCATAAATTTGCCATTGCGCAAGGCTTTGTATACGGCAAAAGAGGCATCCAGGGCCACAAAGATTTTCCGCTCCATTTCTTATAACCAGAAGTTTTGTATCGCTAAAGATATTTCCGCTACTATTCTTGACGCCGGGCATATCCTGGGCTCAGGGATTATTGTTTTGGATATCAAAGACGGGGAGAGATCTTTGCGCCTGGGTTATGCTGTAGACCTGGGGAGGAAGAACCTTCCCTTATTGAATGACCCGGTAATTCCCCGGGGTTTAGACTATTTGATTATGGAGTCTACTTATGGCGGCAGGCTGCACCGGCCGATTGAAGAAGCACAATCAAAATTAAGGGAGGCGATTTCCCGTGCGGTCAAAAGGGGGGGGAAGGTGATTATCCCTTCTTTTACTCTGGAGCGCACGCAAGAGGTAATCTATTTCCTGAATGAGCTGCTTAAAGAAAAACTTATTCCCTCGGTACCTATTTATGTGGATAGCCCGTTAGCTACGAATATTACTGACCTTTTTAAATACCACCTGGATTTTCTGAATGCGAAAACCCGCCAGGCATTCAGTAAAGGGGATAACCCGTTTGAGTTGCTGAATTTGCGTTTTATCCGCGAGCAGAAAGAATCCAAGGCTTTGAATACCGATAAGCGGCCGATGATAATTATCGCGGGAAGCGGCATGTGCGAGTCCGGAAGGGTACTGCACCATTTGCAGAATAATATTGAAGACTCGCGTAATATGATACTGGTTGTCGGATATATGGCCCAGGATACCCTGGGTAGGAGAATAGTGGAAAAAACTCCTTTTGTGAAAATATTCGGGGTGGAATATGAGCTTAATGCCGAGGTAGTGGTAATCAACGCTTTTTCCGGGCATGCCGACCAGGTAGAGCTGCTGGATTTTGTTTCTGGTTGCCTGCCTGCCTCGCCGGTAGGCGGGCCGCTTAAACGTATTTTTCTGGTGCACGGGGAACTTGAACAATCGCTGGCGCTTTCTGGTTTATTGGCCCAGAAAGGGTTAGAGGTGCATATACCGGATAAGGATGAAGAGGTATTGCTTAATTAAGTATTTTATGGTAAAGTAACTTTTCAAATTAAATAGGAGGTAACTTAAAATGATAGGTGGTTTTTCAACTCCCAAGAAAGATAAAGCAGTTAAATCAAGTGGCGGAAAACTGGTTAAGACCGGAGAAATACTGGTGCGCGGCATTGATACCTATAAAGCAGGGGTAGGCGTCAGAGGCCTGGGCACTTTATTTGCGGCTTATCCGGGCAAGGTTTATTTTACCCGCAAAAAGACCAGCCATGGTAAATTGCGCACATTTGTTAATGTCGCGCCTTTGGCGAAAAAAGAAGTTAAGAAATAAATATGGCTGATTCAGCCAAAAGTTATTCCCAGCAAAAGTATTTATTAAGTATCATTGATATGTTTTATAGCATAGCCCTGGTTCTATTTTCCTTAGGATCGGGGCTATGTTTGTATCTGGAGGATTTTATAGCCAATTCCAGCCTGCCCGGGTATTTATCAATTCCCGTTTTTCTTTTAGTTATCCTGTTTGTTTATTTTTTATTTAATTTGCCGCTTAATTTCTATGCCGGCTATGCATTGGAGCACAAGTTTAATCTTACCAAACAGAAAATAAGCTCCTGGTGGTTTGATCAGTTAAAATCCGGAGTACTGGCGTATATAATATTCCTGATATTGATTTCAGGTTTTTACTGGATTTTAGCTAAATTTGAACAATGGTGGCTGGCCGTCTCAGTTTTTTGGATAATATTTAGTGTGGTCTTAGCCAGGTTAACCCCGGTTTTGATTATCCCGTTATTTTTTAAATACAATAAAATGGAAGATGAAGTTTTACGCCAGAGGATATTTGACCTGGCTAAAAAAATGCGGGTCAAGCTGCTGGATGTCTTTGAAATAGATTTCAGCAAGAAAACCCTCAAAGCAAACGCGGCTTTTACCGGGATGGGTAAAACTAAGCGCGTGATTTTAGCCGATACTTTAAAAGACAAATATAGCCATGATGAGGTTGAAGCGATATTGGCGCATGAATTTGCCCATTTTCAGCGTAAACATATTTTCAAGTTGATTGCAATAAATTCCCTCTTAACTTTAGGTGTGTTTTACCTGATTTTCAGGACCAGCGCTTATTTTTTGGAAGCATTTAAATTGACTTCTCTTTCCCAATTAGCTAGCCTGCCGCTGGTTTTTCTTTATTTTATGTTTTTTGGGATTATTATGAGGCCTTTGGAGGCATATGTGAGCCGCAGGTTCGAAAGAGAGGCGGATAGCCTGGCACTTAAAACTACGCAGAACAAAGAGGCGTTTATTTCTTTAATGGATAAGCTTGCCAGCCAAAACCTAGCCGACAGAAACCCGCACCCGCTGATCAAGTTTTTCTTCTTTGACCACCCGCCTATTGATGAACGAATAAATTTTGCAGAGTCATACTAATTTAGCGGGTCCTGTCGAGTCTTGTCTCTCGCTGCACCGCCTGCCTGCCGGCAGGCAGGCTTGCTCGCCCCAGCGTGGCTCGCTGCGCTTCGGCAAAAATTTCGCTCTGCCAGGATATTTATA
>Ga0172375_10013020_pt1 | contig 10366 bp, 8 predicted proteins | sample LakKiv1m_FD_114537 | JGI IMG/M metagenome (GOLD analysis project Ga0172375, IMG submission 114537) | Freshwater microbial communities from Kabuno Bay, South-Kivu, Congo - kab_092012_11.1m | ecosystem: Environmental > Aquatic > Freshwater > Lake | place: Democratic Republic of the Congo...
AAATTAGAAGCGGAAAGGTTGAAAAAATATAAACAAAGTTTTTTTTCCATTCATAACGAGATGATACGTTTTCAGCTAATACAAATGAGTTTGCTGATAGCCATCTATTTTATTTTCGGTTTTACTCCCTTGATTTATTTTTTCATTGCTTCATTAATGGGTATCTTGTTACTCGAAACCATCAACTATGTGGAGCATTATGGTTTGCGCAGGAAAAAGACCGGAAAAAGCAATTACGAAAAAGTGTTGCCCGTACATTCCTGGAATTCCAATCATGCCTTAGGCAGGATCATGTTATTTGAACTTACTCGCCACAGCGATCATCATTATAAAGCCAGCCGCAAATATCAGGTGCTACGCCATTTTGATGAAGCGCCACAAATGCCGCTGGGATATCCTGCAATGATATTACTGTCGTTGGTTCCGCCTCTGTGGTTTATGGTCATGCACAAGCAGATTGATATTTACAGAAAGCAGTTGCCGGAAGGGGCTGCGCTGGCGTAAAATCAGGTAATCAGTTATAGGTGAACTTTCATGTAGCTTGAATAAAGAAAAAATAAAGGCAGTAAACATTAAAGCCAACTATCCAACCTTATCCAACTCATAAAAAAATGTATCTTTGCGCCCCATGTTAAAAAAAGGCGGTAAAATTCTTGTTTTTATGTTGCTGGTTTCGTTTGCATTTTCGTGCAAATACAACAAGTTGCTCAAAAGTACCGATTTTGACCTGAAATATAAAATGGCGGTAGAGTATTACAACAAAAAAGACTACAACAAGGCTTTCCCCTTATTTGAAGAGTTGCTCACCTTATACAAAGGAACTTCCAAAGCCGAAGACATTTATTATTACTATGCTTACACCAACTATCATCTGGGCGATTATATACTTGCAAGTTATCACTTCAATAATTTCTCCAAAACATTTCCCAACAGCAAACGGGCAGAGGAATGTCAGTATATGAACGCCTATTGCTATTACCTTGATTCACCCGAAGCAAGTCTTGACCCTACCAACACTTTTAAAGCCATTGCAGAATTGCAATTGTTTATAAACAAATATCCACGAACCGACAGCCTTGACCGCTGTAATATCCTGATTGATGACCTTCGCACGAAGCTGGAAAAGAAAAGCTATAACGCAGCCATGCTTTATTACAAAACGCAGGATTACCGTGCTGCAATTGTAGCTTTTAAAACCACGCTGAATGAATTCCCTGATATTGCCTCAAGCGAAGAACTGAATTTTATGATTGTGAAAGCAAGTTACCTGCTTGCTGTTAGCAGCATTGAAAGTAAAAAGGAAGAAAGGCTGAAAAGTACATCAGAAGCATACATCAAATTTATTGACGCCTACCCGAAAAGTAAATACATTAAAGAAGCTGAAGGAATTTATTCTAACACCCTTAAAGAATTAAAAAAAATCAACTCTAAATCAATTTAAACAAACATGGAACAAAAAAAATCAAAAACAACTGTTACCACCATCACTCGCAACCTTACCCAGCTTGACGTTGAAACAGGTAATTTGTATGAAAGCGTTGCTATTATTGCAAAGCGTGCAAACCAGTTAAGCGCTGAACTGAAAGAAGAACTTAACGGTAAACTTGCTGAATTTGCAAGCCATACTGATAACCTTGAAGAAGTTTTTGAAAACCGCGAACAGATTGAGATTTCAAAGCATTACGAGAAAATGCCCAAACCTCATCTGGTGGCAGTTCAGGAATTTCTTGATGGGGAGGTTTATTACCGTAACCCTGCCAAGGAAGAAGTAGCAAAATAGGATATTGGGTATAAGGCACAGGGCAAAACCCAAATACCTTATACTTTACGTCTTTATACCCGGACTTATAAGTATGTTGAAAGGAAAAAAGATATTACTGGGTGTGTCTTCAGGAATTGCCGCCTACAAAGCAGCATTTCTGACGCGGCTGTTTGTTAAGTCTGGTGCCGAAGTGCAGGTGGTAATGACACCGGGAGCAAAAGAGTTTATCACTCCTTTAACACTTTCCACACTTTCAAAGAATCCTGTATATTCGCAATTCACTTCAGGTTCAGACGCTGAGTGGAACAGTCATGTGGAACTTGGTTTAAAAGCTGACCTCATCATCATAGCGCCCGCAACTGCCAATACCATTGCTAAGATGGCAAACGGTATTTGCGACAACCTGTTGCTTGCGGTTTATCTTTCTGCGCGCTGCCCTGTTATGTTTGCTCCTTCCATGGACTTAGACATGCTGAAACATCCGGCAACAAAAAAAAATATTGAAACGCTGAAATCTTATGGCAACATTCTTATTCCGCCTGCAACAGGTGAACTTGCCAGTGGTCTCTATGGCGAAGGCAGATTGCCCGAACCGGATGAAATTGTAAAATTTGTTGAAGATTTCTTCAACCGAAAAAAAAAACTCTCAGGTAAAAAAATCCTTATAAGTGCAGGTCCTACTTATGAAGCAATAGACCCTGTGCGTTTTATAGGCAATCATTCTTCGGGCAAAATGGGAGTTGCAATAGCGGAAGAGGCTGCAAAACAAGGTGCGCATGTTACAATTGTTTTAGGACCAAATTCAGTTGAGCCGGCTAATCCTGCTATTAAAGTATTGTACATTGAATCGGCAGAGGAAATGTATAACCTATGTACCCGTCTTTATAAATCGCATGATGTGGCTATTATGAGTGCGGCTGTTGCTGATTTTCGTCCAGCAAAAGTTTCAGCTGTTAAGATTAAAAAGCAAGATGCGGCACTGTCAATACAATTAGTTCCAACACCTGATACACTTGCTGCGCTTGGTAAAATGAAAACAAAAAATCAAATGCTGGTTGGTTTTGCACTCGAAACAGACAATGAAACTGAAAACGCAAAGAAAAAGCTTCGTTCCAAGAGCCTTGATTTTATTGTTCTCAATTCCCTTAAAGATAAAGAAGCGGGTTTTAGTTACGACACCAATAAAATTTTCATCATTGACAGTAATGATAAAATCAGTAAATTTGGGTTGAAACCAAAAACAGAAGTTGCGAAGGATATTATTGCTCATCTTATTAAAAAAATGAAACATGCGTAAGTTGTTGACTATATTATTTGTTCTGTGTTTTTTCTGCTGTTCTGCTCAGGAACTTAATTGCACTGTGCAGATTAATTCACAGCAGGTGCAGCAAAGCGACCGCAGGATTTTTGAAACGCTGCAAAAAGCCCTTTTTGAATTTGTAAACAATACCAAATGGACTAATGAACAATATCAGCTTACTGAAAGAATAGAGTGCAGCATGTTTATCAATATCACTTCACGTGATAATGACGATTTTAAAGCTACCATCCAGGTGCAGAGCCGCAGACCGGCTTACAAAACGTCCTATAATTCAACCATGCTGAACACCAATGACCAGGATTTTGACTTTAAATACATCGAATTTCAGCCGCTCCAGTTTTCTGAATCAACTATGCTTTCAAACCTCACATCAGTTATAGCATTTTATTGTTATATGATTATTGCAGTTGATAACGAATCGTTTGCTCCTAACGGAGGAGAAGTGTATTTTCAGAAAGCGATGGCGGTTGTAAATAATGCACAGGGGGCAGTGGAAAAAGGATGGAAACAGTTTGAAAGTACCAGCAACCGTTATTGGTTTATTGAAAATTTTCTCAATCCCCGCTTTAAATTAATGAGAGAATGTTATTACAAATACCATCGGCTTGGAATGGATGTGATGACTGCTGATATTGAATCGGGTAGAGCCGCAATTACAGAATGTCTTCAGAATATAAAAAAGGTAAACCAGGATCAGCCCAATTCTTTTTTGTTGAGAATTTGGTTTAATGCCAAAGCTGATGAACTGGTAAATGTATATTCCAGCGCTTTCCCTGATGTGAAAGCCAAAGCCGTTGCACTTCTTTCAGAGGTGGACCCGGGAAACGTAACGAAATACAAAAAAATCCTGACTGCAAACAGTCAGTGATTTTCATAAAATATCCGTATGCTGAAACATCTTTCCATAAGCAACTACGCCCTTATTGAAAGGTTGGATGTTGATTTTAGCGAAAGCCTGACCATTCTTACAGGTGAAACAGGTGCCGGAAAATCAATTGTTGTAGATGCTTTGTCAATGGTGCTCGGGCAGCGTGCTGATGCTTCGGTGTTGCAGGATAAAGTAAAGAAATGCATTGTTGAAGCATTGTTTGATATTACACCCTATAAACTTGAAAAATTCTTTTCACATAACGAGCTGGATTATGAAAGGAATACAACCATCCGCAGAGAAATAAATCCTGAAGGAAAGTCAAGAGCTTTTGTTAACGATACTCCTGTAAACCTGAATTTATTGCGTGAACTGACTTCGCGTTTGATTGACATACATTCACAGCACGAAGCGCTTACGCTTAAAGAACATTCATTCCGCGTTGACATGCTGGACGCACTGGCAGGAAATGATAAATTAGTTTCTGAATTCAGGAATGAACTGAACAGGTTCCGTTTGTTGAAAAAAGAATATGATGAATTACTGTTGAAGCAGGAACAGGCAAAGCGAGATGAAGACTATTTCAGTTTTCAGTTTAACGAACTTGAAGATGCGAAACTTGCAGCAGGGGAGGAGGAAAGCATTGAAAATGAATTGTCTGTTCTGGCACACACTGAGGAAATAAAACAAAATCTTTCAATCGCTGTTACCGCACTTTCCGCAGGTGATGAAAACGCATTGCTATTACTCGAAAAAGTGAGGAGTTTGGTTACCCAGGGTTCGAGATATAATAATGCACTTTTACCTTTGTCTGAGCGGATAAAAAGTGTGCTGATTGAATTAAAAGATATTACTGCTGAACTTGAAACAATGGAAGCGGATACTGTTTTTGACCCTGATAAAATGGAGGAGCTGAATAACAGGATAAATGTTATCAACCATTTGCTGAACAAGCACAGGATGAAAACAGCGGAAGAATTGATGAACCTGAAAAATGAACTGGAGAATAAACTTCGTGATATTTCTTCTTATGATGAGAAAATTACTGAATTGAAAAAGGAGTGGGAAGAAAGCCGGAAGAAAGTAAATGAGTTTGCGAGATCAATTACAGAGAAGAGGAAAAAATTTGCTCCTTCGCTTGAAAAGAAAACCTGTGAACTGCTTTCTAAGTTAGGAATTCCCAACGCAAAATTAGAGATAAAGATTTCACAAAAACCTGAGCCGGATGATTATGGTAACGACAATGTGGTATTTGACTTTTCAGCTAATAAAGGTGAAGAAATGAAAGAACTTGACAAAGTTGCTTCAGGTGGCGAACTTTCGCGCCTGATGCTGGCTTTCAAATCAATTCTGGCAGAACATAAAAATCTGCCTGCGATTGTTTTTGATGAAATTGACACAGGCGTTTCAGGTGAAATTGCCGGTAAGATGGGCGCAATTATGAAGGGAATGTCGGTTAATATGCAGGTGATTGTTATTACGCATTTGCCGCAGATTGCAGGAAAAGGAGAGTTTCATCTGCAGGTTTATAAAGAAGAAAAAGCCGGGAAGACTTTTACAAGGCTGAAAAGATTGGGTAAAGATGAACGCATTCTGGAAATTGCAAAAATGCTCAGTTCCGGTACACCAACTGAAGCTGCTATAAAAAACGCAAAAGAATTGCTGGTTAAAAATTAACTAATGCTTATTATTGTGGAGTAATTGTTCACTGACAAAAAGAAAATACATTATGACTAAGAATCTTTTACAAGGGAAAAAAGGGATTATCTTCGGTGCGCTTGATGAAAACTCCATTGCCTGGAAGGTAGCGGAGAAATGCAAAGAAGAAGGTGCGGTTTTCACACTCACAAATGCCCCAGTGGCTTTGCGTATGGGGACCATAAAAAATCTTGCTGAAAAATGCAATGCAGAAGTTTTCCCTGCTGACGTTACATTAGATGCAGATATTGAAGCGCTGTTCACCAAATCAATGGAAGTGCTGGGAGGAAGAATTGATTTTGTTTTGCACTCAGTGGGTATGTCGCCTAATGTGCGCAAAGGAAAACCTTATACTGATTTGAGCTACGAGTTTTTTCACAAAACCCTTGACATCAGCGCCATGTCACTTCACCGTGTTTTGCAGTGCGCGAAAAAAATGGACGCAATAAATGAATGGGGTTCAGTTGTAACATTAACTTACATCGCATCCCAGCGTGTGTTCCCAGATTATGGCGATATGGCGGATGCAAAAGCTTTACTTGAATCAATTGTCCGCAGTTTCGGATATCATTATGGCAAAGAAAAGAAAGTGAGGATTAATTCTGTTTCGCAGTCGCCAACCTTTACAACAGCAGGTAGCGGGGTAAGCGGCTTTGATGAGTTTTTTGGTTATGCCAATAAAATGTCTCCGCTCGGAAATGCAAAGTCAGAAGACTGCGCAAATTATTGTGTTACTTTGTTTTCTGATTATACCCGTATGGTTACTATGCAAAATCTTTATCACGATGGTGGCTTTTCTTCTGTGGGTATTAATGCAGATGCGTTGAAATAAATTCATCTATGGATTTCTCAGTATTTAATTTCAGTAAAGAGCTTCGCGAAGGGCTTGACAGCATGGGCTTTGAAAAAGCAACACCCATACAGGAAAAAGCAATTCCCATTATTCAGCAAGGCAAAGATTTAATCGGTTGCGCACAGACCGGAACCGGGAAAACTGCAGCGTTTTTACTGCCGATTATTGATCATATCTTCCGTAATCATACAGGAGAAATCAATACCGTTATCATTGTTCCAACACGCGAACTTGCCTTGCAGATTGACCAGGCAATGCAGGGTTTCGCATATTTCCTTAACATTCATTCTATCCCTATTTACGGTGGGCGCGATGGCATTTCGTGGGAACAGGAAAAACGTGCGCTTACTGAAGGCGCTGATGTAATCATTGCAACTCCGGGCAGGTTGATAGGGCATCTGAATATGGGCTATGTAAAGCTGGACAGTGTAAAACACCTTATTCTTGATGAAGCTGACCGTATGCTGGACATGGGCTTTTATGAAGACCTCATGAAGATTGTAAAATATCTTCCGCAGAAAAGGCAGACTCTTATGTTCTCTGCTACCATGGCGACAAAAATAAGGGAACTGGCAAATAAAATTCTTGTCAACCCTGAACGGGTTGACATTGCTATTGCAAAACCTGCTGAAGGAGTTGAGCAAAGTGCATTCTTAGTTTACGACACGCAAAAACCTGAACTGATAAAGGCAATTCTTAAAAGTAAAGATTACAAGAGCGTATTGATTTTTACTTCAAGGAAAATAAATATTAAAGATATTGTGAGGGAAATTAAGAAATTAACTCCCAATGTTTGCGGTATTTCTTCTGACCTTGAACAGGATGAGCGCGAAGAAGTATTACGCAATTTCCGTAACCGCAAAACCCAGGTCCTGGTGGCTACTGATGTGCTTTCGCGAGGTATTGATGTGGAGAATATTGACCTTGTTGTAAATTACGATGTCCCAGGTGATGCTGCCGATTATGTGCACCGGGTGGGGCGCACGGCAAGAGCAGAAACTACTGGCGAAGCCATTACTTTCATCAACCAGTATGAAGTGGAAAGTTTTATGGATATTGAAAAACTGATTGAAAAAACAATTGAGAAAAAGTCTTTGCCAGCAGGCATGAGCAGCGGACCGGATTATAAGATTACTTCATCAAAACCATTTAAAAGAAAGTTTGGTGGCGGTGGTAAACCTGGTTTCAGAAAAGGTGGAACTTCTAAACACACACACCGCGGGAAACCAAAGCCGCACGGAAAATAAATTTCTTACATTTGTTTTATGAAAAGGAAATCAGCAGCAGTTATAGGTTCAGGAATTGCAGGGCTTGCTGCTGCAATCAGGCTTTCAGTTAAAGGTTATGACGTTACAGTGTTTGAATCGGCAAGCGAAGCCGGAGGAAAATTGGGAGAGAAAACCATTCTCGGTTACCGTTTCGATACAGGTCCTTCTGCATTTACAATGCCCCATTTAATTGACGAAGTTTTTGAGTTGTGCGGAAAGAACCCACGCGGCTATTTCAATTACAAAAAACCAGGTACTGTTTATAATTATTTTTATGAAGACGGAACGATTATCAATGCGCCTCATGGCAAAGAAAAATTTGCGGAAGAAATAGCTGCCAAAACAATTGAGAAAAAAGAAACTATTCTTGGTTTTCTTAAATCCTGTGAAGATAAATTCAGGCTTACCCACAAGGTTTTTGCAGAACATTCGCTGCATAAGTTTAGCAATTACCTCAGTTATGATGCGTTTAACGGGATTGTGAATTTCAGGAAAATAAAAGCATACAGGTCAATGAATGCTGAAAATACCCGGACATTTAAAGATCCGCGTGTGGTGCAGTTGTTTAACAGATATGCCAGTTATTTTGGTTCCACTCCTTTTCAGGCTCCGGCAGCGTTGAATGTTATTCCTCATATCGAGATTGAAAAGGGAACTTATTTCCCTGAAGGAGGAATGTATAGTATAATCAGGGCGTTTTATAAACTCGCACTTGAACAGGGGGTGAAATTTATTTTTAATACCCCTGTAGCCGCTATAGTTGTTTCAAACCGCAAAGCCACCGGAATCAGGACAGCGGAAACAACTTACCCTTTTGATTGTGTGATAAGCAACGTGGATGTTTTTAACACTTACCAGGATTTAATTCCTGAAGCGCCAAAGCCCAAGTTCATTCTTCGCCAGCCGAAGTCAAGCTCAGCTATTGTTTTTTACTGGGGCATTATGAAACAGTTTCCGCAGCTTGGTTTGCATAATATATTTTTCAGTCGCAGTGATAAGGAAGAATATTACTACATTTTTGAGAAAAAACATCTTTTTGGAGACCCCACTGTTTATGTCCATGTCAGCTCAAAAGCAAATACTGCTGATGCCCCTGATGGTTGTGAAAACTGGTTTGTGATGGTCACCGTTCCTAATAACAGCGGGCAGGATTGGGACAGGTTTGTCCGCTTTACCCGCAAAAACGTAATCACAAAACTTTCATCCGTTTTAAAAACAGATATTCAGCCGCTCATTGGTTGCGAAGCTATATCAGACCCTCGCAGGATTGAAACAGAAACGTCAAGCGCTTTCGGTGCGTTATATGGCAATGCATCAAACAGTGCTTTCTCCGCTTTTCTCCGCCATCCTAATTTCAGTTCAAAGATAAAAGACCTTTATTTCTGTGGAGGAAGTGTGCATCCGGGACCCGGAATTCCTTTATGCCTTATGAGTGCGAAAATTGCAACCGATATGGTGAAATAACAACTATAAATAATCTATTTATATCTTCGTGAAACATAAAGCATATAAATAAGTAGAAAAGGGTTAAAAATCCCGGACACGTTTTTCATGCAATCAAAATATACTTTTCCAGCCCTGTTTAATCATAAGATATTACAGGTTTGCCTGTTATTATTTTTTCTTACCAACTCAGTTTTTTCTCAGGAAAGGGCGCTCACCATTTCCGGTATTGTAAAGGAAGACGGGAAGAATCTTGCAGGTGTTTCTGTTTCTATTTTTAAGAATTCATCTCCTGTTGCAAAACTGACTACAGGTAACGTGGGTCGCTTTAACTACCGGCTTGATGTTAACAGCGAATATATTGTTGAAGTTGCCATGGAAGGTTATGTAACCAAGAAAATAAGTTTCAATACCCACATGCCCGACAGCGATACGCTGGACGAAAACTTTGATTTTATAGTTGAGCTTTTTAAAAACCTGGAGGGATTAAACATTGCTGTTTTTAAAAATCCCGTAGCTAAAATCAATTACAACAATAAGTTCAAGGATTTTGATTATGACTTAGACTATACCATGGAGTTCAAGAAAGCTGAGGATGCGGCTTTTGAAGAACTGGCACAAAAGAAAGCGGGTGAGATTGCCATGGAAAAATCAATGGCGCAGAAGGCGAAAGAAGATGCAGACATACAGGCAAAGATGGATGCAGAGCGTAAGGCGGCAGAAGCGAAAGCGAAACAGGATTTGGAAGAACAGGCAAAACGCGAAGCAAAGGAAAAAGCAAAGAATGTAGCGTTGCTGCTTGCCGAGCAGGAAAAGAAAATGGCTGAACTGCAGAAAGAGGCAGAACGCAAACAGGCTGAATATGAAGCAGGGCAGAAAAAAGCTGCTGAAGATTTAAAGAAACAAATAGAGGCAGAGGCAAAAGCTGAAGCAGATAAAAAAGCTGCAGAAGAGAAAGCAAAGGTGGAAGCAGATAAGCAGGCAAAGAAAGATGCGGAACGAAAAGCTGCGGAAGAAAAAATGAGGCAGGAAGCCGAAGCAAAAATGAAAGCAGAAGCCGAGGCGCTTGCAAAAGCCCAGGCAAAAGCAGAGGCGGAAAGATTGGCAAAAGAAGAAGAAGACCGTAAGAAAGCAGCAGCGGCAGCAGCAGCGG
>Ga0172375_10013022_pt1 | contig 10364 bp, 7 predicted proteins | sample LakKiv1m_FD_114537 | JGI IMG/M metagenome (GOLD analysis project Ga0172375, IMG submission 114537) | Freshwater microbial communities from Kabuno Bay, South-Kivu, Congo - kab_092012_11.1m | ecosystem: Environmental > Aquatic > Freshwater > Lake | place: Democratic Republic of the Congo...
GGCGCACCGCGAAGCGGTTGGCGTCGGTGGCTGTGAGCGCCAACTGCCAGTACCGCAGACCGAAGCGTCGCGAGAGCTCCGCGGCGACCCACAGGGAGTCCTTCGTCGGCAGCATGGTCGTGATGCCGCGTGCCGCCTGCGTTGCGATCGCGGCGGCGGCGGCCTCAGGGGAGTGTCCGGTCATGGCGCCGGTGTCGCCGAGGCAGAAGTCGATGTACTCGTGCCCGTCCACGCAAGTGAACCGGGCGCCGCGTGCCTCGGCCACGTAGGGCGGGAACGGGCTCGACCAGCGCGTCATCCAGTTCATGGGGACGCCGTCTAGCATGTGCGCCTGCGCCCGCTCGAAGAGCTCGCGGGACCTGGGGTGGCGCGCGACGAAGAGCTCGTCTTCGCGCGCCTTGAGCGCCGCGAGCCGCTCACGGTCGATGGTCGCCGTCATGGGGCCTCCCTGAGTGACGGCGTCAGCTTACTGCCCCACCAGCTCCTTCGCCCGCTCCACCGCCATGCCGGCGTTGGCGCCGTAGCCGTCGGCGCCGATCTCGGCGGCGTAGGCCTCGGTCACCGGGGCGCCGCCGACCATCACCTTGACCGACTCGCGCAGGCCCTCGTCTTTCAGCAGGGCGATGGTCTCGCTCATGTGCGGCAGCGTGGTCGTGAGCAGGGCGCTCATGCCGACGATCTGCGGGGAGTGCTCCTTGACCGCGGCGACGAAGTCGGCCGCGCTCACCCCGGTGCCGAGGTTGACGACCGTGAAGCCGGCGCCCTGGAGGAGCATGCCGACGAGGTTCTTGCCGATGTCGTGCAGGTCGCCCTCGACGGTGCCGATCACGACGGTGCCGCCGCCGGCCTCATCGCCGGCCGCCATCAGCGGGCGGAGGATGTCGAGGCAGGCCTGCATGACGCGGGCGCTGAGCAGCACCTCGGGGATGAAGCACTCACCCTCGCGCATGCGCTGCCCGACCACGTCCATGCCCGGCAGCAGCGCCTCGTCGAGGATCTCCCGGGGCGTGGCCCCGGTGGCGACGAGCGCGGAGGTCATCGCCGTGGCGACGCCCTCGTTGCCGTCGATGATGGACTGTTTGAGCTGGTCTTTCATGTGGCCTCCTTCAGGGGGGCGCCGGTGACGAGATCTCAGTGAGCGAGGGCACCGAGACCCGTCTTCGCCTTGAGGCGCTCGACGGAGTTGATGCGGATGCCGAGCAGGGCGGCGATGCGGGCCTTGGCCTCCAGGCCTTTCGCGAGGCCGGGCACTGCCGTGACCACGCCGATGTCGAGCTCCTCGCGCACGGTGCGCATGACGGTCGAGTCGGAGAGGTCGAAGACGCTCACGCCGAGCTTGTCGGCCACGTACTGCTTGGCCTCCGTCAGCCTCATCTTCTCGTTGAGCTGCATCCTGGCCACGAGATCTCCCGCGGTCTTGATGCCACCCATCGACGAGGCGAGCGCGTGCGCCATGCCCATGCCGTTCGGGTCGCCGGTGCCCACCTACAACCCGTCGGCCTTGCCGATCTCGATCATCGCCGCGCTGGCGCGGCTGACCATATCCATCGGGGAGACCTCGAACATCGGCACGCCGCCCACGCCGTTGCCGACGTTGGGGTGGATGGGGATGGCCGCGTCGGCGGTGCAGGCCTTGACGAACGTGACCGCCCTGGCGACGTTCCAGGCGCACGACTTCTTGCTGTTGTTGTTCACGACGGGGCCGAAGATGGCCGCGCCGGCCTGCTCCACGACCTTCATCTGCTGGTGCGGCCAGAGGCCGGCGAGCCGCGTGCCCTTGTACTCGAGCTCGCCGTGGAAGCCGAGCACCATCTCCGCCGCCATGCTCACCTCGACCGGCATGTCGGTGGTCGAGGAGATGGTCTCGGTGGCGCGCAGCGTGGCGAGGAACTCGGCGTCGCCGGTGGACGCGACGGTGTCGTAGTTGATGCCGTCGCAGCCGGTCTCGGCGAACATCCTGCTCTGCCAGACCACGTCGTCGTGGCAGGCCTCCAGTGCCTCCTCCTGCGTGCGTCGCGCCTCGTCGATCCGGCCCAGCGGCAGGAGGTCGGACGGGTTCTCGAACTGCCCGTCCGGCCGGTAGTACAGGCCGAGGTTCGGCATGAAGCCGTAGAACAGCGGAAACACCGTGGTGTGCTGGAGCAGTTCCATGTGCTCCTGCTCCACGCTCACGATGAACTTGCTCGGCTTGACCGAGTAGTCGATGTGGCCGACTTCCATGGAGTCGAACGCGAACGCGCGCTCGAAGAGGCGGACCGCCGTCTCGCGCCCGATGGGCGCCGCGATGCCGCTCGAGAGCCGCGACGAGATGAGCGTGTTGGTGCCGCCGTCTTTGGTCATCACGGCCTCGTGGCCGCGCTCCACGCCCCAGACACGGCTCGGGCAGCAGAACATGTCGACGAGGTAGTCGACCTCGTTCTCCCCCAGCACCGGGACCTTGGCCTTGACCGCCGCGGCCTCAGAGCCCTCGACGATCTCGCGACGGATCTCGTCCCGGGTCATCTGGACCGTGCCGCCGTCACCCATGCGCGTGACGATCGAACTCACCGCTCACCCCCTCCACGTCGCACCGGGCGTGGGCCGAAACCACCCACCTGGGTGGAAGAGAATACGTGCAAACGAGGGGTTGTCAAGCCGGTGACGTGTCGGCCAGGGGTGCTTCCGCCTCAAAGACCCGAGGGCTCGCTGCACGCGTCTTGCGTCGGGCCTCGCCTCCAACGAAGGGCTCCGCGGCGCGGGCGATCCGCGCATCCAGACAGAGCACCCGCTCAGGCGTCACCAGCAATGGGTTGACCTCCACGCTCGAGACCTCGGGGTGGGCAGCTCCGAAGACGCTGATGGCCGCGGCGGCACCGCAGGCGGCCACTACGCCTGGCGAGAGAGCGCCGCCGGGCTGCAGCAGCCTTCTCGCGCGCAAGGAAGACATCATCCTCTCGGCGGTCGCCACGTCGACCGGCGCGAGCGCGATCTGCACGTCACTGACCGCCTCGACGAGCACCCCGCCCATGCCGACGACCAGAACAGGGCCCACGTGCGGGTCCCACCGGCAGCCGACAAGCAACTCCACCCCCTTCTCGAGGCGGACCATTTCCTCGACGCAGTAGCCCGGCGGATCCAGGCGCTGACGCATGTCCTCGACGGCTGCCGACAAGGAATCGCCGTCCTCAATCCCAAGGAGCACACCGCGGTGCTCCGTCTTGTGCACGAGTCCCAGGGCTTTGAGCACCACCGGATACCCGAGAGAACGGGCTGCGGAGAGTGCCTCCGCCTCGTTAGAGACCCGATGCCCCAGCGCGAACGGAAGACCTGCTGCAACCAACACCTGGCGGGCGCCCCAGTAGTCGTCGGCCGAGACTGCGACGGGAGCGCCGGACGACTCAGGGATGTCTGGGATCGGATCAGCCCGCGAGCCGCCCTGTTCCACCACCCCGGCCACGCGGTCGGCGGCTTCGACAAGCCGGGCGAGGACGCCGGCGGCGGCGTCGAGCTCCCGATGCACGGGGATACGGCTCCTGCGGAGCTCGCCCGCCGCCGCCACGTCGGGATACGCGGTGCAGAGCAGCACAGGGGTCGCCGTGGCCTCTGCGGCCACGGCCATGGCCGCCGCGCTGCACATCTCCTCAGCAACCTTGTCGCGGAACCGGGGGAAACGCGCCTGCCAGTAGCCGAACTGGCCGGCGGCCAAGACCATGTCGACGTCGTCCGCTCCGGCCAACGCGCCAACGACCTTGCCGTAGGCCTCCGGGCCGATCGTCCCCAAGGCGAAGTCGATCGGGTTCTTGCCGACGCTCTCCGGAAGGGCCGCGCGGACGGCGCCGAGGGTGGCGCTGGAGAGCTGCGGCACGTCGAGACCTGCGGCGCTTACGGCGTCTGCCGCGAGGCCCCCGTGGCCTCCCCCGTCAGAGACGACGGCGACTGACCGCCCCCTCGCGCGCCTGCCTGAGACGAGGGCCGACAGGGTGTCGAAGAGCTGGCCCGGCGTCGCCACCCTGATGATCCCGGCCACCTCACACAACGCGTCCAGCACCGCGGCGTCGGGAGCGAGCGAGCCGGTGTGCGTGAGGGCGGAGCGTGTGCTCGCCTCGCTGTATCCGGGAGCGAGCAGGACCACGGGGCGCCCCGACGCGACAACCCGCCGGGCAGCCCGCGCGAACTCACGGCCGTTGCGGATGTCCTCGACGTAGACACCCACGGCTTGCGTCGGCCCATGGTCGATGAACCCCGCAAGCACGTCGGTGACTCCTATGTCGGCCTGATTGCCGACCGTGACGTACCGCGAGAACCCTCTCCCTTCCACGAAGGCCCGCGCGACCAACTCCTCACCGACTCCACCGCTCTGGGACACGAGCCCGATCTCACCGGCCGGGATGTCGAGGTACGCCACCGCTTGGAGCCCGGTTGAAGTGTCGGCGAGGCCCATGCAGTTCGGCCCCAACATCACCGCGCCCTCAGCGCGAACCCGCTGCACCGCGGCGGTTTCGCGCTCCATGCCGTCGGCGCCCGTCTCGCCGAGACCGGCGAACACGGCCACGATGGCGCGGGCACCGACGCCCAAAGCGTCGCTCAAAGTTGCCTCGAGACCCCGCGCAGGCATCGCCATGATGACGAGATCCGGCGTGCCGGGCAGATCCATGAGCGATGTGTAGGCAATCGCGCCGTGCATGGCGCCGCCCTTGGGATTGACCAGGTAGACCGGGCGGCGGCGCTCATGCGCGGTCAGTCTGGCGGCGACGTCGCCTCCCCATTTGGTGACATCGGCAGAGGCTCCCACCACCGCGATGCTGTCCGGGTCGTACAGGCGTCCGAGACGGTCCACTGCGTCAGGACCGTCGAGCTGGGACTCATCAACCATGGCAAGGCGCCTCCCGTCTATGCACGCGGAGGTTCTGCACGGCATCCCGAGCCCCTCCGTCGGCCGTCCATCCAAGCCGACAGGGACGACACGCTTTCAAGCCCGAGCTATGACCCACGGTCGCCCTCCCTGTCGATCCGACGCCGGTACGCACGTCTCTGTCATGGATGGAATACGCAGCATGACGCGCGAATCCGGAATCGTCACCCGAGAGCAAGCCAGCGCCCGCCGCCGGTACCGATCACACCGTCGGCGTGTCCGAGAGCAGCTTCTTCGTGTAGTCGGCCTGCGGGTCCTCGAGCACGGCGTCGACCAGCCCGTACTCGACGATGCGGCCGTCGTTCATCACCGCGACCTCCTGGCTGATGCTGCGCACCAGCGCCAGGTTGTGGGTGACGAACAGCATCGAGAGGCCCATGTCGCGCTGCAGGGCGGCGAGCAGCTCGATGATCGCCGCCTGCACCGAGACGTCCAGCCACGAAGTGACCTCGTCGCAGATCAGCACCGTGGGCTCGGCCGCGAGGCTGCGCGCGATGGCCAGCCGCTGGCGCTCGCCGCCGGAGAGCTGGTCCGGGTAGCGGCTGAGCAGCGAGGAGTCGAGCGCCACCTGCTCGAGCGCCTGCACCATCCGGTCCTCCATCTCGCTGCGCGAGAGGTCGAAGAAGACCTTGAGCGGCTGCGAGAGGATCTGGGCGATCGTCTTGCGCGGGTTGAGTGAGCTGTAGGGGCTCTGGAAGATGTACTGGATCGCCTGCCGGGTGGCGCGCGGCCGGCCGCGGGCGTCGCGCGCGAGCGGCTTGCCCATGAACTCGATGTCGCCGACGATCTTGTGCGGGTGCAGGCCGGCGATGCAGCGCGCCAGGGTGGTCTTGCCGGAGCCGGACTCGCCGACGAGCGACAGGCAGCGCCGCTCGCTGAGGCTGGCGCTGATGTCGTGCAGCGTCTCCTTGTGCTGGTAGTACGCCGTCACTTCGCGCACGCTGATGACCTGCTTCTCGTCGGCTCGCGGGGCCGAGAGCGACTTGTCGCGCAGCTGATGGTCAGTGGTGGCGCGCTGCGCCCCGACCTCCCGGTAGCGCCAGCAGCGCACGTAGTGAGCGGGGCTCACCTCCTCGACCGGCGGGAAGGCCTCGCTGCACTTCTCGACCCGCCAGTCGCAGCGCGGGGTGAAGGCGCAGCCGGGGGGCCGCTGCCCGGGGCGCGGCGCCCAGCCGGGGATGCCGCGCAGGGCGCGCTCGCCGGTGATGTCGGGGATGCTCGCGAGCAGCTTGCGCGTGTAGGGGTGGTGCCCCTGGTCGAAGAGCTCGTCGCGGGTGCCGATCTCGACCACTCTGCCGGCGTACATGACGGCGATGCGGTCGGCCAGGTTGGCGACCACGGCGAGGTCGTGCGTGATGTAGAGGGCGGCGACCCCGTAGGAGCGCGTGAGGTCGCGGACCGTGTCCAGGACGTGCGCCTGGGTGGTGACGTCGAGCGCCGTGGTGGGCTCGTCGAGGACGATCACCCTGGGCCGGTTGGCGAACGCCATGGCGATCGCGACGCGCTGCTGCTGGCCGCCGGAGAGCTGGTGCGGGTACCTGCGCAGGAACTGCTTGTCCGAGGGCAGCAGCACCTCCGCCATCATCTGCGCGAGGCGCGCCTCGCGGTCGGCCTGCGAGGAGCCGAAGCCGTGCACCTCGAGGATCTCCATGAGCTGCGTGCCGATGCGCAGCGCCGGGTTGAGCGAGGCGGAGGAGTCCTGGGGCACGTAGCTGATCGCGCCGCCGCGGATGGTGCGCAGCGCGCCGGCGTCCATGGCGAGCACGTCCTTGCCGTCGATCTCCACGTGGCCGCCGGCGATCTTGGCGCCGCGGCGCTGGTAGTCGAGCAGGCTGGTGCCGACCGTGGTCTTGCCGGAGGCCGACTCGCCGACCAGGCCGAGCACCTCGCCGCGATGGATCTCCAGCGAGACGTCGTCGTCGATGTCGACGCCCGAGGGGTCGAGGACGATGCGCAGGCCCTCGACCTTGAGCACGGCCTCGCGCTCGCGGGTGGGCGTGGGACCCTGGGTCATGGCGGTCTCCATCACTGCACCCCCGTGTCGCGCTCGATGCCGATGAGCGCGCGGCCGAGGCCGTCGGCGATCAGGTTGGTGCCGATGGTGAGGATGCCGATGAGCAGCACCGGCACGAGCACCGGCCACGGCTGGATGATGATGCCGATGCGGTTCTCGTTGATCATGAGCCCCCAGTCGGCGGCCGGCGGCTGCATGCCGAAGCCGAGGAAGGAGAGCGCGGCGATGAGGCCGATCGAGTAGGTGAGCCGCAGGCCGAACTCGACCAGCAGCGGGCTGGTGATGCTGGGCAGGATCTCGTTGAAGAGGATCTTCCAGCGCGCGATGCCGAAGGCCTCGGCGGCGCGCACGAAGTCGCGCTGCGAGACCTCGAGCGTGGCGGCCCGCGCGACGCGCGCGATGCGCGGCGCGTGCGAGACGCCGACGATGACGACGATGAGCCACAGGCGCGGCCCGAGGATGGAGACGAAGAGCAGCGTGAGCACGATCTGCGGGAAGGCGAGCACGACGTCGAGGATGCGCATGATGGACTCGTCGATCCAGCGGCGCGCGTAGCCGGTGATGAGCCCCAGGGTGACGCCGAGGGCGAGGCCGATGACGGTGGCCGCGAGGGCGAGCAGGATGACGGTGCGCCCGCCGTAGAGGACGCGCGTGAGCACGTCGTGGCCGAGGTAGTCGCTGCCCAGCCACATCTTCGGGATCTCGGGCGCCGTGAACGGCGGCGCCACGAACTCGGTCGGCGAGTAGGGGGCCAACCAGGGGCCGACGACGGCGATGAGGACGATGGCGGCAAAGATGCCGACGCCGATCTTGGTGCGCCCCATGCGCCACGCCTCGCGCAGGGTCATCACCCACTCGGAAGGGCGGCGGTCACCGTGGACGACCACCGGTTCGACGAGCTCGGAGTCGTTGACCCTGATCTCGGGAGTACTCATCGCAGGCCCGTCCTCAGTCGTGGGCTGACAAGAATGGTGAGGATGTCGGCGGTCAGGTTGGCGACCACGTACACGCCCGCGATGATCAGCGTGATCGCCTGCACCATGGGCATGTCGCGGTTGGCGACCGAGTCGACGAGCAGCGAGCCGATGCCGGGGAAGGCGAACAGGTACTCGACGACGACGACGCCGCCGGCCAGCCAGGCGAGGTTGAGCGCCGTGACCTGGAGCGCCGGGGCCAGCGCGTTGGGGAGCGCGTGGCGGTTCAGCACGAGGCGCTCGGGCAGCCCCTTGAGGCGCGCCATCATCACGTACTCGCTCTCCAGCACCTCGATCGTGCTGGCGCGCAGGATGCGGGTGATGTAGGGCGCCACCGCCAGGGTGAGCGTGAGCGCCGGCAGGATGAAGAGGTTGACCTGCTCCAGAAGCGGCACGCCCGAGTCGACGCGTGAGACCGCGGGCAGCACCTTGAACACCTGGGTCGCGAACAGCAGGATCAGGGCGATGCCGATCACGAACTCCGGCAGGGCCGCCAGCGCCAGACTGCTGATCGTGGTGGAGACATCGAACTTGGAGTCTCGTTTGAGCGCCGTGAGCGATCCCAGCAGCAGCGAGACGGGGATGCTCACGAGCGCCGCGATGAACACGAGGATGAAGGAGTTCACGACGCGCCGGCCGAGCAGCTCGGTGACCGGCGAGCCCTGCGCGAGCGAGTCGCCGAGGTCGCCGGTGAGCACGCCCCCGAGCCAGTCGAAGTACTGCGTCATGATGGGCTCGTTGAGGCCGAGTTGTTCCTTGAGGGCTTCGTAACGGTCGACGTTCGCCGCCTCCCGGCCGAGGATCGCCTTCGCGGTGTCGCCGGGCAGGGCCTGCGTCGCGACGAACACGACCACGGACACGAGGAACAACGTCAGCACACCCAGGCCGACCCGGATGAGGATGAGTTTCAGGAGCGGGGGCACTGTCGCTGACACCTCCGTCTTGGGCTTCTCAGGCAGAGCGGTACCGGTCGCCGGCATCTTCGGCTGGACCCCAGCGAATCACCCTCCGCTGCCGGCGTCGAACCGGACCGTCTCAGACGCCCGCAGCTGCGTCACTACGCCACGACCAAGAGAGGATCGGAGCACGGTTCCCGCCCAAGCATGGCGACAGGGGGATGGTGACGAGCCCGAGCGAATGCGAACGTCCGCGAGAGCGGCGGGCGTCGCGACATCGCGACGCCCGCCGACCGCTCGCGAGGTGGCTCACACGAAGTAGACGTTCTTGAAGTCGAATGTGCGCAACGGGACACCGAGCGTATCGGGCACGAGACCCGCGATCTTGGTCGAGTAGGCGTCGACCTGGTTGCGGAACGCCCAAATGATGAAGCCGCCTTCGTTGAACTCGATCTCCTGGGCCTGCGCAATGAGAGCGTTGCGCTCGGCGTCGTCGGGCGTCGCGTATGCCTGCTCGACGATGGCCAGCCACTCGTCGTTCTTCCAGTGCGTCTCGTTGTACGGCGCGCCGGGCATGGTCGCCTGAGCCGCCTGCAACAGGTAGCCACGCGTGTACCAGAAGTCCTGTGCGAACGGCCAGCTGAGGTAGTCGTCGCCGTAGAACACGCTCGCGTCGGTCTTCTTGACGTTCACGGTGACGCCGGCGGCCTTGGCCTGCTCGGCGAACACCTGGGCAGCCGCGACCTCGTCGCCGCCAAGCGCTCCAGCTGAGGTGACGAGCTCGACCGTGAGGTTGTTGTCGTAGCCGGCCTGCTTGAGCAGGGACTTGGCCTGCTCGATGTCCTGCACGCGCTGCGGCAGGTCGGGCGTGCCGGGGTCGTACCGGGCGTACATGTCGTTGCCGACTGCTCCCAGGCCCGCGTAGGCCTGCTGGATCATCTGCTCACGGTCGACGATGAGCCGGAATGCCTGCCGCACGCGCACGTCGCTGTACGGCTTGACGTCGATGCGCATGGTGAACGGGCGCCAGGCCCCAGTCTCTGAGTTCAACACAGCCAGGCCGTCTGTGGCTTCGACGATCTTGATCTGGCTGGAGGGAAGAGTGGAGATGGCCTCCACCTGCCCGCTGGTGAGGGCGTTGACCCGGGCTGTCTCGTCCGCGAACTCGATGATCGCGAGTTCGTCGACCGACGGGGCACCGTCCCAGTAGTCCGCGAACGGCTCGAACTTGAACTGCTCCCCGGGACTGAACTCAACGAGCTTGAACGGGCCGGCCCCGATGGGAGCCTTGGGGTCGAAGTCCAGCGGCACGACCTGACTGCCGCGGAACGCGAGACCCTCTGGGATGACGGCGTTGGGCTGTTCGAGCTGGAACTCGACGGTGAGGTCGTCCTTCTTCACCACACCGCTCGGCTTGAGGCCGGCGAGACCGGATGCGGCGGTCTTGGGGTTCTTGGGATCCAGGATGCGCTGGAACGAGTACACGACGTCGTCGGCTGTGACGGGCTTGCCGTCGTGCCACGTCATGTCCGGCCGCAACCGGATGGTCCACACCGTAGCGTCCGAGTTCGGCGAGAGTTCCTCGGCCA
>Ga0172375_10013023_pt1 | contig 10364 bp, 9 predicted proteins | sample LakKiv1m_FD_114537 | JGI IMG/M metagenome (GOLD analysis project Ga0172375, IMG submission 114537) | Freshwater microbial communities from Kabuno Bay, South-Kivu, Congo - kab_092012_11.1m | ecosystem: Environmental > Aquatic > Freshwater > Lake | place: Democratic Republic of the Congo...
AACCTCAACGGCGATTACATCTCCGACGCCCTGGCCGCCCAGGTGGGTGGCCTGGGCATGGCCCCGGGGGCCAATGTCGGCGACGGCTGCGCCATCTTCGAAGCCACCCACGGCAGCGCCCCCAAATACGCGGGCTTAGATAAGGTCAACCCCGGCTCCTTGATCCTCTCCGGGGCCATGCTCCTGGAATACCTGGGCTGGAACGAAGCCGCGCAGCTCATCCACCAGGCCCTGCCCCGGGTCCTGGCCGCGGGGGAGGCCACCTACGACCTGGCCCGGCAACTCCCGGGGGCCAAGGAAATCTCCTGCTCCCAGTTCGGGCAGAGGCTGATTGAGAACATGGGTTAGGTTTTTTTCATTTTCTGAAAAAGATTAAGGCAGGGTTGCCTGAACGCCACCCTGCCTTTTTGTTTTTTTTCTTCTAACTAAAAACCAAAAACTGAAAACTAAAAACTGTATTTAGTCGCTATTTCTTCTTCACCACCAGCACCGGGCAGGAAGCCAGGCCGATGACCCGTTCGGCCACGCTGCCCAGCAGCAAGCGCTTAAGGCCGGTACGGCCGTGGCTCCCCAGGATGATGAGGTCCACCTGTTTCATGGCCGCGGCATTAAGGATGGCCTCAAAGGGGCGGCCCCGCAGGATCTGGGCCTCCAGGGGGACACCGGCCTGGGCCGCGGCTTCCTGCATCCGCTGCAAGGTTTCTTCCGTCCGGGCGACTGCCGCGTCATCCCGGGCCACCGAGACCGCCATGAGGCTGCTGCCCGCAGTGCGGGCGATGCTCAAGGCCTCCTCCCAGGCCGCGGCGCTGAAAGGGGAGCCGTCGCTGGCGATGAGGAGACGGCGGAAATCCAGGTTGGCCTGCTGCGGCACCACCAGGACATTAAAATGACTGTGGCCGATGATCTTGGCGGTGACGCTGCCCATCACCATCCGGTCCAGGCCGGTGCGGCCATGGCGCCCCATGATGATCAGTTGCGGCTGAATCTCTTCCGCTTCCTCTAAAATGCCGCTAGATGCGGCGGTATCCCGGTGCACCCGAATTTCCAGGTCAATGCCCTGGTTGGCCGCCTCGGTCCGCCATCCTTCCAGGCGGCTGCGCACCGCTTCTTCCTGTAATTTTAGAAGCTCCAGGTCCGGTTGGGGGGGTGGCGGCATCAGGTCCGGGGCGTGAAGCTCATATACCGGGATAACTTCCACCACCTGCAAAAGGAACAGCTTGCTTCTGCAGGAACGGGCCAGGGTCAGGCCGGCGGTGACGGCCCCGGTGCTATCCGGAGAATCATCGACACACACCAGCAGTTTTTGCAACGGCACAGGGCAGGCCAGTTTTTGCAGTTCCATCTTCACCCCCCGGAAACCGGATAAGTTCCCACCGAGTTTGCCCGATTATGCCGCGGCTGCGGGGAAAATGCCAGGATTTTGTGGTTAGCCGCCGCTAATACCAGGTTGCAGTCAAAGAGGTATTATTAAGGGTACCATTCTGAAGGGAGCGAAGCGGAGTGAAATCTCTCTTATTTATGGACGACAAAGGCCTCACCGGTCTGGCGGACGCGGCCCTGATGCAGCAGTCTCTCCAGGTGTTTGGTCAGCATCTGGGTTTCGATGTGATGGTAGATAAAGGGAGGGTCTTTGGGCTTGCCGTAGAAGAAATGGCGGTCCGCGATCTGCTTCACGGTTTTGGGGGTTTTGAGCATCTCCAGAAGGCGGTCCTCCCGGGCGGCAATGGTCTGCCGGTAGGCGGGCAGTGCGGCCTGAAATTCCTCCCGGTTGAAAACCCCCTGTTCATGGGCGGTGATGTAGGTCCGGGCCCGACAGGCGGACAGGCCCTCCAGGGTGGCCTCAAAATCCTCCAGGGAAGAAGTCTTATCCCCATACCAGGGCCCGAAAGGGGTGAGGTCCACGTCGGCCAGGAAGAGGAGTTCCTGCCCGGGGAAATAAAAGCAGCTATGCCCCAGGGTATGTCCGGGCGCGGGGATGATTTCCAGGGTGATTTCCCCCTGCTGGAAGCACTGGCCGGGTTCATAAGGGACGAGGTTGTCCAGAGGCTGGAAATGGAATTGCTGGACCATGATTTCCCCCCAGTATTCCCGGGCCTGGGGATCCTCGAGGCCCATCAGCGTCAACGCGGCCTCCATGGACCTGAAAGACTCCGCCTCCGCGGCCGGCACATAAAACCGGGCCTGGGGGAAGAGATAATTATATTTTTGGTGATCTTCGTGGAAGTGGCTGATGAAGACCCCGGTCACCCGCCGGGTTTTGGCCAGACGGCGCAGGTAGTCCTTATCCGAGGCGGGGTCCACCACCCAGGTCTCATCCCCCTCGATGACCAGGGAGTGGCAATAGGGATAGCGCCCGCCTTTTTTTCCGGGGATGAACTTTATGGGGCCGAAATCCCGGACCTCTGCCGGTGGCGGCGCGGCGGTGAATGGCTGGGGCATTAGATTGTTACCACGTCTGCCGGATTATCAACCCTTATCTTCTTCCTGGATCAGATACAAGACTTCGTAACGTTGGGCCAGTTCCTCCTTGGCCGCCAAGGCCGCGTCCGGGGTCAGGTTCTTGACCCGGATATAGACGTCCCGGAAACCCTCCCGGGCAGTGGCATAAGAGCTGAGCAGGCTGACAAAGCGCGCCCCTTTAGCTCGAAGCACATCCACCACTTCCTTGATGAGACCGGGCCGGTCTTCCAGGCGCAGGGCAAACTGCACTCCCCCCTGGTGGACGCCGGTGATATGCATAAAGGCCTTGAAAACATCGGATTGGGTGATGATTCCCACTAAATGCCCGGTTGCATTCACCACCGGCAGGCCGGAGATGGTCCTCTCCAGCATCAGCTGGGCCGCGTGCTCCACCGTGTCCTCGGGAGAAACAGCCAGCGGATTCCTGGACATGATCTCTTTAATCTGCAGCTCCGCCAGGAGGTAATAGAGTTCATGCACATCCAGGGTGGTGGCTTTGGAAGGTGAGGCCTCCTTCAGGTCCCGGTCGGTGACCAGGCCCACCAGCTTACCCTCGTGCAGCACCGGCAGCCGCCGGAAGCGCCGCTCCTTCATCATATGGATGGCCTTCATCATGGAAGTTTCATCAGTAATGGTGACGGGGTCTTTGGTCATCCAGTCTTTAACCAGCATTTTATGCCTCCATTTCTAAGGTAAGGGGCGGGGCCGGGGTAGTCCAGGAGTCAGTATTCCGTAATCAGTGATCAGTGATAAGTTTTTCTTGGTTTGAGCGAAAAGTCTCGAGTCCGTTACTATCCACTATCCAATGGCCACTGACCACTATTATATGCGAGGTTCTTCCCCTTTGAAAAGCCTTTCCAGGTTTTCCCGGTGGCAGACCAGGATCAGTCCCGAGAGGGCCCCGGCCAGCAGGAGATAGGCCTTGGAATCGGAGAAGAGGCCCATGGCCAGGGGCAGCAGCCAGGCGCAGATGAGGGCGCTCAAGGAAAAGATGCGGGTCCAGGCCAGGGCCATGAGATAGACCAGAACCAGGTTAATCGCGGCTCCGGGCGCCAGGGCCGCCACCACCCCGAAGGTGGTGGCCACGCCTTTGCCGCCCCGGAAGCGCAAGTATAAGGGAAAGACGTGGCCCAGCACCGCGGCCCCTCCCACCACTGCCACCGCGCTTTCCCGCCAGGGGCCCGGCGCCAGCCAGGAGCAGGCCAGGAGGACCGGCAAGGCCCCCTTCAGGGTATCTCCCAGGAGGGTAAGGACCGCGGCCTTCAGACCCAGAAGCCGGTAAAGGTTGGCGGTCCCCAGGTTGCCGCTGCCTAAACCCCGGGGATCAGGCCCTCCCAGGAAGCGGCTCACCACCAGGCCGAAGGGGATGGACCCCGCAAGGTACCCCAATAATATCAGTCCAAAAAAATAGGCCATGGCCTCCTCGGTTAATTTCCCTTATCTTTGCATCTCATTCCGAGTTGCGTTCAAACAACTGTTAAATGTAGGTGCGAACCTGGTGTTCGCCCCGGACGCCGGGCGAACACCAGGTTCGCACCTACGAAAAAATTACTTTTGATGACGAATAAACATAAGATAACAGATTGATATGGTTAGCAATATACAAATCGTGCATTTTTAAAGAAATAATCTCAAAAAGCCGATAAAGAAACAGGGCGAAGTCTGAGTGGAGGGGCGCAACCGGGAAGAGGATATGAAAGCGGAACCCAGCTTAAAAGTAGTGCGCGGCCAAGCCGCCTCGGGGAAGCGCACCCGCAGGCCCAAAGGGCAAATTCCCTCACCGCCGGAAGTAATCTCCCTCATCTCTTCAGAGAACGAAAGGGCCTCCCGGCTGGACCCCCACTCCCTGGAAGAAGCTCAAAACCTCCTGGGAAAACTCCTATTTCAGGTGGACCAAAATAAAGAAAACCTGGACGAAGTTCACCGAGTTCAGGACCTTTGTCTGGTACGTCTCTGGTAATCCGCCTACCGTGGCCCTTCGGGGCTTTTCTTGCTTTTAATTCCTAACTAGAATTTTCAGGGCCGGGGGCCGCAGGCTCCTGCCTTGCCTCCCCCCGCCGCAATTTTCAAAAAGCTCGACTGGATTCGGTGAATTGCCGATGGCAGCAGCGGGCGCAGCCCGGGAAAAGCCCGGCGGCAATCAAGGTCCGCAACTGCCGCATCCGGGGTCCGTTCCATATCTCCAGAAAAGGCCTCTCGGTTATCTTTCCCATCACCAGGTTCAGGCAGGGGGAAAAGGTGCCGTCCGCGAGGATGCGGCCGGTGGCCCAAAAATCGTCACAGCCCTGGGGGAACGGGTAGTGGAGGTCCAGGTAATAGGGGGAGAGGAATTTCTCAGGCAAATTGGGCATGAAATGGAGCTTCAGTTTGCCCGCGGCCTGCCGCCGGGCCCGGCGCAAGGCGGATTGCAGTTGCGGCAAGTCCTCCGGCCGCAGTTCGTTCTCGTAAAACTCCCCCTCACAGATGGAGGGGTAGGCCACTTCCAGGCCCAGGGCCCGGCTCCTTTCCGGAGAAAAGAAGCGGTTGTGCCGGGCCACATTCTCCGGGGAGTCGAACATGGTGTGCTGCAGTTGCAAGATGTCCGCCTCCATCCTAATGGCCAGGGGGACCATCTCCTCCAGGTGCTCCAGATTGCCTTTGGAAATGGTGCAGTTAAAGGAAAGAATGGGGTTGGGGCGGCCGCGGCTGCGGCGGGCGGCCACCAGGGCCTGGACTCCTGCCTCCACCCGGGCAAAACCCCCTTTCAGGCCGCGGATGCGGTCGTGCACCGCGGGGGGGCCGTCCAGGGAGACATTGACCGCTTCCACGCCCATCTCCACCAGGAAATCGGCTTCCCGGGCCAGCAAGGTGGCATTGGTCTGCAGATGCACCACCAGGCGCCTTTTCTTGGCCTCCTGGATAAAGGCCCGGAAATGCGGATACATCAAGGGTTCGCCGCCGGTGACATAGAGCCAGGGGCGAAAAGAGGCCGCCTCTTCCAGGAGACGGGTCCAGCCCTCCAGGGATAATTCCCGGTCCCGGGAATACCACGGCCGGTTCTCAGGGACCTCCTGCCCCAGGCGGATACCCCTGCACATGACGCACTTCAGATTGCAGCGGTTAGTAAGGCACAGGTTCAGGTTGGTGGGCGGGGCGCTGTAACCGGGCCGGAGGCGCCGGTCCCGGGGAATGCCCAACCGGTGCCGGTATTCCATCCTCAGGACCGTGGGGATAATAGCCGGATTCCGCAGGGCGATCTGCAAGCCCCGGGTTATTAATGACAGGGAATGGGACATATTCTTCCTCGAATGTGCTTCCACCAGTGTAATTCCTGTGGGACAGACGTCAAGAAAATAAGGGGTCAGGGGTCAGGGATCAGGGACCAGGGGTTAGGGGTGGGTTGATTGGTATTTATTCTTTCTGGCCCTTGGCAGGCTGTGGAAAAATAGGTCTTGGCCCTAATTAGCAGCAGTTCTTATCCCCCTCTTTGAAAAAGGGGGGTTAGGGAAGATTTATTAACCCCTAAAATACCCCAACTTCTTCTCCATTTTTTCCAGGAATTACTTTTCCCGGAGGCAGTGGGTACAGCCCTGGCCCCAGAAGAAATAGAGATTTACTAATTTTTCTTGACCGGGAGAATTACCGGCGGCAAGCGCAGGCGTGACCCCCGGTAAAACCAGGGCTACGGGCCAAGTGCGCTTCCCACTCCAGGTCAAAGCCGTGGTCTCATTGTTCCCAAAGAATCCGGCCGCAGTCCTGCAAATCATAGCCGCCCAGAGCCCGGGCCGCGTCCTGGAAGCCCGGGGAGCGGATCACCGTGAGCAGGGTCTGGAAGCGGGGGGCCTGGAAAGTGCTCTCCGGCACCACCAGGTCATAGCGTTCCGGGAGCAAAGGGATAAAGTCCAATCCCAGGGCCCGGGCCGCGGCCAGGATGCCCAGACCCGCGTCCGCGGTGCCGGAAAGGACGTTCACCGCCACCGCCATATGGGTGTATTCTTCCCGCTCATAGCCCTGGATGGCCCGAGTCTCCAGTCCCTGTTCCTGTAGCAGGTAATCCAGCAGGACCCGGGTGCCCGCGCCCCGCTGCCGGTTGATGAAGCGCACTTCCGGCCGGGTCAGGTCGGCAATGGTGGCAATATTCTTGGGGTTGCCCGGCAGGACCATCAGGCCTTGCTGGCGCCAGGCCAGATTGATGAGTTTCAGGGGGAGGTCAGGTAGATACCGTTGAATATAGGGAACATTGTACGTCTTGGTTTCCGGGTCGAAGAGGTGGCTGCCCCCCAGGTGGGCCCGGCCCTGGCGCAGAGCCATCAACCCCCCCAGGCTGCCCACGTGGCCGGAGGAGAGGCGCAGCCGCGGGTCCTGGCGGCGGAGCAGCGTGGCCAACAGATCCAGGGTATTGTCATGGCTCCCCAAGACCACCAGGGTGCCCTCGATGTCCTCCGGGGGCACCAGCAGGTCCGCGGCCACCGGCCGGTCTTCCTCCAGCCCCTCGCTCAGGGCCGGCACCACCAGGAGGCCGTCGGCCCGGACCAGGGAGGTGATCGTCCCCGCGCCCCGGGGCAGGGGGGTGGCGATGACCTTCTCCCCCACCCGGCCCAGGGTCACCCGGATAAACTCGGTGAGGCCGGGTTTGGAAGGCAGGTTCTGGGCCGGATAGACAGTGAGAGTGGGCCTCGGGACCGGGCGCAGGCCGGCCAATCCGGCGATCAAGGGGGCCGCAAACTGCTCGAAGGAGAGCACCGCGGACACCGGGTAACCCGGATTGCCGATCACCGGTTTGCCGGCCACCACCCCCAGGAGGGTGGGTTTGCCGGGCATCATGGCCACCCCATGCACCAGCACCTCTCCCAGCGCGGCTATGGCCTGGTGGGTATAATCCTCGGTGCCCGCGGACGAGCCGGCGTTGATGAGCACCACGTCCCCCGCGGCCACCGCTTCCTCCAGGGCCTGAGTCACGGCGGCGGGATGGTCCGGGACGATGGGCCGGAACTCGGGGATGCCTCCGGCCTCAGACACCAGCCCGGCGAGGATGACGGAATTAAACTCCGGCAGGCGCCCCGCCGGCACTTCGCCGCTCAAGTCGTTCACCGGCGTCAGCTCCGAGCCGGTGGGGATAATGATTACCCGGGGTCGGCGGCGCACCGTCACCTGCCTTACCCCTGCGGCTAATAAGGCCCCCTGGGCCCAAGGGGTAATGGGGCTGCCCTCCGGCAGCACCATCTCCCCGGCTACCAAGTCTTCCCCCACCCGGCGCACGTGCTGCCAGGGAAAGGTAGGGGCCTCCACGGTAATGGGGTCCGCATCCGGGTCCGGGATCTGCTCCACCATGATCACCGCGTCGGTCCCCGGGGGCAGGGTATGGCCGGTGTTAACGGCAAAGGCCTCCTTTCCTAAAGCCAGAAGGCGGGGGGACTCGGGGGTGGCCCCAAAAGTAGCGGCCGCGGCCACGGCAAAGCCGTCCATGGCCGCCTGGTGCACCGCGGGGGATGACCAGCGGGCCATGGCCGGGGTTGCTGTGACCCGGCCCCGGGCCGCGATGGTGAATATTTCCTCCGGGGGCAACATATTCTGTAGATCAAAGCGGGAGAGAAACAGTTCCCGGGCCTTTTCCGGGGACTCCATGCGCAGGTAGATCCGTCTTTTCATGGCTTTTCCCTGAAGGCTTGATTAGAGATTCCAGGATTGGCAAAGATTTTAGCCCCAAGTTTACGCTATCTTTGCGGAGCCGTAAAGGTTTGCATAGTATAGCGGTTCAGGATTATCTTGAATAACCCTACTCTTCTCCCTTCCTCTCCCGCCAGCCCACGGTGAAGGGGATGAGGAGCAGCAGCATCCCCAACGCGGCCACCCCGGCCCAACCTCCCCGCTCATAGGCCAGGCCGCTCAAGGTGATACCTACGGAGCCTCCCAGATAATAAAACAAGATGTACAGGGAGTTGGCCCGTCCCCGGCTCACCGTGACCTTGCGGTTCAGGAGCCCCGCGGCCGCGGCGTGGATGGTGAAAAAGCCGGCGCAAACCCCGGCCAGGCTGGCGGCCACGGCCCACAGGGAAGGGATTAGAGAGGTAGTGATGGCCAGGGCGAACAGTAGCGTCCCCCCCACCATGGTGGCGCCGTTGCCGAAGCGGTTGCTGAGATTGCCCACCACCGGCCCGATCACCACTCCCGGCAGATAAGCCAGGTACATCAAGGTGATCACCTGGGTGGGGGCCTGAAAAGGAGGGCCTGAGACGTAAAAGGGGAGATAATTAAAGATGGAGGAAAAGACGAAAAAGCCCCCGAAGGATACCAGATGAATGCGGCGCACATCCCCCCGGGCCAGCAGGTTGAGGAACCCCAGTTCCTCGGTCTGGGGCGTAAGCCGCCTGGTCTCCGGGGGCAGCCAGCGGACCGCGGCCAAAGTGGCGCACAAGAGCAAGAGGGAGGAAGTGACAAAGGCATAACGCCAGTGTAAAGGCGGATGGATCCAGCCGCCCAGCAGCCGGCCACCCAGCCCCCCGGCCACCGTGGCCGACACATAGGAGCCCATCACCACGTTGAGGCGCTCCAGGGGCTGGCTCCGGCCCAGGTAGACCACTACGCAGGTGGACACGGTGGGGATGAACAATCCCTGGAAAAACCTGGCCAGGACCAGGAGCTTGAGGCTGGTGGTGGCGGCGCAGAGCAAGCCGCAGATGGTGATGACTATGCCGCCCACCAGGATGATGGGCCGCACCGCAGAGCGGTCCGCCAGCAGGCCGAAAGGCAGGTTGGCCAGGGCGATCCCCAATATCACCGCGGATACGGACAGGGAGGCCTGAAACTCGCTGACCCCGAACTCCGTCTTCAGGACCGGCAACACCGGTTGGGTGATGTAGATGTTGGTGAAGGCCGCCACCACCAGGGAAAAAACCAGCGCCTGCAACCGATAAGGCCGGTCTATCACGGTGATGGTTCCTTACTTGCAGGGAGGATATGGGCACACGAACTCCTCCTTCCCCGCAAACTCCCAGCACCCGCCGGAAGTTTTTGGCGGCTTTAGCGGAGGGTCGGACCTCGCTAAAGCCGCCTTTTTTTGCCATAAGGATGCGGAGGCGAAGGTAGGAGGAAGAGAGTAAAGGCCAGAGGCACAGGCATCTTGCCTGTATCGCCCTTAGCCCCTTCTCTCAAAACCTGCTATCCTTATTTATTAATCACTATCAAGGTTTTTGCATCTATCATAGGGTAGATTTCCTCCAGATCCTGGTTGAGGAGGGAGATGCAGCCCTTGGTCCAGTTCTGTCCGGAGAGGTTTCTGGAGGAATCTTCAGTGCCGTGGATACCGATGGCGCCGCCGATGTCCGCCTCCGGAGGCACTCGCCCCGCCTTTTTGGCCTGGCCGAACTTCACCCAGTTCTTGGTATTGGGGTAATCCAGGAGGATGAAGTAATCCCATTTCTGGTGCGGGTATTTGGTCACCACCCGATAGACGCCTTCGGGGGTGCACGTGTCGCCCTGGCGCAACTTATCGTTATATGGGTCGTTACCCAAGACAACATTATAGGTCTTAAGAGGAGTGAGGCCATGGTACAGGGTAAGTTTGCGGGATAATTTGTGCACCACCACGACTGTGGGTTTGTCGCCGTTGGTGTAGCCGTTCCTACTAAGCACTTGTTCGAGATATTTCTGTTCCGGGGTCAGGTTGGTCTGCTGGGGCTCGTACACAGGTAAGGGCGTATCCAGCGAGGTTTCAGGAGGCAGACTCGCCTGTCCGCCGCACCCGAGACAAACCGAGGCCAGAAAGAGAAAGAGCAGAATCCCCACTGAGTTACGCATGGCAGTTAAATCCCCCCCAATGATGCTTATGAATATTGTTAAACGCTACTATAGCAAACATGAAGTCCATTGACAATACCGTTTTTATTGCAGAATTTTATTTTTTCTAGCATATTTCTTATACTAAG
>Ga0172375_10013025_pt1 | contig 10362 bp, 7 predicted proteins | sample LakKiv1m_FD_114537 | JGI IMG/M metagenome (GOLD analysis project Ga0172375, IMG submission 114537) | Freshwater microbial communities from Kabuno Bay, South-Kivu, Congo - kab_092012_11.1m | ecosystem: Environmental > Aquatic > Freshwater > Lake | place: Democratic Republic of the Congo...
ATGAAAAAAGAGATAAAAAACATAGAGGCTTCCGTTAAGGCTCAACTTCAAAATAAAGCGAAAGAAACAAGTCGTCCATTTGCGGAATTATTGCAGTATTACGGCATGGAGAGATTTCTCTATCGGTTCAGCAAATCAAAATATGCCGATAAGTTTGTATTAAAGGGCGCGCTTTTATTCGCGGTATGGCAAATACCTGACAGGCGTACCACTCTTGATATCGATTTTTTAGCCCGTTTTGATAATGATGTCACCGCTATCGAAAAAGTGATGAAAGACGTATGCGTCACCAGTGTTGATCCTGATGGGCTTAAGTTTGATCCTCAAACGGTCAAAGGAATGAAGATCAAAGAGGACGCGGATTATGAAGGGGTGAGGGTAAAATTCACCGGCTTTTTAGACCGAGCGAGGATTCCGATGCAGATCGACGTGGGTTTTGGCGATATCGTGTATCCAAAGACCAAGGCCATAGATTATCCGGTAATTCTGGATTTTCCCAAACCGCATTTAAATGGCTACCCTCAAGAGAGTGTGATCAGTGAAAAATTTGAGGCTATGATTAAACTCGGTCTTTTGAATAGCAGGATGAAAGATTTTTATGATATCTGGCTTATGACGAGGCAGTTTGAATTTAATGGGGCGAATATTGCCAGCGCGATAAAGAAAACCTTTAATAATCGAAAGACAGACATCCCCAATAAAAAACCTTTGTTTGCTGATGAAATTTATGATGAAAAATCCGACAGGCAGATGTTTTGGAGCGCGTTTTTGAAAAAAGGGGATATTCGGCACGCGCCGGAAACCTTGTCTGTTACAGCCAGAGAAATAGAGAATTTTCTCATCGAGCCCATTATGGCGCTCAACGACAATGTGACGTTTGATAAGACATGGAAACAGCCGAAAGGGTGGGCCCCGTTAGAGATTTGATATGCAATATGTTTACGTTTTACAAAGCACTAAAGATGGTAAATGGTATACAGGATGCACCGAGGATTTACAGAAACGTTTTAGCGAGCATAATGATGGCAAGGTTTTGTCTACGAAAGGTCGCGGACCTTTTGAGTTGATATATTATGAGGCGTCTTTGAATTCCGAAGATGCTTTTGCGCGCGAGAAATATTTGAAGTCGGGGATGGGTAAGCGATATTTGAAGAATCGGCTAAAACGCTTCCTATCCCGTAAAAATGAGTTTACGGATAAATCTCTAACGGGGTGGGAATGAGGACCCTCGCTATCGGTGATATCCATGGCGCCTACAAAGCGCTCATTCAGTGCTTTAAACGTTCCAAGTTCGATTATAAAAAAGATCGCCTGATCGTCATAGGCGATGTTTGCGATGGATATCCGGACGTTAAACAGTGCATTGATGAGCTCTTGAAGGTTAAGCACTGTGATTTGGTCATTGGCAATCATGATATGTGGGCTTTGGACTGGGCCTTGCGAGGCGATAAGCCCAAGATATGGACAAGCCAGGGCGGCGACCGGACGATGGCATCGTATAACGGTGGCCCTATGCTAAAGACGCATATTGATTTCTTGAAGAGTGGACAACTCTGGATTGAACGTGATGAACAGATATTTGTGCATGGCGGATTCAATACGGATGTATTACTTAAAAGCCATAGCGCGCAGGCGTTGGTTTGGGATAGAACCCTCCTTGATATGGCATGGAAGAAGCATATAGCTGGCCGTAAATGCCAATTAGGCAAGTATAAGGATATATTTGTTGGCCATACGACAACGGAGCTTTACAATACCTTGCAGCCTATTCATGTGTGTAATGTATGGAACATTGATACCGGTGCTGGTTGGTCAGGCAAGCTCACAATAATGGATGTTGATTCGAAGGAATACTGGCAGTCGGATTTGTCACCGGATTTATACGGCGGGACACCGGACAAGTTATAGATAATTCTGCACGCACTGTGTGCAGAATTCTTGACGCACTGCGTTCAGAATTGTGTTTAGGAGGGATTGATAAATTATGGGTAAAAAATGCAAAAAGTGTAAGGTGCCTCTGGAAGGCTTCTTGTACCGGCTAATCGCAGCAAAGCTGTTCGGCGTGCGGCCGTCAGCCAAGGATCCCGAGTTGTGCAATAAGTGCGAGGATAAGAAGCAATAGCGGGAATGGTGACGCACCGCGTCACGGATTGAGAATGCAGGAAAGGAATTATTAAAATGAGCACACAATTTATAACAAATCAAGATAGGCTGCTCTCCGATGTTGTAAATAATGTCTTGCCATCATCAGAAAAATTATTCTTCCTGGTAGGATATTTTTATTTCTCCGGGTTTGAGGAGATTTATAAGAATGTCACTGATAAGGAAATAAAAATATTGGTAGGTTTAGAAATTGAGAAAGATCTGGCAAATAAAATTCGCGAGTTTGAGGTTATTGATGGCGGGAGGATGCCGCGAGGAAAAATTAGGGATAATTACTACAAATCGCTTGTTGAGCTGTTCAATGATACGGATTATTTTGATTCACAGGAAAAGCAAGATGCTTTTAGGATGTTCTTAGAGAAGATTGGAAATGGAACTTTAGAGATTCGAAAGACCGAACATCCCAATCATGCCAAGCTGTATATTTTCCAAAACAAGAAAGAATTTAACCAAGGCGGAGACTATCCTGGTACTGTTATCACAGGATCAAGCAACTTTACTCGCTCTGGCCTGCGCGGTAATTTTGAAATAAATGTTATATCCCGCGATTCAAACAATCACTCCGAGGCCTATAAAATTTTTAAAGATTTATGGGAACCGGCCGTCAGGATTGTTGACAAGAATAATCTTAAAGATTTTCTATATAACGTTGTGGAGAGGATCTGGCTGGATAAACTGCCAAAACCGTTTCTCTTATATGTAAGAGTGCTTGAAGAATATTTCTCCGAGCGCATTAAAGGATTTATAAGGCTCCCTGCGGAGATAACGCGTAACAAATACATCAATCTTAAATATCAGATTGATGCAATTAAAAGGACTCTTGATATACTCCAGCGCCATAATGGCGTGATTATTGCGGACGTTGTCGGGCTAGGCAAGAGTATCATTGCTTCAGGTGTAGCCCATAACTTAAATCTTAAGGCTGTTATTATCGCCCCGCCCCATCTTATGTATCAGTGGGAAGATTATCATAATGAATTTGAATTCCACGCGCGCATTTATAGCAGTGGCAAAATTGAGCAGGCGTTCAAAGAGCTCGACCGCGATGAGGAAAAACTCATTATCATTGATGAAGCCCACAAATACCGCAACGAGTTAACCGCCGACTATGCAAATCTCCATAAGCTTTGCCAGCGTAATAAGGTTATGCTGCTTACAGCAACGCCTTTCAATAACCGGCCCCAGGATATTTTCTCAATGGTAAAGCTTTTCCAGATTCCTACACGGTCAACAATTCAAACAGTCGATAATTTATCCTTCCAGTTTAAACGACTCGTCTTGGAGTATAAAAAGATTAAAGATGACCAGGATGATAAAAAGACAGGCGATAAAGCCACGAAAATGCGAGTGAAACAAGTAGCTGATGAAATAAGGAATATGCTTTCTCCGCTCGTGATACGCCGGTCAAGATTAGACCTTGAGGCAATTGATGAGTATAAAGAAGATTTAAAGCAACAGAAGATCTCATTCCCCGAGGTAAAGGATCCGGAGATGTTAGAGTACAGTCTCGGCGATCTAAGCGCTCTGTATAAAGAGACTCTTGAAATTATCGCCCCCGAGGATGAGGAATCAGGTTTTAGCGGAGCCCGTTATAAGCCGACTAGCTATATAAAAGATTTTGAAAAATACAAAGAACGCATAGCCAAGGAAATGGGCGTTGATGAGAACCTGCTCAAACAGACCCAAGTTAACTTGGCTTTATTTATGAGGCGCTTGCTGGTCCGCCGTTTTGAAAGCTCTATGTTTGCTTTTCAATCAACACTAAATTCGCTTATCGACCAATCTGAGCTTATCCGGGATTGGTATATGAAACTTGGCAAGGTTCCAATTTATAAGAAGGGCAACTTGCCTGACGTCGATTCATTGATGGAGTCAACTGGTGAGGATCTTGACGAAGATCTCAAGAGCGTCATTCTTGAAAAAGAGCTCAAAGACCACATCGAGAAGGGGCTTTGGCTTATTGATCAGAAAGAATTGCGCAAGTCTTTTATTGAACATGTGGAAAAGGATATTAAGATTTTAAAGGCCATCCGCGAAAAATGGTTTGGCAAGGGTTTCCCAAACGACCCAAAGCTTGAGCATTTCGCAGCCATCCTTCAGAAACAGCTAAAACAGGACGCCGGACGCAAAATTGTGGTTTTTACTGAGTTTGCCGATACTGCCGATTACCTGTTTAAAGCGCTCAAGGATAAATTAAGGATTTTTAAATATTCGGCGCATGATGCCAGCGAAACCAATAAACGAACTATCCGCGAGAATTTTGACGCAGGCAATAAAATTCAAAAGGATGATTATGATGTGCTCATAGCTACAGATGCTATTTCAGAAGGCTTTAACCTGCACCGGGCCGGGACAGTCTTCAATTATGATATTCCATACAATCCGACCAGAGTTATCCAGCGGGTAGGACGTATTAATCGTATAAACAAAAAGGTTTTTGATGAGCTCTACATCTATAATTTCTTCCCAACCGCTACAGGCGAGGAAGAAACGCGGATTAAGCAGATAGCCACTTTAAAGATAGCGATGATTCACGCCCTCTTTGGCGAAGACACCAAAGTTCTTACGAAGGATGAAGAGCTCGAATCATACTTTGCCAAGCAGGTCCGGGAAGCCTTAAAGAATGAAGAGGAATTGTCTCCGGAGGCAAAATTTGAGAATTATATCAAGAATTTACGCGTATCTCAGCCAGAGGTAATTGATCAGGCTATGAGTATTCCGAAACGCTGCCGGATCAAACGCACCAGTAAAAAAGAACGCTCCGGAGTGGTAATCTTTGGCAAAAAAGGCGAAGAATATGCCTTTAAATATGGCACTAAGCCAGAAGAGTGCGTTTCGCTCGGCGCAGCTGATGCCTTACGTCTTTTTGAGGCAAGCGTATCTGAAAATGGCGAAAAACCAAGCGCTCATTTTGAAAAGATTTATGCCGAAATGAGCAAGCGCCTTTTCTCCAAGAAAACCGAAGTGGCTATGGATAGGGGCAAGACAGATGCCATTAATAAGGTCGAGGCCTTAAAGGCAAAATTCCCGGAAAAGAAAGATTATTTGGAGGATTTGCTATATGTTATGCGTGAGCTCGACGCTTTGCCTGACCGCTATGCCAAATTCATCCGGGCAATTGACCTAAAGAATATCGCCGATGATTTTAAAGAACTTCAGAAAGAAGTGCCTCACAAGTATTTAGTTAATATCATTGAACGCGAGAAGCAGATTGACGAAGGTAAAGAATCCCTTATCCTATCCGAGGAGCTTATTTAATTATGGATTTTAAGGCGCCGTATAATCGTAACGAGTATATTGATTTCTTCAGGCGTCAGCTTTTACCCGAGGACTTCCAAGATCACAGCGAAGACATTGCTGTAGGATTTAAATCCCACCTTATTACTAAGGCAGTTAAAATTGGCGAAGTACCATCGCTTGAGCTGCAAATTTATGAAGTTTCGCATCCTTCGGAGAATGATCCGCGGGTTTCTCTTTCCCGCGATGCCTTTCGTCTCCTTGCCCATTATGGAGCAAAACGGGCGTTGATTATCTTTAACTCAGAGAATTCACAGAATTTTAGGCTTTCGCTTGTTACTATTGACCTTAAATGGGAAGAAGGCAAGCGGGTTCAGAAAGAATATTCTAACCCCAGAAGATATTCCTTCTTTTTGGGCCCTGAAACACGAACGCACACCCCGGAAGAATATCTCATCAAACAGGGCCGGGTAAAAGACTTTGACGATCTAAAGGGACGCTTTTCTATTGAGGTCGTCAATAAAGAATTCTATACGCAGATTGCCATCCTTTTTACCCAGCTTGCGGGTGGCAAACGCGAGATTGGCAGAAAATCTATTGATGCCGGTAGAGGTCTTTTAAACTTGCCTTCCACGGTTGACGATACACTAGACAAGGAATTTACTGTCCGGCTTATCGGACGTCTTGTTTTCTGCTGGTTTTTGAAGAAGAAACGGTCAGACAAAAATATCTCTCTATTACCGGAAGAGCTTCTTTCAGCAAAAGCAGTTTCAGAAAATAAAGGCTATTACCATGCCATTCTGGAGCCTTTATTCTTTGAGGTGCTAAACACGCCTGTGGATAGTCGCGCAAAAAAGTATAAAAGTTCTCCATGGACACAAATACCTTTCTTAAACGGCGGTCTTTTTACTCCTCATCTGCACGACTACTATGATCCCGGGCCCTTGGGAATTTCAAAACATATAAATACGCTTAAGGTTCCTGATCACTGGATAAAAGAGCTTTTTGAGGTGTTTGAGACCTACAATTTCACTATTGATGAGAATACTTCTGTTGATGTCGAACTCTCCATTGAGCCTGAAATGCTCGGCAGGATTTTTGAGAATTTATTGGCTGAAATTAACCCTGAGACCGGGGAAACAGCGCGCAAGGCTACCGGCAGTTATTACACCCCGCGGCCTATCGTGGAGTATATGGTTGACGAAAGCTTAAAGCAATATCTCTTAACCAAAACAAAGCTTGAGGAAGAAAAAATTACGCGTCTCTTAACCTATGAAGACGTTGAGGTAAAACTTACCGACTCCGAGAAAGAATCTATCCTTACCGCCCTTGATACCATTAAAATTATTGACCCTGCTTGTGGCAGTGGCGCTTTTCCGATGGGCATACTGCAGAAGATGCTCCTGATTCTGCAGAAGGTTGACCCGGATTCTGAATGGTGGCTGGACACCAAACTCTCGCAGATAGAGAGCAAATTGCTGAAGAAAGAGCTGGGCAAAAAGTTAAAGGCCGAGAATGTTAACTATGTGCATAAACTTGGTATTATTCAAAGCTCCATTTACGGTGTAGATATTCAACCGATCGCCGTTGAGATCTCAAAGCTAAGATTCTTTTTGTCGCTTATCGTGGATGAAAATGTCGATGACCCCAAGGAAAACCGAGGCATTGAGCCATTGCCTAACCTGGAGTTTAAATTCGTCTGCGCTAATAGCTTAATAGGTTTGCCTAAGAAGGATTCTCAACAGACGCTCTTTGAGGCGACAGACGACATAAAAGCGTTGCGGGACCTGCGTGATGATTATCTTCGCAGTTATGGCGATGAAAAGAAAAGGATTGAAAAGAAATTCCAGGAAGTCCAGAGCCGAATGTTCAAGCACAGTATCGGCTGGGGCGGAAAGGATTCCCAGACGCTTAAACTCGCCCAGTGGAATCCGTTTTCAGAAGAACCTTGCTCATGGTTCGACCCGGATTGGATGTTCGGGGTAAAGGATGGGTTCGATATCGTAATAGGAAATCCACCTTACGGCTTCAGAGATGTTTTATCTAAAGATGAAAAATTATACTTCCGTAAGGTTGAAAAAATAGAATTCCGAAGCGGAGATAGTGCTGAATTATTTGCTATCAAATGTTTTGAGAATTATGTAAAAACAAGAGGCATTATGACTTTTATTATTCCTAAAAAGTCGCTATATGGCGACTCTTGGGAGATTTTAAGAAAGAAATTTTGGGATTATTATCAACTGGTGTTCTTTCTTGATGCAAGTAAGGCTTTCGACAACGTTCTTTTAGAAGCAAATGCTTTTGGTCTAGTTAAAGCACACGATAAGCAAAAAATAAAATTATCTCATTTAGCAAAATCCGGAGATGTTAAAGAATTCGCCTGCGTAGAAAAGAAGAAAATTTTGCTCGATAATGGCACTTTTCAAATTTATACAGCATTATATCCTGAATCCATGTTGCAGAAAATACAACAAAAAAGCTCAAATGAAAAAATTATTGCTGGCGTATTGGGATTAGCAATCGGGCAGGATTTTTTTTCTGACGAAAAGACTGATTATAAGTTATTAAAGGGAATCGATATCGAACGATGGGTTGTTAAACAACACAGATGGTTAAAGAATAAAAAGAGATTAGACTGGGAGCAAGCAGAACGATTTCTTAAGCCGAAGGTGTTATCTCAAAGGGTGGTAGCGCATATAGAAAATCCTACTCCTCACATAAAGATTACGGCGTGTTACGACGAAGAAGGGATTATTATTACTAATACATTAATGTCATTTGATCTCGATAAACGGATTGATCCCAAATCTTGGCTTGCTTATTTAAATTCAAGTTTTGTAAGTTGGTACGCCTATAATTTTATTTATTGTAGAGCGATAAGAACGATGGATTTCTATGATTATTATATTCAACAACTGCCCATTCCGGCGGGTCTCTTAACAAATGACGCTAAGCATTTGATTAATTTGGCAGACCAAATTATACGTTTATTAAGAGAGCGTGATTCTACTGGTAGCTCCAAAAAGAAATTAGAGGAATTTCAACACCAGATTGACCAGACGATTTATGACCTTTACGGCTTGACCAAAAAAGAAATCGAGATTGTTGAAAAAACTTCTGAAGGCAAATAACGAGGAGAATACAGATGTATGATGCTATTATCGTAAGAATCGCTTTGATTATATATGTGATAATTGCTGGTTTTGTTGTGTTTCTTTTGGGAAGAAACTCGGCAGCGCCGGATAGCTTGAAGAACGTCGGCATTCTTGTGGCTTCGATTTTGCCTGTACTGATAGCTGTTTTGCCATATCTAAATCCAGAAAAAATTGAAAAGCATTTTACTTTTGCCCTATTCTATGATGCAAAAGATAAAAAGGTAATCTCTGGGAACGCGTGGAATCCCTATAGCTCAAGCTATATTCATATGTTTACCAATCTTTCACAGGTCCCGGATGCTTTGGATGCTGCAAGTTTTGCAGATTTAATGGAGTCGAAAGGGCTTAATATAATTGAAAAAGGAATTATTCAAGCATTACTTATGAAATTCTCTGCCCATTGGGATATTGAGGCAAAAAGGTTTGAAGGTCCCGTTAGCACTTCTGAGTCATGGGCAGCTAATTCAAAGCTTGAAACAAAGCCTATTAAGCTGGTGGAAATCCAAGAAGTATTTAAACATAATCCGCTTATTGTAAAATCTGGAGTAATTGTCAGCCCGACTCAACAGACATGTTTTCCGCCAAAATGTAAAATCAGAGTTGAAACTACAGACAAATCCAGATCGATTATTTTTAGCAATCCTTATACTACGGTAAAAATTACAATTCAAGCTTCGTCTGGCATGGTTGCTCAACAAGGTATTTGGGGTGTCTTGACTCCGGACCCAACGAACATGAACCGCTATTATATAGTTGAATATAGAGTCGACGCTACGATGTTAATAAACAGAACGAAGGCTTATTCGCCGGAAATGAAAAATTATAGAAAATGGTTTGAAAACATATGCGATACTTTGTCCGGTTATGATTGGAATGTGGTGGATAAAAAAGTTGAGAAAAGTCTTAACAGAGAGGCGATTTCAAAAACATTAGGGCGTTAGATAATTTTAATTATCGGGAGGTAAGATTATGAGCCAAGTAAATGAGCCAGCGGTATATAAAGCTGTAAGGGCTGTTGGCATACTGCGTCCAAAATTTCAACCAACACAGCCTGGGCGAGCATTCGCCGAGTCACTTGATGTTATTGGAACAGCATTTTGGGTGAAAGGATACAATGTTTTAGTGACCTGTTCGCATGTAGTTCAAAATCTCGTTGGCGCACCCATAGAGATTACCGGTTTACTTGTTGTAGGGAACAGAGGTAACTATATCAGGGTGGGAGTAGATCTTCTTGATTTTGCTCACGATTTGGCGATATTAAGATTACCAGCAGATGTTCCTAAAGAGATAGTAGATAAAGAGGCAAATGATGGCTTAGATATTGCCGATAACTATCCGAATGTCGGAGAAAACGTTGGTTATGCTGGATTCCCGCTCGGTTTACAATTGCTGAATTCAACCCACGCTCCAACCTATGCAGAAGGCGTTATTGGAGCCCAGCTGCGCCATCAAGGCAATCGAAAAGAAATTCAAATAACCGGGGCCGTTGTAGGAGGTTTTAGCGGAGCACCCATTATTACAAAGAATGCACCAGATAAAGTTGTTGGAGTATTATCGAGCAGCCCTTCAAAAGATGCAGGGAATGCTAATATTTTTATGGCAGTTTCGTGGGAGCACGTAAAGGCGTTGTTGGAGCTGGCCAAGTCATAGACTCGTTTACGATATTAAACTTGAAGGAGATGCGCTTATGGAAATAGTAAAAGTTATTTTAGACTACATACGTGTAATATTTAATTGGCCCCTTGTGGTTTTAATATTGGGTTTTGCTTTTAGAGGAGCTATTGGTGATTTTTTCAGGCGCGTGGTC
>Ga0172375_10013026_pt1 | contig 10362 bp, 6 predicted proteins | sample LakKiv1m_FD_114537 | JGI IMG/M metagenome (GOLD analysis project Ga0172375, IMG submission 114537) | Freshwater microbial communities from Kabuno Bay, South-Kivu, Congo - kab_092012_11.1m | ecosystem: Environmental > Aquatic > Freshwater > Lake | place: Democratic Republic of the Congo...
AGCTCCCGGGCCAGAGCGACTCGTTCCGCTTCGGGTACGACGCCCGCGAGGGCGACGCTCCGCGCGGGTTCCGCTCCGACATCACCCTCGGTGACGCCGGCGCGGTCCTCCAGGTCTCGGCGACCGGGGCCGGTCCGTTCAACGTCACCGGTGCACTCGACCCGGACGCCTCGGTGGCCGGTCCGGAGCAGCGGTTCGGCGTGTCGTTCTCCGAGGCGCCCCGCAAGGCGCGGGTGGGGGTGGAGCTCGGCAGCGGCAGCTCGCAGAACATCGCGGCGACGCTGACGACCGACCGGCCGACCGACATCTCGGTGACCCTGGACGACGACAGTGCGGGCTCGGAGGTCTTCACGGCCGGTGTGGACCTCGCGCAGGTCGACGGCGCGGTGTCCTTCGAGCTGGCCGGGGACGGCGACGAGGGTCTGGCGGCCCGTGTCGCGACGCAGCGTCCGCTGCCGTCCCTCGAGGTCAGCGGGCAGCAGCTCGTCGACGGTCGGGTGGCCACGGACGTCTTCCTCGGTCTGACCGACGTGCCGTCGGTGCTCGACTTCTCGCTCGGCGCCGACGGCCAGGGCGCGCTCACGGCGAGCGCGCCGGTCACGGTCTTCGAGGCCGGGTTCGGGCAGAACCGGGCCGTCCAGCGGCTCGACGACCCGGCGTACCTCAACCTGCTCAGCGACAGCGCGGCCGACAGCCAGTCGATCGCGCTCCGCCTGCCCGGCTTCGAGGGCATGTCGCTCGACCTGGGCGAGGAGAGCGGTGCGGTCGGGATCGGCCTGACCATCGAGCCGACGCCGCTGCGCGCGGTGGTCGACCAGGACGGCCTCCAGCTCGACGCCCGCGTCCTCGACGCGCCGCGCCAGCTGGACCTGTCGCTGGCCGACAGCGGCGCCGTGAGCGTGCGCGGGTCGGCGCCGATCGACCTGATCACGATCGAGGGTCGTGACGCGGACGGCATCTTCGACGGGTCGACCGACCTGGATCTGCGGATCGAGGAGGTGCCGGAGGTGCTCGAGGTCGGCATCGTCGGCGACCAGGTGCGGTTCGGCACCGGCGGTCAGCCGATCGGGCTGCTCGAGCTCAACGCGCACGGCGGCACCCCGCTGCCCATGCCGGAGGGCGACGGCCTCACGGTGCGGACCTCGCCCGCGGGGACCAACATCGCCGGTCGGATCACCGGGCTGCGCGAGATCGAGGCGGGACTCTCGGGCGCACCGTCGGTCCTGCTGGACACGGTCGCGGGCCAGGTCTTCGAGCTCGGTCTGCAGGATGTGGACGAGGCCGGTGCGGTGCAGAGTGACGTCAGCGCCACCATCGACCACCTCGTGCCGGACCTGCGCCTCGGGCTGGTCGACGACGGTGCCGGCGCGCTGACGCTGCAGTACCGCGCCTCGGAGCCGACCAACTCGCTGTCCTTCGACTTCGACGGTCTGTCGGGGTCGATCGCGGGGCCGTTGCCGGCGTCCCTCGACATCTGCTTCGCAGGTGACGAGAGCTGCCTGCCCGGTCTGGGCATCCCGAACCCGGAGCTCGGCACGATCAGCTTCGACGCGAGCGAGCACACCACGCTCAACCTCGTCGACCCCTCGAGCGGCATCAACGTGCAGAACCTGCGCGTCCGTCTGCTCGAGGTCACCGGCAGCCTGGACGTCGAGAACGGCGGTGACGTCTACCTCAACACCACCGACTTCTCCGGCGAGTGCGGCTTCGACGGCTGCCGCTACCCGATCCTGGGCGGTCAGATCGTCCTCGACGACGGTGGCGACATCCGGCTGGTCTTCCGCCCGGGCAACGGGTTCTTCGCGGTCGACGCGATCACGAACCTCGAGCCGCGACGGACTCTCGGTGTGGTCACCGGCGTCCGGGGGACCGGCGGGACGGGCATCGTGAACTGCGTCGGGGACACCCTGCTCGACGTCACGATCCGCAACATCCCGATCCTCGGGTCGTTGACGCTCAACCTCCGCAGCGAGATCTGCAACGTCACGCGGACGCCGCGGGTCCCGCCGGCCCCGGAGCCGGAGCCCGAGCCCGAGGTCGTCCCGGCGCCGTCGGGCGAGGCGGCGGCACCGGAGGCCGCGCCGGCGTCGCCGGCCGAGCAGCCGAGCGACGTGCCGGCGGACAGCTCGGACGACCCGTCCGACGCCGCGGAGGACGGCGCGGAGGGCGACCCGGCCTCCGCGGCGGAGTCGCCGGCGCCGACGGCAGCGGAGGGGGTGCCCGCGGGAGCGAGCTGACCCCGCCCCGTCCTCGTCGAGAGATGCCGAGGGCCCGTCACCGGTCGGTGACGGGCCCTCGGTCCGTCCAGCGCTGCCCGAGACGGCTCAGCTGGACGGCTCGCCGTCCTGGGTGCCGGCGTTCTGCTGCTGCTCGGAGCGCTCGGCGTCGTCGGGACCTCCCGGGTTGCGGTGCGGGTCGGGGTCCGGGACGGGGTCCTCCGGCGTCGGGATCGTCGCCGGGCCGTCGGGCGTCCCGCTCGGGACCACATCGGGGTCCGGCGCAGGCTGCTCGGTGCCGGGGAGGGTCGCGCCGGGGGCGTCCTGCCGCAGCGGGCCACCGGGCGGGGTCGGGGCGTCGAGGTCGGGGCGGTCATCGCTCATGTCGAAGGCGTACCCGACCCCGCGCGGGCCATGCCCGCGCGGTCCTTGCGAGACTGGCGTCCATGACGTCCCTGCCTCCCGTCGTGGCCGTGGTGGGCCCGACGGCGGCCGGGAAGACCGCCCTCTCGCTGGACCTCGCCGAGCGGCTGGGCGGTGAGGTCGTCAACACCGACGCCTTCCAGCTCTACCGCGGGATGGACATCGGCACCGCGAAGGTGCCGGTTGATGAGCGCCGCGGCATCCCGCACCACCTCCTCGACGTCCTCGACGTCACCGAGACCGCGACCGTCGCGCAGTTCCAGCGCTGGGCGCGTGAGGTCGTCGACGACATCCGGGCGCGTGGACGCGTCCCGGTGCTGGTCGGCGGCTCCGCGCTCTACACGCGAGCGGTGGTCGACCGCTTCGACTTCCCCGGCACCGACCCGGCCGTCCGGGCCCGGTGGGACGCGGAGCTCGTGGCCGTCGGCTCCGCCGCTCTGCACGCCCGGCTCGCGGACGTCGACCCGGTGGCCGCGCGACAGATCGACCCGGCGAATGGTCGCCGCGTGGTCCGCGCGCTCGAGGTCGTCGAGATCACGGGGCGGCCGTTCCGCGCCACGCTGCCGGAGCCGGCGTACGCCCTCGCACCGGTGGTGCAGGTCGGCGTGCGGATCGACCGTCCGACCCTGGACGAGCGCATCGCGCGGCGGGTCGACCGGATGTGGGCGGACGGACTCGTCGCCGAGGTCACCGCGCTGGCCGATCGCGGTCTGGCCAGCGGCCTCACCGCGAGCCGGGCGCTCGGCTACCAGCAGGTGCTCGCACTGGTGGCGGGGGAGCTCGGCGAGGACGAGGCACGCGAGCAGACCGTCACCGGCACCCGTCGCTTCGCACGGCGTCAGAGCGCCTGGTTCGACCGGGACGACCGGGTCGCCTGGGTCGCCCATGACGACCCGGAGCGGGTGACGCGTGCGCTCGCGGCCGTGGAGGCCGTGCGACGCGGCACAATGGACGCGTGACGCGCATCCCCCGCCCCGACGAGGTGGCCTTCCTCAAGGGGCACGGCACGGAGAACGACTTCGTGCTGATCCCGGACCCCGACGGCTCCGTCGTTCCCGACCTCACACCCGGGACGGCGGCCTGGCTGTGCGACCGGCGTGCCGGGATCGGCGGCGACGGGGTGATCCGGGTCGTGCGGTGTGACGCCACCGAGGACCCGGCGGCCGTCGCGGCGCGCGGCCAGGCCGAGTGGTTCATGGACTATCGCAACGCCGACGGATCGCTCGCCGAGATGTGCGGGAACGGACTGCGGGTCTTCGTCCGCTATCTCGTCGACGAGATCGGTGTCGACGCCGCAGACGGTCTGCAGGTCGCGACCCGCGACGGCCTCAAGCGGGCCACCGTGCGCGAGGACGGCTGGATCAGCGCCGAGATGGGCGTCGCTCGGGTGCTGGCCGACACCGAGGTCGCGGCGGCCGGTCGGGTCTGGCCGGCGGTCCACGTGGACGTCGGCAACCCTCACGCCGTGGCCTTCGTCGACGACCTCGCCGAGGCCGGCGACCTGCGGGAGGCGCCGGTCCACGACGAGACGGTCTACCCCGACGGCGTCAACGTGGAGTTCGTCGTACGCCGCGGGCCCGAGCACGTCGCCTTCCGGGTGCACGAGCGGGGTTCGGGCGAGACGCGCTCGTGCGGCACGGGGGCCTGTGCGGTGATGCTCGCCGCGGCGCTCGCCGACGGCCGCACCCGACCGAGCGCCGACGACCCGGCGATCACCTACCGCGTCGACGTCCCGGGCGGGGAGCTCGCCGTGACGTGGACCGCCGACGACCAGCTGCACCTGGCCGGCCCGGCGGTGCTGGTCGCGCGCGGGCACGTGCGCCTGCCTGAGGCCTGAGGCCTGAGGCCTCGGGGAGCGGGTCGAGGGCGGAAACCGGATCGTCAGGTACGCGCCCACGTGACACGATCGGGGAAGAATCCCGCTCCGACCGACGTTCCAGCAGGTGATGACGATCCCGATGACCGCCCGCCCCGCCCCCCAGCCCTCCGAGTCCGACCACGGCCCCGATCTGACGGACGCCCTCGCGGCCACCGAGGACTGGGTCGAGGACGAGGAGTGGGAGTCGGGGTACGCCGTCGAGGACCCCGACGCGGCCCCGGACCCCGAGGTCGTCACCGGCGGTGACCTCGACCTCGCCGAGCGACACCAGCTGCGACGCGTCGCCGGTCTGCGCACCGAGCTCGAGGACATCACCGAGGTCGAGTACCGCCAGCTCCGCCTCGAGCGCGTCGTCCTCGTCGGCGTCTGGACCACCGGCACCCAGCAGGACGCCGAGAACTCCATGGCCGAGCTCGCGCTTCTCGCCGAGACCGCCGGCTCCGAGGTCCTCGACGCGATCTACCAGCGACGCACCTCACCCGACCCGGCGACGTACGTCGGCCGCGGCAAGGTCGAGGGTCTGCGCGAGATCGTGCAGGCGACCGGCGCGGACACCGTCATCTGCGACGGGGAGCTGGCGCCGAGCCAGCTGCGCAACCTGGAGGACCGGCTCAAGGTCAAGGTGGTCGACCGCACCGCGCTGATCCTCGACATCTTCGCGCAGCACGCGAAGTCCCGGGAGGGTCAGGCGCAGGTCGAGCTGGCGCAGCTGACGTACATGAAGCAGCGCCTGCGCGGGTGGGGTGGCAATCTCTCGCGCCAGGCCGGTGGCCGTGTGGCGGCGGGAGCCGGCATCGGTGGCCGTGGCCCCGGTGAGACCAAGATCGAGACCGACCGTCGTCGCATCAACACCAAGATCGCCAAGCTGCGCCGCGATCTCGCCGCGATGAAGGGCACCCGCGACACCAAGCGGGCGGAGCGGCGTCGGCACGCCGTGCCCAGCGTCGCGATCGCGGGCTACACCAACGCGGGCAAGTCCTCGTTGCTCAACCGACTGACCGATGCCGGGGTGCTCGTCGAGGACGCACTCTTCGCGACGCTCGACCCGACGACCCGTCGGACGACGACCAGCGACGGGCGGGTCTACACGATGTCCGACACCGTCGGGTTCGTCCGCCACCTGCCGCACCAGCTCGTCGAGGCCTTCCGCTCGACCCTGGAGGAGGTCGCCGACGCCGACCTCGTCCTGCACGTGGTCGACGGCGCCCACCCCGACCCCGAGGGTCAGCTCTCGGCGGTGCGCGAGGTCTTCGCGGAGATCGGGGCGGGCGAGGTGCCCGAGCTCGTCGTCGTCAACAAGGCCGACATCGCCGACCCGCTCGTGGTGGCGCGGCTGCGTCAGCGCGAGCCGCACGTCGTGGTCGTCTCGGCGCGTACGGGCGAGGGGGTCGCCGACGTCCTCGCCGCCGTCGAGGCCGAGCTGCCCCGACCGGCCGAGGCGTTCGACGCGCTGCTGCCCTACGACCGGGGCGACCTGCTCAACCGGATCCACGAGCACGGCGAGATCGACCACCTCGAGCACACCGGCGAGGGCACGCGGGTCCGGGGGCACGCCCACAGCGACCTGGCCGGGGCGCTGGCACCCTACGCCGTCTGAGCCGATCCGGCTCGGGGTCGAGCGCGGGCCACTAGGGTCGCTGGCATGCGACGAGCCCTGGCCTCGATCGTCCTCGCCGTCCTGGCCACCGGAGCCCTGCTGATCCCGGTCGTGGCCGAGCGGGCCGGGGGCGGCGACGATGCCCCGGAGCCGTCGGTCATCGACGGGTACGCCGCCGACTTCCGGGTCCGTGAGGACGGCACCCTCATCGCGACCGAGAGGCTGCGCGTCGACCTGCCGTCGGGTCGGCGGGGCATCTTCCGCTTCTGGGACACCCGGGCCCAGGAGGAGGCGCCGCGCCGTGCCCCCGAGGACATCGAGGTGGTCCAGGACGGAGGGCCGGCGGTCGTCGACCTCAGCTGGCAGAGCGGGCGGCGCTACCGCGTGGCCCGCGTCGGCGAGGAGGACCGGTTCCTCGCGCCAGGCCTCCACACCTACGACATCTCCTACCGGGTCCCGGACGTCCTCCTGCCCACCGGCGACGGTCGGTCGGAGTTCCACTGGGACCTCGTCCCGTCCGGGTGGCGGATGCCGATCCGCGGGGGGGAGCTGCGGGTGGAGCTGCCGGCCGCACCCGAGGGAGTGGTCGAGTGCTGGATCGGCGGCCGCCCCGGGTGCGACCTCGCCGGCGCCGACACCGACGTGCTGACCATCCGCGTGCCCCCGCTCGCGCCGAACACCCCGGTCACCGTCCGCTCCACGCTGCCCGTCGAGCCGCCGGAGGTGGCGATCGCGCCGTGGTCGCGATCGCTCGACCCGGTCCTCGGCTCGAGCGTGCTGGGAGTCGTCCTGCTCGCCGGGCTCGGCCTGCTGACCTTCGCGGTCGGCTGGCGTCAGGCGGGCGCGACCGTCGAGCACCCGCCGGGGGCGCCGCTGACGTACGCCCCTCCCGACGGGATCGGGCCCGCCCAGGGGCACTACGTCGTCGCGGAGAAGGTCGGGGACCACGCCTTCGTGGCCACGCTCCTCCACCTCGCCGAGCGCGGCGCCGTCCGGCTCGAGCAGCGGGACGCGCGGTCCTGGCGGGTCGAGCACGCCGACGACGAGGCCGCGTGGGCCGACCTCGACGAGGTCGGGGCCGCGGTCGCCTCGGAGCTCGGGGTGGGACGGCCGGGCGGGAGCTTCGACGCCGACGGCAGCGTCCAGGCGGGCCAGACGCTCAACGCCGTCGCCTCTACGGTCGGCGCGCGTGCGGCCGCATGGGCCCGTCGCGAGCACCTGGTGGTGGCGCGACCGCGCGAGACCTGGCCGGTCCTCGGCACCGTCGGTGCCGTGATCGCCGTCGGGGTCCTGGTCGTGTGGAACCCCTTCGGCTTCAGCCTGACGGCGCTGCCGTTCGCGGCGTACGCGGTCGGTGCCGTCGGCGCGCTGCGGACCGGCACCGGGACCCGGCGCACGGAGGCGGGTCGCGACCTGTGGGCCCGCGTGGCCGGATTCGTCCGGATCCTCTCGACTGAGTCGGCCGAGTCCCGCTTCGACTTCGCAGCGGACCGCGACCTCTACGCCGCCTACGTCCCGTGGGCGGTGGCCTTCGACTGCGCCGAGGCCTGGCGCCGCCAGTACGAGGTCGCAGTCGGTGCGCCGCCGCCGGATCCGGTCTGGATGGGCTCCGCGGCCTGGGCCGGGGCCTCGGCCTCCTCGTTCACCGACGCGCTCGCCAGCTTCGACTCGGCGGTCGGCTCCTCCATCAGCGCCTACCAGGCCACCCAGTCGTCCTCGTCGTCCGGTGGGGGCGGCGGAGGTGGCGGCGGTGGTGGCGGTGGCGGCGGATCCTGGTAGCCCCCGCGCGCCGGCGGGCGATAGCGTCGGCCCTCACCGAGTCCTCGAGGAGACCCCATGGTCATCGTCATCGTCGTCGTCGCGCTGGTCGTCGTCTTCGGCCTGTTCGTCGTCGTGGGCTTCAACAAGCTGCGTCGCGCGGACATCGCCGCGCAGGAGGCGCTCGGCGGCATCGACGTCCAGCTCACCCGGCGGGCCGACCTGATCCCGAACCTCGTCGAGACGGTGAAGGGGTACGCCGGCCACGAGCGCGCCGTCCTCGACGACGTCACCACCGCCCGCGCGGCGGCGACGTCGGCGGCCGCGGGGGACGACGTCGCGGCGAAGGCCGCCGCCCAGCAGCAGCTCGACGGTGCGCTCGTGCGGGTCCTGGCGGTCGCCGAGGCCTACCCCGACCTCAAGGCGTCGGCGAACTTCGCCTCCCTGCAGACCCAGCTGGCCGAGACCGAGGACCGGCTGTCGTTCGCGCGGCAGTACTACAACGACGCGACGGCGACCCTGAACACCCTGGTCGCGACGATCCCATGGATGCTGCTGACCGGCATGGCCGGCGTGTCCAAGCGCGACTTCTACGAGGCGCCCGCCGGGAGCACGGCACCGCCCACCGTCTCCTTCTGAGGGAACCCGCGCCGATCCCGATACGTTGACGACACGTGATCCGGCGTACAGTTCTCCGGGTTTGTGCCTCCGGCCAGCGGGGGTGTCGCACATCGGTCGTCCCGCGGCCTGAGGGAAGTTGAGGTCCATGACTCGCGCCATCTGGCTCCGTCTCGTGCTCGTCGTGCTGGTGCTCGGAGGCTCGATCGCCCTCACCCTGAGCGAGCAGCCGCGGCTGGGGCTGGACCTCGAGGGCGGCGTGTCCATCCCGCTGGAGACCCAGGACGGCCCCGACGGCACGGTGGCCGATGCCGAGGCGACCGAGCGCACCCTGGCGGTCCTGCGCAACCGCGTGGACGCCCTCGGCGTCGCGGAGCCGACGCTCGCCCGGTCGGGCGAGAACCGCATCATCGTCGAGCTCCCGGGCTACGACGACCCCGAGGAGGCGCGCCAGACGGTGGGCCGGACGGCCCAGCTGACGATCCACCCGGTCGTCGGGATCCCGCAGCCGACCGAGGCGGGAGGCGAGCCCGAGCCGTCGGCGGAGGGCAACCAGGTCATCGTCGACGAGGACGGCGTGCCCCTCGAGATCGGGCCGACCCGGATCTCGGGGCAGGAGGTCTCCGGCGCCTCGGAGCAGAACGACCCGAGCCAGGGCACCGGCTGGTTCGTCAACATCGACTTCCAGGGCGAGGGCGGCCGCAAGTGGCGCGACCTGACCGCCGAGGCCGCCTGCAGCCCGGTCGGCGACCCCACGAGGCGCATCGCGATCAAGCTCGACGACGAGGTCATCTCCTCGCCGCAGGTCGCCGACAGCGTGCCCTGCAACGTCGGCATCCCCGGCGGCAGCACCACCATCACCGGCAACTTCACCCTCGACGAGGCGCAGAACCTCGCCGTCCTCATCGAGGGCGGCTCGCTGCCCGTGCCGGTCGAGATCATCGACCAGCGTCAGGTCGGCCCGACGCTCGGTGAGGACGCCATCGAGGCCTCGGCGCAGGCCGCGGTGATCGGTCTGATCCTCACCGGCCTCTTCATCGTCTTCGTCTACCGCCTCTCCGGCTTCCTGGCGACCCTGGCGCTGACGACGTACGCCGTCATCTCGTTCGCCATGCTGCTGGGGCTCGGTGCGACCCTGACCCTGCCCGGACTCGCCGGCTTCGTGCTCGCCATCGGCATGGCCATCGACGCCAACGTGCTCGTCTTCGAGCGGGCGCGGGAGGAGCATGCGGAGCATCCCGAGCGCGGGCTCAACAGGTCGATGGCGATCGGCTACAACAAGGCCTGGTCGGCGATCATCGACTCCAACATCACGACGCTCCTGGCGGCGGGACTCCTCTTCATCTTCGCCGCCGGCCCCGTCCGCGGCTTTGGTGTCACGCTGTCGATCGGTGTCATCGCCTCGATGTTCTCGGCGCTGGTGGTGGCGCGGGTGTTCACCGAGATCGTCTTCCGGTCGAGCTGGATCAACCGGCACGCCGCGATCTCCGGCATCAGCGACACCGGTCGCTTCCGCAAGTGGCTGAAGCGGAAGAACCCCGACCTGATGGGCCGGCGACGTCTCTGGCTTGGCGTCGCGGGGGGCACCGTCCTGCTGGCGATCGGCGGCATCATCGTCCAGGGACTGAACTACGGGATCGAGTTCACCGGCGGCCGGCAGATGGAGTACGCCACCACTCAGGCCGTCGACGTCAACGAGGCCCGCGCGGCGATCGCCGAAGTCGGCTACCCAACCGCGGTCGTCCAGTCGACGGGCGAGACCGGCCTGCTGGTCCGTACCGAGCGGATCTCCAATGCCGAGGAGAACGAGATCCGTGCCGCGGTCGCGGAGCTCGGAGGCGAGGCCGAGGTGATCGACGACCAGTCGATCG
>Ga0172375_10013028_pt1 | contig 10361 bp, 10 predicted proteins | sample LakKiv1m_FD_114537 | JGI IMG/M metagenome (GOLD analysis project Ga0172375, IMG submission 114537) | Freshwater microbial communities from Kabuno Bay, South-Kivu, Congo - kab_092012_11.1m | ecosystem: Environmental > Aquatic > Freshwater > Lake | place: Democratic Republic of the Congo...
CCGATAGATATTAATATTGCCAAACAGTTGAATATTTTAATCTCCGATATGGGTTTAAGCCTCCAGCGGATTGTAATAAATCCTACTATCGGGGCTTTAGGCTATGGATTAGAGTATGCCTATTCTATTATGGAGAGGGCCAGGCTTGCCGGTTTATCGGGAGATAAAACCTTAGCTTCCCCGTTTATTTGTTTTGTGGGGCAGGAGTCATGGAGGGCCAAAGAAGCCAAAGTCAGCCTTGAACAGGGCATTGCCTGGGAAATAATTACAGCTACCAGTTTTATACAATCAGGAGCGGACCTCTTAGTTTTGCGCCATCCGAAAGCAATTCAAAAAGTATCCGAATATATAGGCACTCTTTTTAAAAAGCAGGCAAATAGTTAAAGGGGATAATTATGTTTGTTGTCGGCGAGTTAATAAATGGAATGTACTCTAATATAGGCTCAGCGATCAAGGAGCGGAACAAAAAAGAGGTGCAAAAATGCGCCTTAGAGCAGGTTGCCTGCGGGGCGGATGCTTTAGATGTTAATTGCGGTCCGGCATCCAGGCAGCCGTTAGTTGATATGCCCTGGCTGGTTGAAACAATTCAAGAAGTAACTGATAAACCGCTTTGCCTTGATTCAAGTAAGCCTGCGGTTATCGAAGAAGGGTTAAAAGCCTCCAGGAATAAAACAATTATTAATTCTACTACGGCGGATCAGGATAAATTGGATATACTCGTGCCTATGGCAAGTAAATATCAGGCTAAATTAATCGGTATTACTATTAATTCCAAAGGTATTCCTCAAAACAAAGACCAGCGTTTGGAGTTGGCGGCGTTTATCGTGGCAAATTGCCAGGAACAAGGTTTTTCTGTTGAAGACTTATACCTGGACCCTATTCTTTTGCCGGTTAACGTGGCCCAGCCGCAAATGAAAGATATCCTGGAATCTATATCTGAATTTAAAATTATTTCCGAACCCGGGCCCAAGACTATCCTTGGTTTAAGCAATGTTTCCCAGGGGGCTCTTTTGCGCAGCCTGATTAACAGAACTTTTTTGACTATGGCAGTTGCATATGGTTTGGATTCTGCTATACTTGATCCTAAAGATAAAGAGTTGATGGACACATTAATTACTGCTGAGTTAATTTTAAACAAGAATATCTATTGCGATTCTTACCTGGAAGCGTATAGAAAGAAATCGGGCAGTTGATAATTTGATTTTGGCGGAGTAGCTCAGCCTGATAGAGCACGCGGCTCATACCCGCTTGGTCGGTGGTTTAAATCCACTCTCCGCCACCAGATACAAGAGAGGCAGTCCTGCGAAGCGAAAGCTGAGCAGGGCCACTCTCCGCCACCAGCTATTTATTAAGTCAACGCATTATCCTGCATGAAAAAAATATTTACGCTCCTCTTCCTAATCTTATTTTTCAGTAACCCTTGCCTTTTTTCCTTAGCTGATGATTCCGCTAAAAACAAAGAGATATCTCTTGTCCGAGAAATATTCAATTTCCATATCGTCGCACCAGGTATTATGCGCTCAAGCCAGCCTTCAGAAGCCAATCTGCAATTATTGAAAGATTATTGCGGATTAAAAACGATTTTAAATCTCCGCAATGATAAGGAAAAAGTAGAATGGGAAAGGCAGCTAGCTGAAAAATTAGGCATAGATTTTATCAATATACCGATGAGCGGAGGGCAAAAACAGGGAACAGAAAGAATAGAAGAATGCCTTAATATAATGCAGGATAAGGCCAGGCAGCCTGTTCTCGTGCATTGCTGGGGAGGTAAAGATAGGACAGGGATGATCTGCGCAGCTTACAAAATGAAGTACGAAAATTGGAATTTAAAAGACGCGTTATTTGAGATGCTATCGTACGGTTATAGCCGGAGCTGTTGTTTTCAACTGGAGGAATCTTTATCCTCCTGGGATTTATGGAGAAAGAAGAAGCCTGTTAATCCCTGATTATTTCCCTGAAAATTGCTTGGCTAGCTTTTCAAGGATTAAGGAAGTAGCAATAAATACACCCGCCTCAATCAAGACCGTGGCAAAAGCCGCCCCTATATAGGAAAATCGGTATATAAATATAAATATAAGCGGTAATCCGATAAGTGCGGCGCTAATATGAATCTTTGCGTACAAGTCCTGTTTCCCACAGACAAGCAAAAATTGAATTTTGAAATTATTAGCCCCTACAAAGAATACCGCAGCAAGCAAGAGCCTTAAGGTAACAACTACTTCTTTATAGGCGACTCCGCATGTCAGCTGGATAATCCAGGGGGCTAAAAAAAAGGCGATCGGCAGGCTGACCACAAAACCCAGGGTTATGCCATCCTGGATCCTATACATTATAGCTACCGCCCTCTGTTTGTTTTTTGCAAAAACGTTGCTGATCCGGGGAAATACCGCCCTGGTAAAAGAATCCATTGGGAATGTCTGGATATAGTTAGCTATTTTCTCGGCCAGAGAATAATACCCGGTAACCACATTATTGGTCAGCAGTCCCATAGCGAAAACCCTGCTTGTAGTGTAAGCATTGACAGAGAGAGTAGAGATAAAGATATCCCAGCCGGTCCTGAGTTCCTGTTTTATAGTTAAGTATTTTTGTAAAATGAATTTAATACGGAATTTCTTAAAAGCAATATAAAGGCCGAGTATTCCGCTGACTATTGAGAGAAGAGAATTTAAAGCAGGTACGAACAGAAAATCTTTTGGGCCTTTTATAAAAAGAAAGATGCAGACTACATAGATAAAGCCCGCGGCTACATTAACTACAGAAATGTAGCTCATCTTTTCTTTCCCCTGGAAAAACCAGACAGGAAACAACGTGCTTCCGATTACCGAACCAAAACTCAGGATATAAACCAGCCAGTCTGCCCTAAACTTCGGGACAATATATATAATAACGCTAAGCATAAGAAAACTTACAGCTGCAAACATAAGCTTAACCGTCATTACCGAAGAAAATACTTCGCTTGTTTTTTGTTTATGTTCTCCGATAAGCGAAATTGTTTTTGTTGCCGAAATACTGAACCCGTAATCAGTTAAAATCATGAAATACTGAACGAGGCTGAAAGCAAAAGCAACCAGGCCGAATTTTTCTATTCCGATCACCCTGATCAGATAGGGAAGCACGACCAAAGGAAGGATGTAGCTGATAGTTTGCAGGGTAGTTAGAGAAATAAAATTACTCAGTACAATCTTTCTTTCCTTGTGGGTTACTATTCGTTTTGGGCTCATTTTATTAATTTACACTTTTACCGGTATAAAGTCAACTTAAATGAAGATATATGCGCATAACGGCGGAAAGGCTTAAAATCCAGCTATAAATTTTATATAATTGTGATAAAATGTACCCATGCTTGAGAAAATAAAAGAAACAATAAGAAAATACAGGCTTATTCAGAAAGGTGATAAAATCCTCCTTGGGGTCTCCGGAGGGCCTGATTCCCTCGCATTGCTCTTGATTTTATTTAAACTAAAGAATAAGCTGAGCTTGGATTTGCATATTGCGCATATGGACCATGGTTTACGCAAAGATTCTCATTCAGATGCGCTTTTTGTGGAAAATTGGGCAAAAAAATTTAACCTTCCTTTTACTGCCGCTAACTTAGGGTCAGATTTTCGAAAAAGAGGCGGTTCCCTGGAAGAATTTTGCAGAGAACAAAGGATGGATTTTTTTATCAGGACTGCCAGGGTAATTAAGGCGGATAAGGTTGCCTTGGGCCATAACCTTGATGACCAGGCAGAAACTGTGCTTATGCGCCTGCTAAGGGGAACAGGGCTATACGGATTATCCGGAATATCCGTAAAACGTAAAATTAAAGGGGCAACTTTCATACGGCCGCTTTTAGAAACCAGCCGCAATGAGATTGAATCCTTTTTAAAGAAGAATAAGATAAAGCCGCGCATTGATTCAACCAATAAGGAGGATATCTTCTTCCGCAATAAAATCAGGCATAGGCTTATTCCTTTGCTTAAGAAAGAGTACAATCAAAATATTTTGGAGACCCTGGCTAATTCAGCTGAAAGCATTTCATATGATTACGAGTTTCTTGACCGGGTGGCAAAAAATACGCTTAAAAATCCGGGCCTGCGGATTAATCTGGCGAAGCTTTTAAGATTGCACCCGGCAATTTTAAGAATTAAAATCAGGCAATATATAGCACGCCTTCAAGGAGATACCCGCAGGATAAGTTTTCAGCATATTAAAGAACTGGAAGACTTGCTGAACAACCGGCCTGACGGCTCAATCGTTGACTTGCCTAAAGGCATAGCAGTACAAAAAACCCGTAATACCCTAAGATTTTACAAGCGCTAAATCCATAAAATACTTGCTTTTACGCCTCTTTAAATATATAATATTTAGTCTATTATCACTTCGTTATAGCATTAACTTTTAATTGATTGTATCTAACCCTGGAGAATTAAATACTTATGCAAAACAAGCCTAAATTAAATAAGAACAACTTATTAAAACGTTCGCCTTTTGGCTGGCTGCTGATAATCTTTCTGTTTATTATGCTGGTTAACAGCATTAACAATATTCCTATATCCGGCATACCTAAGGAAATCCCGTATAGCCAATTTTTCCGCACCCTGCGAGATAATCCTGAAAGCATTAAACAGGCAACCAAAACTGAGACTATACTGCAGGGAGAATTTACTGATAATTCAAAATTCTTCGTCAATCTCCCTGATAATGACCCTGAGATGTTGTCCCTTATGCGCCAGAACCTGAAAAATTTTGAAGTTAAACCGGCCCGGACTTTTTGGGTTTCTTTACTTTTTAATTTAGGGCCTATACTTTTATTAATTTTCTTTTGGTGGATGATGGCTGCCAGAGGTGAACAACTGGGTAGCAGGATTATGAGCTTTGGAAAGGTCAGATCTAAAATTCAAAGTGATAATGAGAAAGCTACCTTTAATGATGTAGCGGGAGTTGATGAAGCAAAAGAGGAACTGAAAGAGGTAATTGAATTCCTTAAGGACCCTAAGAAATTTCAGAGGTTAGGAGGGAAAATACCCAAAGGGGTACTTTTAATCGGGCCTCCGGGATGCGGTAAAACACTGATTGCCCGGGCAGTTGCCGGAGAAGCCGGTGTGCCTTTTTTTAGTATTTCCGGTTCTGATTTTGTGGAGATGTTTGTCGGTGTCGGCGCCAGCAGGGTCAGGGATTTATTTGAGCAAGGCCGTAAAGCAGGAAAGGTCGAAGGGAAAGGGGCCATAATTTTTATTGACGAAATTGACGCTGTTGGCCGCCTGCGTTTTTCCGGTATTGGCGGCGGCAATGATGAGCGCGAACAGACCCTTAACCAGCTATTGGTTGAAATGGACGGATTTGACGCTCAGCAAGGCTTGATACTTATAGCTGCTACTAACCGGCCGGATACATTGGATCCCGCTCTTTTGAGGCCGGGAAGATTTGATCGTACTATTATCGTAAATCTTCCGGATATTAAAGGCCGCGAAGAAATATTGAAAGTACACACCCGTAAGATTAAGCTTGCCGCATCAGTTGATTTAAAATCCGTGGCCAGCCAAACTCCTGGGTTTTCCGGAGCTGACCTGGCTAACCTTTGTAATGAAGCAGCGCTTATGGCGGCCCGCAATAATAAAGAATCCGTAGAAGAAGTGGATTTGGATAAATCCGTGGAAAGGGTATTAATGGGCCCGGAAAAGAAAAGCCATATTATTTCAAAGAAAGAAAAACATATTACTGCTTTGCATGAATCAGGGCACGCTTTGCTTTCCCTGCTTCTGCCCGAAGTAAACCCTTTAAAAAAGGTTTCTATTATTCCTCGCGGGCTTGCCGGAGGGTATACTTTTACCCCTCCCCTGGAAGACAGGCATTATTGGACAAAAAAAGAATTGCTTGCGGAAATTACTATGATGCTTGGAGGCAGGGCTTCAGAAGAAATTAGCTTGAATGAAGTGACTACCGGGGCGCAAAATGATTTAGAGGTAGCTACGGCTATGGCCAGGCGCATGGTTACTCAATTCGGGATGTCCGAGAAGCTGGGGAATATGACTTTAGGGAAAAGAGAGGGGCTCGTATTCTTAGGCAGGGATATTATGGAAGAACGCAATTATAGCGAGCAAACCGCCAGGATTATTGACGAGGAAGTAAAGAAAATTACAGATGACGCATATGATAAAGCGTTAAACCTTTTACGGAATAGCCAGGACAAGCTCAAGATTCTCTCTGATACCTTATTGGAAAAAGAAGTCTTAAGCGGTGAAGAAGTGAAGAAGATTTTAGGTATACAAAAAAGCGACCTGGCATAATAGATTAATGCGCATTTTTAGTTCTAACAACGTTAGCGAAATAAAAAAAGTCATGAGTGATATCGGCGTAGATCCTTACGGGATCAAAATCATGCTGCCGAAAACTTCTACTCTCCTGGTCCGCTTAAACGAAATATCTAATATATCCGCTAATATCTTGAAACAAGAAATGCTTTCTTTAGGAGGCGACGTTGCAGTAGCCAGGGGCGCGCTTACCGGCAGAAGCAAAAAAAGCCCTTGCTTGATTATCGGCCAGGAAAACCAGCTTTTCTCGCTTATCCATAAATTAAGGCTCCAGCCGTTCGGGTTAAACAGGCTCGCCGATAAGCTGGAAGACGGCATTAGTAGATATACCAGAAGTAGCCTTACGCTCTCCTTGAGAAAAAATTTTTTGAACTTTGGCGCTAAAACCCGGATTATGGGAGCGATTAATTTGACTCCCGATTCGTTTAGCGGAGACGGATTGTACAGTGTTAAAAGCGGTAATTATCCGGAATTAGCACTGGAAAAAGCAAAACGGATGCTTAAAGATGGCGCAGATATTATTGATTTAGGAGGGGAATCCAGCCGCCCTGGGGCAAGAAGCATAAGCGTGAATGAAGAGTTACGCAGAGTTTTGCCTGTAGTTAAGAAATTGGCTAAAAATATAAAAGCCCCAATATCTATTGATACCACAAAAATAGAGGTAGCCCGGGCCGGGCTTGATTCCGGGGCGCAGTTAATCAATGATATTTCCGGATTAAGAGACAAGCGGATGGCGAAAATAGTCGCTAAATACAAGGCTGCAGTCGTTATTATGCATATGCTTGGCAGGCCTTCGAATATGCAAAATAAAATTGCCTACAAGTCTTTAATTGAAGATATAGCGCTGTGGTTAAAAAATGCCGTTGATTTTGCCGAATACGCCGGAATCGGCCCCGATAAAATCATTATTGATCCCGGAATCGGGTTCGCTAAAACAGCCAGCCAAAACCTCGAGATTATAAATAGGCTTGCTGATTTTAAAATCCTCGGCAAACCTATACTTATCGGCCCTTGCCGAAAATCCTTTATCGGGTCAGTCTTGAATGCAGCCCCCCAAGAGAGATGTATCGGCACAATAGCAGCTTGCGTAATGGCTGCTGAACGCGGGGCAAATATAGTGCGGGTACATGATGTCAAACAAGTAAGCCAGGCCTTGAAGATGGCTGCTGCCATAAGGAGTTGCGCTAATGCATAACCTATTTTTATACTGGAAGCCTGTAACTGAGGTACTTATCCTATGGTTCTTCATTTACCATATTATACTTTTCTTTGAAGGGACCAGGAGTTTGCAGGTATTACGCGGGATAACCATGCTCCTGCTTGTTTTCTTTATTTCCCAGAAGTTTGATTTTATTGTTTTGGATTGGCTGCTTAAAAAACTTTTCGGTATATCGGTTATCGCGATATTAATTATTTTCCACCCGGAAATCAGGCAGGGATTAGCCCAGCTAGGTAAGCGCAATATTTTTAAAAGTATCCTCAAGGATGAAGATACGCATTATTTTGTGAAGCAAATCGTAGAGGCTTGCGAGAACCTGACGGCAAATAAACTCGGGGGATTAATTGCTATTGAAAAAAATGATTCCCTTGCGGCATATATTCAAAGCGGAGAGATTATAGATTCCCGCGTTTCGGCTGATTTAATCCAGGCTATTTTTACTCCTAATAACCCTTTACACGATGGAGGATTAATTATCCAAAATGGCAAGATTGCCGCAGCAGGGTGTATTTTCCCTTTGGCTATTAATCAGGAATTAAACCGGGTCTTCGGAACGCGCCATCGCGCTGCCCTGAGCCTAAGCGAAGAAACAGATGCCTTGGTAATTGTTATTTCCGAAGAAAGACACGATGTTTCAATTATTTACCGCAAGAAATTCTACAGGGATTTAGGGGCAGTAGAGCTGGAATCAAAAATCAAAGAGCTGCTAAAGACAAAGAAAGATGAATAAAAACAAAATAAATATATTTTCTCGCGTTACGTACCTAATTACTGTGCATCCCTGGTTAAAACTTATTGCTTTAGCCCTGGCTATCGCACTTTGGTTTTACGTAAAAGGCGAAAAGGCTTAAAAACTATATGCCTAAGTTAGGTGTAAACATTGACCATGTAGCGACATTACGCCAGGCACGCAGGGGGAACCTGCCTGATCCTGTTTATGCGGCATTTTTATGCGAAGAAGCGGGGGCAGATAGCATAGTGGCGCATTTAAGGGAAGACCGCAGGCATATCCAAGATAATGATGTCAGGCTTTTGCGTAAAAGCATAAAGACTAAATTCAATCTTGAGATGTCTATTTCCAGGGAAATAGTGAAGATTGCCTGTAAAATTAGGCCTTATCAAGCTACTCTCGTACCTGAACGCAGGCAGGAACTGACTACTGAGGGAGGATTGGACGTAGCGGGTAATTTGAAGAGAATTTCATCCGGTATTATTGAATTAAAGAAATCCGGAATCCTGGTAAGTTTATTCATTGACCCGGATAAAAAACAGATTGACGCAGCAGATAAAGCAGGGGCAAGGATTATTGAATTACATACTGGCCGCTATGCTGATGCTAAAGGGTTAAAACAAAGAGTTAAGTTTTATAATCAAATTTGCCAGGCTGTAAATTACGCAAAACATAAGGGGTTTACAGTCAACGCCGGCCATGGGCTTGATTACGCTAATGCCGGGAAGATTGCCGGGGTAAAAGGCATAGAAGAACTTAATATAGGGTATTCAATTATCTGTAAAGCGCTTTATACCGGCTTATTTAACGCGGTCAAGGAAATGCGGGGATTAATTAGCTGATGCTCATCGGCACTGGGGTAGATATAACTGAAGTACGGCGTATCCGCGCAGCTATAGAAAAGTGGGGGGATGATTTCCTGCGACGCGTTTTTACCGAACCTGAACTGGAACAAGCCAGGAATAAAAATTCTTATTACCAGCATCTGGCCGGAAGGTTTGCTGCTAAAGAAGCGGTTTTCAAGGCGGCAGGAGATAATTCCCTTTCCTGGAAAGATATTCAGATAAGCAACGACCAGACAGGCAAGCCTGTTTGCCTGTTTTTAAACGGCAAGGGCAAAGATATTAACGTAAGTATTTCAATCTCACATGTTAAAACCTATGCGGTTGCCAGCGCAGTTGTTACGAAGAAAAGTTAATTCTCATAAAGGTGATTACGGGCACATATTAATTCTTGCCGGTTCAAGCAGGTATTCTGGAGCGGCACTGCTTTGCGCAGAAGCGGCTTTACGGTCCGGTTCCGGATTAGTAACTTTAGGCATACCAAAAAGTATTAATACTGCATTAATCAGAGTCAAGCCCAGGGAAATAATAACCCTGCCTTTACCGGAAACTAAAGAGGGGACTCTAAGTTTAGCGGCATTTACAAAGTTGCGCACTTTGCTTAGCAGTATTGACGTTTTAATTATCGGTCCGGGGCTTGGCAGGAACAGGTCAACGGATGCGTTAGTAAAGAAATTAATACGCAAAATAAATCTGGTAAAAGTTGTAGACGCTGATGCCCTCAACGCCATTAGTAATTGCCAGGATATATTAAAGTTTCATAGAGGGCAACTTATATTAACTCCTCACGAAGGGGAAATGTCTCGGCTCTTTAATATAAGTCTCAGCAGCGTAAAGAATAATAGGAAATTGGTTGCGAAAAAGTACGCAAAACATTATAATAGTATAATTATACTCAAGGGGCACAACAGCATTGTAACTGACGGATTAAAGAGATGTTATATAAACCGCTCAGGAAATCCGGGGATGGCGACTGCCGGAAGCGGGGATGTGCTTAGCGGAATTACAGGCGCGTTTCTGGCTCAGGGGTTAAATGGTTTTGAGGCTGCCAAATACGCAACATATATTCACGGCTTAGCCGGAGATTTAGCAGCAAGAGACAAAACACAGATTGGTTTAATCGCATCCGATATCATAGACAGAATTCCGGATGCCATAAGAAAAAGTAGCTGATGCCGGCGTAGCTCAGTTGGTAGAGCAATTGTTTTGTAAACAATGGGTCGGGGGTTCGATTCCTCTCGCCGGCTTACTTTCGCGGCCAATAATGGTCGCTCAAG
>Ga0172375_10013029_pt1 | contig 10361 bp, 6 predicted proteins | sample LakKiv1m_FD_114537 | JGI IMG/M metagenome (GOLD analysis project Ga0172375, IMG submission 114537) | Freshwater microbial communities from Kabuno Bay, South-Kivu, Congo - kab_092012_11.1m | ecosystem: Environmental > Aquatic > Freshwater > Lake | place: Democratic Republic of the Congo...
CTTCACCCCCGCTTCATCCCCCGGCAAGAGGTCTAAGACCTCGGTGGTGAATTTCTTTTTTTCCGTCCAGCGCAGGTACATACGAAGCAGGATGTCCGCCCAATCCTGGGCCTCGGTGCCACCTGCCCCGGCATGGATGGTGAGCATGGCGTTGTTGGCGTCGTGTTCACCGCTGAGCATGCACTCCAGTTCTGAAGAGGCAATGGCCTCGCTGAGGGCAGAGATGCCCTCCTCGGCCTCGCGCTCGGTCTCGGAGTCGTTTTCCTCTTCCGCCAGGTCGAGCATGAGTTGGGCCTCTTCCCAGGAATCTTGCATGGCTTGCCATCGATCAACGATCTCCTGGAGAACCCCCATGTCCTTTTGCACCTTGGCGGCCTGGGTGGCCTCTTCCCAGAAATTAGGCGATAAGGTCTGCCTTTCCAGGATGAGTATGTCTTCTTTGCGTTTATCTAAGTTAAAGATGGCTCCGCAAAGAAAATAACCTTCCCTTCAAACCTTCCAACTGTTGTCTCAATTCTGCTGACATATTCGTCTCCCTTGATCCATGATTTTGATGATACGACATGGGCCCGGCGGGCAGCAAATGATGCCCGGAGCCACAAAGAGTGAGTCCCCGCTCATACCCGATCTCGCTTGAAAAGACGAGATATTTTCTTGGCAGCTTGACCGCGAAATGGTGATTTGACGCTAACGTTACGAGCTACGTTGTCTCTACCAAGCGGCGTTTGCGCAGTAAGCCCCATGGCGCGGACTGAGGCAACTCCGGCTCGGTCTGCAGGCGGATCAAGGCGTTGGGGTTGGCACGGGGGATTGGCGCCCCCGAGGTATCGCTCATGGCGACGACCCGGATGGCAACGTTCGCCAGTCCCTGGTCGAGGTACTCCAAGACGTCGCCTTGGTTGATCGGATTCCTGACCTCAATCAGCGGGGTGGCGCCGCCCTGACGGACGATGCCGACCGGGTCGTGGCTCGGTTGGTAGACGATGCCCCCGTGTAGCATATCGCTCGCATCGGGCGGCTGGGTGAAGAAGTTATCGGTGTAGCCCCGGGAACCGATGGCCAGCAGTTCCTCAGCAAAGGCGGGCGGCAGAGTGATTTCGCCGAGCTGCCCCGGCCCCAACCGTTCCATTTCCTTGCCGATATGATCGAGGGCTGCCCGGTAGAGGCGGACGGTGGCCCCGACGTAGTAGAGGCTCTTCATGCGGCCTTCGATCTTGATGGCATCGGCCCCAGCCTGAAGCAAGGCCGGGAGCTGGTGCAGCAGGCAGAGGTCTTTACTGTTGAAGATGTAGGCCCCGCGCCCGTCCTCCTCCACCGGGAAGTACTGGCCGGGGCGTTTTTCCTCCTGCAGGGCGTAGCGATAGCGGCAGGGGTGGGCGCATTGGCCGAGGTTGGCGTCGCGGCCGGTTAGGTAGAGGCTTAACGAACAACGCCCGGAGTAAGAGATGCAGAGCGCTCCGTGCACGAAGATTTCGAGCTTGAGGCCCACCGCCTGACGGATCTCCGCGATCTCGAGAAGACTCAGCTCGCGGGCCAGGTTGAGGCGCTCGGCCCCCTGCTGCTGCCAGAAGAGGGCGCTCTCGCGATTGGTGACGTTGGCCTGGGTGCTGAGGTGGATCGGCAGTTCCGGCACAGTGCGCCGGGCCAGGGCGAAGACGCCGGGGTCAGCGATGATCACCCCATCCACCCTTGCCTCTTGCAAGAATTTCAGGTAGTCGGGCAGTCCGCCCAGGTCACGGTTATGGGCCATGATGTTGACCGTAACATAGACCCGCACTCCATGCCCATGGGCGTAGACCACCCCGGCCTCCACCTCGTCGGGGCCGATGACGGCGTGGGCCCGCAGGCTATAGGGGCCACTGCCCAAGTAAACGGCGTCGGCCCCGTAGCGGACGGCCATTTTCAGCTTATCCAGGGAACCGGCTGGAGCTAGGAGCTCAACCAGGCCTGGTCTCTTTTTTTGGTCATGCCTCATTGTTTGTACCCTCTGCACGGGTGTCGTGGGAGCGGCTTGGAGGCCGATCCCGCTCTTGATGCCACCTTCGAGTATCCCTACGCTCGCCATAAAACCTTTACCTTTTCGCGTTTACCTTTTACCATGCTGCCGGTATATGTGTAGCGAAAAAATTGGGCTGAGATCGCATTCCCTTTTGGAACCGTGGCCCTGCCCCATCAGGAAGGAGTCATGACCGCATCCCACTCGGCGAACAAGAGGATCATGGTGGCGATGAGCGGCGGGGTGGATAGCTCGGTCACCGCCGCTTTGCTCAAGCAACGGGGCCTGACGGTGACCGGCGTCTTCATGCTCTTGGCCCAGGCCGATGGTCAGGCCCAGGCAGAGCGGGTTGGACGGATTGCCAGCCGCTTGGGGATCCCGCTTGAGGTGGTTGATCTGGCGGCCGAGTTCGAGAGCCAGGTGTTGCGCTATTTTCGCGAGGCCTATCTCTCCGGCCAAACTCCAAACCCCTGCGTGGTCTGTAACCGCTTGATCAAGTTCGGCCTGCTGCGGGAGGTTGGCCGCCGTCTGGGCATCTCGGCCATGGCCACCGGCCATTACGCCCGCACGGCAGCTGGGGAGGGTGGCCGAGTTCGGTTACTGGCCGGGCTGGATGCCAGCAAAGATCAATCCTATTTCCTCTGTGCGCTTGGCCAGGAGCAGTTGGCTGGGCTGATCTTCCCCCTCGGAGAGACCACCAAGGCCTCGGTCTACCAAGTGGCGACGGGCTTGGGCTTGACGGGTCTGCATAGCCCGGAGAGTCAGGATATCTGCTTCCTCCAGGGGCGTACCTTGGCCGATTTCTTTGCGGAAATCCCCCCTCGTCCTGGCGATTTTGTTACCCGCTCTGGCACCGTCAAGGGCCAACATCAGGGGATTTACCGCTATACCATCGGCCAGCGGCGTGGTCTGGGGCTTCCCGACGCCACACCCTATTACGTGGTTGGGATCGATGCCTCGCGCAACCAGGTGGTGATTGGTAAGGAGGAGGATCTCTACCGGGGAGAGATTGTGGTGCGGGAGATGCGCTGGACTTCGGGCCAGGCGCCGATCCTCCCCCAGCCCTTCATGGTCAAGATTCGCTACCGGCACCCAGCGACGGCGGCCTTGATCAGCCAGGAGGCGGGCGGTTTCCGCATCCAGTTCACCACCCCCCAGCGGGCGGTCACCCCCGGCCAGTTTGTCGCTATCTATCAGGGGGACGAGGTGATTGGCGGCGGGGCGATTGGTTGATGGTCGCGCCGCTTGTTCTGATGGGAGTTGATGAACATCGGCCCCCTGCCGTTTTGGATGGGATCAAGAAGGGAAATCGATGAGCCAAGTTCAGCAAAAAACCGTCGCCATTACCACCCTGGGCTGCAAGGTCAACCAGTACGAGTCGGCCTCCTTTGCCTCGGCCTTTGCCGCCCAAGGGGTGTTGGCCGTGCCCTTTGGCGGGGCGGCGGACATCTATGTGATCAACAGTTGTGCGGTCACCGCCAAGGCGGGGGCCCAATCCCGGCAGCTCATCCGCCGGGCCCTGCGCGCCAACCCCGGGGCGCGGGTGGTGGTCACCGGCTGTTACGCCCAGGTGGCGGCTCAGGAGGTGCTCGATCTGGCCGAGACGCCGATCTGCCTGGTGGGCAATGAGAATAAGCACCTGCTGGTGGAGATCGCCCTCTCCCGCAAGATGTGTGACCAGGAGGTCTTCCTTGGCGACATCGGCGACAAAAAGGAGATCTGCCCGCTGCCGGTGCGGCGTTTTGCGGGGCGGACGCGGGCCTACCTCAAGATCGAGGACGGTTGCAATAATTTTTGTAGCTACTGCATTGTGCCCTACGCCCGGGGGCGGGTACGCAGCTTACCCCCAGAGCGGGTGCGGCAGCAGGTGGCGGTCTTTGTGGCGGAGGGCTACCGCGAGCTGGTGCTGACTGGCATCCATGTCGGGATGTATGGCCAGGATCTCCAGCCCAGGACCTCGCTGCTCGCGCTGGTGCGGGCATTGGCGGTCGAGGGGCACGGCCTGCGCTACCGGATCAGTTCGCTTGAGCCGGGGGAGGTGTCGGCGGAACTCCTGGCGGTGATGGCGGCCTCGCCCCAGTTCATGCCCCACTTGCACCTGCCCTTGCAAAGCGGCTCGCCTGCGGTTCTTGAGCGGATGAGGCGCCGTTACACGGTTGCCCAGTTTGTTCAGGCGGTGGAGGCTATTGGCCGCGCCCTGCCGCAGGCGGCGATTGGTCTCGATGTCTTGACTGGCTTTCCGGGCGAGACGGAGGCTGAGTTTGGCGAGACCGTGGCCCTGATTGAAGCCCTGCCGATCAGTTACCTGCACGTCTTCCCCTACTCCAAACGGCCGGGGACACCGGCCGCCGAGATGCCCGATCAGTTGCCCGGCGCGGTGAAGGAGGCACGCGCGGCACGGCTTACGGCCCTGGGACAGCGCAAGCGCCTCGATTTTTACGGCCGCCAGCTTGGTAGCGAGCAACAGGTGTTGGTCGAAGGGGGCGAGCAACGGCTCACCCTGATGAAGGGCTTCACCGAAAATTATGTGCCGGTCTCCTTCGCTGCCCCGGCGGCCTTGGCCAATCAGGTGGTCTCGGTGGTCATCGAGCGGCTTGAGGGCGGCAAGGTCTTCGGGCGGTTGGCAGGATAGCAGGAAGACCGAGGGGATAACTTCCCCTGCCCCCACTTTTTTTAAGGGTGAGGAATCTTGAACGTCACCGGCTACTTGTTGCCTTTGCCCTAACCTTAACCCGTTGCCCGGCCTTTATTGGCACGGCGACAGACCATGACGACCATGCGTGGAGAAATAATTGCCATTGGCGATGAGCTGACCTCAGGGCGGATCTTGAACATGACCAGCCACTTTGCCGCGCATCACCTCTTTGCCGTCGGTCACGAGATCGTGGCCATGGCCACCATCGGCGATACCCCAGCCGGGATCGGTTCGGCCCTGATCAAGGCCCTGAGCACGGCCGATTTCGTCATCGTTACCGGGGGCTTGGGCCCCACCAGCGATGACTTGACGAACGAGGCGGTGGCCTCGGCCTTGGGGCGTCCCGCCACCCTGCACCCCGAGATCCTGCGCCAGGTTGAGGCCTATCTCACCGATACCCCGGTCAAGGAGCGACTGGAGCGCCGGGGGGTCAGTCTCGAAAAGCTGGCCTGGCTGCCGGCTGGGGCCGAGGTCTTGAAGCCGGGGGCCAGTATGGCGGGCTACCTTTTGATCCACGAGGGCAAGCCCATCTTCTTTCTGCCTGGGGTGCCCCATGAGATGAAGGAGCTTCTGACCGATTGTGTCATCCCCCGTCTTGCCGCCTGGCAGCAGGGGGAGCGCCGCTTTGTCCGCCAATGCCTGTACCGTACCTTCGGTCTGGCCGAGGCCGAGGTCAACCGGCGAGTCAGCCACCTGGAGGCACATAACTCTATGATCCGGTTGGGCTATTATCCGGTCTTCCCGGAGGTGCACCTGAACCTCACCACCTTGGGCACCAGTCAGGAGGAGACCGATGGTCTCTTCCAACTGGTCGACCACAAGGTGCGGGCTGCCCTGGGCGACGTCATCTACGCCTGCGGTGACAACGACCTGGCGGCAACGGTGGGCGGCCTGTTGCGGGCGGGCGGTTTGACCTTGGCCTTGGCGGAGTCGTGTACCGGCGGACTTATCTCCCACCTGGTCACCTCGGTGGCCGGGAGTTCGGACTATTATCTTGGCGGGGTCTGCTCGTACAGCAACACCATGAAAAGCGCGGTGCTGGCGGTGGAGCCCGCCTGCCTGCAAACCCACGGCGCGGTGAGCGGGGAAACGGCTGAGGCCATGGCCCGTGGGGTTCGGGCCTTGACCGGAGCCGACTTGGCCCTTGCGGTCACCGGGATCGCAGGGCCGGGGGGAGGTAGCGAAGACAAGCCGGTGGGGACGGTCTTCTTCGGCATCGACGACCGGGAGGGGCCGCACTCGCTGCGGCGCCAGTTTTCCGGCAAACGCAGTGAGATTCAGTCGATGAGCGCCCACACGGCCCTCGACCTCATTCGCCGCAAACTGCTTGAGCCCCGGCGGGCTTTGGAGTAGAAGGCGCGAGCGGCGATGGTGTATGATGACGTAATGTGAGTATCGCCTGGGAGCGAGGAACGGACGCCTGCCTTGTACGGCGAGCAAGATGCCTACGCGCTAAACCGCACCAACCAACCATATGAAGGAGCAGAGCATGGCAACACCTGAAGAGAAGAAAAAGACGATTGATACGGCAATGCTGCAGATTCAAAAGCAGTTCGGCAAGGGCTCGATCATGCGCATGGGCTCCGAAAAGGTCGAAGTGGTACCGGTCATCTCCACCGGCACCTTGAGCCTCGATATCGCCACCGGCGTTGGCGGCATCCCCCGTGGCCGGGTGATTGAGATCTTTGGCCCGGAGTCCTCCGGCAAGACCACCTTGGCCCTGCACACCATCGCCGAGGCCCAGAAGGTTGGGGGCACCGCTGCCTTCATCGACGCCGAGCACGCCTTGGACGTCCAGTACGCCGCCCGTCTCGGGGTCAATATCGACGAGCTCCTGATCTCGCAGCCCGACTACGGAGAGCAGGCCTTGGAGATCGCCGAGATCCTTTGTCGCAGTGGGGCGGTGGATCTCATCGTCGTTGACTCGGTAGCCGCTCTGGTGCCCAAGGCTGAGATCGAGGGCAATATCGGTGACTCCCACGTTGGTTTGCAGGCCCGCCTGATGTCTCAGGCGATGCGCAAACTGGCCGGAGTGCTGAATCGTACCAACACGGCGATCATCTTTATCAATCAATTGCGCATGAAGATTGGGGTGATGTACGGCAACCCGGAGACCACCACCGGCGGTAACGCCCTCAAATTCTACGCCTCCATGCGTTTTGATATCAGAAAGATCAGCGCCTTGAAGGATGGCACCGACGTGGTCGGGACCCGCACCCGCATCAAGATCGTCAAGAACAAGCTGGCGCCGCCCTTCAAGGAGGTGGAGCTTGATATCGTCTACGGCGAGGGCATCTCCAAGATCGGTGACCTGATGGACATGGCCGTGCCCCAGGACATCATTGAGAAGAGTGGGGCTTGGTACTCCTACAACGGAGAGCGCATCGGCCAGGGCCGCGAAAACGTCAAGGCCTTCTTGAAGGAGCACCCGGAGATAATGGCCGAAATCGATAAGAAGGTGCGCCTGGGTTTTGGCATAGAGGCCGCCTTGCCGGGGGCTGTGGTCGACAAGAAGGATTGATCCTGGCCCCTGTCGCTGTTATCCCCTCTTTTTGGGCTTGACTTTCCTTTCTTTGGTGCGCTATTTGAGGGCCTCAGTTGGCGTGAGGTCAACTCGCTTACACTTTGGTTAATTATACGGCAAAAAAACTATCGGCAGCAGGCCCCTCCCTATGAATGGCAATGAAATCAGAGAAAAATTCTTAAGCTTTTTCGCGGCCCGTGGCCATCAGCTGGTGGACAGCTCCTCCCTCGTCCCCTACGACGACCCATCGCTGCTCTTTGTCAACTCCGGCATGGTGCAGTTTAAGAAGGTCTTCACCGGCGAGGAGCGGCGTGACTACACCCGCGCCACTACCTGTCAGCGCAGTGTGCGAGCCGGAGGCAAGCACAACGATCTGGAAAACGTTGGCTACACCGCCCGTCATCACACCTTTTTCGAGATGTTGGGCAACTTCTCCTTTGGCGATTACTTCAAGAAGGAGGCTATCGCCTACGCCTGGGAGTTCCTGACCAAGGTGCTCGAGGTGCCAACGGAGAAGCTGTGGGTGACGGTCTACACCGATGACGATGAGGCCTTCGCCCTCTGGGAGAAGGCGGAGGGCTTACTCCCGGGACGGATTGTGCGTCTGGGAGAGAAGGACAACTTCTGGGCCATGGGCGATACGGGGCCCTGTGGGCCTTGCTCCGAGATCCATTACGATCAGGGGGTAGCGGCGGGTTGCGGACGGCCGGAGTGCCAGCTCGGCTGCGACTGTGACCGCTTCCTTGAACTGTGGAACCTGGTCTTCATGCAGTTCTATCGCGATGAGACGGGCAAGATGACCCCACTGCCCAAACCGAGCATCGACACCGGCATGGGCCTGGAGCGGGTGGCCGCCGTGCTACAGGGCAAGTTCACCAACTACGACTCCGATATCTTTACCACCCTGATGGATCGCATCTCGCAGGTCTCTGGGGTGACCTACGGTGCCAGCCCTAAGAGTGATACGGCCCTGCGGGTGATTGCCGATCACGTTCGGGCCACCACCTTTTTGGTGGCGGACGGCGTCTTGCCCTCGAATGAGGGGCGGGGCTATGTCCTGAGGAGGATCATGCGGCGCGCCATCCGCTATGGCCGCACCCTGGGACTGACCAAGCCCTTCCTGTCGACGATTGTTTCGGCGGTGGTGCGCCAGATGAGTGGGGCCTATCCCCACCTGGCCGGGGCGGGCGAGCTCCTGAGCAAGGTGGTGACCAACGAGGAAGAGCGTTTCTTGGAGACCATTGACAATGGCCTGGCCATGCTGCAGGGAGAATTTGGCCGCCTGCGGGGGGCGGGAGCGACCATCGTGCCCGGTGACTTCATGTTTAAGCTCTACGACACCTTTGGCTTCCCGGTCGATATCGTCCGCGACATGGCCCTTGAGATCGGCTACGAGGTCGATCAGCAGGGCTTTGTCTTGGCCATGAACGCCCAGCGTCAGCAATCGCGTCAGGCCTGGAAGGGGGTGGTGGTCAAACTTGGCCAGGGCCTTGATCTGCTGGCCAAGGCCGGACGCACCGTCTTCCTGGGCTATGAACAGCGACAGGCGAGTTCGACCATCTCTCTGATTCTCAATGAGGATGGCGAAGAGATCCCTCGCGCTGAGACCGGTCAGCCGGTGATGATTGTCTGCCGGGAGACCCCATTTTATGCCGAGTCGGGAGGTCAGGTGGGCGATAGCGGCCAAATTACCGGGACGCAGGGCATTGCCCAGGTGCTGGAGACGGTGAAGGCGGCGGGGCAGGTCTCCCTGCATAAGGCCCAGATGGTGGCCGGGGCCCTGACCAAGGGCGAGGCGGTAGATCTGAAGGTCAACGCCACGCGGCGGGCGGATATCGAGGCCAACCACAGTGCCACCCACCTCCTGCAGGCCGCGTTGCGATCGGTGTTGGGCGAGCACGTCAATCAGGCGGGCTCCCTGGTCGATGAGGGGCGGCTGCGCTTTGACTTCACCCACTTCTCGCCGCTGACGCCTGAGGAGCTCCATAAGGTCGAGGCCTTGGTCAACGAGGGCATTCGGGCCAACCTGCGGCGCGAGACCCAGGAGATGGAGCGAGAGGCGGCCCAGAAGTCTGGGGCGATGGCCCTCTTTGGCGAAAAGTACGAAGACAAGGTGCGGGTGGTGCGTTTTGGTGAGGTCAGTAAGGAACTCTGCGGCGGTACCCATGTCGAGGCCAGCGGTCAGATCGGTCTCTTTAAGATCCTGAGTGAGAGTGGGGTAGCGGCTGGTGTCCGCCGGATGTTAGCAGTGACTGGGCGGGGGGCGATGGAGCGCTATCAGGAGCTCGAACGATCCATCACCGCCTTGGCCGAGACCATGAAGACCACCCCTGAGGAGTTGGACGCCAAACTGAAAGCGGTGCTTGTCCGTCAGAAGGAGTTGGAACGCGAGGTCGGCCAGTTGACCGCCAAGCTGTCGTTGTCGGACTTGGATAGCATCCTGCAACAGGCACGCGAGGTGGGGGGAGTCAAGGTCGTCTGCGCCAAGATTGTCCTCGATTCTGCCAAAACTCTGCGTGAGATCGGTGATCGTATGCGGGAGGTGGTGGGCAGCGGGGTGGTGGTCTTGGGCGGCGAGCTTGGCGGTAAGGCGGCGCTGCTTGCGATGGTCAGCGCTGACCTGACTGAGCGTTGTCACGCGGGTAAGATCATTAAAGAGGTGGCAGCCTTGGTGGGTGGCAGTGGTGGCGGGCGGCCTGACATGGCCCAGGCGGGCGGCACCATGCCCGACAAGGTGTCCGATGCTCTGGCGGCGGTCTATGGCATTGTCGAGGCCCAGATGGGAGTTGCCCACAGCAAATAGGGTATATTTACTCACAAAATTTTTATGTTTTCCTTGCCGGATGAGACGAGATAAAACGTTGACAGGCCAAATTTTATCTGATAAGAAATCGCCTGATTTTTTGAATGGCCATTCATTTTTGTTCTGTGTGGCGAAAAATTCAAGTAAGTTCCAATAATTTACAGGAGACGTTGCATGATTACCATCGATCTCACCATGCCGCTTCACATCATCAATATGTTGCTTTTGATTGTGATCATGAATGCGGTGCTCTATCGGCCCATCCGCTCGATCTTGATCGAGCGCGATAAAAAACTCGCTGGTTTGGCCAAGGATATCGAAACCTTTGAAAAGAATTCCACCC
>Ga0172375_10013030_pt1 | contig 10361 bp, 11 predicted proteins | sample LakKiv1m_FD_114537 | JGI IMG/M metagenome (GOLD analysis project Ga0172375, IMG submission 114537) | Freshwater microbial communities from Kabuno Bay, South-Kivu, Congo - kab_092012_11.1m | ecosystem: Environmental > Aquatic > Freshwater > Lake | place: Democratic Republic of the Congo...
AATGCCATCCATCTGGATAAACTTTTGCGTTATAAAATATCCATTCAGCGAAATTCACTGCATTATCAGAAATTTTTACATGATTGCTAACAACAAATAAATCCAATACTTGTTGTTTTGCTCCATCATAGCTTATTAATCCTTGTTTAAGTAGTTTAAATATTTTGTCTATTTTTTCCATAATCGTACTGTATTTATTTGTAACCGTTGTGTGCAACACTAAGAAAGAAACCACTCACCAAGCGGAGCAAATACATACACTACAAGTAAACAACAAATCAAAACAATCCCAACAATTATATTGCATTTATCTATGATGTGCTGTTTGCCAGTTGCTAAAGAATTAAATTGATTTGCGTAAATGAGAAGTCTATTAACTTTGGTATAAAATGTATCATGATTTTTTTCGACAACTTCAACTATTTGCTTTTTTTGCTGTTGTTCCTGGGCGGGTGATTTTTTAAATAACGTTATCATATGACTAAGTTTTTTGCAAATGTACCACTTATTTAATTATAATCAAAGTTTTTGTTATCTATTTATAAAAAAAATTTATCACATGGAAAAAAAGAATTAAGAAAATTAATTTTGAGTCTAAAGCAACTTTATTAAAATAAATTCGTAAAAGTATTAAAATGCTTCAATGGAAAAAGTTAGAAAAAAAATAAGAAAAATATTGTTGGAAACTTATTTACAAGAAAAGGTTGAAAATGCCAAAAGAATTTCCTTTAACATTTCTGTTAAAGAAAGTGATAGGAATGACATTTGGAAAATCAGACAAACTCTTGTTGTGAGTGGGTTCAAGATGTATATTGTTGGCGGCGCTATAAGGGATGCTGTAAAAAATGCACTTAAATTACAAAAAAATCCAATGGATACAACCATTGATGTTCCTAAAGATTTCGATTTGGCTACCGATGCTTCCCCAGATGAAATAAGGGCAATGTTTGAACATGCACCTTTTATTTCTAACATTCTTCACATTGGGGAGTCTTTTGCTATTCAATTTCTTGTAACAAAGGCGGGAAATAGATATGAACTTGCTACATTTAGAAGTGATGTTGGTGGGGGAAGAAAACCAGATTCTGTAAAATTCGAAAAAAGCCCAGAAGAAGACGCTAAAAGAAGAGATTTAACTATTAATGCATTATTTTATGATATTTTTGGAATAACCCAGAACGGTTTTACGGGTGAAGTTGTTGACTATGTTGGTGGAATGGAAGATATAAAAAACAACGTAGTTAATACTGTTGGAGACCCCAGAGATAGATTTAATGAAGACCCATTAAGAAAAATAAGAGCAATAAGATTTGCTGCAAAAATGGGCTCTGAGATTCCTAAAAATGTTGCTGATGCAATCATGGACGGGAAAACTTCCATTATTGACCCAACTGGAAAAATTGTTTCCAACGAAAGAATAAGAGATGAATTCTATAAGGGTGTAAAAAGCGCAAAAAGCATAAAGTACTTTTTAGATTTATTGGTTCAGTTTGATTTTATGAAACACATATTTGCAGACCTTAAAGTAAATTCGGGTTCTTTCATAGAAGAAAAACACCCAATAGTTTTATTGGCGCACCTATTAAAAGGAAATGGTCTAAAAGATATTGAAAGAAATCTGACAATAAAAAAGTACAGTACCGATGAGGTGAATGCCGTTAAATTTCTTATATCTTTAATTGGGCTAAACGAAGATACGGCACCTGTAATAAAAAGATTTTATATTCAAAAGGCTAAAAACTCTAAACCAAAGATAAATGAAAAAATTTATCCAATGACAGATAATGCGATTTATAAATTTGCAGAATTAAATCACATTGACAAACAAAAAGTGTCTAATCTTTTAAGACTTGCAAATGACTTTGTGCAGCCATCCGAATTATTACAGTCTTTGGGTTACAAAGATAGAGACCTGGGTATTGCAATAGAGAGATTAGAGAAAGAATTTTATAACAATCCAGATAAGGTAAAGAAAATTCTTGATTCTGGGGATGCAGAGGAAATTAAAAAAATAATTCTCATTAACAAGGACTAATATGGAAAATACCAACCGCAATTTGTTAAGTGAAAAAATTTCTGATGAAACAATAGTAGACGTTTACAAAGGCGCTCTAAAGAAAAATGGTGTTTCTGTAAGAAAAATGAAAATAGAGCATGACAAAGAAAATAAAACAGATTATTTCCACATAATCACATCATTTGGTATTGATTATTGGATTAAATGGTCTTCAAGTGTTTCTGCAGCCTATATAGTCTCAAAGGTAGGCAAAAAAGAGTCTCCAATAGAAATTGTTTACAACCCAGGTGTGCAAACAGTAGTAGGTGCAATATCTGCAGATTATAAAAAATTTATTAAAAGACAGGGATTTTTAAAACAATTATTATCTCTTCTTTTTGAGGGTGATAGTAAATAACTTACTGTTCATCACTGAGAATTGTTACAAATCCAGGAGTCCTTTCTCCTACGTAAGCTCCAACGGTATTATAATAAAAATATTCAACAGCTGACGCATTACATTCTTCTTCAATTTCTTCTTCTGATTTTTCTGGATTAGTTTCCTTTGTTTCTTTTTCGAAATCTTTAGTTAGAATAGATATACATTTTTCTGTATCATAAATTACAAAACGACTTCCGTTAAGAATTTCTGCATATCCAACTATTGCATCATTAAATCCGTCGGCAATCATCATCTCTCCTTCATCAATTTTTTCAATGTCTTCCATTGTTGCCTTTGTAAAATAAAGATGTCCTTCCTTAAGGTACAATGGTTCGTCTTTGAATAACTTAATTAGTTTGTTTTTGTCATACAAAACATAATTGCTTCCCCCAGCCCTTTCTACATAACCGATGATTGCAGAGTCCACACTTTCTGGGAATAGTTCAATGTCCTCAATAAATTCTAAAATTTCTTTACGTTTATTCATGATATTATTTTTTTACAAATATATGAAATAATATTAAGAATAAAAATATGTTCCCATTCTTTTTATAAAATACTGATTTATAGAGAAAAACATCATTAGAAATAAAATAAAATTATGGTTTATTAAAAACATAATTTTTTATTTAATTAATTTCAAAACTCATTTTGCCTTAAAAAACAACAGATTTTGATTTTTTTGTTATATTTATATAAAAACCAATTAAAAAAAGGTTATTATGGACCCACAACAATTCAAAGAGTTTGTTATCAAAAGCGCTGAGAAATACATCTTTGAGGGTGAGTCTTTGGAAGAAAAGGGAAAAATCCTAAAGCAGCCAAAACCACCTAAATTAACAAAGCCCAATTTTACTAAAAAGGGCGTAAATAAATTGCCAAAAGTTGTGAAAGCACCAAAAGAACCCAATGCACCACAATCTGCTTCTATTGCAGAAGAAAAATCTATTAACGAAGAATTTCTTTCTCCAGATAAAATTAAATTTTTAGCAGAAGAAATGAAAAAAATTAATAAAAAAATAGATTTAAGAAATCCTTTAATTAACCCTGAATTATTTGATGTTATATCCGAAGAAAAGAAAGTAGTAACTGAAGGACAAACAGGTAGATGGAAAAATTTATACAATTATGAAATTCCTAAAGACGATTCAAGATAGAGTGAACTACCCATTTGCTAAAGACAAATGGGCTTTGGGTTTCACGGACTTATGCTTTGTTGCCAAAGTTTTATTTGGGTCTCCACCCGTGTAATCGCCAGTTCCTGACGATATTATTTTTAATCCTTCTTTTAGAATGTTTTTTGCATGGTTATTTTGTTTGTTCAATAGGTGAAGCATCTCCTGATACTATTCGTGAGTATATTCTCAATCAGGGTTAGTCGCTTACATCCCACAGGATAAAGACCTGTGGGCTTTACGCTCTGTTTTATAAAGAATATCTTGCAAATTTGATTAAAAATGATAAAAAAATAACTATTTATAAAGAAATAGTTATTTTAATGGAAAAGGATAAAAAAACGCCTTATATTATAAGAAGAACTTTTCACTTTTTTAAAGAAGATGTTTCTCCAGAAGATATAGATGTTCAGGTAAATGAACCAAAAGATACTCTTAACAAAGAAATATGGGAAAATGGAAAATTAAAAAAGGAAGTAAGGGTTTCTATATTGAAGGTGGCAAAAGCTTTTAAAGAGTACTTAAAGCTTAATGCTAAATTAAAAGATGTTATATTTACTGGAAGTTTAGCAAATTACAACTGGACTTTATCAAGTGATGTTGATATTCATTTAATCATGGATTTGCATTCTTTGGGTGAGCCAGAAGAATTCATGGGAGAGTATATTGCTGCAAAAAAATCCATATGGAATGAAAATCACAACATTACAATTAAAGGATTTGAGGTAGAGCTATATGCTAAAGATGAAGAAACTTTATTTTCTTCAAAGGGAGTTTATAGTGTACTAAGAGACAGTTGGATTCAAAAGCCAGAAAAATACTCACAACCAATTGACGAAATTTCTGTAAAAGAAAAGGCTGCTGCAATAATGAATGACATTGATAGTCTGCAGCAAATGAAAGATGATGAAGTAATTGTGGCGAAAGCAGAAAAAATAAAAGAAAAAATTAAGAAACTAAGACAATCTGGACTTGAAAAGGGGGGTGAATATTCTGTTGAGAATCTGGCATTCAAAGTTCTTAGAAAAGCTGAATATTTAGAAAAACTTTCTAGCATTAAAATAAATGCATTTGATTCTTCAATGACATTAACTGAAGAAAGTCAGCGTCCACCGCTTATGGGGTCAAATATTAATGAAGTCAACATTCTCTATAGGCTTACCAAAGATGATTTTACTTTTGTCCCAGCTAAGTTAAAATATTGGGGTGTTAATACGCAAAATGCTATGCTCTGGAATAAAATGGTTTATTTTAGGGATGAAGAAGATTATCAAAATCAAATAAAAAATTTAAAATTCTTTTTTATTTTATACAATGATAAACTTTATTTTTACCATCCAAGTGGAAAATCCTTATATGATATTCACCTCAACAAAGTAGACTCCAATAAAATGGACCCAACATTTGTTATGCAAATGAATGATTTAATTCGTGGGACATTAAAAAATGCACTTGAAGAAATTCAAAAAAAGGAAAAAGCTTTAATAAAAGAAGGAAAAGAAGGATTCAAAAAAGAATATGGATGTTTAATGTTAGATTTCCCAATCAAAAATTGGAAAAATATTACTGATATAATTAAAAAAGAAGATGTGTATGATGTTCCAGGATATGGAATAGAAGACAAACCTCACACAACTGCCTTGTTTGGATTTATTGACGAAAAAACAAATCCCAAAGATGTTGAAAAGGCGACCAGGAAGATTTTGGAAGGGAAGAAAAAAATTGAAGCAAAACTTAAAGAATTATCTTTATTTAAAAATAAAGATTTTGATGTATTAAAATTTGATATAGAATCAGATGATTTGCATGACTTAAACAAGGCTTTAAGAAAAGAGTTCGAATATAAAAACGACCATCCAGATTATCATCCACACATGACAATAGCATATTTAAAGCCAGGAACTGGGGAAAAATATGTCAAAAAGTTAAAGAAACCCATAGCATTTGAAAGTGGTAGATTTACATACTCTTATCCTCCAAATGAAAAACATATTTTTTCAATAAGAAATAACAATAACACGCTTGGTGTAGAAAAGGGAATTGATGGAATGACCCAAGAGAAGGTTAATATTATTAAAAATTTCATTAACTTTGTTTGCAACAGATTAGATTTATCAGAACCAGTTGAAATATATCTTCACAAGGGTAGAGATGAATACATAATGACTACTGCATCATATGTTCCAAGTGAAAATTCAAATCACATAAGATGTACTGGTAGGGCACTGGTTGACATTTTGAGAAGCATAGCACATGAGCTTACACACAATAGACAACGAGAAATTAAAAGTTTTGAGCCAAATGGAGTTGTTCAAACAATAGGTGGTTGGATAGAAGATGAGGCAAATGCCAAAGCGGGAATTCTAATTAAGGACTTTGCCATGAACTTTGGATTTGATGAAATATATGATTTGTAATTCCCTTATTTATACTTAGCGAATCTTTTAATATGGCCTCTAGTTCTGCGGCAGCATCTATTGGTTTATTTTACACTGCCACTGGCGCTTTAATTGCTGGCATTGGGTTATAGTCTATCAGGTCTATGTCTTCAATTTTAAAATCAAAAATATTTTTAATTTTTGGATTCAATTTGATTTTTGGCAAAGGAGGTCCATAGTAGTCTCCAACCTCAAAATATGGGTCTTCTGTAAGTGACTTCCAAAAATCAATTTTTGGCATAAATTCAACATCTTTAAATGTTCTTGATAGAAATTCATTGACTTGCTCTTTGTGATTCAGATATAAATGAACATCGCCGTAAGTGTGTACAAATTTGTAGGGAACCATATTCACCACATGTGCCACCATATGCAATAGAAGCGCATAGGATGCAATATTAAATGGTACGCCAAGGAAAGTATCACATGAACGCTGATAAAGCTGTAGAGAGAGTCTAAATGCAGGAATTTTGTATTTAGCAAAACAACTATTTATTCCGCTTGCATCCAGACCTTCTAATAATCTTACATCTTCCCCCATTTGTTTCTCAAGAATCTCTACTCTTTCGGTAAAATTTAATGGTTCAGTAATAAACTGAAACAGAACATGACATGGTGCCAGTGCCATTTGTGGAATTTCGGGAACATTCCAAGCACTTACGATAAGTCTTCTACAATCTGGAACGTTTTTGAGGCGGTCTATTAAATTCTGTATTTGATTTATTCCTGGAACATAAATTTCTTCGAGATGTCCTCCTCTATGTATAGTAGGACCTCCAAATGAGCCCCCAGAAATTTCTTCTCCAACTGTTATTAAGTTTTTGTGTCCACCCCAATCAACCCATTGTTTTCCGTAAACAGGACCCAGGTCTCCCCATTTTTTTGCAAATTCTTCATCTCTTACAATTGCCTCAGAAAATTCTTTTTGAGTCATGATGCGTGTGCAATTATTTGCGGGGTCATCAACATGAACATCAAAGTCTGGTTCTTTCAATGATTCTGCATATTTTTTATACTTTGCATAAGGCCACTCGTCCCAGATGTGAACTTTTTTCTGATTAAGGGAACGAATATTTGTGTCTCCTTTTAGAAACCAAAACAATTCTTCGAAAACTCCAGTTGGAAATGTTTTCTTTAGCGTTAACAGAGGGAATCCATCCTTCATGTAATAGGTGGATTGTTGTCCAAAAGTTGAAATTGTTCCTGTACCTGTGCGGTCAGTCTTCACCCTGCCATCCTTGAGGATGGTGGTAATTAAATCTACGTATTGTTTCATGATATGTTATTTTTTCCCAGTACTTCCGAATCCGCCTTGTCCCCTTTGGGTTGCTTCGAGAAATAGGACATTTTCCAATTCGACTTTTTCGTGCTTACAAATAACCATTTGAGCAATTCTGTCTCCTTGGTTTACGGTAAAATCTGTATCTGATAAATTAATAAGAATTACGCCTACATTACCCCTATAATCTGCGTCAATGGTGCCAGGGGTATTGAGAACTGTGATACCATGTTTTAACGCAAGTCCGCTTCTGGGGCGAATTTGCGCTTCATACCCTTCTGGAAGTTCTATAAACAAATCTGTTTTAATCAAAACTCTTTGAAAGGGTTTTACAACGACTGGGGTTTCATTTTCAAGACTTGCTCTTAAATCCATTCCTGCAGAATTTGCAGTTTCATAGCTTGGTAGTGGATTTTTGGAATTGTTAATTATTCTTATAATCATTTCTTAGTTTTTAATCTATGCAAATATATTAAAAAAAATAATCATATTCAAGCTAATTTACGTGAAAAAATTGAACATAGTGAAAGTAAGACATGTCGTTAACGTCTTTTAGTTCATTTTCAAGCCTGTATAAAATTTTGCCTATATGATTTATGTCATTTTTAATTTTTTCAGCTTTTTCAAATTCATCTTCGTCGGCAAATGCAAGCATTTTGTTTGTCAAGATTTCTTTTATTTTGCTTAATTTTTCTGGTAAATGCTTAATGCCATACCTTTGTCTTTTGAATAATTTTTCAAAATCGTACTTAATCTTTTTAGACATTATTATCATTTGGTCGAAATTATATGAACTGTCAACTTCTATAGTTATTCTATTTTCAAGAGGAAGGTTGTTTTTAACTTCCATTAAAAAATAAACAAACGACTTTTCAATAAGCGCATTCTTTTCTTTGATTTTTAAAGCAAAAGAGCCCCCAAAGTCTACTGGAAGTTTTTTCAAAATATCCTGATTTGTTAAACAACTTTTTAGAATAATTTTATTTGGATTGTAAACATTATTAATTCTTATAAAACTGCATTTAAAAGGCAATAGAAAGTTTCTCATATTATGATTTGCCTTTGATGTGAAATCTCCATTAAGATTTAAATAACATTTGTTTCCAGAGAATTTACACTCGACAAATAGATAAAAGTACAAAGTCACTCTTTCTCCTATTTCTGGCATTTTATATTTTCCAGTTTTTTTAAATGAGGGGGAAGGGTTTTGAATAAAAAATTCTTTTTTGTGGCTTTCGTCATCTGATAATTTTTTTATAAATTGTTTAGCTCCAGATAAATTAAAGAGTTCAAATTCGCTTTTCATAGTCAATTCAAGTTCTGTGCTGTACCTCATTCCCTTTTCTTCTAATACCTTTTTGATTTCGTCAATAGCAATTTTAGGAAAATCTGGGTCCTGAGAAGATTCGAATGTTAATATATCGGATTCTACATAACCTATGTCTTGAATTGCGAAAATAGCCCTTTCGTAATCATCTTCAATAATTACTGTTTCATCTAAATGCTGTCTTCCCTTTCTTGTTACAAAAATAATTGGTCTCTTATTTTTATCCAAGGGGTTTTCAATTATACAAAAGTCTAAATTTATATAGTTCATTACCATTGGTGTTATTTTAATAAATATTTATTAATTTTTCATCTTTTGAAAAATATAAAAAAAACAAAAAATAAAAAAAATAGTTTTTCTTAATATTTATATAAAACAAAAGGACTTGTATGGAAGAACTTGAGGAAATAAAACAATTAAGGAAACAAATAAGAGAGATACTTTTGAATTCTGATGAATTAAAAAACGTTGATTCTCTAAGAAAAAAGAATAATTTCCAGCAACTAAAAAAAGATTGCTACGTTAAATTGGTTGACGTTAAAAATGATTTTGAAAAAGTGCAGGAAACCCCGAATAATGAAGATGCCATTAAGAAAATTGATGAGCTCATGGAATTGTTAAAGCAAGTCAGAAAAGGACTTGGAAACCAACTATAATTATGTTTTATATGTTATCAACTGTGGATGATAACGTGTAATATTTTTCCAATTAGTTTCATTTAATTTCCAATAACTGCACAAGTCTATATATTCATTTGGTTTACAAATTATTATTTTTTCCCAGCCAAGTGCCGACAGTTCTTCTCGATAATTTCTATCTTGTATTAAAAAATCTAATTCCTCATCAGGGAAAAGACAGATTAATTCTACGCTGTTGTATATGTCACTTTGCTGGAATTTTTTCAAATCACAATACGAAAACAGTTCTGGCCTAACTTGTAATATCTCCAACCATTTCCTTGCCGTAAGATTATTTAAGTTTAATATGTCAAAAAACTCATCTCCAGTATTAATTATTATATCACAAATATGATAATCTTTTAACTTTTTAAGGTCAAACTCTCTGACAACATTACTTATAAAGCTATTAAATTCAATTATTTCATATGTTTCCTTGGCTGTAAAATCATATTTTTTAATGTCAATTCTATTTGAGATTTCTTCAACCCCTATGGTTAATAAGGAAAATGCGTCTTCATGACCAACTTTATTTAAATCAACATTTATTTTATCAAGTAGAAATGGCTGAATTCTGAGCATGTTTTTGACTTCTCTAATAGAATAGTTATATTTAGCCAAATCAACATAGTCGGCAATTTTTGCATTCCTTGCTACTACTCGAACTATCTTCATTCTATCCATATTGTCCCAGGGAATCATATCATGCATATCCTCATTGTTTGCAATGATTCTGTCTGGGATTTTATTGTAATCAACATATTGACACATATGTCGTAACTCTTCCCTTTTTAACTCTGTCCATTCATCAGATATGATTTTTGACAAAAAAGCCTGTATAATAATATTTGTTTTTTCGTTTTTATTCATTATATTTGTGATACATAGAAAATATAAACTATTTAAGTGAACGCTTCCATTCACGCCAAAGGCGATGAATGGGCTTCTACGTTGCAAGCACAACCTAATGGTTCACTTTGTGCAACGCTGGGCTTGTTCCTAAGTCCGAATCTTTTTATATTTTTGC
>Ga0172375_10013031_pt1 | contig 10360 bp, 13 predicted proteins | sample LakKiv1m_FD_114537 | JGI IMG/M metagenome (GOLD analysis project Ga0172375, IMG submission 114537) | Freshwater microbial communities from Kabuno Bay, South-Kivu, Congo - kab_092012_11.1m | ecosystem: Environmental > Aquatic > Freshwater > Lake | place: Democratic Republic of the Congo...
AGGATCAGACCTTCTGCGGCCAGCCGGCCTACAACTCGGGCGACCGGGCCGACGCCGCCGACCTCGCCAAACGGGTCATCGCCCGCTTCGAGGGGTTCGACTACACGGTGGTGCCCTCGGGCTCGTGCGCCGGCATGATCCGCGAGCACTATCCGCGCCTGTTGGCCGGCGACGATTGGGAAGAGCGCGCCCGGGCATTGGCCGCCCGCACCCACGAGCTCACCGCGTTCCTGGTCGACGTCATGAAGGTCGAGCGCGTCGACGCCAGGGTATTGGCCCGCGTCACCTACCACGATTCCTGCTCGGGCCTGCGCGAGCTCGGCGTCAAGGCGCAGCCGCGCGCGCTGCTCGCCGCCGTCGACGGATTGACTCTCACCGAGTCGGCCATGGCCGAAACCTGCTGCGGCTTCGGCGGCACCTTCTGCGTGAAGTACCCCGAGGTGTCGGGGCGCATGGTCGACGTCAAGGCCGACGACATCATCGCCAGCGGCGCCGACATGGTGCTGGCCGGCGACATGGGCTGCCTCCTGAACATCGCCGGGCGCCTCAAGCGCAAGGGGTCGGCGGTGAAGGCCCGCCACGTCGCCGAGGTGCTGGCCGGGGCGGTCGACGGGCCGGCCATCGGCGAGCCGGACGGGACGACGTTGTGATGCGACCAGACAGACCCCTTCGTCGCACCCCCCTCCCGGCCTCCCCCCATCAAGGGGGGAGGAGAAGAAAGGGAGGCGCCACGAACATCCCCTCCCCCCTTTGTGGGGGAGGGACAGGGTGGGGGGCCTAGGCGCATGAAGGCGACCAGCCACCGCTTCGCCGAGAACGCCCACGAGGCCTTGGCGGATACGCGCCTCGCCGCCGCGCTGGCCAGCTTCACCCGCACCTTCCCCGAGAAGCGCCGCCAGGTGGTCGGGCGGCTGGCCGAGTTCGACGCGCTGCGCGACGAGGCGGTCGCCCTCAAGACCCACGTGCTGGCCAACCTCGATTTCTATCTCGAGCGCTTCGAGGCGAAAGTGATCGCGGCGGGCGGCCGGGTGCACTGGTGCCGCGACGCCGCCGAGGCGCGCGAAACCATTCTCGCCATCTGCCGGGCGGCGGGGGCGAAGACGGTCGCCAAGAGCAAGTCGATGGTCGGCGAGGAGATCGCCATCAACGAGCACTTGGCGGCCAACGGCATCCGCCCGGTCGAGACCGACCTCGGCGAATACATCATCCAGATCCGGGGCGAATCGCCCAGCCACATCCTGGTGCCGGCCATCCACCTCTCGGGGCGCGACATCGCCGACACCTTCCGCGCCAAGCACGCGGCGCTGCCCAAGGGACGCGCGCTCGACGAGCCCGAGGCCATCCTGCGCGAGGCGCGCGCCGTGCTGCGCGAGAAGTTCCTCGCCGCCGACGTCGGCCTCACCGGCGCCAACCTGCTGATCGCCGAGACCGGCTCCATCGCCGTCGTCACCAACGAGGGCAACGCCGACCTCATCATGAGCCTGCCCAGCGTGCACATCGCGCTGGCCAGCATCGAGAAGGTGGTGCCGACGCTGGAGGACGCGGCGACCATCCTGCGCCTGCTCGCCCGCTCGTCGACCGGCCAGGACATCACCGCCTACACCACCTTCGCGACCGGCCCCAGGCGCGCGGGCGACCCCGACGGCCCCGCCGAATTCCACGTCGTGCTCTTGGACAACGGGCGCAGCGCCATGCTGGCCGGCGACTTCCGCGAGATGCTGCGCTGCATCCGCTGCGGCGCCTGCCTCAACCACTGCCCGGTCTACGCGGCGGTCGGCGGCCACGCCTACGGCTGGGTCTACTCGGGGCCGATGGGCAGCGTGCTGACGCCCAATCTCCTCGGCCTCCATCGCGCCCGGGACCTGCCCAACGCCTCGACCTTCTGCGGCAAGTGCGAGGAGATCTGCCCCATGCGCATCCCGCTGCCGGCCCTCATGCGGCGCTGGCGCGAGCGCCAGTTCGCCGAGGGCACGGCGAAGGGAGCGGCGGCGCTGAAATTGTGGGCCTTTTTCGCCCGCCGGCCCGCCCTCTACCGCCGGGCGACGGCAATGGGCGTGCGCCTGCTGGCGCTCCTCGCTGGCGGCCGCGGCCGCTTCCGGAGATTGCCTTTGGCCGGCGGCTGGACCGGGCCGCGCGACCTGCCCGCCCCCGAGGGCCGCACCTTCCTCTCCCTGTGGACCGAGCGCACGCGGAGGCGACCGTGAGCGCGGCGCGCGACGACATCCTCGCCGCCGTCAGGCGCGCCGTCGTCGGCGACCCGGCGGCCGATCATGCGGCCTGCGATCGCCGTCTCGCCCATCCATCCGCCAACACCGTGCCGGCGCGCGGGCGGGGCACGGCGGCCGAACTCCGCGCCCGCTTCATCGCCGAGGCCGAGGCGGCGGCCGCCACCGTCGCCCGCGTCGCCGACCGCGCCGCCGTTCCCGCCGTCGCCGCCGCCTGGCTCGCCGCCAATGGCCTGCCGACGAAAGCGGGCGTCGCCCCCGCCCTCGAAACCCTGCCGTGGTCGCGGACGCCGGAATTGGACGTCGGCTTCGGGCGGGCCGAGGCCGACACCCCGGTCTCGGTGAGCGCCGCCGTCGCCGGCATCGCCGAGACGGGGACGCTGGTCCTCCTTTCCGGGCCGCGGACGCCGACCACGCTCAACTATCTGCCCGACGTCCACCTCGTCGTCCTCGACGCCCGGCGCATCGTCGGCGCCTACGAGGATGCGTGGGCGATGTTGCGCGCCGCCGGCGGGGCGGCCGGCTTCATGCCGCGCGCCGTCAACTGGATCACCGGGCCGTCGCGCTCGGCCGACATCGAGCTCGTCCTGCTTTTGGGGGTGCACGGGCCGCGCCGCCTGCATATCCTGCTGGTCGATGGGGAAGCCGCCTGAATCCGCGCGCCGGGGACGCCGAGTCCCGGGGGCGCCGCTGAGCCGCGAGGACGCGGCGCTGTGGCGCCGCGTCGCCGACGGCATCCGGCCGCTGAAGGGCCGCCGGCCGCCGCCCGAGGAACCGGCGACGGGCGGCGAGTCCGACGAACATATCGCGACCCCGCCGCCGCCGCGCAGGCGCCCGCGCCCGCCGGTGCCGCCTCCCCCGGCTCCGGCGCCGTCGCCGACATTGCCCGAGATCGGCCACGGTGACGCCGTCGGCCTCGACAAGCGGACCGCCCAGCGCATGCGCCGCGGCCAGCTTCCCATCGAGGGGCGCATCGATCTGCACGGACTGACCGAGGCCGACGCCCACCGGGCGCTGACCTCGTTCCTGATTGCCGCCCAGAACGCCGGGCGGCGCTGCGTCATCGTCGTCACCGGCAAGGGGCTCAAGGCCGACGGCCGGCCGGGGGTACTGCGCGCCAACGTGCCCCGCTGGCTGAACCAGGCGCCCAACCGCGGCCGCATCCTCGCCTTCTGCCACGCCCAGCCGAGGGACGGCGGCGAGGGCGCGCTCTACGTGCTGCTCCGGCGCAATAAATCGGAAGGGGGGCGACCATGACGCCGTTCGGCGAGAAGGTGCGGGAATTGCGCGCGGCGCGCGGCATGACGCTCAAGGCGATGGCGGCCGAGCTCGGGGTCTCCTCGGCCTACCTCTCGGCCTTGGAACACGGCAGGCGCGGCCGGCCCGGCACCGGGCTCATCATGCAGATCTGCGCCCTCTTCGGGCTCATCTGGGACGAGGCCGAGGAGATCAAGCGCCTGGCCCGGCTCTCGCACCCGCGGGTGGTGGTCGATACCGCCGGGCTGAGCGCCAGGGCGACCGAGCTAGCCAACCTGCTGGCCGAGAACATCGGCGAGCTCGACGACGACACCATCGACTGGGTGCTCGCCGAGATCCGCACCCGCCGCCTGCCGCCCAAGGGCCCGGCGTATTAGCGACAGCGCGGACCGTCACGCCCCGGCGTCAGCCCGGGGCGTCCATCCGCCGGCCGGGCTGGATTGCCCGGGCGTTGCCGGGCAATGACGAAATGAATGATGGGCCTCCCGGCCTCGTCGGTGGGGCAATCACAGGATGAACTTGCTGAGGTCGGCGTTCTTGGCCAGCACCGAAACCTTGTCCTTCACGTAGGCGGCGTCGATGGTGACGGTGTCGCCGCTGCGCTCCGAGGCGTCGAAGCTGATCTCCTCGACCAGCTTCTCCATCACCGTCTGCAGGCGCCGGGCGCCGATGTTCTCGACGCCGCGGTTGATCTCGACCGCGAGGTCGGCGATCTCGCCGATGGCGTCCTCCGTGAAGACGATGGTAACGCCCTCGACCGCCATCAGCGCCACGTACTGCTTGATGAGCGAGGCCTCGGGCTCGGTGAGGATGCGCACGAAGTCGTCGCGGGTGAGCGCCCGGAGCTCGACGCGGATGGGCAGCCGACCCTGCAGCTCGGGCAGCATGTCCGAGGGCTTCGACATGTGGAAGGCGCCCGAAGCGATGAAGAGGATGTGGTCGGTGCGCACCGGGCCGTGCTTGGTCGGCACCACGTTGCCCTCGATCAGGGGCAGCAGGTCGCGCTGGACGCCCTCGCGGCTGACGTCGGCGCCCAGCCGCTGCTCGCCCGAGCGCGCCGTGATCTTGTCGATCTCGTCGATGAAGACGATGCCGTTGTTCTCGGCCGCCGAGATGGCCTCCTTGACCACCTTGTCCTCGTCCAAGAGCTTGTCGCCCTCCTCGGCCATGAGGACCTCGTAGGATTCGGCCACGCTCATCCGTTTGGCCTTGGTCCGCTTGCCGCCGAACGCCTTGCCCAGCATGTCGTTCAGGTTGATCATGCCGACCTGCGAGCCGGGCATGCCGGGGATGTCCATGGTCGGCAGGCCGAAGCCGGCCGAATCCTGGACGTGGACCTCGATCTCCTTGTCGGCGAGCTGGCCGTTGCGCAGCAGCTTGCGGAACTTCTCGCGGGTCTCCTTGCTGGCCGAATCGCCGACCAGGGCGTCGAGCACGCGCTCCTCGGCCAGCAGCTCGGCCCTGGCCGTCACCTCCTTGCGCAGGCGGTCGCGGGTCATGTGGATGGCGATCTCGACGAGGTCGCGGATGATCTGCTCGACGTCGCGCCCGACGTAGCCGACCTCGGTGAACTTGGTCGCCTCGACCTTGACGAACGGCGCCTGCGCCAGCTTGGCCAGCCGGCGCGAGATCTCGGTCTTGCCGACGCCGGTCGGGCCGATCATCAGGATGTTCTTGGGCAGCACCTCCTCGCGCAGGGAATCGTCGAGCTGCTGGCGGCGCCAGCGGTTGCGCAACGCGATGGCGACGGCGCGCTTGGCGTCCTTCTGGCCGATGATGAAGCGATCGAGCTCGGAGACGATCTCGCGGGGGGTGAAGCTGGTCATAGGCTTTCGACGGTGACGCTCTCGTTGGTGTAGATGCAGATGCCGGCGGCGATCTTCATGGCCCGCCGGGCGATGGCCTCGGCGTCCAGGTCGTCGCGGTCCATCAGGGCGCGGGCGGCGGCCAGCGCGTAGTTGCCGCCGGAGCCGATGCCGATCAGCCCGTCCTCGGGCTCGAGCACGTCGCCGGTGCCGGTGAGGACCAGCGAGACCTTTTTGTCGGCCACCGCCATCATCGCCTCGAGCCGGCGCAGGTAGCGGTCCGTGCGCCAGTCCTTGGCCATCTCGACGCAGGCCCTGGCGAGTTGCCCGGGGTACTGCTCGAGGCGCCCTTCCAGGCGCTCGAAAAGGGCGAAGGCGTCGGCCGTGGCGCCGGCGAAGCCGGCGATGACGGCGCCGTCGGACAGGCGGCGCACCTTGGTGGCGTTCGACTTGATGACCGTCTGGCCGAAGGTCACCTGGCCGTCGCCGGCGATCACCACCTTGTCGCCCTTGCGCACGGAGAGGACGGTGGTGCCGTGCCAGTCGGGAAAGCTCTGGGAAGCCATGGATCTTCAGGCCTTGCGCGGGCGGCCCCGGGGCGGCCGCGACAATGGGTTCGGTCTCGATGATGTATTCCGGCCAACCCGCCCCGTCAACCCACGCGGCCGTTCGTCGGCCGACGGAACCCCTCCGGCGCGGTGCCAAGCGGGCTTTCGATTTGGCCTCGTTCCTGATACAAGGAGGCCGTTCGCTGCCAGGGAGAGGCCCCATGCGCCAGGCCACCGTCGAGCGCAAGACCACCGAGACGCGCATTTCCGCCGCCGTCGACCTCGACGGCAGCGGCCGCTACGACATCGCGACGGGCATCGGCTTCCTCGACCACATGATGGAGCAGCTCGCCCGCCACAGCCTGATCGACCTGACGGTCAAGGCCGAGGGCGACCTGCACATCGACTTCCACCACACCACCGAGGACGTCGGCATCGCCGTCGGCGAGGCGGTCACCAAGGCGCTCGGCGCGCGCAAGGGCATCGCCCGCTACGGCACGGCGGTGGCGCCCATGGACGAGGCGCTCTCCCGCGTCGCGCTCGACGCCTCCAACCGGCCCTACCTGGTGTGGAAGGTGGAGTTCGTGCGCGACAAGCTGGGCGAAATGGACACCGAGCTCTTCAAGGAGTGGTTCCAGGCCTTCGCCCAGGCGGCCGGGCTGACGCTGCACGTCGAGAACTTCTATGGCGACAACAACCACCACATCGCCGAATCGCTGTTCAAGGCGCTGGCCCGCGCGCTGCGGCAGGCGGTCGAGATCGACCCGCGCAAGGGCGACGCGGTGCCCTCCACCAAGGGCGTGCTGGGCGGTTCTCTCTAGCCGGTCGGGCGTGACGGACATGCTGCGGGGATTGAAGCTCTACGACTGCCAGTATTCGGGCAACTGCTACAAGGTGCGGCTGCTGCTGCACCAGCTCGGCCGCTCGTTCGATCGCGTCGAGGTCGACGTCAAGGGCGGCGGCACGCGCACGCCGGCCTTCCTCAAGCTCAACCCGGTCGGCAAGGTGCCGCTGCTCGACTTGGGCGGCGGGCGCCGCCTCTCCGAATCCAACGCCATCCTCCTCTACATGGCCGAGGGCTCGCCCTTCCTGCCGACTGATTCCTTCGAGCGCGCCAAGGTCTACCAGTGGCTGTTCTGGGAGCAGTACAGCCACGAGCCCTGCATCGCCGTCGCCCGCCATCTCATGCGCGTCCTCGGCAAGACGCCGTCCGAGGAGCCGCGGCTGGCCGAGCTGTGGGAAAAGGGCCGGCAGGCCCTCGAGGTCATGCAGGCCCACCTGGCGAGCCGGGCCTTCCTCAGCGGCGGCCGCTATTCGGTGGCCGACATCGCCCTTTACGCCTACACCCACGTCGCCCATGAAGGCGGCTTCGGCCTCTCCGCCTACCCGGCCATCCGCGCCTGGCTGGAGAGGGTCGCCCAGCAGCCGCGCCACATTCCGATCGATCACGTCTTCCGCTAGGAGGACAGGCGGGAAACGCCATGCGCATCTATACGGTCCACTACCGGCCGGCCGCCGACGGCCCCGACCTCGTCCTCGTCAAGGAGGGCTTCTGCTGGCCTGCCTTCTTCCTGTCCGTTCTGTGGGCACTGTGGCACCGGCTGTGGGTCGTCGCCCTGTGGCTGCTGGCGGTCTCCGCCGTCGTCGGCGCGGTCGGCGCGGTCGCCGACCTCAACCCGGTGGCCGACAGCGTGCTGTCGCTGGGCGCCGCCGCCGGCGTCGGCTGCGTCGCCAACGACCTGCGCCGGTGGACGCTGCGGCGCCGCGGCTATTCCGACGAGGGCGTCGTGCTGGGCGGCGGCGAGGAGACGGCGCTCCGGCGCTTCCTCGCGCGGGCGCCGCTGTTCGACCAGGGGCTCAGGCCATGACGGTGGCCATCATCGACTACGGCTCGGGCAACCTGCGCTCGGCCGCCAAGGCCTTCGAGCGGGCGGTCCGCGAGGCCGGCCGCGACGAGAGGGTCGCCGTCACCGCCGACGCCGACATCGTGCGCGCGGCCGACCGCGTGGTGCTGCCCGGCGTCGGCGCCTTCGCCGACTGCCGGCGCGGCCTCGCCGCCCTGCCCGGCATGCTGGCGGCGCTCGGCGAGGCGGTCGTCGACAGGGGGCGGCCGTTCCTCGGCATCTGCGTCGGCATGCAGCTCATGGCCGAGGTCGGGCGCGAATACGAGACCTGCGCCGGCCTCGGCTGGATCGCCGGCGAGGTGACGGCGCTGGAGCCCGCCGACCCCGCCCTCAAGATTCCCCACATGGGCTGGAACGAACTCGAAATCCGGGCAGCCGGCCATCCGGTGCTGGCCGGCATCGGCGGCGGCGCGCACGCCTACTTCGTGCACTCCTACGCCATCCGCTGCCGGCAGCCGGCGCATGTGCTGGCGACCGTCGACTACGGCGGGCCGGTGACCGCCGTGGTCGGCCGCGACAACATGGTGGGCACCCAGTTCCATCCGGAGAAAAGCCAGAAGACGGGGCTCAGGCTCATCACCAATTTCCTCGACTGGCGGCTGTGAGGCCAAGGATTCGATAAAGGTTTCGCCATCGCAATGAACTTCCTGCCGGCCATCGATCTCAAGGACGGACAGTGCGTGCGCCTGGTGCAGGGCGACATGCGGCGGGTCAGCGTGTTCAACGACGACCCGGCCGCCCAGGCCCGCGTCTTCGCCGCCGCCGGCTGTTCCTGGCTGCACGTCGTCGACCTCGACGGCGCCTTCGCCGGGCGCTCGATGAACGCCGGTGCGGTCAAGGGCATCCTGGCCGCCGTCGCCATGAAGGTGGAGTTGGGCGGCGGCATCCGCGACATGGAAACCATCGACGCCTGGCTGACGGCCGGCGTCACGCGGGTCATCCTCGGCACGGCGGCGCTGCGCGATCCCGCCCTCGTCAGGGAAGCCTGCCGCCGCCATCCGGGCCGCGTCGCCGTCGGCATCGATGCCCGCGACGGCCTCGTCGCCGTCGAGGGCTGGTCCGAGGTGTCGCGGATGAAGGCGGCGGATCTGGCGCGAGCGGTGGAGGAGGCCGGCGCGGCGGCGATCATCCATACCGACATCGCCCGCGACGGCGCCATGGCCGGCCCCAACATCCAGGCGACGCTGGCCCTGGCCGACGCCGTGTCGACGCCGGTGGTGCTGTCGGGCGGCATCTCCTCGATGGCCGACCTCGCGGCCGTCAAGGCGGCCGCCGGCGTGCGCCTCGAGGGGGTGATCAGCGGCCGCGCCGTCTACGACGGGCGCATCGATCCGGCCGCCGCGGTGGCGCTCATCGAAGGCCGGGCCTGACGGAGAGGACGCCATGCTGAAGGTGCGCATCATCCCCTGTCTCGACGTCGAGGGCGGCCGCGTCGTCAAGGGCGTCAACTTCGTCGACCTCATCGACGCCGGCGACCCCGTCGAGCAGGCCCGCGTCTACGACCGCGAGGGGGCCGACGAGCTGACCTTCCTCGACATCACGGCCAGCCACGAGAACCGCGACACCATCCTCGACGTCGTGCGGCGCACCGCCGAGCAGTGCTTCATGCCGCTCACCGTGGGCGGCGGCGTGCGCGCGCTCGAAGACATCCGCAAGCTCCTGCTGGCCGGCGCCGACAAGGTGTCGATCAACACGGCGGCCGTGAAGACGCCCGACTTCGTCCGCGAGGCGGCCGAGAAGTTCGGCAGCCAATGCATCGTGGTGGCGGTCGACGCCAAGCGCACGGCGGCCGGCGGTTTCGCGATCCACACCCACGGCGGCCGGCGGCCGACCGGCATCGAGGCGATCGGCTGGGCGAGGCGGATGGCCGAGCTGGGGGCCGGCGAGATCCTGCTCACCTCGATGGACCGCGACGGCACCAAGATCGGCTTCGACATCCCGCTCACCCGCGCCATCGCCGACGCGGTGCCGGTGCCGGTCATCGCCTCGGGCGGGGTCGGCACCCTCGACCACCTGGTCGAGGGGGTGACCGAGGGGCACGCCTCGGCCGTGCTCGCCGCCTCCATCTTCCATTTCGGCACCTACACCATCGCCGAGGCCAAGGCCCACATGCGGGCGGCCGGAATCGCGGTGCGCGACGACCCACCCGTTGATGGAGAGGAAAGGACGTGAGATGGCCTATGACACGAACAACATCTTCGCCAGGATCATCCGCGGCGAGATCCCGGTGACCAAGGTCTACGAGGACGACTACGCCGTCGCCTTCCCCGACATCAACCCGCAGGCGCCGACCCACGTGCTGATCGTCCCCAAGGGGCAGTTCGTCTCGCAGGACGACTTCTCGAAGAAGGGGACGGACGCCGAGATCGCCGGCTTCTGGCGGGCGGTGGGTGCCGTCGCGCGCAAGCTCAAGGTGGAGAAGACGGGCTACCGCATCCTCGCCAACAGCGGCCCCGACGCCCACCAGGAGGTCATGCACTTCCACGTGCATCTCTTCGCCGGCAGGAAGCTCGGCCCGCTGCTGGCGAGGTAGAAGGAGCACCCGCATGGAATACCTGCCCCCCGTCGCCGCGCTGCTGGGCGTATGGGCCGTCGTGGTCGTCACCCCCGGCCCCAACTTC
>Ga0172375_10013033_pt1 | contig 10360 bp, 9 predicted proteins | sample LakKiv1m_FD_114537 | JGI IMG/M metagenome (GOLD analysis project Ga0172375, IMG submission 114537) | Freshwater microbial communities from Kabuno Bay, South-Kivu, Congo - kab_092012_11.1m | ecosystem: Environmental > Aquatic > Freshwater > Lake | place: Democratic Republic of the Congo...
GCGAAAGTCTCATTTGCTGTTTTGTTAATCAAAATGTGGAGCAGGCGCCCCCGCCTGCTACTAAATGTGGCGCAAACAGCCGGGGGCGGCTGTTCCACATGAGACTTTCGCAGAGGTCTCAACCTTGAACTTTTCGGGGCAGGAGTTAAGGGGCTGAGTCCACCACCTCTTTCCCACAACTAACTAACAAAGAGGAATAAAACCATGGCAGAGCAAGGTGCACCGGACAAAACCAAGGCGTTGGACCAGGCCCTGGGCCAGATTGAGAAGGCGTACGGCAAAGGGGCCATCATGCGCCTGGGCGCGGACGAAAAGATCGATGTGGCGGTAATCCCCACCGGTTGTATCTCGTTGGACCTGGCCCTGGGGATCGGCGGCATCCCCCGGGGGCGGGTCATTGAGATCTTCGGGCCCGAGTCCTCGGGGAAGACGACGTTAGCCTTGCACGCCATTGCCGAAGCTCAGAAGGGCGGTGGGGTGGCCGCGTTCGTGGACGCGGAGCACGCCCTGGATGTGCAGTATGCCCGCAAACTGGGGGTAAAGGCCGAGGATCTCCTCATCTCCCAGCCGGACTCCGGCGAGCAGGCCCTGGAGATCGCCGAAATCCTGGTGCGCTCCAATGCCGTGGACATGGTGGTGGTGGACTCCGTGGCCGCGCTGGTGCCCCGCTCGGAAATCGAAGGGGAGATGGGGGACGCGCAGATGGGCTCCCAGGCCCGCCTCATGTCCCAGGCCCTGCGCAAACTCACCGGCACCATCAGCAAGACCCGGACCTCGGTGATTTTCATCAACCAGATCCGCCATAAAATCGGGGTGATGTTCGGCAACCCCGAAACCACCACCGGCGGCAACGCCCTGAAGTTCTATGCCTCCCTGCGCATGGACATCCGCCGCATCAGCGCCATCAAGGAAGGCAACGACGTGGTGGGCTACCACACCCGGGTCAGGGTGGTGAAAAACAAACTGGCGGCCCCGTTTAGGGAGGCGGAATTCGACATCGTCTTCGGCCAGGGCATCTCCAAAGAAGGGGACCTGCTGGACCTGGCCGCGGAGCAGGGCCTGATCACCAAGAGCGGCGCCTGGTACAGCCTCGGCTCCGAGCGCATGGCCCAGGGCCGGGAAAACGCCAAAACTTACCTCCGGGAACATCCCGAAATTGCCGGCGAACTGGAGCGCCAGATTCGAGCCGCCTACGGCCTGAACCCTAAAGCCCCCATCCTGACGGAGGAAGACGCACCATGACCAGCAGTGAAATCCGGGAAGCCTTTTTGCGCTATTTCGAAGACCACGGCCATACCCGGGTGGCCAGTTCCTCCCTCATCCCCCAGGGGGACCCCACCCTGCTCTTCGCCAACGCCGGGATGAACCAGTTCAAGAAGGTCTTCCTGGGGGAAGAGGCGAGGCCCTACACCCGGGCCGCGAGTTGCCAGAAGTGCGTGCGGGCCGGCGGCAAGCACAACGACCTGGAGAACGTGGGTTTCACCGCCCGGCACCATACCTTTTTCGAGATGTTGGGGAACTTCTCCTTCGGGGATTATTTCAAGGAAGGGGCCATCGAGATGGCCTGGGAACTCCTCACCCGGGTTTACCAACTCCCGGCGGAGCGCCTCTGGGCCACGGTGTACCATGAAGACGAGGAAGCCGCCCGCCTCTGGGAGAGGATCGCCGGCCTGCCCCCGGAGCGCATCGTCGGGCTGGGAGAGAAGGACAATTTCTGGGCCATGGGGGACACCGGCCCTTGCGGCCCCTGCTCCGAGATCCTCATCGACCAGGGCGAGGCCATGGCCTGCGGCCCGGACTGCGGTATCGGCAAATGCGAATGCGACCGGTACCTGGAAATCTGGAACAACGTCTTCATGCAGTTCAACCGCGGCCAGGATGGCAAACTCAATCCCCTGCCCAAACCCAGCATCGACACGGGCATGGGCCTGGAGCGCCTGAGTGCGGTCATTCAGGGGGTGAAGAGCAACTTTGACAGCGATCTCCTGCGGCCGGTGATCGGCCGGGTGGAGGAATTGGCGGGCCGGGCCTACGGCCCCAATGCCCAGGAAAACGTGGCCTTCCGGGTGATCGCCGACCACTCCCGGGCCACCACCTTCTTGATCGCCGACGGCGTGCTCCCCTCCAACGAGGGCCGGGGCTACGTGCTCCGGCGCATCATGCGCCGGGCCATCCGCTTCGGCCGGGTTCTGAACCTGAAGAGCCCCTTCCTGACCCGGGTGGGCGATAAGGTGATGGAACTCATGGGGGATGTCTATCCGGAGCTGAGAGGCGCCCGCCAGTTCCTGGAACAGGTGGTGAGCGGCGAAGAAGAACGGTTCGCCGACACCCTGGACCACGGCCTGAAACTCCTGGCCGAAGAATTGGGGACTTTGAAAGCCAAAAAGAAGAACGTGTTACCCGGAGAAGTGGCCTTCAAGCTCTACGACACTTACGGCTTCCCCCTGGACCTGGTCCAGGACGCGCTCAAGGAAGAGGGCCTGGGTCTGGACGTGGAGGGTTTTGAAGCCCATATGCGCCGCCAGCGGGAGGCCTCCCGCCAGGCCTGGCGGGGCGGCCTGGGCGAAGAAGTCCCGGCGGTTTATCAGGATCTGGCGGGCTGGGAGGCCACCAAGTTTTTGGGATACGATACCCTTGAGGCCGACAGCACCATCCTGGCCCTGATCCGTCACGATACCCACGGCGCCCAGGCCATAGCCGGGGAGGAGGTGGAAGTGGTCACCGCGGCCACCCCCTTTTACGGGGAGACCGGCGGCCAGGTGGGGGACACCGGCTGGATCACCGGGCCCGGCTACAAGCTGCGGGTCACTGACACCCAGCGCCTGCCCAACGACCTGGTCGTGCACCAGGGCAAAGTGGAGGAAGGGGTGGTCAAGGTCAACGACCCGGCCCACCTGGAGGTGGACGCGGAAAGGCGCTGCCAGATCGCCCGGCACCACACCGCCACCCATATCCTCCAGGCGGCTTTGCGCAGACATCTGGGGGATCACGTCAAGCAGTCCGGCTCCCTGGTGGCCCCGGAGCGGCTGCGCTTTGACTTCAGCCATTTCCAGGCCATCAGTCCCGAGGAATTGGAGCGGATCGAGCACGACCTGAACGCGGCGGTGGCCGCCAACCAGCCGGTGGAGACCACCCGCATGGCCCTGGCCCAGGCCCTGGAAAGCGGCACCATGGCCCTGTTCGAGGAGAAGTACGGCGATGAAGTCCGGGTGGTGGCCATCCCCGGGCTCAGCCGGGAGCTCTGCGGCGGCACCCACGTGCGGCGCACCGGCGACCTGGGACTGTGCAAGATCACCGCCGAAGCCTCGGTGGCCGCGGGCATCCGCCGCCTGGAGGCGGTGTGCGGCCCCGCGGCCGTCAACCTGATGCAGGAGATGGCCCGGGAACTGGACCAGGCCGCGGGCCTGCTCAAAGGCAGCCGGGGCGACCTCTTGAGCCGCCTGGATAAGCTCCTGAAGCGCCAGAAGGAACTGGAAAAAGAGGTGGAGACCCTGAAGAGCCGCCTGGCCACCGCCCAGGCCAAGGACCTGATGGAGGAAGTTAAGGAAATCGACGGCATCAAGGTCCTGGCCCTGGAAGTCCAGGCCGCAGACCCCAAGAGCCTCCGGGAATACGCGGTGAAGTTCCAGGACCGTCTGCAAAGCGGCATTGTCGTCCTGGGTAGCGCCGTAGGGGAAAAGGCCATGCTCATCGCCCTGGTGAGTAAGGATTTGACCAAGCGCTTCCCCGCCGGGGAGATCATCAAGGAACTGGCCCCCACCGTGGGCGGCAGCGGCGGCGGCAAACCCGACATGGCCCAAGCCGGCGGGCCGGATAAGGCCAAAATCGCCGCGGCCCTGGAGCAGGCGTATGAGGTGGTTGGTAAAAAGGCGAAGGGGTAGAATATTAGTAAATGTAGGGTGGGCACTGCCCACCTTACAAAACTGTGGTTCCTCTTCATGATGAATTGGCAAAGGGTACCCTCCTGGCAATTCTGAAGCAATGTGGTTTATCCAAGGAAGAATTGCAAGAATACCTTTAATGCAAAAGCAGTAAATGTGCGGGAGAAACCATGGAAAAATATAAATTCATTGTCCTGATCGAAAGGGATGAAGACGGATATCTGGTGGCTACGGTCCCCGCCCTCAAGAGTTGTTATACCCAGGCAAAGACCATGGAAGAACTTATGCCGCGGATAAAAGAAGTAATTGAACTCTGCGTCAGGGAAGGAAATAGTTAATTCCCCATGAAATGGTGCGACCTATCCTGTGAACATGCCTCCTTTCCCAGGGTGCAGGCCGTGGATGGGGCCGGGTCGTGCCGGACCTTCCAGGCCCTGCATTGCGCCAGGCTGGGACGGCTGGTGCACAAGAACGCTCCCTGTCCTTGCCCGGAGTCTGACGCCGATAATACGGAGAAGACCAAGTAATACCTTTTGTAATCGGTGGATATATTCCTGTAGGGGCGAACCTTGTGTTCGCCCTGAAGGCACCGGGCGAACACAAGGTTCGCCCCTACATACCCCATCTGTTGGACTACGACTCGTTATCCCAAGCCGCAGTCTAACGGCGCAAATTTGAAGCACCCATGTGTGCCTCCCGGAGGCTCGTAAAAAACAATCCTTTGACCCCTAAGAATCAATACGATCATGGAATTAAGCTTGCTGTGGTATTTGCGGCCTCCAGGGCGGACACACGGGTCCGCCCCTACAGGGCAAAGGTTTCTGCACAGGAAAACGTGGTATAAGCCTTCCTCCTTTTAACGTCGCCTCCCCTTTCAGCCGATGTAATTTCATGAGCCCCTTGGGTTCTGGGAGAGGCCGTGCGCCTTTGACCTCCCCCGCCATCTTCCCTACGTGAGGTCTCCCTATGACCGTGGCTTATATCCTGTTGGCCCTGGTAGTTATCTCCCTTGTAGGCGCCATCGCCATTTACAACCGGCTGGTGCGCAACCGGCAAATGGTCCAGGAAGGCTGGTCCGGCATCGATGTGCAGCTCAAACGCCGGGCCGATCTCATTCCCAATCTCATCGAAGCGGTCAAGGGCTACATGGGCCATGAAAAAGGAGTGCTGGAGAAGGTCACCGAACTTCGGGCCCAGAGTCTCCAGGCCGGCGGCGTGGGGGATAAGGCCCGGGTGGAAGGGGCCCTGGGCGCGGCCCTGGGCAACCTCTTGGCGGTGGCCGAAAACTATCCGGATCTGAAGGCCTCCCAGAACTTCATCCAACTGCAGCAGTCCCTGGCGGACATCGAGGAGCAGATTCAATTGTCCCGGCGGTATTACAACGGCGCGGCCCGCAATCTCAACATCCTCGTCGCCTCCTTCCCCAGCAACCTGGTGGCCAACATGTTCCAGTTCACCCCTGCGGAGTACTTCGAGATCGAGGACGCGGCCGACCGGGCTGTGCCCAAGGTGGCGTTTCCTTAGAGAGCCGCGGTCATGAAGAATCTGAGACGCACTCTTTTTCTGGCCCTGATGGCCTGCTGTCTTATTTTCCTGGCGGCATCCGGGGCCTCGGCCCGGCGCTATTCGAATAAATGGGAACCGTCGCCCCACCGGGAAAAAATCCTCCGCTTCCAGAGCCTGGTGCAGGTGCAAACTGACTCCTCCTTGCTGGTCACTGAGACCATTAAGGTGCAAAGCGCGGGGATACTGATCAAACATGGCATTGTCCGGGATTTTCCCACCATCTATCAGAATAAAACCGGGAAGACGGTGAAAGTGGGCTTCGAAGTCCTGGAGGTGCTCCGGGACGGAAAGAAGGAGCCCTACCATCTGGGGTCCGCGGCCAATGGCGTCAAGGTCTATATGGGCCAGAAAGACGCTATTTTGCGCCCCGGGGTATACGCATATACCATCAAATACCGCACCGACCGGCAGTTGGGGTTTTTCCCGAATTATGACGAGCTCTACTGGAACGTCACCGGCCATGGCTGGAGTTTCCCCATTGACAGCGCCCAGGCGGTGATCGAGCTGCCGCCGGGGGCGAAGATTCTCCAATATAGTGCGTATACCGGCCTGAAGGGGGCCCAGGGCCGGGACTACCAGGTCCGGGAGGAAGGACCGGGGAAGATGGTCTTTACCATCACCAGGAGCATCCCCATCCACGGGGGGCTGACCGTGGCCGTGGCCTGGCCCAAAGGGGTGGTGCATCCCCCCTCGGAAGCGGACAACATGGGCTTCTTTTTCCGGGACCACCTGCCTGCGGCCGCGGGGCTGGCAGGGTTCCTGCTGGTTCTGGGGTTTTACCTGGTATCCTGGAACCGGGTGGGCCGGGATCCGGGGAGGGGCACCATTATCCCGCTGTTTGCCCCGCCCCCCGGGTTTTCCCCGTCCTCCGTGCGTTACCTGCTGCGCATGGGCTTTGACGACCGCACCGTCGCCGCCGCCCTGGTGGACATGGCGGTCAAGGGCTATCTGACCATCGACAACACCGGCAAAGAATATACCCTGCGTAAACGGGACGGTGGCGCCAAGGCCCTCTCCCGGGGGGAACAGAACCTCGGGAGTCAGCTCTTCGACGGCGGGGATACCCTGGAGATGAAAGCTAAAAACTATAAACGCATCCAAAGCGCCAGGGAAGCCTTGAAGGAGATTCTGAAAAGCGAGCTGGAGAAGGCCTATTTCTTTGCCAATTCCAACTATTTTGCTGCGGGGGTGGTCCTGAGCCTGCTGGCGGTGGGGGCCGTATTCCTGGTTTCCCTCAACGTCAATAGCTCCGCGGACACCGCCCTCTATCTGGCGGTTTCGGCCGGGGTCTGCTGCCTGGCTGCGTTTTGGCTAATTAACCAAGGGGGGGACGCTTCGGTCTCCGCGTTCACCAAATTGAGGAATATTGGCGCCCTGGGATTGGGCGCGGTCGCTTTTGGATTTTTTTTAGTTAAAATTTTGGGTTCCGCGGTCCTTGGAAACACCTTCCCCCTGGAGGCGGTTATCCTGGTGCCGTTCCTGGTCGGCCTGAACTTTTTATTTTATCGCCTGCTCAAGGCCCCCACGCTCACGGGCCGCAAAATCATGGACCAGATAGAGGGTTTTAAACTCTATCTGTCAGTGGCGGAAAAGGAGCGCCTGGATTTGCTGAATCCCCCGGAAAGGACACCGGAGCTCTTCGAAAAATATCTGCCCTATGCCCTGGCCCTGGACGTGGAGAACCAGTGGAGCGAGCAGTTCGCCGCGGTGCTGGCCCAGGCCGGGGAGGACGGCCGGGGCTACACCCCGGTCTGGTACACCGGCTCCTATCATGACCTGGGAAGCAGCAGGTTTGTTTCCAACCTGGGGGGCGCGTTTGCCGGGGCCATTGCCTCCTCTTCCTCGCCGCCGGGTTCGGCTTCCGGCAGCGGCGGCGGCGGGTTCTCCGGGGGCGGCGGCGGCGGCGGCGGGGGCAGCGGCTGGTAGAAAATGAGGGGAGAGACCGGGTCCGGAAGCGGATGCGAAGGCCGGCCCATCCGGTCCGATCCTCTCCCCCAGAGAGTCAAAAACCTCCACAAAATCTTCCGTAAATCCATTTTACCGGTTCCGGCCTGGACTCGGTGATCTCCGGAAGTTCTTTTTCACAATCTCAAATTCCCAAATCCTTTAAGAAGTTTTATAATTAAAAATTGCCCTGAGTGGCACGAGCATCAAACCCTCGCGGGTGGAAAACGTAAGGAGTATAGTTATGCCGGGGAAAGCTGGCCTCCCTGGGGATCCTGATCTCCGGGGTGGCCCACGAACTGGGAAATCCCTTGAATAACATTTCCTTGATGGCCCAGGCTTACCTGAGCCTGTATGATATTCTGGGGGACGGGGAGAAAAAGAATTTCATGGCTGATGTTCTCACCCAAACCGAACGGATCAGCAAAATCATCAATAATCTGCTGGATTTTTCCCGACAAAAGAAGCAGGAACTAACAAAATCCGAGCCGAAAGGCATCATCGAGAGAAGCATTGCCTTGGTCAGCAATCAGATAAAAATCTCCAACGTCAAGCTGCATAAATTTCTCCGGCCCGGACTTCCTCAGATCTATGTGGATGCGCCCCAAATCGAGCAAGTGTTGGTAAATCTCCTGATCAACGCCATCCAGGCCATGCCCGCCGGCGGAGACTTGACCATCAACGTCGGTCAGGATATGAAAAATGGCTATCTGGTTATTAAAGTAAAGGACACGGGAGCCGGGATCAGCAAAGAGGACTTGCCCCATGTCTTTGATCCCTTTTTTACCACTAAAGGCACGAAGGGCACCGGTTTGGGGTTATCGGTAAGCTACGGCATCATTCGGCAGCACCACGGGGAAATTGCCGTGGATAGCGAAGATGGCCGGGGAACCACCTTCACTGTCAAGATTCCCATATACCAGCCAAAGGAGAGAGAGACAGATGCCCAACCAGATCGTGATCATTGATGACGAAAAGATTGTCTGCGACATGGCCCAGCGCATCCTGGCCCAGGAGGGCTATGAGGTGGAAACCTTTACCGACAGCACCGAGGCGCTGGAAAAAATTAGAAAAAAACGCTACGATCTGGTAATTACCGATCTGAAAATGGAAAATATAGACGGCATGGACATCCTGAAGGAAGTAAACTAGCTGTATCCTGACACCAAGGTGATCATGCTCACTGCTTACGCCACCCTGGACGCGGCCATTGAGGCCATCAGGGAGCGCATCTTCGATTTCTTCCCCAAGCCGGTGAAGATAGAGGATCTGAAGAGGTCGGTGAAGAAGGCCCTGGGTTCCTGAGGCCGGTTATGACCCGCTTACCACGCTTCCAGGTTTTCGGAACACTCCAGGCCCTCTGACTTATTGTCTGTAAGTCTTAATAATTCGGAAAGGATTGGCATTAATTCAAAATGAGACCCATAGCTAAAATAATCGTCGGCATCATTTTGTCCATACTCTTGTTAGCTGCGGCAAGCCTGGCCATGGTGCCGGAAAAAGATTTGCTCCTGAACACTCCGGATTTGGGGAATTTCCGCAAAGCCGGCAAGATCAAGGAAAAAGACAAGGCTTCCCTGAAGGTCTGGGAAAATTACGCAGAATTTCAGAAGAAACACCCCTCCCAGGTCAAGCCCCTGATGCTGAAGGGCACCAGCGCCTTGACAACGCCTTATGATGAGGTCTGGGAGTCGGAAAGGCAACTGGACCCCACCCTGGTGGCGGCCAGAGAGCGCCAGGGCAAGCCCTTTCGGGTCAGACTTTATTGGTTGGCTGGCCAGGTGCAGGCCTGCACCGTGGAAAAATATTTCAAAAGCGACCCTTTGACTTGGGAGAAGCTGGACAAACCGGGTTACCGCATTATTGCCTTGCTGGATCGGAAGACCCTCCTGCCCATATTGGCAAAGCTGCAGGCCAAAGAGCAGGCCTTTGAGGTCATGGCCGCCGGGGTCCATCTCCAGGAGGCAAAAAAGGCCCTGGCCGCGGGCCATCCCGAGGAAAAGGACATCAAAAACAGGACTTACGGGCGCCTGGAGGAGGCCCGCCGCCATCTGGAAGCCATCGACTCCGACGCCGACGAGTATGACGAGGCCAAAAAGCTTCTGGCGGAAGTGGAACGCCGGGAGAAAGACCTGAAAAAGTATCAGGAAGTGATGCGCCAGGCCGAGTCTGAGAAAATGATCAAGAAACGAGAGGCAATAGTCAAGGAGATGGACAAGGATTTCCTGGGCAAAGGTTTTGACGTGCAGATGGAGCTGAGCGGCGACGAAAAAACCGTCCTCACCATGGACTGCGTGGTCTTTTCCCGGCCTCTGGTCTTCGTGTTCGTGGACAAATCCGACATGTTACAAAAACTCAGGGACGCGGGCTTTGCAGAAGTGGTCTTCTCCAATAAAAAGATCAATTACGAATGGGATATAGACCTGAATAATTGAATTACAATTCTTCGCCGGTCAACACCTGCAACGCCTGGACATAACGGGCCCGGGTGTTGGCGATGACCTCCGGGGGCAGGGGCGGCGGCGGGGGTTTCTTGTTCCAGCCCAGGGATTCCAGGTAATCCCGGAGATACTGCTTGTCATAGCTCTTCTGGGGGCCGCCGGGCCGGTAGTCTTCCTGCGGCCAGAAGCGGGAGGAGTCCGGGGTCAGGACTTCGTCGATCAGCAGCAATTCCCCGTCCACCAGACCGAATTCGAACTTGGTGTCCGCCAGGATAATGCCCCGGGGTTCGGCCCAGGCCTGGGCCCGGAGGTAGAGGGTCAGACTGATCTCCCTCACCCTGGCGGCCAGGTCCTCGCCCATCTTGGCCGCCATGGCGGCAAAGGAAATATTTTCGTCATGTTCCCCCAACTCCGCCTTGGTGGAGGGAGTGAAGATGGGCTGGGGCAGGCGCTCCGACTCCACCAGGCCCGGAGGCAAGGCCATGCCGCCGATGCCGCCGGTGGCCCGGTATTCCGCCCAGCCGGAGC
>Ga0172375_10013035_pt1 | contig 10359 bp, 9 predicted proteins | sample LakKiv1m_FD_114537 | JGI IMG/M metagenome (GOLD analysis project Ga0172375, IMG submission 114537) | Freshwater microbial communities from Kabuno Bay, South-Kivu, Congo - kab_092012_11.1m | ecosystem: Environmental > Aquatic > Freshwater > Lake | place: Democratic Republic of the Congo...
CCATTCGCAATCTACTGTGCTTGGCAATCTTTAACAGAACAAAATAACGAAACAAAATTTCACGACATATCCACTTATAGGTATTCTTACATAAGAGCTTAACATAGGTAAATTTACTATGCTATATACTCCGGCCATCGGTCAAAAAAACAATGCGACATTGTCGCACAGACAATCAACTCACCCAGGAGGCCACACCCAGCGGAAAGCGGGCCGGGAGACAAGCAAGAAGAGGGGATGATGATTGCTGGCCGGGTGCCGAAGAAGGGTCATGGGGGGATCACCCCTCATGGCCCTTCTTGCCTTCCATTCTCAAGCCCCCTCCCCCAAGAATCGCATCACCCCCATACGACATCGTAGTATTGCTTGACAGACACCTTCCTTTCCTCCATAGTCAATCGGTCTTACCATTACCCATTCACTACGAGCAGGAGAGCCCCGTTGACCATCACATCCTTCAAGAGCAAGCACCTCTTCGCCAGCCTCTGCTTGGCGGCCACGGCGCTGATCAGCTTCAACTTCTTCTATATTTTTCCCCTCTTTGACAATTTCTTGATCAACTCCATGGAGGGCGACGCCGTGCAGATCGCCACCCATATCCAGCGACTCTGCGCCCAATGCCTAGACAACACACCCCCACCAACGACTGAGATCAATCAACTGCTCAACGACTTCAACCTCAGAAGGCTGGCCATCTTCTCGGCTGAGGGCAAGGTCCTCTACTCCAGCCAGACCTCAGAGCTTGGCCAGATTGAGCACAGTCCAGAGTTCATCAATAAGGTGAGCCGAGGCAGCAAGGCCTCACTCATCACCACCCTCCGCCAAGACGGGGACAGCGGCTCCATCCGGCGGACGATCAGCCAGATCATGGTCCCCGTCATGGAGGGCGAGCGATTCCTGGGGGCCTACGCCATTGACCGCGATATCACCACCAGCCAAAACCGCCTGCGCACCATCAAGCTGTTGGCCATCGCCATGTTGGGGCTGGCCACGAGTGGTGCTCTCTTCTTTCTTTGGCTACTCATGCAGAAGGCCTCGGCTGCAGAGAATGAACTACGCCGTGCCCACGATCAACTCAGCACCGCCATCGATGCCATCCCCGACACCTTCCTGGTCATCGATCGCAACTACCAGATCGTCATGGCCAACAAGGCCGTCCGCCAAGCGGCGACCTGTGATCCGGTCAGCAAACACCTCTGCTGTCACCAGGTCTCCCACCATCAAGACCACCCCTGCGTCGGTAGCAACGATCCCTGTCCCTTGCCCCTGGTCTTAGAGCGCAAACAGCCGATCAACATCACCCATACCCACTACACCGCCAGCGGCGAGGCCCGCTGGGTGGACATCACCGCCTCGCCCATCTTTGACGACAACGGCGAGGTCATCCAGATGATTGAATCATGCAAAGACATCACCCTGCAAAAGATCGCCGAGAATGAGCTACTTCACTCAAAGAAGGAGCTTGAGGTCAGTAACTGCCACCTGGAGGAGTCCATCGCCCTAACCAACAAACTAGCGATCGAGGCCAATCGAGCCAATGTCGCCAAGAGCAACTTCCTGGCCAACATGAGCCATGAGATTCGCACCCCGATGAACGGGGTCATCGGCATGACCGACCTCCTGCTCACCACCCCCTTAAGTGCCGAGCAACGGAACTACCTCGCCACCATCCGCTCCAGCGCCGACGCCCTGCTGCTGATCATCAACGACATCCTCGACTTCTCCAAGATTGAGGCCGGCAAACTGACACTGGAGTTCATCGAGTTCGACATCGTCACCCTGGTTGAGGAATGCAGCGACCTCCTGGCCATGTCGGCCCAGAAAAAGGGGGTTGAGTTCCTCTGCCAGATCGACAGCCGCGTGCCAACCAGAGTTAATGGCGACCCTGTACGCTTGCGCCAGGTGCTGACCAACCTGATCTCAAACGCCGTCAAGTTCACCAGCCACGGCGAGGTGATCATCCGGGTCAAACCCACCGACTGTTTCGAAGAGAAGCCCTCACTGCTCTTCGAGATCAACGACAGCGGCATCGGCCTTGATTCACAGCAGATTTCCACCCTCTTCCAGCCCTTCGTCCAAGCCGACACCTCCACCACCCGTGCCTTCGGCGGCACCGGCCTGGGGCTTGCCATCTGCAAGCAGTTGGTCGAGAAGATGGGCGGTCAGATTGGGGTCAGAAGCCAACGGGGGGCGGGCTCCTGCTTCTGGTTTACCGCCCAACTTGAGGGGACGGGAGGGCTCGCTCCCACCCAAATTGCCCCCTTCGACGGTATGCAGGCCCTGGTCATCGACGACAACGCCAGTTGTCGCCAAGGGCTGATCCAGTCGCTCGCCGAACTTGGTTGCTTTGCCAAGGAGGCCACCTGCGAGACCGAGGCCCTCAACTTGCTCGCTGCCGCCAAAGAGAGCGGACATCCCTTTCATACCGTGCTGCTCGACGCCGATCTGGGGGTTAACGACGCTGAGGCCTTCCGCCACCAGATACTGATGGCAGAGGAGTATGGCCAGCCAAGTTTGATACTGATGAGCCCCATAAGCCACCAGAGCAACACAGACAGTCTGCGGGCGAGCGGGGTGAGCGCCCAGCTTGACAAGCCCATCAAACGCCAAGCCTTGAGGACGGCCCTGACCGCCATCCTGCGCGGGGAAACCAGTTTCGTCAATAACTCCATCCATGAGGAGAACGTGGCCTTCGCCACCATGGCGGCGCACCTTCGCCCAGGCGTCAAGGTGCTGCTGGCCGAGGACAACCTCACCAACCAGAAGGTCGCCTTCGGCCTGCTCAACAAATTCGGCATCGAACCGGTGGTGGTGCCCAACGGCCACGAGGCGGTGGAGGCTAGCCGACGCGACACCTTCGATCTGATCTTCATGGACTGCCAGATGCCGATCATGGATGGCCTCTTGGCCACCGCTGAAATCAGGGCCCGGGAAGGGGGGGCCACGCATTGTCCCATCGTCGCCATGACCGCCCACGCCCTGACCGGTGACCGCGAAAAATGCCTGGCAGCGGGCATGGACGACTACCTGACCAAGCCCCTCTCCGTCAAGGCCCTGGCCACCATGCTGGTCAAATGGCTGGGCCAAGAGGACGACAACGGCCAGCAAGCGGTGCTGGTCGAAGGTCTGGCCGAGGAACCACCATCGACCAAGGAGCAAACGGCCCTCACCCTCAACAGCGCAGACCTCCTCGATCGCCTGATGGGCGATGAGGCCCTGGCCCGTGAGATCCTCGCCGTCTTTCTTGAGGATATGCCCAACAAGATGGAGGCACTCAAGGCCGCAATCGCCAGTGGTGACCCCAAGCAGGTGCAAGATCAGGGGCACACCGTCAAGGGGGCTGCCAGAAATATCAGCGCCCAAATCTTCCAAGGTACCGCCTGGCAGATTGAGGAGGCCGGCCGCGACGGCGAAATCGACCGAGCAAGCGCCCTCCTCCCCCTCCTCTCCCAGCAATACCTCGAACTCAAAGAGGCAATCCAATCCGTTATCGCTTAGGGTCTGCATGGCACACAAAAAAAGGCCCTTGGATGAGGTTCAATCCAAGGGCCTTTTTTTGTTTTCGCTCGGTGAACTTTTTCAGGAGGTTGATTTTTCAGCCTCTTCAGAAAGAGTCACTGTGTTAAACGATTGTGCCATTTTTGGGGATTTTGAGACGTGTGGAATATACTATAAACAACTACCTCATCATCAACGTATTCGTAAAAAACGGCATACGGAAACCGTCTTACCAATGCTCGACGGTAACTTTCATGCACAACAGCATGAATTGCTTGGCATACGGCAAATTGTCTGCATACACGCCTCTAAGCAACCAAGGAAGTCTTCACCCAAACCCATTCGGCGCTCTTCGTACCAACAATATGCCTCTTCAACGTCCTGTTGCGCTTCCGGGACGATTACCAGCTCAACGGCCATAATGGCTCCGCGCCCTGATTTTCACTTCCTCCCAGGAAACCCCCGAAGCAGGATTTTGTTGCAGATTTGCCTTACGGCGGGCTAATTCTTTCTTTTGCCATTCATAAACCGGAATTTCAGAGGGGATAGCGGCCAGATCGTCCCAAAGATCTTCTACCAATTGCAGTTTTTCCGGTGGGCTTAAATCAAACACGGATACTGTGTTAGTGCTCACTTATGCCTCCTTTGGTCATACTTAACCCACTGACATCTTACAGAATACTCCTCAGGTGCAATATTTGCCACCAGAGTAAAGAAAAAGCCTTTTTGGCTCTTTCGCAAATCAGGTGGGTAAGCAGATCTGCCTGACGGTAAGTGATCACGGGGGTAGGCACGACGGCAACGTGCTACCCGAGTACTTACTGGTAAGCGATTGCAGTGCGTATCATCCGCAAGAACCTGAACTGCATGAGCCCCCGCAACCACCACCGCCACCACTCAAGGGGATGGTCGAGGTGATGGAAAAACCGGAATGGTAGCCGGCATCGGCGTAATCGATCTTGATGGAGCCGCAGCTCTTCATCAATTCCGTCTCCACCAAGAACTGAAGGGTATCCTTATCATAAGTTGCATCGTTGTCCTTTGGCTCATCCAGAGCCAATCCCAATGAGGGCCCAGATCAACCACCTTGCATCAAGGCCACCCGCACAGCAGAACTGATGTTGTTCTGCTGGAGGTACTCCTTGAGTTTCTCAACTGCCATCGCTGTCACTTCGAGCATAGTCACTCCTCCTTCGTTATTAATAAAAAACACGCCCCCAAGACAGGGAGGCCTCATGCCATTTCGCCTATACCTTAAACGTCGAACCACGACAAGTCAAGAGTTGTGTAGGTCGCAACTCCGGATCAGGGCGGGCATCCAGGCTGATGGCCGTACCGTCTCTCCTCGACCCACCGCTGATCTTCGCAGGCACCTAGGGCGCAGGCCCGTTTGAGATCGGCGCACATTGCCTGAGTTTGCCCCAGGGCACCCAAGGTATGGGCACGCCACTGGTAGTTGCTTGGCTCATCGGGGGAGAGGGCGACGGCGCGATCAAGGTCAGCCAAGGCCTCCGGATACTGGCGGCGCTGAAAAAAGAGTTGGGCGCGCAACTGGAGGGCGGCCAAGGTATCGGGGGCCTGGGTGATGGCCTTGCTTAGGCGATCTTCGGCCTCGCCTAAACGGCCCTCCTTGAGGAAGACCTGACCCGCCTTGGTGAGGGCCGTGGGCGGATCAATGGGAAGGCTGAAGATGGGCAAGACCCCGGGCTCCTGCCAAGGCAAGGGGGCGCGAGCGCCAGCACGGGCGTAGAGGGCATGAAAGTCCTCCAGGCTGTGAACAGCCAAGTCGTGAAAGTCAAGGCCACGGGCGATAAAGACCTGGCGGCCGGGATAGAAGGGCTGGCCTGGCCGATAGTGGTCGTAGAGTACCTGGAAGGTGGGGTCAAGGAGCAGCCAGCGCCCCTCGCCCTCCTCCACCTCAATGAAGGCATGGCCGCTGATCACCGACAGTCCGTCGGCCTGATAGCGTGTCAGCCAGTCGGCATCGGCGGTAAGCACCAGCCGGGCAGGCAGACCCAAGGCCCGCACCATAGCGACCTCGACCAGGGCGTAGGCCCCGCAACCGCCCAACCCAGGGGCAGCTACCAATGCATCGGCGCGCTGAGTGAGATGGGCGTCTGCTTGCCAGGGATCAAAGACAAAGCGCTCGTTCACCAAACGCAGCAGGGCGATCAAGCGCTCTCTGGGGGGGAGGGGCTGGAGGTCGTCGACCAGGGCGTGGATCTTGGGGCTGGGCTCACTCTGCGCCCCCCCTTTCAGCGCCTCGCGGCTGGTGGGCATGGAATCGACCGATGGCGACGCCAAGCCGCAGGCGGTCATGGCCAGGCCAAGGAGTAGGATAAGGGCGTGGGGCAAGAGTCGTTGCATGGTGTGCCAAGATGGGCCAAGCGAGGATCATGAGTGCGAAGGGGGCATAAGGAAGGTTGAGCTTTTCCCGGCTGATTAGCGGCATGAGTGAGAGCAGTGCCTGCGTGTCCAGTAACAGACTCATGGCATATACTCATTAAATTCATTCAGATGCTCGTCGTCTTCAGATAGCAGAAAGAGGACTCCTTTGGCACTTCCGGAGTGGCGTCTTTTTTTCAGGGGTTCCATCTGGTCTGGAAGAAGGACAACCAAACGGGCACGTTTCCCATAGGCGTTGTGGAACTCCTCAGGCACGTAAATGTGACCGGTTTCATCAATCCGTGTTTCAAATTCTATGGTTTGCATGAGCACCTCCTCACTGAGAATCACCCTTTCCTTAAACTTCTTACATACCCATCTCCATTTATTACCACGTCATTGATTTGAATCTTAGGTCTTTTGCGGTTGCTCTCATAATCACCCCTGCCAGACACCAGCCTAAAGCAAAAAGGTCAAGTCACTGTCCGCCACGCACAAGACGAACTGCGTAGCTGACGTACCGGTAGTAGTAGTCGACATAGCCGCTGTAGAAGTCGACGACCCACGCGTAGTTGGAATAGCTGGCAATCGGCGACGAAGACCAAAACCCATTAAACGAGGCATTAGGGAAGCGAGTAAGGTTAATAGCCGGGGATAGGCAACACTCCTCGACCAAAGAGGACAGTTCCTTGATGTTGGGCAGCCGCCAGTCGGAGTGACCGGCAAAGGTAAGCCCTTGTCCCTGTTGCAAGGCTTGTGACCAAGAGAAATATTGCTCTTGGCCGCTCGTGCAATTAGCCCCGGAGAGGCCCTCGGCACACTGCTTCCACATCAAGCCGGTGGCGTTGTCGGTCAACGTGCCATCACCATGGTCAGTGTAGCGACTATCCGGAGCCGTGGCCGGGATATTGGGGTCACAGGTCTGAGCCAAGGCTTGTCCTGCCACCAGCAAGGCGACCGCAAGGCCGGCCACTAAAGCGTGTTTCATCTTCATGGTGCTTCTCCTCGTTCATTACATTACGCGACGTTCCCGCGAGGGAGCGATGTTCTATAGAGCATGGTTTCCCCCCTGCGGACTAATCAATAACCAAACCTTGTCATTCCCGAATAGCACAACCTTGTCATTCCCGAATGCTTCTATCGGGAATATGGTTCTAAAATACCAAAACACCATATCCCCGATAAAAACACTCGGGGATGACAGTTGGTTAAGAGGAGATGACAGCAAGATACAAGGTCGGGTTTAGCGGCTCCGCTGCGTAACCCAACAACCCAAAGACCGCCCCGGGCTTGGAATAACCATGGCCTGTTGGCTTACGCCTTTAGGTTACGCCTGACGGCTAACCCAACCCGCTAATCAATAACCAACCTTGTCATTCCCAAATGGCACAACCTTGTCATTATGGCACAACCTTGTCATCCCCGAATAGCACAACCTTGTCATCCCCGAATGCTTCTATCGGGGATATGGTTCTAAAATACCAAAACACCATATCCCCGACAAAAACACTCGGGGATGACAGGGGGATGACAGTTGGTTAAGAGGAGATGCCAGCATACAAATCGAGCCATTCAGGGTTTAATTTTTCAAAAAGCGCAATCTTCCAAGCACGATTCCACTTTTTGAGCTGTTTTTCACGTGAGATAGCACTGAGAACATCTTCTGTAACTTCGTAATACACGAGATTATGGATATGATATTTTCGTGTAAATCCTTCGACCAGATCATTTTTATGTTCGTAAATTCTTTTGACCAGATTTGAAGTAACCCCTATATAGAGCATACCATCTCTTTTGCTGGCAAGTATGTACACATAATATTGCTTGGTTGTCATAATGCGTCACGACACGAGAGAGCCTTTTGCAAAATAACCGTCATCCCCGAATGCTGTTATTGGGGATACAGTTTTACAACCACGTTATGTCATCCCCGAGTGCTGTTATCGGGGATACAGGTTTACAACACTAAGACACCATATCCCCGATAAAAACATTCGGGGATGACAAGGGTGTGTCATTCGGGGATGACAAGGGTGTGTCGTTCGGGAATGACAAGGGTGTGTCATTCGAGAATGACAAGGGTGTGTCGTTCGGGAATGACAAGGGTGTGCCATGCGGGAATGGCAGTTGTTACGAATCGTTCTCACAGCTTACGCATGGGAACAATGAATAATCGTCGTTGTCGGAATCCACCATTCCCGCACTACCCGGCGTCTCATCCCACCCCTAAGATAGCCATCCTCGACCACCAACTGGTACGCCATCTTGGCCCGCCTTAGCCTTCGACAGACCTCCACTAACCGGCTCATGATCACTCCGGCCGTCACGGTAAAGCCCGGACGAGTCACAGGGTCAAGCCTTACTCCCGCCACCGCAACCAGTGCCTCAGCGTCGCTGCCAAAGGCCTCCATGCGCTTGCCGACTTGCATCAACACCACCTCCCCTGGGGCCTGCTCCCGAAACCAACGCCACTGGCTACGGAGCGAAGTCACCATGGTCGGCTGCCACAACGGACGTAGGCGGCCCGAAGGTGCCATGGTCACAATTTTCCTAAGCCACGGGTACCGTTGCCACAGAGAATGGGTAAGACGATAGGCATTGGCATGTCGAAAGTGGCCAAAATAACTGGCCAAGGTCGCCAGTAATGCCTCGCGGTCAGGAACAGTAAGCCGCACGGTCAAAGTGGCCCGTTTTTCGTCGACATACACCATCCGTCGGAACAAAGCGTCTAGCTTCTCCCGCAGGTTACCCACCACCCGGCGGCGCACCAAACAATAATGAGGCCGGACGATGTAGCCCAGAAAATCGATGCCATCACCAACCGGGCAGAGCCTCCCCTTGTCCTTCAACTCCAAGTCAAGACGCTCCCGCAGAAAATCGGCAATCGCCTTGTGCCAGATCATGAGCTGGTCGCGGTCGTGATGCAGCAACACAAAATCATCCACATAGCGCAGGTAATGTCTACACCGGAGCTGGTGCTTGACGAACTGATCCAACTCATTCAGATAGACGTTGGCGAAAAACTGGCTAGTCAGGTTACCTATCGGCAAGCCCTTGCCCGGCGGGGCTGCGGCCAACCGCTTGTAGGGCGGAACCCGCTCAAACTCACTCTTGCGACCATGGGCAATAACCTCTGCGGCGGGGTGACGCGAGAGCAGCCGCCATGTGAGCCAACCCAAGGCGTCGCCCTCCTCCTGGCCAATCGTCTGCCGACGAACCGCCTTGGCCAACCGCCCCTTGATCATCCCCCAGAGGATACGCCGGTCTATGGTATTGAAAAAATTACGTACGTCAAGTTGCAGGGCATACACCATCCCCTGCCCCATGCCTTCAAGGCTGCGCATGAATCCAGAGAGCCGGGCCACGGCCCGGTGAGTGCCCTTGCCCTTGCGATTAGAATAGAGGTCATGGATAAAAATCGGTTCATAGATGGCCTCAAGCCTAGGCTCCAAGACATGATGCACCACCCGATCGGCGAACAGGGCGGCATGAATTTCCCTGGCCTTGGGCCTTTGCACGACAAAACAAGAAGAACGGGAGGGGGCGTAGGAACGATCATGCAAGGCAGTCGCAGTATCCACAATATGATCCAGCAGGCGCATATCGTACCGCTGGGCGTTATTAGTGCCACGCTTACGGCGGCGACAGGCATGATACGCCCGCCAAACCGCCGCAAATCCAAAGGGATCAGCTCTCTCACTTTCCGCCACGCACAAGACGAACTGCGTTGTTGTTGTTCCGGTTGTTGTTGTTGACATTGCCGTTGTTGAAGTTGACGATCCACGCGTTGTTGGAATTGTTGGCATTCGGCGACGAAGACCAAAACCCATTGCCGACGGACTTCCCCCCACCCCATCCATCCATTACGGTAGGACGGGGAAAGACCATGAATGCCAAGTTGTGACAACTTGGCGCCGTCGGCGCACAGTGAGTATCGACACGCCCGTTGTGCGTTACCGCACCCCAGTTCAGGCCGTAGTGCCCTGCCCCACGCGCCTACGCCACCCCCCGCTCTGCCTCCCGACCATCACCGCCAATTCGGCAATGGCCTGGAACTCCTTAAAATGGCGAAAGACATGCAGCTCTTTCGCCAATTGAATTTGAATCTTCAAATCATCCACCGCCACCACCAAAAATTCCACCTGACGTGACCGCCCACCGGTATCGTTGAAGGCCCGAGCCACCAGGCGGCAAACCAGCATGGCCTGCCGCCGCAGGTCGCCACCGATGGCATACTTGTGGTAACGGGGAAAGTGATGAACTGCCTCCTCGACCAGGAGGAGCAGACGGTTCGCATCCCGCCACAGTGGCGTCGTCCTTGCCCCGCCCTGTTGGGTATCGTCAGCCATTACTCTCCCTCCCCGAGACAAAAGGTCAAGTCACTGTCCGCCACGCACAAGACGAACTGCGCCGTAGTTGTACCGGTAGCTGTAGTAGACATAGCCGTAGTAGAAGTTGACGAACCACGCGCTGTAG
>Ga0172375_10013036_pt1 | contig 10358 bp, 12 predicted proteins | sample LakKiv1m_FD_114537 | JGI IMG/M metagenome (GOLD analysis project Ga0172375, IMG submission 114537) | Freshwater microbial communities from Kabuno Bay, South-Kivu, Congo - kab_092012_11.1m | ecosystem: Environmental > Aquatic > Freshwater > Lake | place: Democratic Republic of the Congo...
CCCAAGATGGCGATGAAGCTGGGCAGCAAATACAAGTTCACCGAGGTGCAGGTGCGGCACTGGGAGCAGTTTGCACAAGCCGCTGGGCTGTCCAAGGCGCAAACCAAAAAGCGCGTGCTACAGATCGCACAGCAGTTGCCCGCCGTTGCTCGAAGTCTTCAGGCGAAGCAGCCATTTGCCGGGCGGTCACTCATCAACAAGATGGTTGAATTGATGGATCAGCGTGCCGAATTAACCATTCGCAGGCTGTCCGAAGTTGAGCCGCTCACCCAGGTGGATGACGAAGAAACGTGAGCCTTCAAATGGGCGGGGCGACGTGCGAAGCCTTGACGTTGTTGCCGGGTGAGGCGCTTGGCCAGATGGGCCAAAGCGAAGAGCACTGCACCGTCAAGGAAAGTGATCTGCGGGGCTTGAGAAAGCTGGCCAGTCTGGCAGGCAATCCCTTCAAGATGGGCATTTTGCTTTACGACGGTGACGAGACTTTGCCGTTGGGCGACAACATCTGGGCCGCTCCGCTCGCTACCCTGTGGGGCAAATAGCCCATCTCGCTGTATGCCATGGAAGCCAAGCGGAAGTCTTGCTGACCCTCCAGTCACAGGCGTCAGTTTCGAGATAGTCACCCCACTCCGGGCCATGCACATGGCTGGCGTGCCCATACAGGTGTTCTGACAGCACCTTGCGCTCGGCCAATCCCTCCTAAGTTCGGGTGTGGTTTGATGTAATTTTGGCGAATATTTGATTTTTGTTATCAAAATTAATAAGACAAACGATAGAATCAAATTTATTTAAGCAAAACGCCGATACCGAATATGAACATTCTCGTCAGTGGCGGCACTGGCTTCATCGGCTCTCACACCACCTTGGCTTTGCTCGAAGCGGGTCATGACGTGGTGGTGCTGGACAACCTGAGCAACAGCTCGCCCGAGTCGCTCAGGTCGGTGGCGGTGTTGGCGGGCAGAGCGCCTGTGTTTGTGCAAGGTGATGTGCGTGACCGTGCGGTGCTCGACCGCTTGTTGGCCGAGCACGCGGTGGACGCCGTGCTGCACTTTGCTGGCCTGAAGGCCGTGAGCGAAAGTGTGGCCCAACCCTTGCGCTATTACGACAACAACGTGCACGGCACGCAGGTGTTGCTGCAGGCGTGTGCCGATGCGGGGGTGTTCCGTGTGGTGTTCAGCTCGTCGGCCACGGTGTATGGCGAGCCCGCGCAAATGCCCATTGCGGAGGCTTGCCCCGTGGGTCAGCCCACCAACCCCTATGGCCGCAGCAAGCTGATGGCCGAGGACATGTTGCGCGATGTGGCGGCGTCTGACCCTCGCTGGCGCATCGCCATCCTGCGTTATTTCAACCCGGTGGGTGCACACGAGAGCGGCTTGATCGGCGAAGACCCCAACGGGATTCCCAACAACTTGCTGCCCTACATCGCGCAAGTGGCGGCGGGTCAGTTGCCCGAACTGGCGGTGTTTGGCAACGATTACCCCACGTACGACGGCACGGGTGTGCGCGACTACATCCATGTGGTGGATTTGGCTGATGGCCATTTGTGCGCTCTGCAAGCCTTGCAAACCCGCACGGGTGCGCAGGTGTGGAACTTGGGCACGGGCCAGGGTTACAGCGTGTTGGACATGGTTCGGGCGTTTGAAGCGGCCAGTGGCCAGCCGGTGCCCTACCGCGTGGCCCCACGGCGGTCCGGTGACATCGCCACTTGCTACGCCGACCCGACCAAGGCGGCCAACGAACTGGGCTGGAAAGCCCGTCGCGGCTTGCCAGACATGATGCGCGACGCTTGGCGTTGGCAGTCCATGAAATCCACTGGCCTGCGTGTTTAGCACGGCTGCAAGGTAAAACAGATGACGTACGGGCAAATCATGGCATGGCTGGCCACGCCTTTGTGGGCAGGGGGGCTGATGTCTTTGGCTTTGGGGGTGTTGGTGGTGTTGACCACCCGCTGGCACGGGGCGCTCAGCCTTGATGAGGACCACGGCGTTCAAAAGCTTCACGCCAAGCCGACACCGCGCATCGGTGGTTTGCCCATGTTTTTGGGTTTGGTGTTGGGCGTGAGCGTGTCACCACGGGCGCTTCAACAACTCTTGTGGCCTTGGCTGCTGGCCAGTAGCCCCGCTTTTGTGTTTGGCTTGGTGGAAGACTTGACCAAGTGCGTGGGCGTGCAGACCCGTTTGCTGGCCACCTTGGCCAGTGGGGTGCTGGCTTGGGCCTTGATGGGTTATGCCTTGAGAAGCGTGAATGTGTGGGGACTGGATTGGCTGCTGCAGTTCACGTTGGCGGCGGTTTTGTTTACTGCATTTTCGGTGGCAGGACTGGCCAACGCCATCAACATCGTTGACGGACTCAACGGTTTGGCCAGCAGCCTAGTGATGTGGGCCCTGCTGGGCATTGCCGCTTTGTCGGCCAGTTTGGGCGACACGGTGCTGGCGGGTGCCTGCTTGCTCTTGGCGGTTTGTGTGCTGGGGTTTTTTGTGGTGAATTGGCCGCTGGGCAAATTGTTTTTGGGTGATGGGGGAGCCTATTTTTTGGGGTTTTCCTTGGCGTGGGCCTGTGTGCTGCTGGTGGAGCGCAACGACGCTGTGTCGGCATTTGCTGCCCTGTTGCTGTGTGTTCACCCCATCACCGAAGTGCTCTACAGCGTGTACCGGCGCAAGGTGCGTCATCAGCACCCTGGGCACCCCGATCGATTGCATTTTCACAGCTTGGTGAATCGACGTCTGATGCAGCGTCTGCTGCCCCAAAGCAGCAAAACGGTGCGCAATTCTGCTGGGGGCGTGTTGGTGGGAGGCCTGAGTGTGGTGCCCGCGGTGTTGGTGCAATTCACTTACGCCAGCACCCTGCTCAATGTGGTCTGGATTGTGCTGATGGTGGGCGGCTATCTGTGGATGTATCGGTTCATCGTGCGGCGCATGGTGAAGATGAACACCCCATGCAGAGCGATGGGTATTGATCCACAAGCGACCCAAGAATCCGAACGATTTTAAAAATACTGAAAATGTTAAGATCATTAAGTATTTGCCCAAGCGGTGAAATTGCTATAAAAAAGAAATAATTTTTAAAAAAATGAACCAAGCAAATAAATCAAAAAAAGCAACCCCAGATTTGAAATCCTTTCTGCTATGAAATTTTTTACGCTTCCATGCTTGATGGTGTTGACGGTATGGGCCCTCAGTGGTTGCGCTTTGGCCCCTGGCGTCTATGGATGGGGCGCTCAGATGCCCAGCGGCTTTGAGGGCGGCAGCGCCAACGATGTCCCGCCGCCCGGTGCCTTGCTCAGCATCACGCCCGAATTGTTGCAACAACAGCGTGCCCAACGTTTGGGCGATGTGCCCGCCAGTGTCCAGCAGCTGTTTGCAGCACCCAAGCCCTATACCATCGGCAGCGGCGACATTGTGAACATTGTGGTCTGGGACCACCCGCAGCTGACCTTGACGTCATCCGGCAATGATGTGGCGGGCAACCCATCTTCCGTGGGCAATGGTTACAACGTCAACGTCGATGGTCGCATTCAGTTTCCGTATGTGGGCGAGATCAAGCTGGCGGGTTTGACCGAATCCCAAGCGCGTGAAGTGTTGGTCAAAGCCTTGTCCAAGATCATCAAAGACCCAAACGTGACGCTGCGCATCCAGTCTTACCGCAGCGGGCGTGTGTACATCGATGGTGAGGTGCGCAGTCCGGGTTTGCAGGTCATCAACGACATTCCCATGACCTTGCCCGAGGCGATCAGCCGCGCCGGTGGTTACACCCCATTGGCGGACCGTTCGGCCATTGCCATTACCCGCCAAGGCGTGACCACCATGGTGAGCATTCCACAACTCACGGCCCAGGGCATCAACCCGGCGCAAATCCTGCTGATGGGGGGTGATTTGGTGCGGGTCATGAGCAGCGAAGAGTCCAAAGTCTTTGTGTTGGGCGAGGTCTTGCGCCCGAGCAGCCAACCCCTGCGCAACGGTCGTTTGACGCTCAACGAGGCGTTGGGTGAGGCCGGTGGTGTCAGCCCCAGCTCGGCCGATCCCAGCCAGATTTTTGTGGTGCGCACCCGCGAGCAGAAGCCTGAGATTTTTCACCTCGATGCCAAGTCGCCCCAAGCATTTGCGCTGGCCGAGGGCTTTGAACTGCAGCCGCGCGACGTGGTGTACGTGGACCCCGTGCCGCTGGTGCGCTGGAACCGCGTGATCACCCTGATCTTGCCCAGTGCACAGGCGGCCAACGTGACCCGAACCGCCACCGGCAACTGAGCCCTTCATGCACCACATCCTCACGTTGTGCATTGGCAATATTTGCCGCAGCCCCTTGGCGCAGGTGCTGCTGGCGCGTGAGCTGCCGACACACCACGTTTGGTCAGCGGGTTTGGAGGCCTTGGTGGGCGCTCCCGCCGACCCCATCTCGGTGTTGATCGCCCAGGACCATGGCATGGACTTGAGCGCGCACCGCGCACAACAGGTCACCAGCGTCATGTGCATGCAGGCCGAACTCATTTTGGTGATGGAGCAAGCGCACAAGATGCAGATCGAACAGCTGTACCCGTCCGTGCGGGGCAAGGTCTTTCGCCTCGGGGAGTTTGGCCAGTTCGACATCGCCGACCCCTACCGACAACCCCGCGAAGCCTTTGACACCGCGTACCAAGGCATTGCACAAGGCGTATCCGATTGGCTTACGCGCATCCGACAACTCAGCTGAACATGAACACTCCGAACACCAGCTCTCCAGCCGCTCAACCGAGCCCGATGTCCGTGGAGGACGACGACAGCATCAACCTCTTGGACCTGCTCGACGTGGTCTTGGACCAGAAAAAGCTCATTGGCAGCGTGGCAGCAGCTTTTGTGATTGTGGGCGGCGGCTATGCCTTCACCGCCACGCCCATTTATGAGGCCGATACGCTCATTCAGGTTGAAAACAGCAGCGGGAATTCCTTGGGCTTGCTCTTGGGCGAGGCTGGCAATTTGTTCGACACCAAATCGGCATCCTCCGCCGAGATTGAAATTCTTCGCTCGCGTTTGGTGGTGGGGCAAGCCGTCAGCAATTTGCAGCTGGACATGACGATCACCCCCAAGTACGTGCCGGTGCTGGGTGAGTGGATGGCCCGGGGCAAGACCGAGCCTTCCGAGCCGGGCTTCATGGGCATGAGCGGCTATGTGCGCGGCAATGAAAGCATTCGCATCGGCAGTTTGGTGGTGCACCCCGCGCTGGAAGGCATGCGTTTTTCTGTGGTGCTGACCGGCAAAGGCTACGATTTGTTGGACCCCGATGGAACAAGTTTGGGGCAGGGCAGTTTTGAAAAACCCTTGACGTTTGAGCACATGGGCAAGCCCGGGAGCTTGTTGGTGGTGTCTGCCGTGGGCAAACCTGGGGCTGAGTTCTACATCAGCCGTGGCTCCCATCTGGCCGTGACCGAGCAGTTGCAAAGCCAGCTCAAGATTGCCGAGCAGGGCAAACAGTCGGGTGTGTTGCGCACCACGCTGGAGGGCGCAGACCCAGCGCGAATCACCAAAATCCTCAATGAAGTGGGCGCGCTGTATGTGCGGCAAAACACCGAGCGCAAATCGGCCGAAGCCGAAAAGTCGCTTGCCTTTTTGAACACCCAATTGCCGCAGCTGAAAAAACAGCTGGAGGCCTCCGAAGCCCGCTTCAACCAGTTCCGTGTTGAAAAAGGGACGTTTGACCTCAACAGCGAAGCGCAGGCTTACTTGCAGGAGTCGGTGGGTTTGAAGGTGAAGTTGCGGGAGCTCGAAACCCAGCGCACCGAACTCGCGGCTCGTTTCACCGCCCAGCACCCGTCCATGCAAGCACCGGACAACAGCATTCGCGACATCCAGTCGAGGTTGCGTGCCATGGAGAGCAAGGCCAAGACATTGCCGGGCATTGAGCAAGACTTGCTCAGGCTCACGCGCGACGTCAAGGTCAACAACGAGCTCTACACCAACTTGCTCAACAGCTTTCAGCAATTGCGACTGGTCAAAGAGGGCAAGGTCGGCAATGTGCGCATCGTGGACGTGGCCGTTGAGCCCAAGCAAGCCGTCAAGCCACGGCGTGCATTGATTCTTGCCTTGTTCGCCGTACTGGGTTTGGTGGCCGGTTTGTTCGTGGCTTTTGTGCGCAACAGTCTGCGCCAAGGCATCAAGAGCGCTGATGAGGTGGAAGGGCAATTGGGGATGCATGTGTTTGCCACCATCCCACATTCGGCCGCGCAAGCCCTGTTGGCTGAGGACGCCAAAGCCAAAAAGCCTGGCCTGCACTTGCTGGCCCTTTTGAAAACCAGCGACCCAGCGGTGGAGAGTTTGCGAAGCCTGCGCACCGCCTTGCAGTTTGCGATGCTCGATGCGCGCAACAACGTGGTCTTGATCACAGGGCCGACGCCAGGCGTCGGTAAGTCCTTTACTTCTGCCAACTTTGCGGCGGTGTTGGCCGCTTCGGGCAAGCGCGTGTTGTTGGTGGACGCGGATTTGCGCAAAGGACATATTCATCAGTTCTTGGGACTCGAGCGTGGTGTTGGTTTGTCCGATCTGATCGCGGGCACATCAAGCTTGAGCCCCACCATCCACCGCAACATCGCGCCAGGTTTGGACTTTTTGTCGACAGGCACCATTCCCCCCAACCCCGCTGAACTGTTGATGTCATCTGGTGTTCAGGACATGCTCAAGACCCTGTCCAGCCAATACGACATCGTGTTGATGGACACGCCACCGGTCTTGGCGGTGTCCGACAGCGCCATCCTCGCCCCCTTGGCAGGCACCACCTTCCTCCTGGCGCGTGCCTACATTTCAACGCTGGGTGAAGTGCAAGAGGCGACCAAGCGACTGCAGCAATCGGGTGTGAACGTCAAAGGCGTGATCTTCAACGGCCTAGACATCAGCAAGCGCCGCTATGGGTATGGCTACAAATACAAGCGTTACGGTTATCGCTACCAGTCGTACAACTACACCAAAGACCACTGAGCGCTCAGCCCAGCGGCCCAGAAAAAATCCCCCTCTGATGGATGCGTCAGAGGGGGATTTTTTTGGTCTTCTTGCAAAAGACCCATTAGAAAAATACCCACCGCTAGTGTAGTGTTCCATTCTGTTTGGAACTTAAGCGGCTGTTGGCGCGAATCACCTTCTGCGAGATGTCGCGAGCGCTCTTGGTCCAAATAAACGGTTTGGGTTGGGTGTTGTGGTGAGCGATGTAGTCATCGATGGCACCGATCAATTCCGGCACACTGGTGAACACGCCACGACGCAGCCGCTCGGTGGTGATGTCGCGGAAGAATCGCTCGACCATGTTGAGCCACGACGCCGAGGTTGGTGTGAAATGCATGTGGAAGCGCGGATGCTTGGCAAGCCACTCCTGCACGACGGGATGTTTGTGCGTAGCGTAGTTGTCCGCAATCAGATGCAGCGTCTTGTCCTTCGACGTCTCGCGGTCGATCTTCTTCAGAAACTTCAGCCACTCGACATGAGTGTGGCGCTGCTGGCACTGGCCGATGACCTGACCATCCAGGACATTGAGCGCGGCAAACAACGTGGTCGTGCCGTTGCGCTTGTAGTCATGGGTCATCGTTTCCGCGCGGCCCTTCTTGAGTGGCAGTCCGGGCTGGGTGCGATCCAGTGCCTGCACCTGGCTCTTCTCGTCGCAGCACAACACCAGTGCATGCTCGGGCGGCGACATGTAGAGGCCGACGATGTCTTCGAGCTTCTCCACGAAATTCGGATCGCGCGAAACTTTGAAGCCGCGCACGATATGCGGCTTCAGTCCGTGAGCGTGCCAATGCCGCATGACCGTGCTCGCGCTCACCCCCAACTCGGCGGCCATCTTGCGCGTGCTCCAGTGCGTTGCCGCGACCGGTTTGGCTTGCGTGGTCAACTCCACCAGCCGCGCCGTATCCACCTTTACCGGCGGCGCACCACGCGGCAAGTCGCGCTCGATACCGGCCAGTCGCGATTGCTCATACCGCTCACGCCAGCGCGACACCTGCACACGCCCCACACCCAACTGCTCAGCAATGACCTTGTTCTGCATGCCATCAGCCGCCAGCAGTACGATGCGTGCTCGCAGCGCCAGCCGCACGCTCGTGCGCTTGGAGCGAACCAGCTTCGACAATTCGGCGCGTTCTTCGTTAGTCAGCACAATCTCAGGAGCAACTCGCATTCACTTCTCCACTCTGCACGTATTGTGCATTGGAGAAGCAGGATTGATATAAGTTCTATCAAATGCAGAACACTACACTAGATAGTGACAGGCCGTGTCGGTCTGGGTGGTGGTTGCGTGAGCCGAGGAAGCGTCCGATGGCTTGCTCCTCTTGCGACACCCTGATCGACTCCCCATCAGACTTGGTCGACCCGCGTAACGCGGCCTCTTCGAAGGCTTCAACATCCTGCAACCGATAGCGCACCTGGTTGCCCAGCTTGAGGAACAGCGGACCACCCGATTCGGTGCGCCAGCGTTCCAAGGTCGCCTCACTGATCCGCCAGCGCTCAGCCAGCTCGGTCTGGGTCATGCATCGTTCGGTCTTCATGTGCGTCCTTCCGCAGGAGTTGTCAGGACTGCTATGAAGACGCTGTTTGCGCAAGAAGCCAAGGCCTTAGCTTGCGAAAATGCTTGAGCATCACACTATGTGTGATACACTGACCGTGTTTCTAAGGTGATTGGCTTGAGAGTTTTCAAGAATGCATGGTTTGGGCGCTTTGCCCGGAAAGAGAAAATCTCGGCTGGTGCACTCTGGGAAGCTGTGGAACGCGCGGAAAATGGCTTGGTTGATGCTGACCTGGGCGGAGGTGTAATCAAGCAACGGCTTGCTCGACCTGGCGCAGGAAAGTCCAAGGGTTACCGCAGCATCGTGCTGTACAAGCAGGGAGAGCGGGCGTTTTTCGTCTATGGTTTTCCAAAGAGTGATCTCGACAACATCCGGGATGATGAGGAAGAGCAGTTCAAGAAAGCCGCCAAGGTGATTCTTGCTTTGACAGATGAGCAGATTCGCAAGCTGATAGAAAACGGTCAGTTTGAGGAGGTGATGAAAGATGGCTAAAAAATATCGCAGTGAGGCTTTTGCCGCCATCCACGAAACGATGGAGGCCTTGCACGATATCGGCGCGGTCGACAAGCAAACGATGCGTGAATTTGACGATGCGTGCCTAACCCCCGTGCATATTCTTGCCCCGGACGAAATCAAGGCCATCCGTGCGCGCGAGCATATCTCGCAGCCGGTATTTGCCCGTTACCTGAACGTATCAAAAAATCTTGTTTCGGACTGGGAGCGTGGGGTCAAGAAACCCGGAGGACCAGCGCTACGCCTGCTGACAGTGATTCAGAAGAAGGGACTTGAGGCCATCGCATGATGCTGTTCCACTTGGAAGCGTGCTTGCGAGTGGGTCGGGAAACCTGGCCAAACATCCGAATCTTTCCTCACTGACCCACTGGATTGGCAAGTAATCGAATTGACCTGTGCTGGCTGGGTTGGCATAATCTGCCAATAGCTTTAAGAGGGGGTTAGTATGCCCACACGGAATGTTGTGCTCACCGATCATCAGGCTTCATTAGTCGAGCAACTGGTCACCAGCGGCCGTTATCAAAACGCCAGTGAAGTTCTACGCGAGGGGCTTCGGCTTGTTGAGCAACGCGAGGCGGAAGATGCTTACCGTCTTGATGCGCTTCGGTCCGCTGTGCAAATAGGCATCGCGGACATCGAAGCTGGTCGATTCAAGACCTTTGACTCTAAGGAAACACTGCGGGCGCACCTCAAGTCCATCACGGCTAAAGCGTTCGCAGAGGTATGAGTCAAGCTTGGAAGGTTCGGCTGGCGAGCCAAGCCGAACTGGATTTGCTCCATATCGGCACATGGACCGTCGAGAATTTTGGCGCTCGACAGGCCGAGTACTACGTCGAGACCGTGACGCTGGCAATTGAAGCTTTGCATGATGGTCCGAAAATTCTCGGGGCCAAAGAGCGGGACGGCATCGGACCAGGTATTTGCACCTTACATGTCGCGCGCAATGGCAGAAAGGGTCGCCACTTTGTGGTCTTCAAAGAGGTGACGGGTCAGAGCATTGATGTCCTGCGATTGCTACACGACAGCATGGATCTGGCCAGGCATGTGTCAGGGGACAATGATCAAACGCATTGAAGCTGATCATTCCAACGCTAAATCGTGTTCCGGAGGATGCGTCGGAGACGCGGACAATCACCCGAATCCTTCCTCACTGACCCGCCGCATTACCCATGAGTTTGAAGAGAGAGTTCGAAATCGGGTGTAGACTGCACCACCAATGTAAAGAATTCGAACCGGCGCTGTCTGATCTGGCAGCGGAGGATTGACGGATTCTTTTCTGGCCCTCCAGCTATACGTCCACCCGGCACTGCGCATGAAGAGAAAGCAAAAACAG
>Ga0172375_10013041_pt1 | contig 10355 bp, 9 predicted proteins | sample LakKiv1m_FD_114537 | JGI IMG/M metagenome (GOLD analysis project Ga0172375, IMG submission 114537) | Freshwater microbial communities from Kabuno Bay, South-Kivu, Congo - kab_092012_11.1m | ecosystem: Environmental > Aquatic > Freshwater > Lake | place: Democratic Republic of the Congo...
GTCGAGCGAGCGCATGTGCGGCTGCGTCTCGACAAGATCCATGTGATGACGCAGGAACCAGTTCCACAGGCCGAGGCTGGCAACCTGGTTGGCGTTGTCATAGTAGCTCGCCACATCGGTGAAGACCGGGTCCAGGTCGTTCTTCCAGTAATGGCTGTATAGCTGCTCGCGCTTGGTTTCCTTGGATACTGATGCGTCCACGCTCAAACTCCTTGCTGATTATCTGCTCATTCAAGAAACGTGAAGGGCCGCCCCGAGCGTTTCTTGGCCCCTTGAGGGGAGATCGCCGCGCAGCGGCGATTTCGGGGTGGGATCAAATTGCCGCTTCGTCGGTTTCGCCGGTGCGGATGCGCACGATCTGCTCGACCGGGGTAACGAAGATCTTGCCGTCGCCGATCTTGCCGGTGCGCGCCGCCTTGATGATGGCCTCGATGGCCATTTCGACCGTCGCTTCGGCGACCACCAGCTCGACCTTGATCTTGGGCAGGAAGTCGACGACATACTCGGCGCCGCGATACAGCTCGGTATGGCCCTTCTGGCGGCCGAAGCCCTTGACCTCGGTGACGGTCAGGCCGGTAACGCCGACTTCATGCAATGCCTCGCGCACTTCGTCGAGCTTGAACGGCTTGATGATGGCTTCGATTTTTTTCATGGTTTCAACTCCATTCGCTTAATTCCACTCATCCGGGTAGCGGGATGTTATCGGATAACGCCAGTCCTTGCCGAAGGCGCGGCGGGATACCCGCACGCCGGGCGGCGCCTGCCGGCGCTTGTATTCGCTTTTCTTGAGCAGGTTGACCACGCGTTTCACGTCCGCTTCTGGCCAGCCCTGCGCGATGATTTCCAGCGGACTCTGGTCGCGCTCCATGTAAGCCTCGATGATCGCGTCGAGCACTGCGTAGGGCGGCAGTGCATCCTGATCGGTCTGGCCGGGCTTGAGCTCGGCCGACGGCGCACGCGTGATGATGTTTTCGGGAATCACGTCGGACAGCGAATTCCGGTAGCGCGCCAGCCGATAGACGAAGGTCTTGAACACATCCTTGATGACCGCGAAACCGCCGGCCATGTCGCCATAGAGCGTCGCGTAGCCAACCGCCATCTCGCTCTTGTTGCCGGTCGTCAGCACGATGCGGCCGGTGCGGTTCGACAGCGCCATCAGAATCATGCCGCGGATGCGCGCCTGCAGATTTTCGTCGGTCGTGTCCCAGTCCGGCTTTGGCCCGAGTTGCGCAAAAGTCGGCGCCAGCAGGACGGCAAACTGCGCCATCGCGTCCTGTATCGGAATCTCGTCATACTGCACACCCAGCCGGCGAATCATCTCGCGCGAATCGTCGAGACTCATTACCGCCGTGTAAGGCGAAGGCATCATCACCGCGCGCACCTGGTCGGCACCGAGCGCATCGACGGCGATGGCGAGCGTCAGCGCCGAGTCGATGCCGCCCGAGAGGCCGATGATTGCGCCGGGGAAACCGTTCTTGCCGAGGTAGTCGCGCACGCCGAGCTTGAGCGCCGCATAGACCGATGCCGCGCTGGAGAGCGGCTCGGTCAGCGCGCCGGGCAGCAGGTGGCCGTCGCTGAATTCGACGACCCTGACCGCTTCTTCGAAAGCCGGCAACTGGTGCGTCAAGCGGCCGGCGGCATCGAGGGCAAAGGAGCCGCCGTCAAAGACGAGCTCATCCTGCCCGCCAACCAGGTTGCAGTAGAGCGCCGGCATGCCGGTGCCGGCGATGCGCTCGCGTAGCACCGCCTGGCGCGTCGCCTGCTTGTTCATGTGGAAAGGCGAGGCGTTGAGCGCCAGCAGCAAATCGGCGCCGGCCGCGCGCGTTGCTTCGACGGTGCCTGGCAGCCAGATGTCCTCGCAGATGGCCAGCCCGACGCGCACGCCGTTCAGCGCGAACACGCAAGGCTGGCTGCCAGTCGCGAAATAGCGCTCCTCGTCGAACACCTCGCTGTTCGGCAGGCGCTGCTTGAAATAGGTCGTCTCGACACGGCCGCCGCGCAGCAGTGAGGCGGCGTTGTAGCGCAGCAGGCCGTGCATTTCCGGATGCCCGACGATGGCCGGGAGGGGCAAGCGTGCGGCCAGCGCGACCAGTTCGCGCGCGCTGGCCCGGTAGAAATCCGGACGCAGCAGCAGGTCTTCGGGAGGATAGCCGCAGAGCGCGAGTTCCGGCGTCAGCAGCAGGTCGGCGCCCTGCCGCTTCCCCTCATGCGCCGCGGCCAGAATACGCGCGGCATTGCCGGCCAGATCGCCGACCGTGCAGTTGATCTGCGCGATGGCGATCTTCAGCACGGCCATGTTCGACTCGATCAATCAGTAAGCGGGTTTCTGCTTCGCCTCGTGGAAGCGCTTCACCCCGATCATGATTTCCTGCTTCGCCTCTTCGGCACCGACCCAGCCCTCGACCTTGACGAACTTGCCCGGCTCGAGATCCTTGTAGTGCGCGAAGAAGTGGGAGATGGAGTCGAGCACCACCTGCGGGAAATCGCGCGGCGACTCGATCTCGCGGTACAGCGGCGTGAGCTTGTCGACCGGCACGGCCAGCAGCTTGGCGTCCTCGCCCGCCTCGTCGGTCATCCTGAGCATGCCGACCGGACGGCAGCGCACCACCACGCCGGGCGGAAGCGCAAACTGGGTGACGACCAGCACGTCGACCGGATCGCCGTCGCCGGCGATGGTATGCGGGATGTAGCCATAGTTGCAGGGATAGTGCATGGCCGTGGCCATGAAGCGATCGACGAAGATCGCGCCGGAATCCTTGTCCACCTCGTACTTGATCGGGTCGGAATGCATCGGGATCTCGATGATCACGTTGAAATCGTTCGGCAGATCCTTGCCGGAGGGGACATTGTTCAAGGCCACGGTCAGCTCCCGAAAAAAGTTTGATTATAGTTTGTTGCAGCGCAGCATCGGGGTTTTTCTGAAGGCTTTATTCGGCCTCGAATCCTGCGTCGTCGATGGCCGCGCACAGGGCGGCGCGACTGATCTTGGCCGGGTCGAACTCAACCGTCGCCTGACCGGGCGATAATTGCACCTCAACTTTTGCCACGCCGGGGGTTTCGGTCAGCACCTTTGTTACGCTGGCGGTGCAGCCGCCGCAGGACATTCCCGTGATCTTGATCATCGTCGTTTCCATATTTTCACCTTTGAGGTTTCCAGCGTTTCAGCAGCAGCGAATTGCTCACCACCGAGACCGAGCTCATCGCCATCGCCGCGCCCGCCACTACCGGATTGAGGAAACCGAGCGCCGCGGCGGGAATGCCCAGCACATTGTAGATGAAGGCCCAGAACAGGTTCTGGCGAATCTTCGCCAGCGTCGCGCGCGACAGCGAGATCGCGTCGGCCACGCCGTTCAGGTCGTCGCGCATCAGCGTCACGTCGGCGGCCTGCATCGCCACGTCGGCCCCCGCGCCCATGGCGAAGGAAACGTCGGCCGCCGCCAGCGCCGGCGCGTCGTTGATGCCGTCGCCGGCCATGCCGACAATGACTTGGTTGCCGTCCGCCGCTGCGCCGAGTGCCTTGATGGCACGGGCTTTATCGCCGGGCAGCACGTTGGCCTCGAAGCGATTCACCCCGGCCTGCCGCGCAATCTCGGCGGCCGTCGCGGCGTTGTCGCCAGTCAGCATCACAACCTCGACGCCAAGTGCTTGCAAGCGTGCGACGGCCTGCTTCGAACTGTCGCGCAGCGGATCGGCAACCGCGATGCTGCCGATCACCTTGCCATCGATGGCCACCGCGACCTGACTACCCTGCGTCTCGCCAGCCGGAATGCCGAGCCAAGCAGGGGAACCAACGCGCACCGCTTTTCCGGCAACCATGCCACTGATCCCCTTGCCGGGTTCGGCCATCACATCCTGTGGCGTGCCGAGGGCAAGGCCACGCGCTTTCGCCTCAGCGACCAGCGCAGAGGCGAGCGGATGCGCCGAACCCTGTTCAAGGCTGGCGGCAATCTGCAATACCTCGTATGCCGTCCCGCCAGCGCCGACTTTCACATCGATCACCTGTGGCCGGCCCTGCGTCAGCGTGCCGGTTTTATCGACGGCCAGTACGTTGATCTTTTCGGCGAGTTCGAGCGCCTGCGCGTTGCGGATCAGCACGCCGGCCTTGGCGCCCAGCCCGGTGCCGACCATGATCGCGGTCGGCGTCGCCAGACCGAGCGCACAGGGACAGGCGATCACCAGCACCGCGACCGCATTGACCAGCGCGAGCGTGAAACTGTCCGACCACAGCCACCAGCCGATGAAAGTGACCAGCGCAATCGCCGTCACCACCGGCACGAAGATCGCGGCCACCTTGTCGGCAAGCCGCTGCACCGGCGCCTTCGAACCCTGCGCTTCCTCGACGAGACGAATGATGCCGGCCAGCAGCGTATGCGACCCAACGCCCGTCGCCTTGCAGCGCAGAAGACCGTCGCCGTTGATGGTCGCGGCGAACACCTTGTCGCCCGGCACCTTCGCCACCGGCAGGCTCTCGCCGGTCAGCATCGCCTCGTTGGCGCTCGAATTGCCGGCGACGACCTCGCCATCGACCGGCACCGCCTCGCCCGGCCGGATCACCACCAGGTCACCGGGAATCAGGCTTGCCACCGGCAGCTCGACGAGATTGCCGTCGCGCTCGACGCGCGCCGTCGCGGGCTGCAATTTCATCAAGGCCTCGATCGCCGCGCCGGTCTTCGCCTTGGCACGCGCCTCGAGGATCTTGCCCATCAACACCAGCGTGATGACGGTAGCCGATGCTTCGAAATAGACGTGCTGGTGCAGGCCGGCGAACAACACGACAGTACTGTAGAGCCAGGCCATCGTCGTGCCGAGCGCGACGAGCACGTCCATGTTGCCGCTGCCGCCGCGGATCGCGTTCCAGCCGCCGACGTAGAAACGCCAGCCGATCCAGAACTGCACCGGCGTGGCGAGTGCGAACTGCAGCCAGCGCGGCAGGATGTCGGCATGCACATTGTCTGCTGCGCCGAACATGAAGGGCATCTGGGCAATCAGCGGCAGCGTCAGCGCCAGCGCGATCCAGAAGCGCTTGACCTCGGCGCGGTAGACAGCTTCCTTGCGCGCCTTCTCCTCGCCGCGCGTGTCGGCGGTCGATGGCGTCGCCGTGAAGCCCGCTTTGACGATGGTCGCGATCAGCCTTGCGGTATCGACGGCCGCCGGATCGAAGCGGATATGCGCGCGTTCGGCCGGCAGGTTCACGGCCGCCTCGACGCCCGGCAGCTTGTTGAGCTGGCGTTCGATACGCGCCGAGCAGGCGGCACAGGTCATCCCGCCGATGGCGAGTTCGACCGTCTGGCAGGCTTCGCTGTCGTTATGTGCTTCCATTTTTCAACCGCGAAAATAATTGACGAGGCCGATTATCCCGTAGCCGAGCACCAGAAGGCCAGAAACCATGCGCGTGGCACGGGCTTGGGCGAAGCGGCGAAAGCGCGCGAGCAGCAGCCCCGCCAGCAGCAGATTGGGCAAGGTGCCGAGGCCGAAAGCCAGCATCAGCAGCGCGCCCTTCCCTGCCGACCCGGCGGCCAGCGCGGTGGTCAGCGCGCTATAGACGAGGCCGCAGGGCAGCCAGCCCCACAGCAGCCCGAGCGGCAGCGCCTGCGCCGGCCCGCGCACCGGCAGAAAGCGCTTCGTCAGGGGCTGGATACGCTGCCAGAGCGACTGCCCGCCGCGTTCGAGCGGTGCCAGAAATTGCGTGATGCCCAGCAGGTAGAGTCCCATTGCGACCAGCATCAGGCTGGCGAACAGATACAGCCCGGTCTGGAAACCGCCCAAGCCACCGATTGCTTGCCCGAGAAGTCCGGCGCAGAGGCCCGCCACCACGTAACTGGCAATGCGGCCGAGGTTGTAGGCGAGGTGGATCGGGATCGACGCCGCGCCCTGCGGGCCTTGCAGACTGAGCGCCCCGACGATGCCGCCGCACATGCCGGCGCAATGGCCGCCGCCGAGCAGTCCGACAATGAACAGCGCTAGAAACCCCGAGTCCGGCAACTAGATGACTTTTGAGTAACGCACGCGCTCGCGATCCGAGCGCAAATAGCGGTCAAACACCATCGCGATCACGCGCACGAGGATGCGGCCCTTCGGCTCGACGGTGATCCACTGGTCGTCGATGGTCAGCAGCCCGGCTTGCTCCATTTCCCGCAGGTCGGCCAGCTCGGGCGCGAAGTAGGACTTGAAGTCAATCAGGTGGGCAATCTCGATCGACTCGATCGAGAGCTCGAAGTGGCACATCAGCGCCTGGATGATCGAGCGGCGCAGCAGGTCGTCGGCGGTCAGCTCGAGGCCGCGCATCACCGGCAGTTCGCCGCGGTCGAGCGCGTCGTAGTACTCGTCGAGGGTGCGGTAGTTCTGGCAGTAGGTCGGCCCGACCTTGCCGATCGCCGAGACGCCGAAGGCGAGCAGATCGGCCTCGGCATGCGTCGAGTAGCCCTGGAAGTTGCGGTGCAGCCGACCCTGACGCTGGGCGACGGCGAGTTCGTCGTCCGGCTTGGCGAAGTGGTCCATGCCGATGAAGACATAGTCGGCTTCGGTCAGGCGGCGAATGGCCAACTGGATGATCTGCAGCTTGGCGTCGGCGCTCGGCAGTTCGGCCTCGCTGATGCGCCGTTGCGGCTTGGCGAGGTTCGGCAGGTGCGCGTAATTGTAGATCGACAGGCGGTCGGGGCCGAGCTTGAGAATCTCGTCGAGCGTGTGGTTGAAGCTGATGACGTTCTGCTTCGGCAGGCCATAAATCAGATCCACCGAGATACCCTTGAAGCCGAATTCGCGCGCGGCGTCGATGACGACCCGCGTCTCGTCAAGGGTCTGGATGCGATTGACGGCCTGCTGCACGCGCGGATCGAAATCCTGCACGCCGACGCTCATGCGGTTGAAGCCGAGATCGGCCAGCAGCTTGACCGTTGCGCGATCGACCTTGCGCGGATCGACTTCGATCGAGTATTCGCCGTCGGGCAGCAGGCGGAAATGCTGCCCGGTCATTTCCATCAGGCGCTTCATCTCGTCGTGCGAGAGGAAAGTCGGCGTGCCACCGCCCCAGTGCAGTTGCACCACGTCGTGCGGCCCATCGAGGGCCTCTGACTGCAGCGCCAACTCTTTCCCAAGATATTTCAGGTACTTGGCCGAACGCCCGTGATCCTTGGTGATGATTTTGTTGCAGGCGCAGTAGTAGCAGATGGTGTTGCAGAAGGGGATGTGAAAGTATAATGACAACGCCCGCCCAATCCCGCCGATCGTGCGCTTGCCCAGCCATGATCTGTAGGCGGCGGCATCGAAGGCTTCGACGAAACGATCGGCAGTCGGATAGGATGTGTACCGCGGGCCGCTAACGTCGAAACGACGAATGACCTGCGGATCAAAGATCAGCTCTTGATAGTGGCTCACGACGAATAAACGATGGCAACCAAAACTGCCGGTGCAAAACCTTCCCTGACAAGGTTCGCAGGATGCAGCAAGCGCGGGGAGTTCACGTTGACACAGATCAAAGCGGGCGGTTTTGCCCGACTTTTTGCCGGGGAAACCCTCGCATGCACGGCAAATTAGCACATCTTTCCATGCCGCAGTTGCGGGAAGCCTGCTCGCAGTGCAACCTGCGCGAACTGTGCCTGCCGATGGGACTGTCCGAGCATGAGCTTGGTCAGCTCGACGAACTGGTCAATCTGCGCCGCCGCATCCTGCGCGGCCAGCATATCTATCGCTGCGGCGACCCCTTCGAGGCGATCTACGCGATCAAGACCGGTTTCTTCAAGACCGACGTGCTGCTCGAGGATGGTCGCGAGCAGGTCACCGGCTTCCAGATGGCCGGAGAGGTCCTCGGCCTCGACGGCATCGGCACCGAAAAGCATACCTGCAATGCCGTTGCCCTCGAGGACAGCGAAGTCTGCATGATCCCCTTCTCCGACCTCGAAAACTACTCGCGCGAAATCGGCGCCCTGCAACACCATTTCCACAAGGTCATGTCGCGCGAAATCGTGCGCGACCATGGCGTGATGATGCTGCTCGGCATCATGCGCGCCGAGGAACGCCTCGCCGCCTTCCTGCTCAATCTCTCACAGCGCTTCATGGCGCGCGGCTACTCGCCGACCGAATTCAACCTGCGCATGACCCGCAACGAAATCGGCTCCTATCTCGGGCTGAAGCTCGAAACCGTCAGCCGTGCCTTCTCGCGCTTCCAGGAAGACGGGCTGATCACGGTGCACCAGAAGCACATCCAGATTCTGGATGTGGCCGGCCTGAAGAAGCTGCTTTCCGAACGGCGCGCCTGACCGTTCAAGTGATCGGGTGGGCAACGGCCCACACGGCCGCCTCGACGCGCGAACGGAACTTGAGCTTCTTGAGCAGGTTGCGCACATGCACCTTGACGGTGCTTTCCATGATGTCCAGTTCGCGCGCGATCAGCTTGTTCGACATGCCCGCCGCCAGGCACTTGAGGATCGCCGTCTCGCGCTCGGTTAGGCAGGCATGGCTGCGCTGCTCGGTCACGCTTTCCTCGCGCAACGCGGCGGCCAGCAGGTTCGCCAGTTCCGGACTGATCGCGGTCTGTCCCTCCATGGCATTGCCGATCAGCTTCAGGATATCGTCCGGGTCGTTGTCCTTGAGGATGTAGCCATCGGCACCCGCGCGGATCGCCGCCATCAGGTCTTCCGGCGCGTTCGACACCGTCAGCAGGATGATGCGCGCATCCTCGCCCATGTCGCGCAGGGTGCGCAGGGTTTCGAGACCGTTGATGCCCTTCATGTTGAGGTCGAGCAGGATCAGGTCGGGATCGAGCTGCTTGGCCAGCTCGATGCCCGCGCGGCCGCTGGCGGCTTCGCCAACCACGGTAAAACCGTCGGCAAGCTCGAGCAATTGGCAGACTCCCTTGCGCAGCAGGGGATGATCGTCGATGACAAGGACGCGGGTGTTTTCGCTCATGGGCTGGATGCTCGGGAAGAGGCGTGTCGGTATTTCAGCGGCAGGAATTTCAGGGCTACCCTGGTGCCGGCTCCCGCTGAGGAGGCAACTTCGAGCTGCCCGTCGAGAATCTGGGCCCGGTCGTGCATGATACTGACACCGAAATGGTTCGTGGGCGTCCGCGCCATATCGAAGCCCTTGCCATCGTCGGCAATCCCGACCGTGACGACATGTCCGGCTTCGACCGCGATGGCCACGCTGGCTTGGCGTGCCTCGGCATGATGCTCGATGTTGGCCAGCGCCTCGCGGATGATGCGGATCACATGCATCTCCTCGTTGCCCGACAGCACGATGTCCGAGAGGCCGTTCCGCAGTTCGACCGGGAAACCCAGTTTGTCGGTGAACTCGGCGACGGTCTGCTGCAGGGCGGCGTTGAAGCCGTGCGCATCGATGCGCAGGCGGAAGGTGACGATCAGTTCGCGCAACTCACGGTAGGCCGCATTGAGTCCGCGCTTCAGCTCCAGCGCGATCGACCGGGTGTCGCCACCGCGCTCGAGGCTCTTTTCCAGCCGTGTCACCTGAATCTGCAGGTAGCTCAGCGACTGCGCGATGGAGTCATGCAGTTCGCGGGCGATCACCGAACGTTCTTCAAGCACTGCCAGCCGGTGCTTTTCCTCGGCGCGCCGCATGTTGATGAGCGCGTTCGAGACATGGCGTCCAACCGTTTCGAGGACGCGCGCTTTCTCGTGCGACAGCGGCGCGCCGTTTGCCCCGAGCAGGATGGGCAGCACGCCGCGCAACCGGTCACCATCGCCGATCGGAATGGTCACGAACGGCTGCGTGGCGGCTTGTTCGCCGAGGGTCTTTTCCGCACAGGAAAAACAGTATGCGCAGCCCCGGCTGCGCAAAACCTGGATTTCCTCCGGCGTCAAATCGCCCGTGACGATCTTTGCCGGCATTTGCCCGTTCTCGCTGATGCAGATCATGCCGTGGCCAAGTTCCAGCGCTGCCTCGACTTCGCGCATGACGGCCTGCACGTTCTCCAGCGTCAGGTCGCTCGCCGACAGTTGCTGGCTCACGCGATAGAGCAGTTCGAGCGATTCGTTGGTGCGTTTCAACTCGCGCGTCTTCTCCTCGACCTTGTCCTCGAGGTGGGCGTACATGCTGGCGATCTCGGCCACCATCGTATTGAACGCCTGGCCGAGCTGCCCCAGTTCATCGCTGGTGACATGCCGGACGCGCACCGAGAATGAGCCCTGCGTCACCGTTTGCGCTGCCTGCACCAGATGCGCCAGCGGCTGGACCAGCTGGCGCCGCAGCATCCAGATCGTGAGTGCGCTGATCAGGACGATGAGCGCCAGCAGGCCCAGCTGAATGACGCGCAACAGGCGCGCCTTGTTTTCGAGCTCGATTTCGATCAGATAAACAACATGGTCGATTTGCTCGACATAATCCGGAAGCTCGTGAGCGAC
>Ga0172375_10013042_pt1 | contig 10354 bp, 9 predicted proteins | sample LakKiv1m_FD_114537 | JGI IMG/M metagenome (GOLD analysis project Ga0172375, IMG submission 114537) | Freshwater microbial communities from Kabuno Bay, South-Kivu, Congo - kab_092012_11.1m | ecosystem: Environmental > Aquatic > Freshwater > Lake | place: Democratic Republic of the Congo...
CGTGAACTAAATTGTAACCACCCGGTGGCCAGTGGGGCGACTGATACCCTGACCCAAAACGTAGTAGGTCAGGGCTTGACGCCCCAAAGCCGGCTAAGAGCCGAAAACTTGGGGATCGCTCCAGAAGAAGCGAAGAAATTACGCCGCCAGGCGGAAGCGGTTTGGTCTTTGTGGGGTAATTACGCCGACGCCGCCGAACGGTTGGATTTTAATGAAATCCAGTTTTTAGCCCTCCGCAAAATCATCGAAGACGGCGAAATAATTGCCGTACCAACATTTATCAAAGATAGCCGCCGGCCTCTAGGCCGGGCCCTGGAGCTTATTGAGGCTGACCGGCTCGTCTCACCTCCTGGCAAAACTGAAATTATTCAGGGAGTCGAACTGGGGGCCGAAAGGCGACAGCCGGTGCGCTATTGGCTGCGCAAGGCTCCCATGGTCAAACGGGATTATGAAATAGAGCAACAGAAATACGTGGGGATTCCGGCCAAGGATAATCGGGGCCGCCCCATGCTACTCCATATTTTCCCCGTCTCCCGCCCTGGCCAGGTGAGGGGTGTTCCTTATTTTGCCCCGGTGCTTTCTTATTTCAAGGATCTGGGGGATTACCTGGAGGCTGAAGTGGTGGCCGCACGGGTGGCCGCCTGCTTGGCGGTATTTATTACCAAGGCCGACGCCTACGGGTCGGCGGTGGCCGGAGCCACCACTACTGACAGCAGCGGGAACCGAATTCAGACTTTGGAGCCGGGCATGATCCCCTATCTCAACGTGGGGGAAGACATTAAGGTGGTAGATCCCAAGGGCCGGGGAGGTGAGACTTTTGGCGGGATGCTCAACGGCCTGCTGCGAATCATCGGAGCTTCTCTCGGAATGCCTTATGAATTGCTGCTGAAGGATTTTTCTCAGACCAATTATTCTAGCGCCAGGGCCGCCCTTTTGGAAGGGCGGCGAATGTTCATGCAATGGCGCGGCTGGTTTGCCCGGAAGTTTTGTCAGCCGGTTTGGGAAATGGTATTGGAGGAGGCCTGGCTCCGAGGGTTGTTTGAGGCCCAGGATTTTTACCGCGACCGGGAAGAACTTTGCCGGGTGTCCTGGGTGGGCGGCGGCTGGGGTTGGGTTGACCCGGTGAAAGAGGTGGAGGCCTCCAAGCTGGCGGTGGATTATGGTCTTTCTACCTTGGCGGAAGAGGCCGCGGGCCAAGGCCGGGATTGGGAAGAAACTTTGGAGCAGCGGCAGCAGGAACAGGAGCGGATCAAGGAGTTGGGGTTAGCGATCCCGGCAGCGGTAAAATCGCCGCCGGAGCCGCCGGCCCAGGAGCAACGCCAATGAAAGAAAGCCAATTTATTAAGAGTATTCAGAATCAGGCCTGGGCTTTACATCCGGCCAAACTGGAGGAATTGTCTCTGGCCATTGACCGGCGCTTGGCCGGGGAAAGGCTGGAAGCATACCCAACCGCCGGCGGCAAAAGCGGCGCCCGAGCTGGAGAATCCTATAAAGTCCGCGATGGCGTAGCCATCCTGCCGGTCTTCGGGATTTTAGACAAGCGTATGAATATGTTTATGCAATTTTCCGGGGGAACCAGCACTCAGTTGTTGATTCGGGATTTCCAGGCGGCCTTAAACGATTCGGCGGTAGAAGCAATCCTGCTGGACGTGGACTCACCCGGAGGGGCGGTGGATGGCACAAAAGAATTGGCCGATTTGATTTTATCCGCCCGGGAGCAAAAACCGGTAGTGGCGTATGCCAATGGCCTTATGGCCTCTGCGGCCTATTGGATCGGTTCGGCAGCTTTGGCCATAGTAGCCCCGGAAACCGCCGAAATCGGTTCAATCGGCGTGGCTTTAATGCATTATGACTATTCGGCTGCTGATGAAATGGAAGGGATCAAGCGCACCGTCATCACCGGCGGCAAATATAAGCGGATCGCCAGCGATGAAAAACCGCTTTCCAAAGAGGGCCGGGATTATCTGCAAGCCATGGTAGATGAGTATTACGCCTTGTTTTTAGAGGCGGTGGCCCGGCAGCGGGGCATTGATCCGGAGACAGTACATGAACGCATGGGCGACGGCAGGATTTTTTTGGGCCGCAAGGCTTTAAAAGCCGGACTCATAGATAAATTGGGGAATTTCAATACCGCCCTGGCCCTCGCCAGGGAAAAAGGAGGTCGTATGGATTTGCAAACTTTGCAGGAGAAGCACCCCGACCTCTTCGCCCAGGTGAAGGGGATGGGGAAGGAAGAGGCCACGTGGGATGAGGCCCTGGCCAGGAATCCGGAGGGTGTGGAGCAGCTCCGGGCCGAAGGCGAAAAACGGGAGCGGGAACGGGTAATCGATATCCTGGACTTCCGTGGCCCGGAACCGGTTAAGTTTCGCCTTATTCGGGATGGCATCCCTCCCGGCGAAGCCCTGCTGGCCCTGAATCTGTCCCTGGCCGAAGAAGTGGATAAGGCCAGGAGTTTGGCAGGTTTGGCTGAAGCTGCGCCGCCGGCCCTGGGCCAGGTAGTGGAAAACATGACCACTGTTGCCGAAGATGCTCCGCTGGAAGAGCAGGCGAGGTCATGTTGGGATAAAGATGCGGCTATCCGGAAGGAATTCAAGAATTTTGAAACTTATTTAGCCTATTTCCGGGCGGAGTCGGAAGGCAGGGCCAAAATCAGACAAAAATAAACGGGGCAACCCATTTAGGAGGAAGAAATCATGTCACTGAGTAAAAATACTCCCATTAAAGAGGTCCTGGGAGATTTTGAGGACCTGCCCCTGTATCAGGCAATCCATGCCTATGAGGGATCGATGATCTTTAGCCGCTTAGATGGCTATGCCACCACCGCGGCGGGCGGTTTGCTTTTCCGGGGCCATGCGGATGCCGAGGCCGACAATTCCGCCGGTGCCAGCGGCGCTAAAAATGTCCGGGTGCGGCGGGGCAATTACCGGGCTCAGGTGACCCTGGCCAGCGTCGCCATCACCGATCAGGGCAAGGACGTTTACACCAGTGATGACGGCACCCTCACCCTGACCTCCACCGGCAATTCGCGGGTGGGGAAGGTGGCTCGCTATGTCACCACCAACACCTGTATTGTTGAATTTCAGGCGGGCGTGGGGGCGGATGTGGCCAATCATGAGCATACCGCGGATACTGATGGCGGCATGCTTACCAGTCCTCTGATTTCCACCGGAATCAAGGATGCCAATGGCAACGAAATCGTGACCTTTGGCGCCACGGCTACGGCGGTCAATGAGATCAAGATCAGCAATGCCGCCACCGGCAACGGGCCGGTACTGGAGGCTGTGGGTGAAACTAATGTTGATTTGACCATCAAGGGCAAGGGAACCGGCGCCATTAATATGGGCGTAAATACCGGAAAATTTGGATTTTTCGCGGCCACCGCGGTGGTGCAGCAGAATCATATTGCTGATCCCAGCGGCGGGGCCACCAATGATGCTGAGGCGCGGACGGCCATCAATGCCATTTTGGACGCCCTCGAAGCCTATGGGCTTCTGAAGACTTCGTAAAAAGCCCCCCATGGGGAATAAGGAGGAATGAATCATGGCAGTGGAAAAACTTGGGCTTTCCAGCCGTGCCATTATCGGCCGGTTTTTTAACAGATTGGAGGCTGGTTTTGACCGCTCATGGGCCTCCCGGTTGGGAATGCTGTTCCAATCGGATCAGGCCAGTGAATCCTACAAATGGCTGGGCATGAGCCCCGCCATGCGGGAATGGGTGGATGGCCGCCAGGCAAAAGGACTCAGGTCCAATGGCATCACCATCGAGAACAAGGAATTCGAGGCGACCTTGGCCATTGCCCTAAAGGATCTGCGGCGGGATAAGACCGGGCAAATTCTGGTCCGGGTGGATGAAATGGCGGACCGCGCCAACGCCCATTGGGAAAAACTGCTCTCCAATCTGATTCTCGCCGGCGCCAGCGACCTTTGCTATGACGGTCAGTATTTCTTCGACACCGATCACAGCGAAGGCGATTCGGGGACCCAAACTAACAATATTACCGACACCGAGGTGGCCGCCCTGAACGTGGCCACGGCCACGGCGCCCACCGCGGCGGAAATGGCTGACGCCATTATGGGGGTAATCGGCTATTTCTATCAATACCTGGACGATCAAGGCGAACCGATGAATGGGGAAGCTCGGAACTTTTTGGTCATGGTGCCGGTGCTGACCACCTGGTGGGGTTCGGCTCTGACCGCGGTGAGCGCCAACCTGCTCAACAAGGCGGCCGGCTCCCTGGATAACCCCATGCAATCCGTTTATCGCCAGGGGATTAACGTGGAAGTGGTGGCCAATCCGCGGATCAATACCTGGACCACTTCTTTTGCAGTGTTTCGCATCGATGGTGCGGTTCGGCCCTTCATCCTGCAGGAAGAGGAGCCGGTAACGATTGAGGCCCTGGCCGAAGGTTCGGATGAGGAGTTCAAGAACAACCGGCATCTCTACGGGGTCAAGGCCAGCCGCAACGTAGGTTACGGCTACTGGCAACATGCTATCAAGGCTACCCTGAGCTAAAAAAATGACCCTCCGGGATGAAATAGCCGCGGATTGCCAGGCCGCCTGGTTTGATACCGACGGCCTGGCCCAGACGGCGACCTATACTCCCAAGGCCACCGGCGTGGGGGTAGAGATTCCGGTGATCATTACCTATGGCGACAATCTGGGGGGTCAGGGCCGGTACATTTTGGAAGAAATGGTAGCTCAGGTCCGGCAGGCCGAGGTGGAAACGCCCAAGCCGAATGACCTCATTGCCCTGGAAAGCGGAGAAATCTGGACGGTGCGCAAGGTCAAAGGCGGTGATGGTTTGGGGATAGCCTGGCTATTGGGTTGCACCCGCTATGAGCGGGCTGCCCTGCAAGGGAGACCCTGATGCTGCAAGCCACAATGCGTATCCATGATTGGGCCACCAAATATGTGCAGGATCGGGCCAAGGCCGCGGCGCAGGCCCATGGCGGCGCCTTGAGTTCGGCCGGTTTCCGGTTGAAGCAATTAATCACGCAGGGAATGCGGCAGGAGGCTCCAGGCGGAGAGCCTTGGCCCAAGGCATCCTCCTGGCTTCAATTCGGGACTTCTCTGGCGGGCCGGGCCCGGGCTCAATCCCGTCGGCTGGCCCGGCGCAAAAGAGCCCCGAAGTCGCCGCCCCCGGTGCTTTATGGCACCAAGGGGCGGACACCCTTGAAAAAGCTGGCTGCCGGAGCGCGCTATGAAAAGACCGGCAGCAGCGCAGAAACCCGGGTGCGTATCGGCTTTTTAAATCCCCGGCTGGCGCAGTTGGCCGCCTATCATGCCGTGGCTCATGATGTTCCGGTCACTCCGAAAATGCGCCGCCTGATTTTCGCGGTGGGCCTGGGGATTGCCAAACGCACTATTCATATCCCCGCCCGGCCGCATGTGGACCCCGTTTACCGGAAAAACCAGGCGCACATCGCCGGATTTTGCGAGAAACGGGTCAAAGCCGCCTGGGCCGGGAAAGATCCGAAAGCCATTGAACCGACCTTTTGAGAGATTTTATGGCCCTGACCAATGCCCAGATAGCCCAGAAGATTTTTGAGGCCCTGCGGGATTCGGCGGAAATACTGGCGGAATGTGAAGACCTTTTTGATACACCGCATACCGTTTGCCTGGGGCTTTCCGGGGAAGACGGCCCGGAGCCGGAGCAATGCCCGGTCTTTGAGGTGATCAGTTGGAATAAAGAACGGGGCATGGCTCCGGAAAATTGGCCTTGGGCCTTTAGCGTCAACCTCTTCCTGCGGGATGAGGAGCGCACCGAGGCTACCACCGGCAGCGGGGTGCAGACCATCATCAACCGTGGTCCGGAATCCCTGGAGGCATTAATGGATTTGGCGGAAACGGCCATTACCGCGGCTCTTGGCGATCTGGATTTTGATGACTTATCATTTGCTTATGATGCGGTCACTTATTGGCCCCTCTTCGCCGGGGCGCTAAACATTACCGTCTCCTTTCCCAAACTTGGGGGCGGGTATCAACCGACGCTTTAGGAGGTGGCATTATGACACAGGCAAGAGGCGGCGCCTCGCAAATTCTTTTAGATTTTGAAACGACTTACGGGGAAAATCCCGCAGTGGCGGCGGCCATCTCCATGCCCTATCATTTCCCGGTGGATTTGAAGGCCAGCCGCCCCTTGAAGCCCAGCACTGTGCATCGGCCTAATCGCAATCCTGCGATGCCCTTTTACGGCAACCGGGACCTCAGGGGCGGAATGTCGGTGCCGGTGGATCGTATCGGCATCGGTTATTGGCTCAAATGCCTGATGGGGGCGCCCGCAACGACCTGGGCTGCAGCTGACACCATCGATAATGCCGCGGCGGTGGACAAGGGCGGCGGATTGGTGGGGATTCCTATTACCGGCCACGCCTTTGCGGCCGGCGAACCCATTACCATTGCCGGGACTGTCCATTATAACGGTGATTACGAAATCGTCTCAGAGACTGAAAATGAGATCGTAATCACCGACACATATGCGGCGGAAACCTTCGCGGGAACCGAAACCTGCCAGACCAACCTGCGCTCCCACGTATTCAAGCCTAGCTCCTCTCTGCCCTCATTTCTCATCGACGTGGGGTTTACCGATGTCGCCCAATATTTTCTATTCAACGGCTTTAAAATGGCCAAGTTTGCTATGGCTTTCGGTGGCGACAATGAACTTATGGCCAAGCTGGATTTTATGGGAGCTTCGGAAACCGCCAGCGGCAGCGCCTATGACGGCAGCCCCACCACCTTTTCTTTAAGCAAATTTTCCAACCGGCAATTGAGCTTTCTGGAAGGCGGCGGCGCCCTGGCCACAATCAAAAATGGTTCACTGGAAATCGGCAATGAGCTGGATGGCGATTCATTCCCGGCCGCGGGCGATACCCGCTTTGATCTGCCGCATGGAGATTTGACCGCGAATGGCAAGTTCAGTCTCTTTTTCCAGGACCGGACCCTTTATGATATTGCGGTGGCCGGGACGGAGCGCAGTTTTCAGGTGCTTTTTACCGACGGGGTTTATTCCCTGGCCTTTCTTTTCCCGGAAATCCATTACACCGTCGAGACGCCAACTATTGTCAAGGGCGGCGTATATGCGGATTTTGCCTTTGAAGCGTTTTATGAAAACAGCAGCGAGGCCGCGGCTATCCAGGCCACCCTGGTGAATACCGAACCCGAAGCCTCCTACGCGTGATGAGGTTTTATGCTGACCTTTGATGTGCAATGGCTGGACCGGGAAATCACTGTCACCGTGGCGGGTGAAGAAATTGTTTTGGTGGTGGGCCCGGAGGAATTGACGGACCTGATGGGGGCCTACAACTGGGGAGTTAAACACGGTTTTCTCAATCTCCCTGAAGGCGATGAAATCCCTGTCGAATCACCTCTCGGTCCCGCCGCGGTGGAAAATTACCAGATTTTGCGCCGGGTCAAGGTCTGGCGGGGGCTGATTGATCCCAAAGGCGAACCGCTGCCCTGCACCGAAATCAACAAATTGGCCTTTTTCGGCCGTTATCCCGGCGCCCTTTTTGATCTGGCCCGGCAATTGCGGGAGCAGGAGACCGCCGCAGCAAAAAACTCCGGGACCTCGCCAGCTGGCTGAACCGGCCTGCCAAGGATTGGGAGGCTTGTGCGGCCTGTGGCGAGGCGGATCCGGGGATTGATTGCACCGGTTGTTCACAGCGGCAACCGGTGGTTCTGCAGGCCAACCGGCTGATCTGGTGGCTCTACCGGGAATTGCGGCCTCTGTTAAGCGATGGCTGGGGCGGACTGAACGGGCCGGGACTGCTGGCCGGCCTGGAAATGCTGCAAGTGCCCGTGAAAATCCGGGGTTTTATCGTCCGGCAAATCGGCCGCCTCTTCGAGCGGCCCCGGAGTAAGGCTCATGGCGGATGAAGGCAAGGTCATAATCGAGCTGCTGGGCAAGGATCAGGCCACCAAGATATTTGTCACCGGCATGAAACAGGTGGCGGACCAGGGCAAGACCCTGGAGCGCGACCTGGGCGGCTCCTTTTTCAACCTTACCGGTAAGGTCGAATCGTTTGCCTCCAAATACGGCAGCATGGTTCTGAGCATGGCTGGCAGCCTCGCTACTTTGGCCACGGTCAAGAGCTTTTTTTCCACCTTCATGTCCTGGGTCGGGGAAGAAAGCGCCCTGGTCAAAATGGCCTCCCGTCTCAATACCACTACTGAAGTTCTCTCCGGCATGGGTCTGATTGCCCGCAAGACCGGGATGGACGCTGACGCCTTCAATCGCTCCATTGAACGGATGCAAAAAAACGTCTCTGCTGCGGCTCTAGGAATTGAGCAGGCAGAAGGCGCCCTGGATGAATTCGGCGAACCGCTGGGCAAAGCCAACCAGGCATTGAAAGAGTTGGGATTGAACGCCGAAATCCTCAACAAACTGCCGCTGGACCAGCAATTGCTGGAAATCTCCCGGGCCCTGCAGGAAAACGTCGAACCTGCGGACCGTGGCCGGATCGCCTTGGAACTTTTCGGGAAAAGCGGCGGCGGCATGGTGATCGCCCTCAAGGAGGGTCCGGAAGCTCTCAGTAAAATGATTGACCGCATGCGGGAACTGGGCGGGGTAATCTCCACCGACGGCGCCAGAAGCATGGCTGCGGCCAAGGCGGCGGCGGGGGATTTATCAGTAGCCTGGAAGAATTTCAGCCGGGTACTTTATGAAAACGTGGCTCCGGCCATTACCTGGACTCTAAATCTATTGACGGAATTTACCGTGGCGGCGCGGAAGGCGCCCGCAGCGATGAATATTGCAGCTGAAACAGCTATGCAGATGGCGCAGTCGCCCGAGAGTTTTACCGGGAAAGGGGTTACGGGCGGCTGGACTCCGGAAGGCCTGGATATTCCTACTTCTCGCATCAAGCATAAAAAAAAGGGCGGCGGCGGCGGCGGCGGCGGCGGCGGCGGCGGCAGGTCCGGTCCCAGTGAAGAAGAACTTTACCGCCGGGAAATCGATACCACCATCCGGCTTTATCAGGAGTTTTTCCGGGCCCAGAGCACCGGGATTGACGAAATAACCAGGGCCTGGGAAGCCTACAGCGCCCGCCGCCGGGAGCAGATCGGCCTGGAGGCGCAGGAATTGGAGGACCTCGGAGTCAGCAGCAGCTTGGTGGCCCAGATCGTTGAGTCCCGCACCGCCGAAATGGAGGCGGAATTGGAAGAATTGAAGAAGAAACGGGCCGAGGTCACTGTCGAATTTACCCGCAAGGAACAACTGGAATGGATGAAGGATTTTTATTCGCAGCAAGCCAGCCTCTCGCCCTTGCTGAATGAACAGATCGCCGCCAAGGGCAGCCTGCTCCAGGTGGAAAAAGAACTATCCCGGATCAAATTGGAAGAGCTGATTACTGAAAAAGAGATTGGCCCGGAATTGGCGGACCAGCTTCGGAGTCGGCAAGCTCTAATCAACCAGTTGAAGGAGGCGGAATATTCCCGCCTGGGCTGGGAGCGGGGCGGCTGGCTGGCCGGGATGCGCCGGGGCGGAGAGGACCTGGCGGCGGAAGCCGGGAAATGGGAAGCCGAACAGATGCGGGACTTCATCAAGAGCGCTCCCCGGGAGGGCGCCCGAGCCATGGCTTCTTTCTTCATCGACACTCTGAAGGGCCGCAAAACCGATTTTGAGGAACTGGGTTATTCCATGGCCCAAAGCCTGATTGAGAAAACCATGGAGGGCTGGCTGAACCAGGTGATTCCGATGGCCAGCCAGGGTTTCGCTAATATTTTCAGCGGGGTTTTCGGGTCTGCGGGCGGCGTAAATATGAATGCCGGTATTCCCGGCATTGGTCAATCTGAAGCTCCCAGCGGAATTTTGGGGTGGTTGTTTGGCAGTGCGCACGGAAATGTTTTTCAACGTTTCGCTCGGGGTGATGTTTTCCATTCTCCCCGGATATTTCCCATGGCCACCGGCTATGGCCTGATGGCCGAAGAAGGACCGGAGGCGGTCATGCCCTTAACCAGGCTGGCCGGCGGCGACCTGGGGGTCAAGGCTGCGGGCGTGGGCGGCCAGGTCAATATCACCCTGGTGAACCGTTCTTCCGGGCCGCCTCTGCAGGCTTCGGCCCAAAAAACCAGCGAGCGTGAATGGCTGATTTTTCTGGATGATATGACCGCCCAGATAATCAATAGCGGCGGCAAAACGGCCCAGGCCATTGACGCCCGGGGCCGCGGACCCACGGTGCGCTAATGGCGACCTGGCCCGAAACGCTGCCCCAATATTTGCAGCAGCAGGACACGCAGCATCAGGCCCCTGACCTGCTGCTGGTCTTTCAACCGGATATGGGTCCGCCGGTGGTGCGCCGCCGGGGTACGGTCAATTACGAGGTTATGCAGGGATCAATGATTATGACCACGGCGC
>Ga0172375_10013045_pt1 | contig 10353 bp, 6 predicted proteins | sample LakKiv1m_FD_114537 | JGI IMG/M metagenome (GOLD analysis project Ga0172375, IMG submission 114537) | Freshwater microbial communities from Kabuno Bay, South-Kivu, Congo - kab_092012_11.1m | ecosystem: Environmental > Aquatic > Freshwater > Lake | place: Democratic Republic of the Congo...
CGTTCCCTGGCCTTACCGAGAAGCGACTTGCGCGCCAGGTCCATGGCCATCTTCTCGGTTCCGGCCGAGATCACCGAGCAGGTATTGGCGATCAGCACATATCCCGGCCGTACCATCGGCTCCGGGATCGTCGCCACCTTCAATTCGCCGTTACGGATGTTCTGGATCACTTGCTTCATTGTTGCACCTCAGGCTTCAGACACTGATGCGAGATACAGGATGCGAGATACAGGATACGAGATGCAGGATGCAGGAAACCAGAAACTGGATTTCGCCCAGGACGGATATGGTTCATGGTTGTCGGTTCTTGGTTCCGAGTTGGCTGACCTTCTCTGCTCTCTTCCATTCATCACTCATCATTCACCGTTCAGTGTTCTGTTCCCATGCTCCATGCTCTCTGCCCCATGCTCCATGCGCCATGCTTCTTCCGCCCATTCACCGTTCATCGCTATCTTCGCTCACCGGAATGGGTTGACGACCGCAACCCCATTGTAGACCTGCCCGGCGTTCAGATCCTCAGAAAGCGCTTGGGCACAGTCGCCCCGTTCGGCCGCGGCGATAATCATGGCATCCCAGTAGGCCAGTTGGCATTGCCCGTGAACGTCGATCGCCCGGTTGATCATCGGTAGATCGATCTCGATTACATCCATGGCACTCAACTCGTTGATCACGTCCTGCGCTTCCGCCGCCGACAGGGGCTTCGGAATGCGACGCGTCACAACGCAAAAGAACTCGCTCAGCACCTGCGTAGATATGACGCCCGTCTCGTGTTCCATCGCGTCCAGCAACATAGCCTGCGCCCTGGCCTGCTTCGAAGGATCGTGGCTGTCGTAGGCATACACAAGAATGTTGGTGTCGAGAAAGACCTTATCGGGCATACAGGTCCTCCCGGCGCCAGTTTCGGGGCCCCATGTCACGGCTTAGTTGTTTGAACGATGAACGAATCCGGGCAACAGCCTTTGCCTTTCCAGACTCCTCACGTCGCGCAACGGTCACAAGAAACTGACGTATCATGGCCGTCAAAGTGGTGTCCTTCTCCACCGCCACCTTCCTCGCTTTTCTGACCAGATCATCCTCCACCGTCATCGTAATGTTCATAATCCACCTCCACGTCACATATTATGTGTATCACATATTATGTGCAACGTCAAGTAAAGCTCCCCGCCTGAAAGGCTGGGCTTCCTCATGCGAGATGCGGGATACAGGAAACTCGACACTGGATCCAGAATTCCGAGCCACGCTTTGGCCAATATCCTTGTCCCGAGCCTTGTCGACAAAGTTCACCACAACAGCTCACGACAAAGAAATTGACTATCACACTCACTCACCGTTCATCACTCACCGCTCATCGCTATCTTCCATCACTCACCGTTCAGTGTTCTGTTCCCATGCTCTCTGCCCCATGCCCCATGCTCTCTGCCCCATGCGCTGTGCTTCTTCCGCCCACTCACCACCGTTCACTGCCACTCATGCCGCTGTCATTCGTGTGTGCGGGTTACATGCAAGACTGCCGCTGGCCACAGTGCGCTTCTGCTTTCCCGTCACTGTCTCCTCGTTCGTTCATACACCTTCGCGCAGACATTCAATTCATGCATTGCACGTAAACGGCAGAAGTAAAGCCCAGCCCGGCCATCCAGAAACCCGCCCTTCGCCAAGTATAGATAGAGGAAAAGAAGTAGAGGCTTGAAGGGCATCCGGACGAACACCGCTTTCTTCCACCGCCGTCGCAACAGCGGATCGCGAGAGAACGCGTCGCGCAAGGGAGGTATGGTTTCCCGAAGCAGTCGCTGCCGGGCCTCTGCGTTCCAGTCCGAGAACTCGTTCTGCTTCCTGATCCAGTACGACAGGTCCTGTTTCGATTCGTGCAACAGGGGATTCTTCAGCAGCCCGGCCGACCCGTTTCGCAGGATCAGGTTTTCGTGTACCTCGTTATCCCACCCGCCCTCGCCTCTCATGCCGAGATCTTCATACTCCGCCTCGCCCGTCCTGAACAACCGCAGCATCCACCCGTGGCTCCACGAATGCTTCATCCAACGACCCAGGAACACGAATTTCCAGCGCACATAGTACCCGTTGTGTAATCCCCCGCGACTGGTCACCTCCAGAATTTCGTCCCTGAGCGCCTCGGATACTTGCTCGTCCGCATCCACGATCATTGTCCAGTCACTTTGAATCGGCAGGTTGCGTAGTGCCCAGTTCTTCTTCTTGGGCCAACCGCCATCGTAGTCGAACTGCACAACGGTTGCCCCATGCGCTTCTGCGAGCTTAGCCGTCTGGTCCGAACTGTGAGAATCCACAACGAACACGTGATCTGCCCAGCGAACGCTTTGCAGACACTCCACGATGTTCACCTGTTCATTGCGAACGGGGATGATGACCGTGATCGACATTGCTAAGCCTCACAGAGTAAAGGAGTACCGGAGTAAGGACCAGCGTCTTCCCCGCTTCCCTTTGCTTTCTTTCCGAGCTTATCTTCACAGCCTTCTTCCTCAACGGCGTGGCAGATCGCCTCCGCGCAAGGCGGCGTGATGTGCTCATCGGCGTCGAGAAAGAGAACCCCGTCATGTTCGGGAGCAATGTTGTCCAGCGCCCAGTTGCGCTGATCGCCAAAGTCCTGGAACGCATGTCTGAACACCCGTACGTCAGCCCGCGCCTCTCGCGCCAAGGCAAGAGTGTCATCGGTCGAACCAGAGTCCACAACGATGACATCATCCGCCCATGCGACCGCGTTTATACAATCGGCAATGTTTACAGCCTCGTTGAACGTTAGGACAATGACGCTGATCGGTGATTTCATGGAGTTGTTTCGGCTGTCGGTGTCGCGCACATGATCATGGACTTCCACAAGAACGGCACACGGCCCGTGCCTTTCCACGAGACCACCTGGAAACCATTTGATTCCAGAAGTGCGCCTAACGTGCGGGCAGACCAGAATTTGATGCACCGTGGCGCCGCTGTTGGTCACCACAATGGTGTAGGTGATGTTACTGCCAGGATAGGCGTACGTCGCAACGTCCGACGTCTTGGTCATTTTGATGGACGTAACGCCCAGAACGGCCGTGCTCGTGTTATTGCCGGGGTTCGGGTCCGGCAGATCCGAGCCGGTGATGACCGATATATTCGTGATCGTTCGTCCGGCGGTGCCGGCGTTTACGGTGGCCGTAATGGACAGCGTGGCGCCGCCGCCCACGCCCAAACTACCGACGGTCCATATTCCACTGCCGCTTGCGTATGACCCCTGGCTCGCCGAGTTGGTGACATAGGTGACTGTATTCGTCAGCGGGTCGCGGATCTGTACGCCGGAGGTAGCGGTCGGCCCGAGGTTCGTTACGGCAATCGTGTAAATCACCTGCGATCCTTCATTGGCGCCCGCCGGATTGACCGATTTCGTGACGGCAAGATCGGCTGCCGCCACAGTGATCGTGGCGGAGGCGCTGTCGTTGGCAGAGTTCGTGTCGGGTGGAACCCGGGACATGACGGTAACGGTATTGGTGAACGTCCGTCCTGCCGTATTGGTATTGACCGCTACGGTGATATTGAGCGTCGCGCTGTTGCTGACGGCCAGATTGAAGTTCGACCAGACCCCCGTAACGTTGTTGTAGAGGCCGGTGCTGGGCGCGGCCGACACAAAGGTGCTCCAGTTCGTCATGGGCAATTCGTTCAGCACCACCTGCGTGGCTGCGTCCGGCCCCAGGTTCGTCACGACGATGGTATAGACGATGTTCGACCCCTGGCGAGGCGCGGAGTTGTTGACCGTCTTCGTCACAGCCAAGTCCGTGATCTGCACGGTAAGGCCGGCGCTGGCGGTGTCGTTGGAGTGATTGGAGTCCGGCCGGCTCATCTGCGTGAGGGACACCGTGTTCGTGATGGCAATGCCCCCCATGTTGGTATTGATCGTGCCGGTGATGGTGAGCTGGGCCGACCGTCCGTTGGTCAGCGTGCCCACGTTCCAAACGCCGCTGGTCGAGTTGAACGTCCCCTGCCCGGCAACCGCGTTGCTGAACGTGACCCCGTAGGGAAGCGTGTCCGTCAGCAGGACGAAGTCCGCCGAGTAGGGCCCGTTGTTGGTCACCCCGATCGTGTAGGTCACGGCATCCCGGATGTTCGGGTGATTGTTATTTACGGTCTTGGTGACCCCCACGTCCGTGGCTGGAAGATGCGCGCCACAATCGATGGTTTGATTGGATTGGCCCGCGGATAGCGCGAAGGTTGCCGTGCGCCACGTGTTCGTGAAGGCATCGCTGTCCAGAGCGTCGTTCGTGCCGAAATCGGCCGGGCTGGCGCTGTACTGGGGATAGGTATTGGTGACAAGGAACTCGACGAAATACGAGTCCGGAGTCAACCCCACGACCTGGTAGTAGCCGTTCGAGTCCGTCCTGGCGAGACCGGCCAGGTTGGTGCTGGCATCGTAGACTTTCACCAGCACATTGCTCAAGCCCGGCTCGCCGGCATCCTGGATGCCGTTCCCGTTCCAGTCATCCCACACGAAATCCCCTAACGGAGGGAAGTTGGCGTCGAAGAACATCGCCCCTCCGCTGATGAGGTCGAGCCCGCCGCCGTTTCCTCCGGAATCCGTGGCCAGGGGGTAAGCGGCCAGGTTGGTCCAGGCGAGCGTGGCCACCATGTCGTTTCCGCGCAGCGAATACCCGTAAATCATCTGGTTCGTCTGGAGGCCCAGCTCCAGCCAGGTGATATAGGCTCCGACAATGTTCTGAACCGTCACATCGGCGGACGGATGCAGGACATCGCCGTTCTCGGTATATCCCCTCATCACGGTGGTGTTGATATCCACGCCCGAATCGCCCCACCCGCCGATAGCGATCGACACGGTACCCGTCGAAAAACTGCTGGGCAATCCGTTCGTGCCCAGACCCGTAATCGCCGCCAGTTGGAATGCGTCGTTGCCGGTCGTCGTTCCGCTGCGGTCCATCACCAAGAACCCTCTCAAGCCGAGGTTGTCGTGAAGCGGGTAACCGTCCTCGAAAATGTAGTCGATTCGTTCGATGTTGTTGTTGTTGCCGTTGCCGTCACCCTGGTTACAGAAGACGTTGTCCGCCCCGCGGTTGATAAAGGACGAACGCAGCGATTCCTCCATCGTATTTACCCGCGAACACCGGATGTTGATATTCGTGGCGGGCGTGACGTATCCGTCGTTTTCGGAAAGGACGATATGGAGGTTGCTGCTGGTCCCGCCGACGCGCGCCAGGTTGATACGGTCGGACAGCCGGACGTAGTTATAGTTGTTCGTTCCGGCCTAGAAACCCGTGATCAGTAGGTTGTTCAGGTTGCCGACATTGAACTTAATGCTGTAACGGGTGGCGAGGGGGAAACCGGGGCTTCCGCCGCCGGTCGTGGAGTAGTCACCGCTCGTGTCGTTAACGTCCTGATAGGTGGCGCTGATCCCGTTGATCGGCTGATACGCGTAACCGGAATGGCAGATGGCGGCCAGAACCAGGACGAACGCCAAGCGGAAGTTCCATTTACGGTCCCCCCTTGTCCCCCTCCAACCGGCATGTCCAAATCGACTCTTCATCTTTGGAGACCACCCTTGTCATCCTTCGATCTTCCCTCTTCCCCTTCGATGAGGCTGAAAAGGTGCCCATCCCTTGTTGCCCCCTTACTCGATGCCAACGAACATTCCCTGCCGCAACGCACTACCGAAACACCCTGGTATCCATCCTTGCCTTTACGTCGCGCAGAGGAGGGGGTACCCCGGATGGGTCACGGGCGCAGGCACCAACATCTAATCAAGGGAACATTACCATATCATACACCACAGTCTTGGCGGCAAAAAAATACCGGAGAATGTATCGCCACTTCACGCGCCACTTGTGGCTTGCAGATGGCAGCCAATTTCCCCATAGTGCCTCCACCATAAAATATGAGCACCGAACCCAAGAAGCCCGAAGCTCCGGCGCCGCAACCGCCGCCCGCCGCCCCCGTCGTCAGGAAACCGTCGCTTTCCGCCGCCCATGCCCTTGAAGTGGATGCCGCCATTCGCGCCATCGGTTTCATCTATTACAATACCGTCAACGCGTGCTGGTTTTCCTCAACGGACAGGAAGCAGACCCTGCAGGAGAGTCATTCCGTTATCGCCACCGTCCTGGAGAAACTGGAACGACTCCGCTTTACCGCCGATTCTCACGAGATCAAGGTCAACGGCGACACCTACGAAGCCGGGACCGTCCACGTGAAGGCGCTCGCCGCGCACCTCTCGACCCTGGAAGGCTGTAACTTCACCTTCGCCAAGGGGCTGACCCTGGAGGAATTCATCTCGTTCATGGACGTCATCTGCAAATCGGAAAGCGATCTGCTGGTCCTGGGCGGGCTCATCGACGCCGTCACGAAGTGCAACTTCCAGCACGTCACCTCCAAGCGGGTTATCCTGAAGGAGGTCTCCGACGAGGAGGTCATTGTCTCCAAGATCGAGATCGAGGCCACCGCCGCCGAAGAACGCAAGCGAATCGAGTCCGATGTCTTGTCTTTCCTGACCGCGCCGGCCGCCGCGCCGGGCGCGGAAGCCGATACGGAGAAGGCCTCCAGCCTGCGAAAGGCCGTGCAGAACTCGGAGCAGATGGCGAACCTGATCATGCAGACCGTCGACAAGAAGCAGGGCGGCGGCGCGGCGGTCGACAAGCAGCAGGTGACCCAGATCGTCGTGGAATGTCTCGATCGCGCCTTCGCCGCCCTCCTGGACGACCCGTTCAGCAAGACCCAGAAAGGCAAGAAGGCCATCGCCGGGGCCTTGCAGCGCCTGGAGAAAGAACTGCTCACTAAGATGCAGGTGGCCCCCGAGCAGGAGGAGTCGCAACAAGTCACGACCGCCGTCGAACGAATGACCGAGCGGTTGAAGATGGACTCGGTGGTCCAGGAGTACTCCAAGAAGCTGAAGGCGTTGGAGGAGAGCGAAAAGCGAATCCTCCGTTTCATCAAGCTCCAGGGCCTCGACAAGAAACAGGACCCGGAACTCGAGAAGCGGCTCAGCGAAGAGGGCGTGGACGTCTCGGACTGGCACCGGCTGCTGGCCCTGGGCCGGGACGACGAGGGCCACACGGCGGTGACCCAGCTCGCTCAGCTCATCGGCCACCTGGAAGCCGACGTGACCGCACTCCAGGAGAAACCTGACTCGGTGAGCGCCGAGAAGATCACCAACGAATTGAGGCAGGTCAATTCGGAGGTCCGCGTGGTCACGGAGCGCACCCGGGAGAAGATCGACGGCCTGATCGAAGCCGTGAACGCCGACATGGCCGCCGTCGCCGGCCTGGAGAAGGAAGCGGAGAAGACCGGGCTGTTGAAGATGCCTCGAAAACGGATGCTGGTCCTGCTGACGGAGGTCGTCCAGGAGCTCAAGCAGCCTCTCGTGGTCATCGGCTGCGCCATGGACATGCTCAAAGCCAAGGCGCTGGGCGAAGTCAATCCCGCCCAGATGGAAATGCTTCAGATGACCGAGGAGAGCGCCATCCGGATCAAGACCCTCATCGACAACCTGGAAGCCATCGCTGGGCAGCCCAAGACGCTGCAGCCGGACCAGGAGATGCAGAAGGCCCTCAACAAGAGAGAAACCCCCTCCCCCGCGCCCCCACCCGCGTCGCCCTGATTCCGTTGCCCCTACTTCTGCAGGCTGGCGTGGTAGCTCTGCAGTGACCGGACTTTCGGCACTCCCTTGCGACGGGCCTCGATGCCCTTGGCCGCGGCCGCGGCCGCCGTCAGCGTGGTGATGTACGGCACCCGGTACTTGATGGCCGCCTTCCGGATATAGGAGTCGTCGGTCTGGCTCAGCTTGCCGGCCGGCGTGTTGATCACCAGCTGTATCTCCTGGTTCACGATGGCGTCCATGATATTCGGCCGGCCCTCGTTGAGCTTCAATATGAGTTCCGACTTCACGCCCTTCTCCGCCAGGGAATGGCGGGTGCCGTCCGTGGCGCGGATCTTGAAACCGAGCTTGGCGAACGCCCTGGCCACCTCGATCACTTCCGCGCGGTCTATCTTGGACACGCTGATGAGCACCGTGCCTTCGAGCGGCAGGATCATCTTGGCGGCTTCCTCCGCTTTGTAGAAAGCCATGCCGAACGAATCCGCCATACCGAGCACTTCGCCGGTGGAACGCATTTCGGGCCCGAGCACCGGGTCGACCTCCGGCATCATGTTGAACGGGAAGACCGATTCTTTGACCCCGTAATACGACGGCTTGCGTTCCTTGAGCCCGACCTCCGGCAGCATCTTGCCCATCATGAGCTGGGTTGCCACCCTCGCCATGGACAATCCGCAGACCTTCGACACGATCGGCACGGTCCGGGATGCGCGCGGATTCGCCTCGAGCACGTAGACCACGTCCTTGCAGATTGCGTACTGCATGTTCATGAGGCCCACGACATGAAGCTCCTTCGCGATCTTCTTCGTGTACTTGATCAGCGTTTCCTGGTGCTTCTCGGGAATGCTGATCGGCGGAATCGCGCAGGCGGAGTCGCCGGAATGAATTCCGGCCAGTTCGATATGCTCCATGATCGCCGGCACGAAGGCGTCCTTTCCGTCCGCCATGGCGTCCGTTTCGGTTTCCAGCGCGTTCTCGAGGAACTTGTCGATGAGGATCGGCCGTTCGGGGGTCACATCCACCGCCGCGGCCACATAGCGCCGCAGCATCTCCTCGTCGTAGACCACTTCCATGCCGCGCCCGCCCAGGACGAATGAAGGGCGAACCATCAAGGGATAGCCGATCTTTCCCGCGATCTTGAGAGCCTCGGTGATGTTCGACGCCATCCCGGACGGCGACATCGGGATGTTGAGCTTCTCCATCATCTTGCGGAACAGGTCGCGGTCCTCGGCCAAGTCGATGGCATCCACCGACGTGCCCAGGATCTTGACACCGGCTTCCTCGAGCTGGCGGGCTATGTTCAGCGGCGTCTGGCCGCCGAACTGAACGATGACGCCCTCCGGCTTCTCTTTCTCGTAGATGCTGAGCACGTCCTCGACCGTCAGCGGCTCGAAGTAGAGCTTGTCGGACGTGTCGTAATCCGTGGACACCGTCTCCGGGTTGCAGTTGACCATGATGGTTTCAAAGCCCAGATCGCGAAGGGTGAACGCGGCATGGACGCAGCAGTAGTCGAACTCGATCCCCTGCCCGATCCGGTTCGGCCCGCCGCCCAGGATCATGACCTTCTTGCGGCTATCGGTCTTGACCTTGTCGGGACCGTTGTAGGTCGAGTAGTAATAGGCGGCATTTTCCACTCCGCTCACGGGAACGGCATCCCACGCCTCCGTTACTCCGAGCGCGATGCGGCGCTTGCGGATGTCCTTCTCGGGAACCCCCAGGATGGTGGCCAGGTACCGGTCGGCGAACCCGTCTTTCTTCGCCTGGACGAGGAGCTCATCGGGAACTTTCTTGCCCTTGTACTTGAGGATCTTCTCCTCGAGCTCCACCAGCTCCTTCATCTGCTGGATGAACCACGCTTTGATAAAGGTCAGCCGGTGCAGTTCGTTCACGTCCGCGCCCTTGCGCAGGGCCTCGTACATGATGAACTGCCGCTCGCTGGTCGCGAAGCGGAGCAGCTCCATCAACTCGGGAAGCGTCTTCTTGTTGAAATCCTTGGCGAACCCCAGGCCGTGACGGCCGATTTCGAGGGAGCGGATGGCCTTCTGGAAACCCTCTTTGTAGTTCTTGCCAATGCTCATCACTTCGCCCACGGCGCGCATCTGGGTGCCGAGCTTGTCCATGGAACCCTTGAACTTTTCAAAGGCCCAGCGGGAGAATTTGACCACCACGTAGTCGCCCCACGGCTCGTACTTCTCGAGCGTTCCCTTGCGCCAGTAGGGAATCTCGTCCAGCGTCATGCCGCCGGCCAGCTGGGCGGACACCCGGGCGATGGGGAATCCCGTGGCCTTCGAAGCCAGCGCGCTCGACCGGCTCGTGCGCGGGTTGATCTCGATGATCACCACGCGGCCGGTCTTGGGATCGTGCGCGAACTGGATGTTCGTGCCGCCGATCACCTGGATCGCCTCGACGATATCGTAGGAGTATTTCTGCAGTTTCTTCTGGAGCTTCTCGTCGATCGTCAGCATGGGCGCCACGCAGTAGGAGTCGCCGGTATGAACGCCCATGGCGTCCACGTTCTCGATGAAGCACACGGTGATCATCTGGTTCTTGGCGTCGCGAACGACTTCCAGTTCCAGCTCTTCCCAGCCCTCCACCGATTCCTCGATCAGCACCTGGCCCACCAGGCTGGCCGTGATACCGCGGGCCGTGATCGTGCGCAGCTCTTCCACGTTGTAGACCAGCCCGCCGCCGGTGCCGCCCATCGTGTACGCCGGCCGGATGACCACCGGGTAGCCGAGCTGCGCGGCGACCTTCTCCGCCTC
>Ga0172375_10013046_pt1 | contig 10352 bp, 7 predicted proteins | sample LakKiv1m_FD_114537 | JGI IMG/M metagenome (GOLD analysis project Ga0172375, IMG submission 114537) | Freshwater microbial communities from Kabuno Bay, South-Kivu, Congo - kab_092012_11.1m | ecosystem: Environmental > Aquatic > Freshwater > Lake | place: Democratic Republic of the Congo...
AGACGATCGCCTGGTATCAAGAGTATTTTAAAACATCATGATCAAACACAGAAACAGCATGTCGCCATTTCCTGCCGTTTTTGCACGCCGAGAGTATCTGATCATGGCTTTTGTTTTTCTTACGCTTTGGGCTATTCTTCTTGTCGTGAGTGGATCAGCCTTTTCCGGTTTTCATTTGGCCGACGACCATGAGATCCTTACGATTCATGACGATCTTCTAACGCATCCCCCAACAAAAGTCTTTGTAAAATGGTTTTGGCATGATTTCGATGTTATGCACAGGTTCAGACCGTTTTATTTCGTTCAACGGATTTTGTTGACGAAATTGTTTGGAACGAACTTCACGGTATGGCTTTTTTATACAGGGATACTGGCTGTCGGCACGACCTTTTTGCTGTATTACGGGAGTAGGTTGTCGGGTTTTTCGTTTAGAGAGTCCTTCCTTTTTGCCATGCTGGTGTTATTGGGCCCCCAAGCTGTCGTATGGTGGTCCCTGGGCCCGAATGAAAATATTGCTATGTTGTTTTTGGCGACATCATGGGTTTGCATGCTCTTGGCTTTACGGAAACCAAGATATGACGCAGTTTTCCGTTGTGTCATGGTAATTTCTGCCATCCTTTCCGCCCTGTCAAAAGAAAGTTTCCTTTTAATGCTGCCAGCTCTGATTTTTTTAATGGTTTGGATCTACCACACGAGAAAAGAAGTCTCATGGCGCAAAGCTTACATATTAAATCTCCCTGCCATATTAATTCTTGCATCTTTTATGTTTTTTGTTTTTTTGATTCTTGTGCAAAATGTCGGATTCGAGGGATATGGACACGGCGGAGGAATTGATCACCTTAATTTTTTTGTGCTATTTAAGACAGCGGTTAATATCACGCTTTCATTCTCTACAATCGGTATCGGGTTGATCATTTTGTCCTGTGCGTTCTTATTTTTCTTTGATGATTTCAAGCCGAAGTATATTTTTGATGCAGCGCCGTCCTTGGTTTTGTTTGGTCTCATTGTTGTGCCGCAACTCATGATTTATGCCCGATGCGGCATTTTCGGCCGATATGTTTTGCCGCTCATCCTTGGTTATGCCGGGCTCCTTATGTGCTTCTTGCGGTTTTTGCGAAAGGACGAACACCGCCTCTGCTTTAAAGGAAGAAGAATATACGGTTTTTTTGCAGTTATGGCGAGCGGCATTGTTTTGCTGGGATATTTGCTTCACATTGGAGGTTCGCTAAAGAGCGCGCATTTTTTACGGTTTGGGCCGTTGTCTGTCATAATTGCCGTTATTGGAACAGCGATACTGGCTGGATTATTTTTTCTGGTCGCTCATGTCGTGCAACGCAAAAAACAAGGTTTTTCACTGTATCAGTTTGGGTTGTTGCTTGCAGCGTTGCTTGTTATTTTTAAATACGCTTTGTCGTTTGCGGGGGCCAGCGCCTATGCCCAACACGGGAGGGATATCCAGGCTTTTTTTTCGAACATTGACGAACACACTAACGACAACGACAGTATAATTATCGTGATTGATCATAGGGATTTTAGAAGCGAAGCCTCTTATTCCATCAGAGAATTTTTAAGGCTCATATCTGGAAGAACACACGTGTCTTTTGTCGTTACTCCGGGCCCCGAGGGGTCGTGTCCGCCATATCACGACGACGGTATTTTGCCTGGAATGACAAGTTGCGTTATCGTTTTTAACGATCTTGAAAACGATTTTTTACAATGTCCACCCGCTTGGTTTAAACGGGCAGATTTCGAACGGATCCAGAACGGCATTTTCATATCATTTTTTCCCATGAGACCAAAAGAGGCTGCTGCGCCATGACATATCGGATGAGACATAAGACTTTTGTTGAGCCGAGGGACTTTTTCCGTCAAGATGCGGTTGTTCTTGGAGCTTTCGTTTTATTCTGGTTTTTGATATTAGCGGGTTCTGGATCATTGTTTTCGGGATACCACCTTGCGGATGACCACGAAGTGCTTCGCATGGGCCGCGACGTCGCCAAAGAAGGTGTATGGCTTCAGGCAAAAAAATGGATAGACATAGATCTTTCCGTCGCGCATCGTTTTAAACCGGTCTATTATCTTCATCGGGTCATAGAAGCGCGCCTCTTCGGAAGTAATTTTCTATTATGGAAGGTTTATACAGGGTGTCTCGCTATCCTTGCATCTTTTCTTTTATATCGCTTTGGTCGATGGCTCGGATGGTCTTTAACGGAAGCCTTCCTGTTTCCGCTGTTGGTTTTTGTAGGAAAACAAAGTGTGGTCTGGTGGTCCCTAGGTCCCCAGGAGACGATCGGTATGACAATGTTGGCAGTCGCCTTGGCGTGCATGGTTAAAATGATCGCAGCAAAACGAAACAAAGGTCTTTGGGCGTCTCTTTTTATCATATTTACTGTTTTGATGTCTCTGTCCAAGGAGAGTTTTATTGCTTTGTTACCTGCTTTTATGTTTTGGATCGTGTGGCTTAAACGCGAAAAGACGGCTGCGTCTTGGAACAATGCTTTGCGCAGCCATGCGGGCCCTATCTTAGCGCTGGGGCTTATCTTCGTTTTAGAAATTTTGTTTATATTTCGTTATGTGGGAATAGGCGGATATAGCACCAAGGCCGGAGGGCTTGATGGCTTTACCCCTCTTGCGTATCTAAAGACAGCCGTCATGATGTCATTATCTGTTTCGGCTGTTGGCTATGGCTTGATTTTTGTTTTTGGTTTTCTTTTTATTTATCTGGTCCATGGCAGTAATCATAAAGCTTCTGCGGCGCAAGGCGTGTCTTTTCTTGGGGATTTTGGAGCATCCCTGGTACTCTTTTTATTGATCGTTGGGCCGCAGTGTATTCTCTATGCGAGGAGCGGTTTCTATGGCCGCTACCTATTACCTTTGCTTTTTGGTTATGCTGTTCTTCTAATCTATTTTCTTGATTATTTGAGACGCCACAAAAACCGCTATTTCCTGCCGTTGCCGTCCTGCGATACCCCGAAAGGCAGGATGATAACTAGATGGTTTTTGGCAGCGGGTTTTGCCTTTGTCTTAAGCGGCGTCTTGTTATTATTGCGCCGCGACTGGAGCATGAAAATTTTTGCTTTGTTGGGGAGGCCGACGAGGGCCTTTGCCGACCTTTTAAAGCCCGCGCTTATTTTATTGCTGGCCGGGGGAATATCTGTCTTTTTTTATGCGATTTCTCATAAAAAAAACGTCAAGCCGCTGGCTCTTTATCATGTGATTTTTTGTCTGACCATCGCCTTTTTAGTTTTAAAAGCAGTCAATTTCATCCAGCTCAGAGATTTTGTTCGGGAGGGCCGCCAATTATCCGCGATTAGATCTCTGGTTCAGGAACATACGCTGCCGCAGGATGCCATCCTTGTTGTACGGGATCCTGTATATCCGGAAAACGGATATTCTCTTAAAGTTATGCTCAACATGCTTTCCGACAGGCCGCGTGTTTTCGTTTTTGGCGACCTTGGAATATTTGGCGTTAATGGGGACCACGACCTTAATCGATGGTATGACAGTCATTTTATCAACAGGGGTTTTTCGGAACTTTCAGATAGAAAGACCATCCGTTTCATTATCGTTCAGGGTGGGCCGACGCGCCTGCAGCAAGAACAGGACTTCTTATCACGGATACGGCCTTATCTCGATATACAAATGTTTCAAAGAGAAGACGTCGATCCCTTTGTGGTGTATTTTGCCCGTAAAACCTAACTAAGCAGACAGGACAAGGGAACCATTATGGCAGATATGCTGGCTTTACAGACAAGATGCAGACGTATGACATATATGCTGCTGGAAAAGGGCTGGCGCTATCTTTTCAATTATCTGTGGGTCGGTGCCATCTATAATAACGATTTTATAAGAGATTTGTTTTTGGTCAGATGGTACCCCCGATTTGTGTTCTATCCTAAGTATTTTGAGCTGGAAATCACAACCCGCTGCGATCTGCGTTGCACAATGTGCGAACATACCTACTGGAAGGAGAAGCCCCGCGATTTGACGTTGGACCAGTTTAAGATGATTGTGGACCAGTTTCCTGATTTGAAGTGGCTGGGAACGACCGGCATCGGGTCAAGTTTCCTGAACAAAGATTATCTGAAGATGCTGGAATATGCAAAAAAAAGAAAAGTCTATATCGAACTTTTCGATCCCTGCCACAGACTAGATGCTGGACTGGCCGAAAGAATTGTAGCGGATGGTCTCCTCGATCGGCTTTATATTTCAATCGACGGAGCCACAAAGGAAACCTACGAAAAGATCAGGGTGGGGGCCGATTTTAACCAGGTCGTTCATAACATCAAAAACATCGCCGATGCCAAAAGAAGACATAAAACAATGTTTCCAGAAATATCTTTTCATTTTATTATTTCAAAGAATAACTATATGGAAGTACCCCGGATGATCGAGTTGGTCTATGAATTAACCGGACACGACAATATCGGTATTATGTTTTCACATCTTTTACATCCTTTCAATGAGATCAGGAAGGATGTTTTTGTCTTGCCGAGAGCTCTGAAAGAGGAAACCCGGCAGCTGTCAGAAAAATATAAGGTCCGGGTCATTTGGGGCAAAAACGCTCGAGAAGAAAAGCAACCCATCAATAAGTGTACGGAATGGATCATGCCTTTTATCTTTGCCGATGGATCTGTCATTCCCTGCTGCGCCGGCAATGAGGCCAACAGGCGCGATTTTCAGGTCGAGCATCGTTTAGGCAATGTTTTCGAGGAGTCCTTTGCGACCATCTGGAACGGGTTGAAATATCGGCACCTGCGCGATGCGATTCACGGGGGGCATGTTCCTGTTCCTTGTCTGGATTGCCCCGGATACCAAACAGATACAATCGAGGTTAAATGTCCATGAGTCGCTACGGTGCCGGTGGGTTCTCCCGTCAACTTAAACAATACTTCGGTTTTGATGCGGCTTCATCCATCCGCGTGAGGAATTTATTTTCTCCCAAGAGATTTTTTAATGTAGTCCGTTATTTGACATCTCGCAACGCTCATCCGGAACGGGTTCTGTATTTTCCTATCACGCTAATGGTAGAGGTCAGCACGGTCTGCAACCTCCGTTGCCCAGGTTGCGAACGCGAGCTCTTCCAGACGGATCCTTCGCTAGGCGGACTTCCCAAGGGTAATGTGACTCTGAAGAATCTCGAGAAGCTAAATAACGTCCTGCCTTATATTTACAGCACCTATTTCGTGGGTGGCTTGGGCGAGCCGTTCCTTAACCCTGAGTTCTGGGCTATCCACCATTATTTTAAGTCCTTCGGCATTAAAACAGGATATTTCACGAATGCCAGTCTGGTTGACGAGAATAAAATCAAGACGACTTTCAAGGAAGGGGTGGATAGTGTTTTAATCTCGGTGGATTCCCATTCCCGGCAACGTTATGAAGAAATCAAAAAAGGCAGCTCTTTTGACAAGGCCGTCGATAGTATCCGTTTGTTTTCCCGGTATAGGGCTGCTTATAAACAGCGAGCCTTTCAGCTTGGCCTAAATTTTATTTTTCGCAGTGATAATTACGGCGATATCCTCGATTATCTTGATTTTGCCAAAGATCTCGGAGTTGATTTTATCAATGCAAGCGGGTTCATCGTCCACGTTGAAAAGGAAAAAGACAAATCCATCTTTTGGCTTGACGATTCTCTTCGAGATATGATATTTCGGCAGGCCAGAGATAAAGCGCGACGGCTGGGTATCCGGCTGCGGTTACCCCACCTACGACCTTTCAATGGTTGCAAGTGCTATCATCTTTGGCATGGCGTCTGTGTCTTTTATAACGGCGATGTCTGCGCCTGTCCTTTTTTCAGGACAAAGAGACCCTTTTATTTTCATAGTGACGGGATGAAAGTTTTTTATGAAAAGCGGCTCTATGAGGACGCCATCCTTGGAAATTATTTGAATCAGGACTTTTTCGAACAAATTTGGAACGGTCCCCGTGCAAGACAGATGCGGCGCGGAGAGATTGATGCTGACCTTTCGACGAACCCATGCGGGCTCTGCTATTATAAATATGATCTCCACTAATCATTCGAATCCATCTCCCGATATCGTTCTGGTTAGCCCTCCCACGAGGGCCTATTCTCCGATCGTGCCGTTTCCCTGCATATACCTGGCGGCCTATCTTCGCCTCAAGGGGTTCCGATGCCAGATTGTGGATATCAAAGATAGAAGCGGTCAGAGAGATATTCGCCCTATGGAAGAGGAAACAGTTGAGCGTATCCTGGCCATCAATCCTTCCTGCGCAGGATTTACATGCCTAAGCGCAGAGTATTCAAGCGTACTCAGGATGGTGCGCCAGCTCAAAGAGCGCGGCTATAAGGGGAAGATCATCGCCGGCGGTCATCACCCCACATTCTATCCCCAGGATTTTATTTTTGAAGGCAGTCCCTTTGATTATGTTGTTTTAGGGGAAGGAGAGGAGACTATCGTAGAATTACTGGACGCCCTGCTGAACAAACGTAATGTTGCTGCCGTTGCAGGCCTAGCATTTTATGAAGGGAAAATGGTGTCTACATCCAAAAGGAACGTCATGGAAGATCTCAGCGTTCTTCCCATGCCTGCCTATGATCTTCTGGATATGGATTTTTATCTGCAACCCCGCACGAGCATCATTCGTTACAGCATCTTCGCAGGGGTGGATGTTCAAACGACACGAGGATGTCCTTGTCAGTGTACCTATTGCGGCAACCCCAGTCTTTGGGCCGTGCATCATTATAAGAAAAGATTCCGTTGCCGGCCCATCTCCCAAGTGTTGGACGAACTGGAATTTCTCCATCGTCGGTATCACATCGACAGCTTTTTTATTAACGATGATTCTTTTACCATTTCCGAAGAGCGCGTCCGCGAGTTCTGTAAAGGCCTGCACGAGCGGAAGCTTCATGCTTTGGTATGGGGCATCCAGACACGCGTGAATATTTTTACAGAAAACATGGCCAAGATACTCAAAAAATCAGGTTGTGTCCAGGTGGAATTCGGCGTTGAGAGCGGATCTCCAAGAATTCTTAAACTTATGAAAAAAGGCATCACGCTGGAGCAGGTCCGCCGGGCTTATGCAACATGCCGACAGCATCACCTGCGTACGTTTGCCAATTTTATGATCAATACACCGACAGAAACAGAAGAGGATTTAAGAGCGACCATGAGGCTGGCCCGGGAAATTCACGCCACACATTACGGTTTTTTCGTGACGGTTCCGTTGCCTGGCACGGAGATATATAAAGATTATGTCCACCCGCCTCTGTCTAAAGACGAATACGATATCTATCTTGGCAGCAATCCGTATAAGGGAATAGTTGACCCACGCTTTAAATTGTGCCGGCATGGCAGAAATATCCGGTTTTTGGCAGCTTGGCTTTATCTACGTTTTACCGTCAGACGTCTTTATTTAGACCCTTACCTATCCCTTATCCGATATTTTAGGATTTACCGCGCTTCTGCGTATCGAAAAGAATATCTGAAGGCGTTCTGGGATATTATTTTTCATCGCTTCGTTCGTCACTTTAAGGGGGTCGCGGATATCCTTCTGACACCCCTTATTCACCGCCTCAAAAGGCGTACTCCAGAAAGAAATCCGTCATGAGTGATCGAAAACCAATCATACGGAATCTCATCTGGCTATTCTCAGGGCATGTGCTGAGCGCTGTTTGTCTATTTGCGGCCATGGCTTATGCCGCACGTATTTTAGGCCCATCGGATTTCGGTATCATCAATTTCGGCGAAGTCGTCTTCATGTTCTTTTTAACACTAAGCAATATGGGCTTGACGTTTTTGGGCACAAGGGATGTTGCCCGGCATCCGAAACAGACTGAATTCTATGGCGGACGCATTCTATCCTTGCGCCTGATTTTAGCTGGCATACTTTTTATTCTTCTTTTTTGTGTTACCTCTTTTCTGCCAGCGACTTTTGCTACAAAATACACGATCATGATTTACGGTGCGGCCGTGATTCCGGGATCCCTTTTCCTGGATTGGCTTTTTTTGGGTTTGGAAAAAATGATCTACGTCGCCATATCTGTTTTTGTCCGGGCTGCGTTTTTTTTGGCGGGCATTTTGCTTTGGGTGCATGGCCGTAGTGATTTTGTGTTTGTTCCATTCATTTTTTTGATATCCTGGTTGATATCTTGCGGAGCCCTTTTTTTAATATGCCAGAAAAGAGTGGGGACGTTATCTCTTTCATGGGACCCGTCGTTTTTTCAAAAAATTCTTAAAGACGCTTCTCCGGTAGGCGTGAGCTTGCTTGTCGGATGGGTCATTCATTACTTTGATTCAACGCTTATTTTCTTAGTCAAAGGGGAGCATGCGGCCGGAGAATACAACGCGGCGTATCGCCCTATCATCCTGATGGTAACGGCCCTGACGGTTTATTTCAATTCTGTGTTCCCACGGCTCTCTCGCGCCGTTTACGAATCATCGGCGTCTATTAAAAAAATTGTTTTCTGGACCGTGCAATTCGGTTGCATCGTATTTCTGCCCGTTGCCGTTTTTGGCGCTTTTCGCGGACAGGACCTCATGGTGTTGCTCTATGGATCGGCATTCCGGGAATGCGGCAAGATTTTCGGCATTCTTGTCTGGTGGCCCTTATTGGTTTTATTGGTAACGAATTACTCACGCATCCTTCTTTGTTACGATCAACAACGCCATGTAGGCAGGTTTTCTTTGATGACGGCATTTTTTAATATCTTATTTAACATCCTATTAGTGCCTTTGATGGGGGGAATAGGAGCGGCTTTTTCGAAGATTGGCGCCGACTCCATGACTTACGGTCTCTATTACAGGTTCACGCGAAAGATACTTGCCATCCCGTTTTGGAATCTCCTGAAAACCTCGCTTATCGGATCAGGGGCCATGATACTCTTTTTGTTGGTGGCGCGCTCATGGTCCTTTGGTCCATCCCTGAGCGTCAGTATGCTGATTTATGTTCTTGCTTTTTTAGCCCTCCACTTTTTTGTTTTTAAACAAAGACATATCTTCTGGTTTGAAACTATTTTATGAAGTTGGATACTTTATTACATGGGGAATGGTTCAAAGATCCACAACCCGTTTTGAATATCGGCAAAATAGGGACATGGGACGATCTAATGGTTGACTGTCCTTGTGTATTTAGTTATCAGAACGGCGAATATCTCCTGCTCTATACCGGACACAATTCCCGGAATAGCGATTGGGGGATCGGCTGTGCGATATCCAAGGACCTGACACATTGGATAAAGGAAGCAGGTAATCCGATTTTGCCGCTTAAAAAGGCTGAAGGATGGGGAAGCCATATAGATGGTGCATCGGTGCTTTCTGCCGACGGAAAGTTTTATTTGTTTTTTGAGGCGGTGGCAGACCGGCCTGTTTCTGTAACCAGCAGGATCGCCGATACACTACCGTGCTTTTTGCGCCGCTGGGGCGGTTCTTGCAAAAGGAATATTGAACGGCTTGTAGGACATGCGCCGTCTCAGGCAGCGCGCCATGCCGCAGGCAGAGCGATCGGATTCATGGTCAGCGATGATATGAAATATTGGTCAAGTGCCGGAGCTAACCCTGTTTTTCGGATCTCGGAAGCAGGAGGCTGGGATTCCGCCGGTGTTTTTTCCCCATGCGTTCTTTCCATGGAAGGGAAATATTATCTTTACTACGGAGGGTCTGACGGCCGTAGGATCAGGACCGGCCTAGCCGAGTCCCGCGATCTATGTTCATGGAAAAGACATCGAGATCCCGTGCTTGTGCCTGGCCCCGTCGGAAACTGGGATGACAGCAGCGTCATCATCGTAAGCATCCTCAAACTTGAAGATGCTTATGTCGCTTTTTATGAGGGCCAGGACCGTCACAATCAATACGCTGTTGGTTTGGCTTTTTCTTCGGATGGGATACGATGGAAAAAATATGAACGCAACCCCATCTTGACAAAAGGCGCCCCAGGCATGTTTGATGAACGGCTCGTGAATTCACCTCATGGGTTTCAAGACGGGGATGACGTTTTCTGTTTCTACGGGGCCGGCAATCATCGGATGGAAGGCCGTTGTATGCGGGCGCGTTTCTCGGCGCAAAAATATTAAAAATATATAATATGAGAATTCTCATTGTTCATCCACAGATGTCTTTTTACGGCGGCGCCGAAACCGTCGTCGTTCATCTGGCGAATGAACTAATAAAAATGGGGCAAGACGTGAACATCTTGACCTTGTCTGTCTGTGATGAAGTCAGGCGCGCGTGCGCAGGCGTTTTTTTCTATCTACCGCCGGAACCCGTGATGCCAGCCTTGCATCACAAGAATCTCGCAGATGGCATCGCCGACTTTATGAAACAGATTTTTGTCTTAAAGGATCTGATCAAAATACATCTGAACAATGCCGATGTGGTCCATATTCATAATTTTCC
>Ga0172375_10013049_pt1 | contig 10351 bp, 7 predicted proteins | sample LakKiv1m_FD_114537 | JGI IMG/M metagenome (GOLD analysis project Ga0172375, IMG submission 114537) | Freshwater microbial communities from Kabuno Bay, South-Kivu, Congo - kab_092012_11.1m | ecosystem: Environmental > Aquatic > Freshwater > Lake | place: Democratic Republic of the Congo...
TATTTAAACAGGCATTTGAGATAAAATTACCATTAGAAAAAGCTATTAAAATCAAAAATCCATGAAAAAACACTGGCTCATTATTGTTTTTTTAATCAGTTATTTTTTTTTGATAGTTTTTAAGCTTACTTCCCATCCAACTCCTTTTTTTGATTGGGATGAATCTCTTTATGTCCAAACCGGTCGTGAGATGATTGAACAAAATAAATTTCTTATGCCGGTCTGGCAAGGTACATATTGGCTAGATAAACCACCTCTTATTCCTCTAATCTATGGTTTGATTACCAAGCTAACTTTTTTTGCAATCCCAGAAATCACTACAAGAGTTTTCAGTCTTTTTGTTACAACTCTTGTTCTTGGCTTTGTTTATATTTTCTATAATCGGGTCTTAAAAAATAAATGGCTTGCAACTCTAGTAGTTGCGATTACCGCTTTTACCCCTCTTTTTTTACAAAGAGCTCAAACTGTTAACTTAGATGGCTTTGTCTTATTGGGCTGGCTTGGATATGTGTTATTTTTTAATAATTTTTTTGCCAGTCTATTTTTTCTTTTTGTTGCGGTTATGTCAAAGTCATTAATCGGTTTTTATCCTTTAACTTTAATGTTTATTTTTTACGCATACCAATTTATTAAAAAAGAAATTAGTAGAAAAGAATTAATTAAAATTGTAATAAAAATATTATCCCATGGCTTTATATTATCTTTGTGGTACGTTGCGATGTTAATTGTCTTTGGACAACCATTTTTTTGGCAACATATTATTGAATCACATTTCAGAAGAGTTACATCTTCAATTGAGTTTCACTTTGGAGAAAGAACTTTTTATATTACTCTTGCAGCAGAGCAGATGGGTAAATTTTTTTACCTAGGAATTATTGGAGGAATTATTACGACAATTGGTTTTTTCAAAAATAAAGTTTCATCAAAAAATATTTTTTATTCTTTTTATCTTCTTTTTTGGTTTATTTTTTTAAATCTAACTAAAACAAAAATATTTTGGTATTTTTATCCAGCTATTCCCCAGTTTGCGTTTCTAGCGGTTGTCTGGATAAACCAAATTAATAAAAAAAATTTAAAAATTGTGCTTGGAATATTACTGATCACAATCTTGCTTTTTCAATCAAATAAACAAAATGTTTTGATGGCTAATTATTCAAAGCCAGAACCGTATTATTATCTTGCGCTTGACGCCCGATCTAAATGTGAAACTCTTGAAATTTTAATTAACAAAACTAGCCGTGAAAGTTTTTCTACCCTCGATAAACTTGGACTCCTTATCACGACAACCAAATGGTGGGGAGAGCATCCTTCCATGGTTTATTATTTTGGAAAAAAAATAAATTTTTATTATGATGTATCCAAGTTTGATATTAATTTTATTAAGAGCGGATGTTTTGTAGTTGATAAAAACGACAAAAATTATCTTCAAATTGAAAGTTTTGAGACCAAACAATACGGAGATTACTTCTTAATTATAAAATAATTAAAAACCAATCTTTGATTCGATGATATACTGAGGTCTTTGTTTTACTTCATCATAAACTCGTCTCAGATATTCTCCCATTATTCCAATTGAAAAAAGCTGTAAGCCACCAACAAACATAATAAGAATTGTTGTCGTTGCAAAACCTGGAACTTGAGCATAAGCTGTTGTAAAAAACTTCATATAAATAGCCCAGAGAACTCCAATGATTGAAAAAAACAATGAGATTGAGCCTAATATAAACATTACTTGTAAAGGAACAAATGAGAAAGAAAAGATACCATCAAAAGCCAGTTTTAGCAACTTTCTTAACCCATATTTACTTTCACCCTTAAACCGCTTTTCTCTCTCATACTCTATCCCAACTTGTTTAAAACCAGCCCAACTTCTAAGACCTCTGACAAATCGATTGCGTTCTGGAAATGAATTGATGGTCTTGACCATACGTCGACTAAGAACACAGAAATCTCCGCTATCAAGCGGAATATTCACACTGGCAATCATATGAAGAAATTTATAAAACAGACTATAAGAGGCTTTCTTTAATATGTTTTCTTTTCGCTTTTTTCGGATTGCATAGACTACATCAAAACCATCATCTAATTTTTTAAAAAATTTTGGCAAAATTTCAGGAGGATCCTGGAGATCAGCATCGAGTATCGCGACTTGCTCGCCTGATACAAAGTTTAATCCTGCTGTCACTGCTGTTTGATGACCGAAATTTCGAGAAAAATTTATGATTTTAATCTTTTTGTCCTTCTTATTTAGTTCTTTTAAAATATTGAGTGTCTGATCTATGGAACCATCATTGATAAAAATTATTTCATATTCGCTCTTTAATCCAAGCATAACCTTAGAGACTCTTTGATTTAAAGAAACTATATTTTCTTGCTCATTATAGACCGGTAAAATTATTGAGTATTTCATATTGGTTTCGTGTCATTCCCGCGAAAACGGGAACCCAGACGTTCTGGATCCCCGCCTACGCGGGGATGACATATTTGATTAATTTAACTTTGTGATTATTATATAATATTCAATATTATGTTTGATATTTATACAATTTTTTCGTTCTTCAAAAAAAATTTTAATCGTAAAGATGTTTTCTTAGGATTAAGTTTAATTGGACTATTTTTTTTAACTAGAATCATTTTTTTGGAGAAACTTCCAATATTTTGTGACGAAGGAATATATATCCGCTGGGCAAGAACCGCTTGGCACGATGCTTCGTGGAGATTTATATCTTTGACTGATGGTCGACAACCACTTCAAACTTGGGGAACAATTCCTTTCTTAAAATTATTTCCAGATAATTTGCTGTTCGGGGGTCGAATGTTTTCAGTTGCGACTGGTTTTATTTCATTAGCTGGGGTATATAGTTTATTATTTTATTTATTTAACAAAAAGACTGCTTTCTGGGGAATATTTTTGTATATCTTTACACCTTTTTTTCTATTTTACGATCGAATCGCACTTGCAGATTCTGCGGTAAACGCTGGATTTATCTGGATATTGTTTTTTTCAATTTTAACGATTAAAAACTTAAGATTAGATTTGACGCTACTGTTTGGAATTATTGCTGGAATGGCCATGCTAACCAAATCTTCAGTCCGAATGTTTATTGGCCTTTCAGCTTTAGCCCCCATCCTTATTTGGAAAAAGAATGAAAAAGAAGTTGTTAAAAAAACAATTAATTATTTAATTTTGTTTGCTATCGTTTTTGTGATGGCCATTGTTATTTACAATATTCAGAGACTGTCTCCTTTTATGCACTATATTGAACAGAAGAATAATACCTTTGTTATGCCATTTTCTGAATTTATAAAAGCTCCCTTTGCCGTCCTTCGGCCAAATATAAAATTAATCCCCTATTATGTATTTTCTGAAGTCGGTTGGCTCACTGGATTCTTAGGAATTATTGGACTTGTTTTTTTACTCATAAATAGTCTTCACTTGGGACTCTATTTTGCCGCTTGGTTGATTGCGCCATATCTTGCTATTGCTGGTTTCTCTCGCGTGATATTTCCTCGATATTTAATATTTTTAGCAACCTTACTTACGATTTTTTCAGCATATTTATTGTCTAATTTAAAATCAAGACTTCTTAAATCAATATTTTTGATTGTGTTTTTATTGATTTCAGGGTTTTATGCTTATGGATTTTACTTTAATCCAAGTCTTATCCCTTTCCCACCAATTGACAAGGGTCAATATGTAGAGGGGCAGACGGCAGGTTGGGGAACAAAAGAAATAATAGAATATGCTCGTGTTAAATCAAAAGAAAAACAAGTAATTATTTTAGCCGAGGGAGATTTTGGATTAATTGGAGATATGCTAAACGTCTATTTAAGGGATGATGATAGGATAAATATTCGTGGATTTTGGCCTCTTGATGAAAAGGTCTTACTCGATAATCAAAAGGAACTTAAAGAAAACTTAGTTTACGTAGTCTTTTCTCAACGAAAAGAATTCCCAGAGAACTGGCCAATAAAATTGATCAAGAAATACGAAAAGCCAGGAAATAGAACCGCTTACTATTTTTTTGAATTAGTTAAATAAACTCCTTAATCAAATGTCATTCCCGCGCAGGCGGGAATCCAGTCTATTAATACATTTTTAAAAGTGTAATATCCCCTTCTTCAAGGGGATAACAAACAACAACTGTATTATCGTTTAATCGATTAGACGATTGGTGAGAAAGAAAACCAAAACTAAGGAAGCTAATGTAGTAATACTTATCAGATCACCAATTATTCTCACTGGAGTATTCTTAAATACAAAAGATAATTTATGTCTTCCTTCAGGAACAAGAACAGTGATTAATTTATAGTCATTATTATCATTTATTTTAATTTCCTTCCCATCAAGTCTAGCTTGCCAACCGGGAAAATTAAAAGTGTTTAATCGAAGCTCAACTGGCTTTTTCAACTTGACCTCAAATTCTTTTTTTGAAAAGTTATTTAATAACTGCGTGACGCTAACTTCTTTTTTATTTGAAGATATTATTTCGAAACTATTTTTTGTCAGATCTTTTTTATTTAGTCCAATTGTGGTTGTTCCCAGCTCAGTCTTTTTTGTCTTAATTCCGGCTGGAGAAAATTCAAAAGAGGTTTTACTGACCCGCCAGGAAATTTCTTCAAAACTTGTTAATTTTTTTTCGTCATAAACTTTCCCATTGTGCGGTTTGGCATATATTGAGTATTTGACAACTACTATCATCAATAAAAGAATAATTAGGAGATTAAATAAAACATTTTTTATTTTTGTGTCCAAATTAATAAGTTCTTTAAGATAATAAACACCTGCAGCTGCTATCAAGCTTATAAATATTCCTGTAAACGTCATAAATCTCCAAGGAAACTGAAGATACCAAAGATATTTGATCTTATCCCAAAGAAATTGAGAATAAGTAACGGACATAAATAAAGAGAATAAAAGTAAAAATAATAAAAATAGATATATTTTTAATGATTCCCCCTTCTTTTTTGTAAATAAATAAAATAAAAAAACGCCAAGGGAAAATATCATTAGAAATATGTGAATTTTCCCTAATTGAAAACTGATACCATCATTTGGTCCTGCTATAGATCCTCCATAACCCCAAGGTGAAAACCAAAACTGGTATGGATAAATAAAATGGATCTTATAGTCAGCTAGTTCATGAGTCAAAATTGTATCAACTAACGTATGTTGTTTTTCTATTATCGACGGTAGCCAAAAAAAAGCAGACAGACCAAGAGCCACAAAGGTTCCAAATAAAAAATTCTTTAGTAATACCCAACGATCTTTAGAATTATAAAAATAAAATATAAAAAATAGGCCTATGAAAAAAAATGTCGGAAAAGCAATTAGCGGATGAGCTATTATCAATAGCCCTAAACTAACAATTAAAAGAAAGGTTGATTTTAAATTATTATTTTTATAGATATTATCAAGTCCTAAAAAGACGAACGGTAAAATTGACATTGCAAAAAATTCTGCCCAAGCCCCTCTTATGTAAATCGTAATAGTTCGATAAAAGAAAAATGTAAAAAAAGTAGCCGCTAACAGGCCTGTCTTTTTATCAAAAAATCTTTTCCCCAACAAATACATTCCAATTGAAGAAAAAAAGGAACCGGTAATGATCATCAGCTTTAAAGACCAAAGAAGATTGGAGCCAATTAAATGAAAAAATTCAGCTACATAATAGATAAGCGGTGGATAAAAATTAAAGAGCGGATATCCAAAGTTAAAACCTAACCCCCCTACCCAGCGCGGATATAAAATTCCCTGTCTGATGCCTTGATCAAGAAGAAATAATCTGGCTATATGCTGATCATCGTGAATAGAAAAATATTGATTATTTAAAAGACCGGCAATGGCCAAAGCTGTTATAATAATAAGGATAATAAGCTCAAAAGATAATAATTTTTTTAAGAATTTCATCTTTTTAATTATATAAAAACATGGACAACAATATTAAGCAAATTAAACAGAGAGGTGTCTTAAGTGCCGGCAGCCTTCTTTTTCAAAGCGGTTTTTCCGCCATTCTGGGGTTTGCAGCTTTTTTTATCCTTACCTTAAAATCAAATCTTTATCTTCTCGGCATCTACAATACTGTTTTGGCGATGATGGCATTTTTTAATTATTTTTCCAGTCTTGGACTAGCCGCTGCCATCATCCAAAAAAAAGAAGTTGATGAAAAAGATTTGAATACTGCTTTTATCATTCAAACTTCATTATCAATATTCATAATAGTTATAGGATTTTTTCTCACAAACTATCTTTTCGTAATTTATAAGGATTTACCTAAAAATGCCGTCTATCTTTATTGGTCGCTTCTTTTTTCTTTCTTCTTTTTATCCTTAAAAACTATTCCTTCGGTATTGCTTGAAAAGAAAATTCAAATTTATAAAGTAGTTTTGGTTTCTCTTATTGAGAATTTGGTTTTCTATACAATTGTCATAATTATGTCTTTAATGAATATGGATATTTTTAGTCTTGTGGTGGCGGTCGTTGCCCGGTCTTTAGTCGGAGTCATCGCAATTTATATTATGAATCCATGGTCGCCAAAACTCATTTTTTCAAAGTCATCCGCCAGATCACTTTTATCATATGGAGTTCCTTTCCAAGGTAATTCATTCTTGGCGCTCATCAAGGATGATCTGATGATCATCTATTTAGGAGCGGTCATAGGTTTTGAAAAACTAAGCGTCGTCACATTCGCCAAAAAATACGCTGAGTTCTCTATTCGACTTATAATGGATAATATTAATCGGGTCGCCTTCCCTGTTTTTTCACAATTCCAAAATGATAAAACACTCTTAAAAAAAAGCGTTGAAAAGATCCTTTTTTATGAAGCGCTTTTTATTATGCCGATAATTATTGGAAGTGTTTTTATTTTTGATATTTTACTCAAACTTATGCCCGGTTATTATGTGAAATGGCAAATTGCTTTAGTGTCTTTTTATTTTTTCTCCTTTTCCGCTTTATTTGTCAGTTTATATTCCCCGCTCATCAATCTTTTCAATGCTATCGGTAAAGTCAAACTAACTTTAATAATTATGGTAATTCTAACTGCTCTAAATTGGATTTTTATACCGCCTTTGATTAAGTTATTTGGATTCCAAGGTATCTCGATCGCTTTCTTTATTATTTCATTTGCTTTCATCTTTGTTTTTATGAAAGCCAAATCAACCGTCGATTTTTCTCTCAAAAATGCTTTTGGAGCCCCTATGGCTGCCACACTGATGATGACTTTATATTTAATCGTAGTCAGACTGTGGATAAACAAAATTGTCATCAACAATATCTTGTTAGCGAGTTTGGCGGTAATAGGTTCTGCTTTCGTTTATTTTTTAATTATTTATAGAATTAAGGGTCGAGCTCTTTTTGATGAGATAAAAAGCCTGATAAATACCCAGCGCAAGTAAATTAGCTATAAAAAAATAGATAATTATCTGATGCTTCATATCAATTTTGTCTTTAGAATTCCAGCCTCCAAGCATAATATATGGATAATAAGAGCAGATCAGTCCCATTAAAAATAATTCAATTCGTTTAATTAAGTTTGGGAAAACCGGTAGAAAAATAAATAAAATTAAAAAGTACCACGGCTGAATTTCTGAATAAAAAGTTAAATAGTAAAGAGGTATTAAAGTTCCAATAAAAGCTAAGATGTTCAGCCATTTATTTTTTTTAGACATAATCAAAATGGGTAAGGTTGAATATTTGATCAATCCAGAAACAATAAAGAGCGCACATGACCAAATTTTTTTATTAAATAACAAATAGACTCCGATCAAACCTAGGCTCATTGCTATCAGATCATTGTGTGGAGTGATCAGTCCTTCAATAATAATTAGCGGATGTGTAGCAATGACCAAGGCCTTATTTTTATCAATTTTATTGACAGCCCAAACCGCCGATAGATAAAAAGATGCAAATGTTAATTTAAAGAAAAATAGACTAAGAATAAATTTTCCTCCTGATAAAAAGGACGGTATTAGAGTTATAGGTAAAAATGTTGGTCCATAAGGGTAAACTCTGTGCGTCCAGTGCATAAATCTGGTCCAATGATCAGCAGGAAAATCTAAAGCTTTAAATAAATATGGATTTTTACCGTAAAAAGTCAGAATTTTTGCATCAAACATATAATTGAAAAAATCGTGAGACAAAAATGGATAAGCGATCAACGATACCAAGCCTATTACCAAGGCTAGTTTAATTGGATTAGGTTTTGCTTTTTTTACTAAAAAATATAGTACGAACAGAATAATTATTCCCGATAAAAAAATCGTTGTTGATAATCCTCTATTAAAGTATCCTATCTGGATAATGAAGCTTCTAAAATTATCCCATAATTTATTATTAAATAAAGTCAAATTTAAGTCAACTAATGAGTATGAATAGATCGAAAAAACAAAAATAACAATAAAATACAAAAAATAACTCCAACCTGCCGTTATGTTATAATTAACCTTATAAAAATGAGAAAGTTTTTCTTTTTTCATAGCAAATTTTGGGGTATATTTATATTTTCATTACTTATCTTCTTATTCTGCTATTTTAGATTAAAACCAATTTTATTTCAAACTGTACCATATACCTATGACCAAGGTCGAGATTTTATTAAAGCTCAACAAATTATTAGAGATTTGAATCCGACTTTAATTGGTCCTACCACTGGTATTCCTGGGATATTTCATGGAGCATGGTGGTATTATTTCTTGATAATCCCATATGTTATTTTTTCCGGTCTTCCAATTGGATTTTCTATCTTTATTTTTATTAACTGTCTTTTACAGTTAATATTGTTTTCATATTTTCTTAAAAAAGAATTTGGATGGCTTACTTCCCTATTATTTGCGTTACTTATAACTGGCTCTTCATACTTTATATCAATGTCTTTCTTTGTTATAAGCAGCGTATTTACTTTTCCTTTTATTCTTTTATTTATTTGTTCCACCTATTTATTTTTTAAGACGGAAGACAAAAAAAATATTTTTTGGCTCTTTTTGTGGATTGGTTTTATTTTAGAAGCAGAATTGCCTACCGGCTTACTGACAGGAGCTGCTTTTATATTAATTCTCTTATTTTTAGGAAAAATAAAATTATTATTTTCTAAAGGTGGATTCAAAAAAGCATGTCTTGGATTTATTATTCCAATTACCCCACGTTTGCTCTTTGAAGTAATAAAGGGTTTTCCTCAATCAAAAACCGTTCTCAAATTTATCTTAAATCCTGAATTTCACAGCCCTAAACCCCTTATTGAAATTTTTAGAGATCGATTATCTTTGTTCAATAACTATTTAGTTACATCTTTTCCAATGGACAATTCTTTTATTGTCTATGGAATATTCGTAATATCTATTATTGGTATTTTTATTGCGCTCAAAAAGGACAATAAAAAGATTAAAAACTTTTTTATATTTTCTCCATTAATGATTGTTTTGTTTTTTTTCTTATCTTGTCTTTACAAAGACAGCTTTTGGAGCAACTACTATGAAGGTATTGGTTATTATTTTATCATAACTATCGCCCTTGGCCTTTATGGCTTTTCTAAATTAAAAAATAAAATAATTAAAAATCTTCCGTGGTTAATATTTTCCGTATTGCTTTTATTTAATCTAATAAAGTTCTCTAAAGAAATAAAAAATAATACAATTGTCAATGATGGTCTAAGGAAGCAATTAATGACCGTAAATAGGGTCTATGAAATAAATAAAGGGAAAAAAGATTTTTGTATTAGAGTATATACTCCACCTGTTATACCCTACACTTATAATTACCTGTTTGATTATTATCATGATTTTAAAAAATTGGTTAGACCCGGAACAAACTACGTTAATAACCAATGTTGGTATATTTTTGAAGATGATAGTTTTAAATTTAGGATCGATCGATTTAGAAAGGATCATATCCCGGCAACTGGAAAGTTGATTAAAAAAGAGTCTATTCATAAGGATGTTTTCCTTGAACTTTGGCAAGATTTCCCCAAAAAATAATATGATCGGAATAACTACTGTCAACTATAATCAATATCTACTTACTCGAGAATTTCTCGATTCTCTTGCGACTGTTAAAAATGTAGGTAATTTGACTGTCTATATTGCTGACGTTTCTTCAAACAAGGAAGATTTTAAAATAGGTAATTATCCAATGAAAGTAGTTCTAGTGCCTCTCCCTAATAAAGGATATGCGTATGGAATAAATAAGGGAACAAAATTTTTTATTAGTCAGGGTTTGGATAAATTCTGTGCGATTAACAATGATATTTTTTTTGATAGAAATTTTTCGATAGAAGCTCATCGAGGATTTGAAAAAGCTGACATGTTTGGTGGGAAGATTTATTATGCTCCAGGATATGAGTATCATAATAAATATCAA
>Ga0172375_10013050_pt1 | contig 10349 bp, 6 predicted proteins | sample LakKiv1m_FD_114537 | JGI IMG/M metagenome (GOLD analysis project Ga0172375, IMG submission 114537) | Freshwater microbial communities from Kabuno Bay, South-Kivu, Congo - kab_092012_11.1m | ecosystem: Environmental > Aquatic > Freshwater > Lake | place: Democratic Republic of the Congo...
GAATCGCCGTTGTCGTTCGACAAAGCCACCGCTCTGCTGCCGGCGCTGGTAGGCATCGACGATCTGTATCTGGAAGGCAAGCGGGTCCGGGCATCGCGCGAACCGCTGTTTCCCAGAGCCCGCGTGATCGACGCGCCCGACGGCGCGGTCGAGGTCGTGGTCGAACCCGACCCGGCGGTGACCGAGATCGTAGCGCCCGGAGTGCTCAGAAGCGGCGATACTCTGCATCCGTTCGGGGCTCACGCACGTTTCGGCCACACCTGGGAGCGGCTGCCGTTCCGCAAGCTGTTCGGCTCGGCACAGATGGCCGACCTGGTCGGCACCGTGATCCCCGAACTCGAGCGCCACATATCGGTCGAGATCAAGACCAAGCGGCTTCCCAAGCACCAATTGACGCTGGAGCCGTGGATCAAGTTCGACATCGACTTTCCCGATCGCCGCAGCGGCGTGCACGGCGTCGACGTACTGCCGTTGCTGGTCTACGGTGATCCTCCGGTAGCGCGCATCGACGACGGCCGCCTCAAGCACCTCAGGGGCGACGTTCCGCGGCGCGACGAAAAGAAGGAAAGGGCGCTGCTGCTGCGCCTGCGCGACGAACTCAACCTGGCGCCGGGGCGGCGCGTCCACTTCGCCGCAGCCGACGCCGCGCGCTTCCTCTCCGATCTCGACGCCTTCGATTCGGGACGGCCCCGTGGCGACGATTCCTCTCGCCGTCGCTCTCGCAGCGGCAATCGGCACGCCGAACTCGTCCCTCGCCTGAGCGTCAAAGGCGAGGAGTTCACGCTGATATTCGAAGCCCCGGGCAACTCCGCCAAACGCGGCCGGGGCAGGTCGCGACGCGCCGCGCGGCGCGCTACGGCGCCGGCCGATGCGGTGGTGGCGGCGTGGCACGACGGAATCGGAATGGTGCCACTCAGCGACGGCGGCTTCGCGCGCATTCCGGCCGGATGGCTCGATCTCTACGGGCACCTGGTCGCCGACCTGCTCGCCGCCCGCGACGAAAACGCGGGCAGGGTCCCGAAGGCGGCGCTGCCGATCCTCGGCGAACTGTGTGAGGCTCTGGATTCGCCCGAGCCTTTCCAACTTGCGCGGCTACGGCCCTTGCTGGACGCGGTAACGGCGGCCGAACCGGTGCGCGGCGAAACGGCGCCGCGCACCAACGGCGGCGGACCGGCCGCGGCAGCAAAGACCGACGCCGCCACGGCGGCGGCGGTGACTGCGATCTGTCGCGATCTACACGGCGAACTGCGCCACTACCAAGCTACCGGCGTGGTGTGGCTCGCGCGGCTGCGCGATGCCGGACTCGGCGCCATCCTGGCCGATGACATGGGCCTCGGGAAAACCATCCAGGCCCTGTGTGTACTCAAAGGCAAGACGCTGGTGGTGTGCCCGCTCAGCGTGATCCACAACTGGACCCGCGAGATAGAACGCTTTCGGCCGAAGCTCTCGATCCACCTCTACCACGGCCCCGGCCGCGCGCTCGGCGACGCCGACGTCACGCTCACGACCTATGCCACTCTGCGCAGCGACATCGACACGCTGGCCGAGTTTGAATGGGACATCGTCGTGCTCGACGAAGCCCAGGCGATCAAGAACCCAGACAGTCAGGTGGCACGCGCCGCCTACCGCTTGAGCGCGCGCTTTCGCCTGTCGCTGTCGGGCACGCCGATCGAGAACCGACCCGACGAGTTGTGGAGCCAGATGCACTTCACCAATCGCGGCCTTCTCGGCGGCCGGCGCGACTTCGGCGAGCGCTACGAGAAACCGATGATCGAAGGCGACGAGGTGGTGACCGAGCGCCTGCGTCGGCGCATCCGGCCGTTCCTGCTGCGGCGTCTCAAGCGCGAAGTGGCCACCGAACTGCCAGCGCGCACCGAGGCGGTACTTTACTGCGAACTCGATGGTGAAGAGCGCGCCATCTACAACGCGATACGGATGGCATCGCGAGCCGATATCGTTCGGCGGCTGGCCGACGGCTCCAACGTCCTGGCGGTTCTCGAAGCGCTGCTGCGTCTGCGCCAAGCCGCGTGCCATACCGGCCTGTTGCCGAACCGTAAGGCCGCAACCTCTTCGAAGGTCGAGGCACTGTGCGACGCGCTCGAGGACGTCGTCGCCGACAGCCACAAGGCTCTGGTGTTCTCGCAGTGGACCGGGCTGCTCGACCGCGTCGAGCCGCACCTGAAAGAACGCGGCATCGCGTTCACACGCCTGGACGGCAGCACGCGCGATCGCGGCGCGATCGTCGATGCTTTCCAGAGCGCAGGCGGCCCGCCGGTGCTGTTGATCTCGCTGACCGCCGGCGGCACCGGTCTCAACCTGACCGCCGCCGATCACGTGTTCCTGCTCGATCCGTGGTGGAATCCCGCGGTCGAGGATCAAGCTGCCGACCGCGCCCACCGTATTGGTCAGGATCGCCCGGTGATCGTCTACCGGCTGGTCGCAAAGGACACGGTAGAGGAGAGGGTGATCGACCTACAGAACCGCAAGCGACAGATCGCAGAGGCCGCGCTGTCCGGCAACGCCCACGGCGGCGCCGCCGCGCTGACTCGCGAAGACATCATGGCGTTGCTGAATTAGTAGCCTGTTGAAAATGGCCCACCTGCTGCGTTGCGCGCGAAACCACTCGCTACAGCGTACATGAGTACGCTTCCGCTCGCGGATTTTCGCGCGCGCCTTGCATCTGGGCCATTTTGAACAGGCTGATGGACGGTTTTTCGGCAGACTGTTAGCAACGTTCGGCGGCGCGGCCGCGGCGCCGGAAACCGAAGGGTCGGGCGGTGCACGCTGCCGGAGCACGCAACTGCGAGTGTTCGCGATGAACGGCTACTGATTCCGCCGAAGCCTTTGGATCGTGTCCTGCGACGCGCCGGGACCCGGAACCACACGCAGGTCGCGTGGTGACAGCGGACGACCATCGCTCGCGAGCAAACGCATCTTCGGTACTCGCCTGCCGGTGCGATGGTCCTGGACGATGACCGGTTCGTGCCCGCGCCCGAACACCCACTCGTCGGACCACTCGCGCAGTGCTACCAGCACCGGTAGCAGGGCCTCGCCCTTGTCGGTCAGCTGGTACTCGAAGTGGGTCCCCGTGCTGCCCACGTCCACCTTCTCGAAGATGCCGTGCGCGACCAGGTGATCGAGCCTGATCGTCAGGATGTTCTTCGCGACGCCGAGGCTTTCCGCAAAGTCACTGAAGCGGCGGATACCGAAAACGGCGTCGCGCACAATCATCAGCGACCACCAGTCGCCGACCGCCTCCAAGGCCTGACCGACCCCGCAGTTGATGTTCGCGAAGCGCTTCCTTCCCATGGGCTACACCCTACCAGAAAAATGACGGCAAAAAAATCCGGTTGCGTAACGCCACCAGATATAGTAGGCATACATTCATCACGCCGGGGGCAGGTCGCGTCCCGGCGCCGAAGCAGGCCGAATCGAGACGCGCCGTGCACGCGCGTATGAGTCCGGCATCGAAGCAGTCGTAGGAGACAGACATGGCAGAGAAGAAGAAGACCCGGTGCGTCCTGTGCGGAAACCTATGTGGGCTCGAAGTGCAGGTGGAAGACAACCGTATCGTCAAGGTCCGTTCGGACAAGGACCACCCGCGCAGCCAGGGCTACATCTGTCGTAAAGGCACATCCGTCGCCCATTATCAGCACCACGCGGACCGACTCCGCTACCCCATGAAGAAGGTCAACGGCGCCTTCGAACGGATTTCTTGGGACCAGGCTCTAGGCGAGATTGCCGAAAAGTTGAAAGCGATCCTGGACGCTCACGGGCCTCGCTCCCTTGCCCTGATGGGTGGAGGAACGCTGGGCAGCGTGATGCAGTTCGGGTTCGCGGCTTCTTTTCTGAACGGGTGCGGCTCGCAGTACCTCTACAGTGCCATCGCGCAGGAACTGACCGGCCGTTACTGGGTGGACGGAAGGACCTTCGGCCGCCAATCGATCCACCCGACCGTAGACGAAGAGCAGACCGACATGCTGCTCATAGTCGGAAAGAACCCGATGATGAGCCACCACTTCCAGCGAGCCCGTACCGTCTTGAAGGAGATGGCCAAGGATCCCAACAGGCTCCTGGTGGTCGTCGATCCGCGCCGCACCGAGACCGCGAAGATCGCCGATATCCACCTCGCCATCAGACCGGGGACCGACGCGCTCTTCTACCGCGCAATGATCTCGATCATCCTGCAGGAGGGCTGGCAGAATCAGCAATACATCGACCGGCATGTCAGCGGATTCGAGGGGATTCGCTCGTATTTCACCGATTTCGAAGCCAAGGCCGCACTGGCGGTATGCGAGCTCGACTTCGCACAGGTGAGAGAGGTCGCCCGGCTCTTCGCCACCCGTAAGTCCAGCCACGACAGCGACCTGGGTGTGCTGATGAATCGTCACAGCACCCTGGTGTCTTATCTCGAGACCATCCTGCGGGCGGTGTGTGGTCGAATCGGGATGCCGGGCGGAAACGTCCTGCCGCCGCGCACCGTGATCGGACTCGACGCTCACACCGACGAGAGAGATCCCGACACCTGGCGCTCAGTGGCCACCGACCTTCCGGCCATCAGCGGACTCTTTTCCCCCAACATCATGCCGGAAGAGATCCTGACCGACCATACCGAGCGGTTGAGGGCCGTGATCGTCACCGCGGCAAACCCGCTTCGCGCTTTTGCCGATACAACGGAATACGAGAAAGCGTTCGCAGAGCTGGACCTGGCGGTCACCATCGACGTCGCCATGACCGAGACGGCGGCAGCGTCTCAATATGTTCTGCCCGATCTGTCCGGATACGAGTCGTGGGAAACCGGACTCGTCTTGGGCAGCTACCCCAAAGTGTTCTTCCAGATCAGCCAGCCAGTGGTGAAGCCGGAGGGCGAGCAGATGTCGGCGTCGGAGATATTCACGGGGCTGGCGGATCGTATCGGTCTGATTCCAGACATCCCCGATTCGCTGTACGCGGCTGCGGAAAGCGGTGATCGACTGAATTTCGGAATGGCCTTGATGCAGTTCGTCGCAAGCAATCCCGATGTCGCGCCCAGCATTCCCTTCGTCGTGGCCAAGACCCTGGGCAAGAGTATGGGTTCGGTCAACCTGGCCGCCATCTGGGGCGCTCTGCAAGTCCTGCCTCCGGAAGTTCACGCAAATGCCGAGCGAGCAGGCTTCACCCCCGGGCCTTTCCTGGGCGAAGAGATTTTCAAAGCGAGCCTGGAGGCTCCGCAGGGAATCTGGATCGGGGAAGTGGACGAAGGCGAGAACCTGAAGGGATTGGCCACACCAGACGGCCGCATCAACCTGGACATCCCCGAGTTGAAGGCGTGGATGGACGAGGTCGATCCTGCCAAGGAAACCGAGGCGCTCGCGCCCGATCGGGCTTTCCCGTTCATCCTGTCGTCCGGCAATCACATGGATACGAACGCCAATTCGGCGATGCGCGATCCGGTCTGGAACGAAGGGAAACGAGCCTGCAGCTTGTACATGAATCCCCGGGACGCGCAGGAGAACGGTTTGAAGGACGGGCAGACGGTACGCGTAACCACCGAAGCCGGTCACGAATCCATCGAACTCGAGGTGACGGACGCGACCCGGCCCGGCTACCTGGTGATGCCGCAGGGATTCGGCTTGATCCACCAGGGCAAGACTTTCGGAGCCAATGCCAACCGTTTGGCCAAGGCCACCCATCGCGATCGTCTGGCGGCTACGCCCTACCACCGCCACATTCCCTGCCGCGTCGAAGCGGCGAGCTGACGCGAGCGCGGGATCTTCGAGCCTTTCGAAAACTCACAGAGGATGCTCATGGCGGAACTCAGCAAAGAAGTAGTGGATCTCTTCGATCAGCCTGGCCGGATCGGGACCTTGGCGACGGCTGACAGGCAAGGACAACCCAACACGGCGTATTTTGGCAGCCTAAGACCGATGGCGGACGGCAGCATCACAGTGGGGCTTACGAACAACCGCACGCTGAGGAACCTGCAAGAAAATCCGCTCGCGGTCTTCTTCATCGTCAAGGAGGGACCCGTTTCCTTTCAAACCCCAGGCTACAGGCTCTACCTCAAAGTGCGGGGGATCCATCGAGAAGGACCGGCCCTCGATGAGATCAAGGATTTCATCAGCCAACATGCCGGGCCGGCCGCGGCAAGTTCGATTGCGGCAGGAGTCGTGTTCGATGTCACCGAGGTGAGGCCGCTGCTAGCGATGGCCTGAAAGACGAGAACATCGACGGCAACGGTTCGGCACGCGCGCCATCGACGGCGGCAGCAGGAGCGACACGATGAGTGAAGACGTTTACGCGCGACTGCGCGAATTCATGGATTTGTTGCCGACGGGATATCCGTCCACACCAACGGGAGTCGAACTGAGGATTCTCGAGAAGCTGTACACGCCCGAGCACGCCGAACTGGCCATGCAGCTCACGCAGGATCCTGAGGAAGCCTCGGCGGTCGCCGCGCGGTTGGGCAAGCCCGGATCCGAGCTTGCGACAATGCTCGAGGACATGGCCATGAAGGGCCTGATCTTCCGCACCCGCGACGGCGACAAGCGCCTGTACCGTTCCAGCCAGTTCCTCCCAGGCGTCTACGAGTTCCAGGTCGGACGCATGGACAAAGAGTTCTGCGAGATGATCAACGAGTACTTGCCGTACCTCGGAATGAGCTTTGCGCAGGTTAAGACTCAGCAGCAGCGCGTCATTCCGCTGGAGTCGGCGCTCATCGACGTGCCTGCAGTCGCGACCTACAGCCGCATCCGCGACCTGGTCAAGGAACAGGAGCTGATCGCGGTAGGCGACTGCATCTGCCGCAAGGAAGCGGAGGTGCTCGGGCACAAGTGCGACAACCCCCGCGACCTCTGCTTTGCGTTCGGCGAATACGCGCGCTTCATGCTCGACAACCAGATCGGCCGCCAGATCGAGCATGACGAAACCTTCCGCCTGCTGGATGCCGCCGAGACCGCCGGGCTGATCCTGCGCCCCACCAATTCGGCCAGGGTCGACGCGGTCTGCTGCTGCTGCACGTGTTGCTGCGGCGGCCTGAAGGCGATCAAGCTCATGCCGCGGCCGTCCACGTTCGTGGTCTCCAACTACCAAGCGGTCATCGACGCGGACTCGTGCACGAACTGCAATCTATGCGTCGAGCGCTGCGGCATGGCTGCGATCGAGGAAACCGCCAGCGCCTACGGCGTCATCGACGGCCGCTGCATCGGCTGCGGGCTGTGCGTGGCGGGCTGCCCGACCAGCGCCATCACGATGGTCGAGAAGCCGAGCGTCGAGGTGCCGCCGAAGGATTTCAAAGACACGCTCGAGCAGATTCGCCTCGAAAGAGGCGTTGCGTAGGAGCAGTCGCCGCAACGTGCTTAGACGATGAGGTCAAGGGTCGCGCTTGCGGCGAACCGCCGGTGGCACAATCACTGAGGAACTCGATGGCGAAGCAGGACAATCACGATTCTTCTAGTTCTCGAGACGTCGCGCTCATCGTTGGAGGCGGCCCCGGTATCAGCGCGAGTTGCGCCAGGCTGTTCGCGAAGGAAGGAATGCGGGTTGCGGTTGCGGCCCGCGATCCCGACAAACCTGTTCTGGCAGATCTGCAGAGCATGCACGGCGTGCGCCGCTACGCCTGCGATGCAAGCGTGCCGGCCGACGTGGAGCTCCTCTTCCGGAATGTCGCTGGAGACCTCGGAGCTCCGACTCTCGTCGTGCACAACATCGACGGACGCGTGGTGGAGATCCTTCGCAAGGGAATCGCAGAAGTGGATCCGGCTCTGGTGCTGGCTACCCTTCGGAACTCGCCGTTCAGCGCGTTTCTGGTAGCGCAGCAGGCAGCTCGCGTGATGCGGGAGAACGAGCCAGACGTCAACGGCGCCAGAGGGACCATCATCTTCACCAACGCGAGCGCGGCACTCAAAGGCTTCGCGCTCAGTGCTGCCTTTGCGATGGCATGTCAGGCCAAGTCAGGTCTCGCACAGAGCATGGCGCGGGAGCTGATGCCGCAGGGGATCCACGTTGTGAACGTGCCGATCGATGCGGCGATCGGCTGGACACGCCAAGACGGCAGCCGCGCGCATCAACTGGCGGGAACTTCCATCGACGACAACATGGCCGACCCGGACTGCATAGCGCAGACCTATCTTCAGCTGCACCGCCAGCATCGCTCGACTTGGGCGTTCGAAGTCGTGCTGCGGCCGTGGCTCGAGAAGTGGTAAGGGGCGCGAGGTCGCCGCGCAGAGGCGCAAACTCGAATCCGGAGGGACTATGCCTTGTTGTGCGTTTGCTGCCTTTCTGATCAGCCAATTGCTGGTCGCGTTGGCTGCGGTCAAGCAGTTCGTGTTTCGGTCGGCGGCCCGTCCCGGGACCGCACTCGTGAACAACGCGGTCGTCGAATGGCGACTTGACGCCCAGCCGGCGCCGGTCGCTGCCGCCTCTGTATGCGCTCGACCGACGTGGAAGCGGCGCCCAGCCCTGCGTCGGGGACTGGCACTGGCTGCGCTGATCGAGGCGGCACTGCTGGCCGGCACGCTCTACAGCGCCCGAACGCACTTCGCCAACGCGCAAACCTCGGCGGCCAACGTGACTCAGCCTGCCGCTCACTGTGAGGGTCACTGATGGATGCGCCTTTGCACGATACGAGCAAGATCGACGCAATTGCAGCGCCGTTCATCCGCAAGGACGGCAGCGCCGGACCGATTACCGCAGCACGCCTGCGGCGCAGCAAGCTGGTCTACGCAGGTCTCTGCGGGCTCGGCCTCCTGCCATGTATTCTCGGCCTGTCGGCCGGGTGGCAAGCCGCCGGACTCGGCCTCCTGTTCCCAGGCGCCGGCTTCCTTGCCGTCGGCGGTTGGGCGTTACTTCTGCTCGTCGTTACGCTGGTCGTCTTTGCGCTCGCCTTGATCGCCTGGTTTGGCGCGGCGATGATCGTGGCGCCGATCGGCGTCTGGTTCGGCACCGCGTTGCTGGCGGGCGCGATGGCCCACGGCCACATCTGGCCGGCGGCTCCTCTCGTTGCTTTGGGCCTCGTCTGCGCCGGCTTGGGTTGTGCGTATCGATTTGTGCAGCGGCAAAAAGCCGCCGAATTGGCGCGGCTCGAAGATCGGTGTCGCTATCTTCCGGGCGAGACGGCGCAGGTAGCAGCCCGTGCCGCCGCCGCCCAGCAACCGAATGAACGCGAGTTGACGCCCGACGAGTTGGCCATGGCCCGCTACGTTCTCGAGCGGGCGCTGCAACCGGTCGGAGAACTGGGCGGCTTCGACCGCATCGATCAATTCCAAACCGCGGCGCTGCGCTACCAGATCAATCACCTCGGGTACGCGCTGGCGTTGATGCAGTGCCATTACACCCCGAGCTTCCACGGGTATCTCTTGCAGGCGCAGCGGAATCTGATCGAGCAATACCTGCAGAAATCGGTCTGGGGCTACTGGATCTACGAGTCAGCCTGGGGCCACCTGAACCTTACCAACCCGGATCCCGCGGGCAAGGACAACGTCATGCTCACCGGGTGGTTTGGGCTCCACCTCGGTCTCTATACGTCGGCGACCGGAGATCGTCGCTACTCCGAACCCGGGAGCCTGGTGTTTCGCATCAATCGCCGCCGCGCCTTTCATCACGACATGCACAGCCTCGCACGCTCGGTGCTGCAGAATTTCCAGAATTCGGAGTGGTGCCTGTACCCCTGCGAGCCCAATTGGATCTACCCGATCTGCAACCACTACGGGATGACCTCCCTGGTGCTCTACGATCGTCTGTTCGGAACCTCGTACGCAGCCTTCAACCTGCAACGGTGGCTCGACAATCTCGATAGAGAATTCACCGACAACAGCGGTAGCATCATCGGCTTGCGCTCGGCGATAACCGGCATTCGTCCGCCCTTCCCGGCAGACGAGGCGATCTTTGCAGACTTTGCCAACTGCTTTGCCCCGCAACGCGCGCAACGCATGTGGGCGATCTCTCGACACGACCTCTTGTCCGCACTCACTACCGAAGCGGACGGCGCGAGACGCATCAACCTGCCGGGTGCCGGCTTCGACTACGGCAACTATCGCAGTGGGTTTGCGGGTGCGTATGCCACATTCATGAATGTCGCGCGCGAGTTCGGCGACGAGGAAATTGCCGAGACGGTCCGGCGCAGCCTCGACCGGGATTGCGGGTATCGCGACGACGGCGGGGTCGGTCGCTACACCAAGGCCTCGAATCTCTCGAACGCGGTCGCCGCTCGCGCGCGTATGGTTCGATGCGGGGATTTCCGCAAAGCCGTCACGCAAGGCCCGCCGGAGGCGGTGTTCCGTGGCCCGTTGCTCACTGAGGCGCGTTACCCGGACGTGCTCGTGGCGCGCGCGCACAGCGACGGCAACGATCTCGACCTGGTCTTGTATCCC
>Ga0172375_10013051_pt1 | contig 10349 bp, 9 predicted proteins | sample LakKiv1m_FD_114537 | JGI IMG/M metagenome (GOLD analysis project Ga0172375, IMG submission 114537) | Freshwater microbial communities from Kabuno Bay, South-Kivu, Congo - kab_092012_11.1m | ecosystem: Environmental > Aquatic > Freshwater > Lake | place: Democratic Republic of the Congo...
TAGGTGATGTTCGGCTTCGCCATCTGAGCTCCGCCGTTCAGGATCAGGTCTGCCTCGTTCATGTCTGTCTCCTTTCCTTGAGTTGATCAGTCCAGCCCTACTACGGGCGGGGGGTTCCAGGTTGAGCCCGACTTTGGGCTCGAAGTTCCTCGATGCCTTCAATGTTGATGGTCAGGGGGATTTTCGTGGTCCACCGATGGGTGTCGCCAAACAAAGGGTTACGGACCACGCAGACTACTTCGGTGAACGTCACCACGGGCCAGAGCAACTGCTTGCCCAGTGCCCGTTCGATAGCCTCGAACGTGGTCACGTCCGTATGGCTGGGGAAGGCTGGGCCGTCCCAAGGGTGGGTGTGAGCCACGCCCCCCAGACGCTCACGATTCTCCCAGATCACCTCCCAGAGGTCCCGAGAGTCGGGGATACTTCCTCCCGTGCACCCCTTGGGGTCATGGAAGCAGATCGTGTTGCCGTTCGTGTCGAAGACCAGTGCGACTTCCATCATTCGGTCACCATGAGTAGTTGCTTTGCGTCATAGAGTGCGGATTTGACCTCCAACGGGAGGATATCCGAGTTCCGTGAAGTTGCCTGGACCAGCCGATTCAGGGCTTCCCGCAACCGTTGACGTTCCACGTCAACGCCAGTCACCAGATTCAACTCATCTATGCTCAGCTTGCCCACGAGGGACTTGCAGGTTTCAGTGTCAAGGTGCATGGGTCAATCCTCGTCGTAGCCGCCGTAGTCCCGGTCCCCCGGAACATGCCTCCAAATCACTAGCTTATGCAGGTCCATCGCCTCGCCAATTACTCCAGGCAGGCTCTCCAGCGTGAACCAGGTGTCGCCCTTGATACCCCTGTGGTTGTCCAGGCACACCCCGGCGTCGATCACACGGAGGGTCGCCTTGTGGACCACGCACTCCAGCCGCCGCTCTCGGAAGCGGTACTGAACCCGGACCTCATCCTTCCGATGAGTCGGGATCACGTCCAGGAGTTCCGCCCCGGAGACTCGGAGAGCTGCCTTGGCCGCAGCGTTGAAGTCCTGGGTTGCCAGGGCTCGCCGCCCCTCTGCCGTGCCCGTCTGTTGCATCAGCCGACGAATCCGCTCCGCCTCTGCCAACTTGGCTTCCTCTTCCTTGCGGAGTCGTTCCAGTTCGGCAGCACGGGATTCCGCCGCCGCCCTCTGGTACGAGATCCACCGGAACGCCAAGTCCAGAGCAGGGGTCACCCCCTTGATGTTGGACACGGAGTCCTTGCGGTCCTGGTAGGCTGCCAGGACTTCGATCTCGGGTCCCTCGGGGAACTCCAACCGGAGGAAGACCAGTTTCCCTGTCCGGTCTCGGACAACGGCTGCCTTCTGGAAACGGTCAAGACCCAGGTCCACGCAGTAGACCTCTTCCGTCTGGTCGATGAGCCTCGCAGGGTCGGGGTCCACTCTGGCAGCGTCCGGGATGAAGCGGTCACCCACCAGGAAGCCCCTGAGCACCGGATGCCCGTCCTCATAGGCGAGGTCCCGGTCTGCCTGCCCTCTGAAGGTGCAGTCTCGTCCCGTGGTGGTGTTGAACGTGTACCACCCATGCTCCTTGGGCGTCCGTCCTTGGATGGTCCAGGAACGCTGGGCGGAATGGACTTGGCGACCTCCCATCCAGGGAAGGACCTTGTCCCCGCCCGATCCGATGAAGTCCTGCCAGCCCATCCATCACCTCTCCGGGTGTGCCTCCAAAAAGGCTTCCCCCTTCTGGGTCAACGGTGCCTTGCAAGCCGGGCACTGACTGTTGAAGACAGCCGTGATCGCCGGAGCCGTGGCGGCCTTGCAAGTCGAGCAGAGCGTTGCGGCCGTGTCCAGTCCAGCCCGCCTATCCCGCTCGGCGGCCTTGATGGCGGCTTCCCGGCGGCGACGATTCCCTTTGGACATCTCAACCTCTGAACTTGCCCCGGTGTTGTACGGTCACCGGGGCAGCCACGGGCCGTACCCCACTTGTCGGGTGTTTCACTCCCCCACTCCACTTGCGGTTTCATCGCGGGGGCACCCGTCAAGCACCTCTACTACGCCTGGGGTTCGGATTTTGAGCCCCGGATGGCTTGGACCTCGATGGTCCCCTTTCCGGTGATCCGGGCCGCCCGGGCGAGACGATCCACCTGGGTGTTCAAGTACGCCTGGGTGTCTACCAGACCCCGATGCCCCTTGACCCAGGAGACCACTAGCCGAATTCGCTTTTCGTTGGCGTGTTCCAGGGTTCGGGTTACGAGGTCCAGAGCTTCCGGCTTCTCCGGGACACAAGGGGACCGCTTCCAGCCGAACCATCTGGCGACCGTCTGGCAGTCCGTCTTGACCACCAGGATGTTGGCTTGGGCGGAGTCCAACTGGGTCAACGCGGTGTAGACCGCCGCGAAGACCCCGCAGAGTTCAGCCTCGTTGGAGAGCACGACCCACTCGGGACAAGGTCCCGACCGGATGACCCGAGTGTGGGAATCCCTCACCCAGCATCCCCAGCCGCTTCCTTTGTCAGGGTCGTCCAGCTTGAAGGATGCGTCGGAGTAACCAGTCAACCATCGCTCCGTCCCCCTTGGAGGGGTCAGAGCGAGGTTGGCTTGTCGTGCTAGAGGTAGTGCGAGTGCGTCCACATGAGGACTACGGGTGAGGAGGTCCAGGTTGAGCCCCCAAGGAGTGGTATGTCTTCGGAGAACGGGACCCAACCTGGAAGGGTGAAGGGCTGCCCTCAGATCCGTTCGTGCATCCCTTGAACACCCGGGACGATGTTGAACTTGGATTTGCACTGGGCACACTGGATGTTGACAGCCAGTCCACCATGGGGACCTTCCAAGAAGGTTGTGCCGTGACAGTCCGGGCACTCACCTTTGTCCAGTGATGCCAAAGGGTCAGGCGCTTTTTCAAGGGCCTTTCGGGCTCTCTGTCCCCTCAGCCAGGAACTCAGCCTACTGGTGAACATGGCGGCACCTGTGATGAAAGGTCCAGGTTGGTCCCCGTCCTGGCTACGGAGAGGGGAACCAACCTGGGGGTAGAGGGTTACGCGGCTTCCGCCCAGTTGGGGCGGGTGAGCAGCGGCGTCTGGAGGATCTGCTGGACCAGGGTGACCCGGGGCTTGGCGGCCGTGATGGTCGCCGCGACCGGGGTCGCCGCGATCATGTCCCGGAGGACCCGCGTCACCACGTAGGGGTCGTCCGACTGGAACATCCCCTCATCGAGGTTGAAGCACGGGATGCCCAGGTGCCGGGCAGCCATCCGAACGGTGTCCCCCTCGGCGTAGCGCCCCTTGGGGTCCACGACCCGGAGATAACCGAACGCCACGGGGTTCAGGCCCGTCTGACGGATGTACTCCGCCAGTTGAGAACCGAACTCACCCGCCTGGTCCCCGACGAACAGGAACAGCACGTCCTCGTCCGCCAGGGGCTTGTGGCGGACGAGAGCCCGCACGCCAGAAGCGTACTGGGTGCCCCCGCACGCGGCGTGCCCCTTGAAGGCATGCTCGACTGCCGCCGCCTTGGGTGCCTTGATGTTGATCTCGGACCCATCCGTGTTGAACACGGAGACGTGCAGCCGGTCGAGCGGGAAGCCCCCGAGGAACTTCGTCAGGTACTGGATGGCACGCTCGATGGCGTTCGCCATAGAGCCGGACTTGTCCACCATACAGTAGACCCGGATGCCACGCATGACCTTCTCGAACGCCTTGGCGGTCGCCACATCCGTCGCCTCCTGGAGACCCTCACGAGCCTCCTTGGTCTTGACGTTGCGAGCGATGTTGGCAGCCCGCTGGTCCTCCGCCTTCTTGGTCGCAGCCTTCCACTTGGAGGCGAACGGCTCGACACCGATGAGACCCAGTTCCTCCAGGGTCGGGGTCAGAAGGATCAGGTCCTTGTCGGACACCGACCCCGCCTCTATGGCAGCCGCCATGATGGAGGCAGTCAGACCCTTCCCCTTCGGGAGCAGACCCACGATCCGCTTGAAGCCGGGCTTGTCCGCCACGATCTTCTCGCAGATCGCCGTCTCATCCAGACCCTCCCAGGACTCCGCCGTCGCGACATCCTTGCCGATGGCGAGCGTCCGCCGTCCGTCGTTGGACTGCTTCTGCTTCCACCGGAGGATCTCGTAGAACGCCTCGGTCGTGGGCTTGTAGTGAACGCTGCGAGCCAGGTCGATGACCGTGTTCCGCATCCCACCCTTGACGAGCCCTTCGAGCATCTTGGGGTTCGCCTCACGGTAGGCGAGCCACTTCGTGACCGCCTTGTCGTAGCGCCCCATCGCCGCGTTCTTGCCGGACTTGCCGAAGCCGAGTTCCCGGTTGATGGCGGCGACCCCCTCCAACCGGAGGATGGACCCGACACGCTCCAGGAGCTTGGGCTCCATGCTGGCGTTGCCCTTGCCCTTGATCAGAAACATGGCCTCGCCGACCGCACGGAAGTCATCGTCGTGGAACAGGACCTCGCCGTCTTCCATCACAGGGTCGCCCGCCCGGTTCTGGACAAGCATGAATGCCGCGAGGATGCACTTCAGGTCACGGTTCTCCTGCACGAAGGCGTAGGACGCCCACCGTGCGGCGAACTCGTTGTCCATCTTGTAGATGTCCGCGACCTGCCGGTAGAGGTGGACCACGATCTCCGGGAACAGCTTGTTCCGGTCAGACGGCTTGCGGTACTCACCCGCATCATTGCCACCCGCGTCCACGACACGACCGTTGGCCTGGAGAACACCGGCACGGGTCTTGACGGACTTGTTGCCCACCTTTGACAGGAGGTAGACGACCTTGTCATCCCCCTCCTGCACCCAGGTACACGGAGCCCACTGGGCGCCGACGCCACCGGGGGCCTTCGTAACCAGACCGCTGCGATTGTGGACCATGTGGTCGGTCATCTTGGTCAGGGTGTCGATGACCCGCTCGGCAGGACCGAGGGCTTCGACACGCTTGGGATCGAGTGCTGCTTCCATGTCTTCCTCCGACGTTGTGCCCCCAGTTGCCCAGGAACGAGTTGCCGGTGGAGAGGACTACCCTCACCACATCGGTTCATTGCCCACTACGGAGGGGATTGAACCCCCTGTAGGGAAGTAGCGGGGGCAGGATTTGAACCTGCGACCTACGGGTTATGAGCCCATCGAGCTACCGGACTGCTCCACCCCGCGATAGATTCCGACTGTAAGCGGTCGGACCCGCTTAGATGGGGGGGAACCTGGAGTCGAACCGGGTCACGCTTGTAGGCTTCAGGGCTGTCCTCCCCTTGCGGGGAGGGAGTGCCGAAGCTGGGATTGCTTGTCCCCGTGGACATTCCCCCCGTTGCTACCTAGTAGACGCTCGGCCTACCAGGAATCTGACAAGAGCCGGGTGAGGGAGTCGAACCCTCGTTTCGATGCTTGTAGGCTGCTGCCATGTTCCCCCCGTCGCGGAGGGGAGAGAGGCGTAGCTGGTGTCGCTTTCGGACTGGAAAAGTCCGCGTCCTAACCGCTAGACGAACCCGGCAAGGTGAGGGCACGCGAGTAGGGAAGCTGGTTTGAGTGCATCCGACTTTGACATCGGAACCCTCGGCGTGGAAAGCCGATGCTCTACGTTGAGCTAATGCTTGTAGGCTTCTCCCGTGTGCGTGCCCTAGTGGAGATGGGTGGAGTCGAACCACCTCAGTGCTTGTAGGCTTCTCCCGTGTGCCTCCCCCGAGAGGAAAGCGAGAAGGGAAGCTGGTTGCTGCTTGAGTGAAGTCAAGTGCTCTCCCGATGAGCTACATCCCCATGTTCGATGAGTACCAGGGCTGAGACCCGATTCGGGGAGGGCGTCACTCCTCCCACCTCACCTTGAAGTTGCGTTGTTCCGACAGGTTGCTCCGGGGGCTAGCTTTGCCCCCCTCACCGCAACCCCAGGATTTTACCTGGACACGGTCTTGCTCTGACCTTGTAGTCCCGTGCCACACATCAGGGGTAAGGAACTGCATTATCCCCCGTCCATGCGTCGTTACGCTTCCTCAAGACTCGGACCCGACCAGTTCCTGCTGTAGGGTGCCTTCCCCCGAGCAAGGGGGTAGGATTTCAGCCACTGAATCGGACCTCAGCCCTGGTACTCATCCTGGTGGCGGGAGCAGGACTCGAACCTGCAAGTGCTTGTAGGCTACTGCCGTGTTCTCCCCGTGTTCGGGGGAGAGAGGGGCGTAGCTGGATGCTGTGTTGCTTTCACCTGAGGAAAGTGCGTCTACCGTTCCGCCATCCCGCCATGATGAGTACCGCAAGTTGCCAATGAACTAGGGAACCCCGTGAGGTCCTCTTCTGCCACTACTACGCTCGTGGGGGGAAAGTTGAGCCCCCTCCACGAACGATTTCTGACCCGAAGGTCTAAGGAGCGGATGACGGGACTCTAACCCGTGACCCCGACCTTGGCAAGGTCGTGCTCTACCAACTGAGCTACATCCGCATGGTGGGCACCCCGAGACTCGAACTCGGAACCTCCCGGTTATCAGCCGGGTGCTCTAACCATTGAGCTAGGAGCCCGTGGTTGCGGAGGCGGGACTCGAACCCGCGATCTTCAGGTTATGAGCCTGATGGGATGACCAACTTCCCTACCCCGCGTCAAGTCCCCTCGGCAGGAATCGAACCTGCACGCCCTTGATCCGTAGTCAAGTGCTCTATCCTTTGAGCCACGAGGGGATGAGTGCCCCCCAGAGGAGGGCAGAGGACTATCGACCCACAGGGAGGTAGTGGACCTTCCCCCGAAGAGGCTCGGGCAACGTGGCAAGTGCCGCCGCGATGTCCCGGTTGTCATGCCGGTGGGAGAAGTGGGCCAGGAGAACTGCCTCGTTCTGCTGGAACCGCTCCGCCCGCTGGGCGATCTCGTCCAGGTGGATGTGCCCCTTCTTGTGAGCTTCCGCCAGGGTCACGTCATCGCCGATGAACGTGCATTCCGAGATCAGGACCTTCGCCCGGAGAGCTTCGATGTCCTGGTCGAAGACCGAGACCCTCGTGTCCCCCGTGAAGGCGACCATCAAGACCTCGACCTCGTCCTCGAACACGATCCCCTGGCGACGCATCTCCCCGAGCTTTTTCCCGTCGATACCGACGAACTCGGGCTTCAGCCGCTTTCGGGTCTCCCCGACGACGTACCCCTGGGACGGGATCCGGTGGGAGGTCGGGAAGGCTCGGACGAACCTTCTGTTCCCCAACTCCACCTTCTGCCCAGGCATGGCTACCACCACTTGGTAGTCCGCCTTCTGTGCCCTCTGCACCTTCGCCCAGAAGGCGAACTGCTGATGCACCGCTTCCTCCAGGAAGGGGGGCACCACGAAGATGCTGGGGGTCATGTTCGTCATGTGCCGGATGTAGGCGTGACGAACGATGCCGCCGAAGTGGTCCAGGTGCCCGTGGGTCACGAGGACCGTCTGGCACTGCCGAGCCTGGGCTCCCCCCTGACCGCAGTCCAGGGACACGCCCAACTCCGGCAAGGTGATGGCGGTGTCGAACCCCGACACGCTCCGCCCTTCGATTGTGATGCCGCCCAACTTCATGCTCGAACTCCTCCCGTGGTGTACTACGGGTGTCCTGGGGCATTTTGAGCCCCGAACGGCTTGGTGGACTTGACGGGAGTTGAACCCGTGGCCTCCGCATTGCGAACGCGGCGCTCTCCCAACTGAGCTACAAGCCCGTGTTGTTCTTACAGGTGGTGAACCCAGTAGGACTCGAACCTACGACCAACGGCTTGTAGGGCCGCCGCTCTGCCGCTGAGCTATGGGTCCGTGAAATTCCCCGCAGGCGGGAACCCCCTGATACAGAGGGTGCATCGGACGTTCACGGGCAGCGGTGCCAACCCTGGAAACCGTGAACAGATGAGGTGGCTAGTCTCATGGTCTGTAATCACTTCCGACCACAGGATCTCCCCCGCTTGCGGGAAGTGGAGCCAGGGGGACTCGAACCCCCCACCTCAACGCTGCCAGCGTTGCGCTCTCCCAGATGAGCTATGACCCCATGTGCAGCAAGGCGTACAGCACTGTAGATGTGGCGTTGGACTCCAGCATCCTGGGTTGGCATCTCGACCCTGAGCAATCCAGGGTTCTGTGAGTCGCCGAAGGCGGAGCTAGGTTTGTCCACTTCCAACCGCCGAGTCTCCTCGGTAATACTTTAGGTTGCCCTGCTGCGGGAAATGCAGCCCAAAGACTGCACCCCCCAACTTGTCACCCGGCTACTCGTTCCAGTTGTTAAGCGACTGGACTCGCCTTGCCGAAGCAATCTACTCGAACAGTGCCGGGTCGATCTCGATCTCGATCTCCGAGGCGTTGCCCACCTGGATCGCCTCCCGCAGAGCCGAAGCCCACTTGGCAGCGTCCTTGGCGAGCTTCGCAGCCTCTACCACCGTGATGGTCTTGACCGCGACCAGGACGTTCGCATCCCGGGTGTCGGAGTCGTATCCGTACCGATCCTTGACCGGCTTGGCGACCGTCCGCCACATCTTCTCCGCCCGACCGGCACCCCCGACCAGCTTGACCGCCTCGGAAAGGGGCATCTGCTGATCGATCACCTTGACCGTGACCTTGAGGTTGTAGGTGGACTGGGCGACCTGGAGCTTGGCGATCTTCGTCTCCGCATCCTGGTAGTCCCGCATCACCTCGATGGGGCTCCGCTTCTGATCCCCCGGGAACGCCTTGAGGGAGTCATCGAACTGCCCGGCGGCGATGTCCCGGGTGTGTGCCAACTCCCGCAAGACGTGCTGGAGCTTGTAGCCTGTGATCTTCATCGTTGCATCTCCGTCCATCCCCTGCGGGGGGAGGCTGACAAGGGCTATACGCTTCTGGGGACCGACTTGGTCCCGCATGGCTGGGGCGAGAGGGGTCGAACCTCTGACCGCACGGTTCAGAGCCGTGTGCTCTACCAATTGAGCTACGCCCCAGTAGGAAACAAGGCGGGGATGAGGGGAATCGAACCCCCCTCACTGGCGTGACAAGCCAGCCGCTTCACCAGATGCGTACACCCCCAAGTCGGGATGGCCGGATTTGAACCGGCGGCCCACGCCCCCCCAGAGCGTTGCGCTACCAGACTGCGCTACATCCCGATTTACAACGGGTCCTGAGAAAGCGTCTCAGGTCATCCCGAAGACTGGAGACGGCACCCGGAATCGAACCGGGCATATCGCTTTTGCAGAGCGACGCCTAACCGATTGGCTTTGCCGTCATCGAAGCTGTCTCCCCCTACTAGGGGCAGAGGGAGACGGTACACCTCCTACACTTGGCAGGTGTGCGGTGGGTCGCCAGGGAATCGAACCCTGTTCTGAAGGTTAAGAGCCTACTGCATCGCCATGTATGCTTGCGACCCGTGTCAGTATTTTTCCAGGAGCTAACTCATAAGCCGTCGCCTCGCGTATTCCGGTCACTTGGTTGTTCCGAGGGGCCTCATACCGGAGGGCGGCTCTTCTGGAACCTACCTCGGCTACAGGCACCAGGAAGACCTTGTCCAGTTCTGGGCAATACACCCCGAACAGGTCAGCTTCCCCGTGGTAGGGCTTCCGTTTTCCACTCCACGTAAGGGAGCAGCACGAAAACGTAACCGCACCTTTCTCAAGGTGCCCCGTTTTGCACTGGATACGTAGGAAGACGCCTTGTTCATCCACGACTAGGTCATACCGCTGGCTATCCCCAAAGGGTTGGAGGACTACCTTGTTGGCACGAAGCAGGGCGGCAAGAACTTGCCCCTCAGAGTTTTCACCGACCAGTTTGGGATTCTTGGACATGGGTCATCATATACCCCATGTAGGGGATGTCAAGAGCCCCTATGGAGCGGGATACGAGATTTGAACTCGCAACTTCAACCTTGGGAAGGTTGCACTCTACCGTTGAGTTAATCCCGCGTGACTTAGGACCGAGAGGCCCTAGTGGATCCAAGGGGGCTCGAACCCCTAACATCCGGCTTGCAAAGCCGACGCTCTCCCAGTTGAGCTATGGACCCGTACTTGCAGTTGACCCAGGGAGGACGTCACGTCCTCCCTGAGCCCTGCTCCAGACCGGCGGTTGGAGTAATATCCGGCAACCTGGTTCTAGCCTGGGTTGGCAATCCCGTCTCTCCCCCTGATGTCCAGGCACGTCCCTGGAGGAGTCGAGCCGTACTCGGCTAGCCGAGTGCCGCATGGGTAGGAGGGCTTTCACCTCATCTACAAGTGGGAGTCTAGCCAGCGTCCTGGGGTCCCCTGATGCCCCGGCTTGCCACCTTGGTAGTCCCGAGGAATCCTTGCAGACCTTGTTGACCCCCTCCGGTTCCTTCAGCCTGGTGTGACCGGCTTTCAACGGAGCCCTCACCGGGGGGCACGACTCTACTACGCTCGGGGGGAGAATTTTGAGCCCCTTTCTTGGAGCGGGCGATGGGACTCGAACCCACGACGACCA
>Ga0172375_10013054_pt1 | contig 10347 bp, 11 predicted proteins | sample LakKiv1m_FD_114537 | JGI IMG/M metagenome (GOLD analysis project Ga0172375, IMG submission 114537) | Freshwater microbial communities from Kabuno Bay, South-Kivu, Congo - kab_092012_11.1m | ecosystem: Environmental > Aquatic > Freshwater > Lake | place: Democratic Republic of the Congo...
AAGGGGCATCCGGTCAGGCGGTGCAGAATATGAATATCATCTGTGGCTTCCCGGAAACAGTTGGTCTTAAAGGGATTGCTCTGTTTCCCTAATATCGAGTTTGAATTGTATCATATCTTATACTGATAAAAGTATGGATAAAAAGCCTTTATGACAAAAAAATATTGACAATAAAAAATGTTTATAGTAAATAAACAACTCTTCAGCAAGGCTGGAGCTATTCCCCAATAGCTCAGTTGGTAGAGCAGGTGACTGTTAATCACCTTGTCCCTGGTTCGAGTCCGGGTTGGGGAGCCAAACGTGACGCTCAGCAAATTCTTTTGCTGAGCTCAATATAGATGGATCTATGGCAGGCAACTCCCATAGGTCCATTTTTATTTTCCCCACCTTTTTTCCATCCTTGTCTTTTCCTTCTTCTTCGAAGTAAGTGACCTTTTTGACGAGCAGATGTAGCAAATCATATTTCTCGTCATGGGTCAGGTGATCATACACGTCCTTGAAAATTTTGAAGTTGTCCCGGATCATGTCTGCGCTGAGAATCTTGTTTTCAAGGTCATTGGACTCAAATTCGATTGTTTCGATTTCCGTACGCAGCTGCTTGGCCTGGAGTTCCAAGCTATCAAGCTCTTTCGTGATGTAGCCGGCGCGATTATTCTGAGCACCTCCTTCACTAAGAACCTCAAGCAGATTTTTTGCTTTCTTGTCGACCTGAGCCAGATTGTCCGACAGAACCTTCTTTTTCGCAGAAAGCCCTTTCACTTTTTCGCGCTGCTCCTTTGAAGCGTTCTTGACAACCCCTTCGATTATCCGTGGATCACCCGCAAGAAATTTCAACTCGTTCACGACCAAATCTTCGAGCTTACGCGCATGGACACTGCCGATTCGGCATTGGTCCTTGCTCTGGTCATTGTTCACCATGCACCGGTAATAGTAATATTTCCTACCCTTGGAATATGAAAAGCTCGGCGACATTGCGGTGCGACATGATCCACACCTGACCAGTCCCTTCAGATAGAAAGTGTTCTCATTCTGACGGTACCCTGTCTTGGAGATGTTGTTTGCCTGGAGGATCGTCTGAACGGCCTCAAACAGTTCTTCGCTGATGATCGCCGGCTGCTGGCCCTGATAAATCCCACTCTTGTATCTCACCTTGCCGATGAAAACCGGATCGTTCAACATCCGGCTGACATTGTTTTTCTGAAACTTGTCGCCTCCCCTCGTCCGCCCTGCCTGGGTTGTCCATGTTTTCAGGCGATAACCCCTGTCATTAAGTTCCTTGGCAGTCTCACTCAGTGAGCCCAGCCTCAGATAGGTCGTAAATACTTCCTTCGCAATAGGTATTTCATCTTCATTCGGCACGAGACATTTGTTCTCAGCATCTATGTTATAACCGAGCCGGGGATAGCCGCCGTTGAACATCCCCTGTTTCGCTCGGTGCGCCATGACATCGATAGTCCGTTCCGAAGTCTGTTCCCGTTCTAGCTGAGCGAAAATGAGCACGATCCTGATGACGCTTCTGCCGATAGCGGTCGAAGTATCGAAATTCTCCTGAGTCGAGATCAGGTCAACGCCCTGGTCCTGGAAAGATTTGTACACATTTTCGAAATCGATGATCGAGCGAGAAAGTCGATCAATCTTCTTGACGATAACTGTGTTGATCTTACCCTTGCGGATATCACCAACCATCTGCTGAAAAGCCGGCCTCTTCAGGTCCTTCCCGGAAAACCCCTCTTCACGGTACACAGTACATTCCTGCCATTTACGATAGGCACAGTAGCTCTTCAGGGTTTGAACCTGCTCGTCGAGGGACTCCCCATCTTCCGCCTGGTTTATCGTTGAAACACGAACGTAAAGAGCACACTTTCTCTCATTGTCTGCTATGTCGGCCATAAACACCTCCTTATGTTTTGAAAGTGTATCAGATACCCTTTTTTAAATCAAGAGATATAGAGATACATAAACCAGATGTGCCAGAGGATGAGATTTAAAATTTATTTCGGGAATGTAAGAGTTATTGCTGCAGTTTCAGGATGGCATCTTCTGGATTCAGATGTTGATCGCGGATGTAGTTTATCAGCTTTTTCTCGTCTTCACTAAGCGCAAGCTCTTTAAAGATCAGGTCTTGATTCATCTGGCTAAACAGGAATTCGACGTCACCTTTACTGACATCATCCCAGTCTCGTATTTTTTCATACAAATCTTTTGAAATAATCCTTGGGTCGTAATAACCACTCTTGCCGGTGAGTTTACGTTGTTCGAAAAACCATGAATGAATGCTGTTGTCCCATGCCATGAAATCCTTGGGAGATTTACACCTGAACAAATAAACGTTCCCCTGCTCATCTCGCAGCAGCAAGGCATAGGTCGGATTATCTGCAATATTGAGGTGTCGAAGGCGATCAACAATGGTAAGGGGCGGACACAAGTAGAAAACGTCGAGCACATCGCACGTTGTTAGAATGGCCTTAAGCAGTAAATCAGTATTCACGTGGTACTTGTCCACAACAAATTTAATCAATTCACCGCTCTGACTCTTGAATGGAATCTTGGTATTGCCGTTGAGAAATTCAGGATTTATGTCGAGCAGCGGAGCAATTATAGATAAGTTTTCATCAGCAAGGCGTAACGACCCTGTCTCAAAACGGGCAAGCGCTGACCGTGCAATCCCGCACTGATCCGCTATTTCCGATTGCTTCAGCCCTTTTGCTTCCCTGGCTTTTCGAAATAATTCCGCTACACGCATAGGGTCCTCTAAAAAACACTTGACAAGGTAACAAAATTACAAATAATGGTAACATATTTACTCGTAAGCGTAAACGATCGAGCACATATGGTAACAAATAGCATAATGAAACGTACTGTGTCCACCTGAAACAGATATCGAGCAAATTACAATATGACCCCGGAACAACGACTCAACCGAATAACATCAATTCTCAGCGCCGGAGTAATACGCCTGGTGACTGAAGCGAAGAAACAGGAAGTGGTTCGATCGCAAGTCGCTCTGATGGCGTTAAACGATCTGGCTAGCCCACATATTCTATCACAGATGCATAGTAATGCGGTTTCCAGAGGCGAATGGGTGCCGGAGCGAAGTGAACATGCCTGAAGATAGCAAGCTATATGCCGTGGAAGAGGTTGAAGATCTCCTGGCAGAGTTCAACAGTCCGAAAAACCGGCTCACGGTATTCAAACCGTTTGTTCGTTATTTTGGCGACTTGAACACGGCCATCATTCTTTCTGAGATATTTACCTGGAGCTACCACTTTCGAGATCGAAAGTTACCGGGAATCGGATACGGCTGGTTTTACCGACAATATGAACCTTCCTGCAAGCAACAGGAGCTGGACGGTACTTCAGGTGTTGTCGTTGCTGCTGATGATATCAATGAATCCACAGGCAGAGAGGCTGAGGGGAAGACCTGGCTCGAAAGGGTCGGACTTCGAGAGGATGTCGTCAGAAAAATAGTCAAGGTTCTGGTGAAAGATGGCTATGTCCAGACCGTTGTTAAGAAGGCGAACGGTGCCCCCACCTGTCACTATAAATTTGTACGCGGTAAGTTACTGGAATTAATGGATACCCTCAAAAAGCAGGAAAGGAACCCTGGAAATATCAGGGAACGTTTCCCGAAAAAAGCAGGGAAGGAAACCTTCAAAAACCGGGAATCATTAACAGAAGAAACAACAGAGATTACCCAGAAAACAACTACAGAGCAGACCCGGTTGTTGTTATCCGGTACGCCGTTGTCAAAAACTTCTGAAATGGAGCTGAATCTCCTGATCAAGCGCCACGGTAGGAATAAGGTGATTCAGGCTGCCGACTTTGCCGCTGAAAAATGGCGACGCGAGCACAATGAAATCGAGAACCCTGGTGGCTATCTTCAGACGCTTTGTAAGGACCTCGTCGTATCTGCCTGGTATGTGCCCTACGAAGTTCGTAACGCCAGGTCAGAAGAGGCAGCAGAAAGAAAGCGGTCTGAAGCATTGAAAATGGAAGAGCAACTTGCTGAAGAGGAGCGAGAGGCAAAGGAACGGGATTGTTACTGGCTCTCGCTTTCGGATGAATAGCAGCAAAAATTCCGTAATATGGCGAGGGAATCCTCACCGCTCTTTATTGATCTCAATGGCGGCCCCCTTAATGCCATAGCCAAACTGACTGCCTGGGACAAGCGTCAACAAATGAACACAATTCCCAGCAGTACAGCATAGCTGAATATTAAAATCTGACGGATGATCGCTATGTTGCAACGATATAGGAAACAAACAAAACAGTTACGACTTTTTCAGACAGGAGAGATTTTTCGCAGCATCATTGACCGGTGTACCCAGAGCCGTCGAGCCTATTGGCCCGGCCGGACACCACCCACGGGATTGGCCAACCTAAGCAGAGCCCTTTCATGTCGAGGTACACGCACCTCCCCCTCGCATGACCGTACGCAGTCAGAAATCCGAAGACGACCGGAATATACCCCCGGTATCGGCGCCCCTGGAAAGGCGTTTCCGCTCAACGATATGTATCTGTTGATCCGGAATCTGAGGAAGGACCGGGAATACCCCCGAAGTCCGGCGCCCTGGAAAGGCATTTTCTGGCAGGCACAATCGAGGACCTGTCAAACGTGATCCACCGGTAGAGTCCCGGTTCACGGCAGACAGCAGGCTATTGGCAGGAATCCTTGTCAGGCCCACATATAAGGGACACTCCAAAAAGTAGGAAGACGGAGCTGCTACCGTCGGCATAGCGATGCCAGAAAAAGAGCATGTCATCTCAACACGCGGGCCGGCAACGGTCAGAGGTAATCAATGAAACACAGATGGCCAACATCAATATACTCACAGATCGAAGCGGTTTTTCACTCGGTCCGTTCCATCGGAAAGTCAAAGATGGATACCGACAAGGGAATCCGTTCATTCGGATCGTGGGAAGTCTACAAGAGAGAGACACAGCGTTTAGCCAAATTCATGCACAAGAAAGGGCGAACCAGCATCCTCGATACTCTGTCGGTACGGGACGACATGGCCGAGTACCTCGAAGAGAGACTGTCGCACTACGTCGAAAAGAAACGGTCGCTCCAGACCATGGAGACCATTCTTTCCGCACTGGGGAAGTTCGAGTACGCCATCAATCACTTTATCGAGATCCACACTCTGAATATTCACAGACTGGAGACGGAAAAACTGCGCATGGAGTTCTACGCCCGCAGCCGAAAACTGCTCCGGAAATCGAGCAAGATCTTTGACAACCGGGCTTATCCTGATCCGATTCGACTTATTGCCACTATCAGCAACGGGGCTTTCCAACTCCAGGCATCACTACAATACGAAGGTGGTCTGCGTACTGAAGGTGTCGGTACTCCCAGCAATCGACGCCTGAAAAATCCGCTCACCAGTAACGGGCTGCGCGGTATCGGCACCGATCCGGTTACCGCATCTCCCGTGGGTGTTGTCGCCTCGGTGGAGAAAGGTGGGAAGGAAACTGAGCATTACGTCTCCATCGCAACATACCGGAGACTGGAAGAACATATTTCCCGTCACGGAAAGCTGGAGAGCGACTACTTCGCCTATGTAGAGGCAATCAACACAGCTGCCAAGGCTACCGGTCAGTATGCCAAGGGTCGCGGCAGCCATGGTCTGAAACACAACTTCGCCCAGGAGCGTTACCTGGAGTGCATCAAACAGGGCATGAGCCACGAGCAGGCCCTGCAGCAGACCTCCCTGGAAACCTCTCACTTCCGGCTACGGGAAACCCTGACCTACACGAGAGGATGACATGACCGAACAACTGAACCTGATAACCGGTCTGATGGAACATGAGCGGAAAAAGCTTTTTTCCTGGGTGGCGTCGTTGCCGGAGGAAAATATCATCGAGATTTTCCAGGATGGAGTGAAGAAGTCTTTCCAGCTCAAGGAGGAACGTCCCGATCTCCACGGCAGGATCAACAAGTACTGCGCCTTTGTCATGGCGGCCCGCAAGGCAGGCTGGGACACCGTAAAGGGGAAAGGCTACCGGGTGGCAGGTCAGGAACAGTATGACGACTTTTCCCACCTGCGTAAGGCGAACACTGCCGGGCTGATTCAAAGAGGGAGAACACCGGTAGTGCGTCGGAAGATCCTGGCGTACTGGGGTGAAGTCAAGGAGCTGAAGTCTGAAGGCATGGGATTCCGCCCCATTGCCGATTATCTGAACAGGAAGCGGAAACTGAAGGTATCAGCAACGTACCTGAGCAAATTATGGAAGGAGGTGGAAGGGTGATTAATTTTGACTACAAAGGAATTCAAGTTGAAGCAACAGTAGATAACCAGCAAGTTGACTACAAGGATGCAGGAAGCCGGCATCGTACCCGTTTTGAGCGAGATGTCAGAGTTTTCATACATTTTTGGGATTTCACCATCTGGAATGGAAATCTGCAGGAATTGGCGTTTGTGAAATCATGCCTGCAATATTTTATGCAATGTTACTGGAAGCGATCAACCAAGGAAGGCGGCAAAATTGAGATGGCTAAAGGGTTACACCACGAAGGATACGGTGAGGGAAGATTATCCCTGTATTTTGTCGCCAGACAAAAGGACAAGAAACATTATTTACAGATTAGTCTCCAGCAGGCAGGAGAAACCGTCAATGAAATCTACCTCGACGGCCAGGAGACCATCATGTTGGATATTGCCATTGCCAAAGCAATCAGCCTACTGACTCCGAATAGAAAGCAGGAAGCATGAAAATGATTACACGGGAATGTTTGGTCGAGCATGAATGTATGAGTGACTCTCTGAAAAACGAGCTGAGCAGCTTGTCAAATTTACTGGATTCAACAAACGGCACACTGGCGCATCAATATTCCATTGATACCGTAGATGATGTGGGGATGCGTCAAAGATTGTGGTTTTTTGCTGATTTGAAAGTGAAGGTCGGAAAATATCACGTCTGCATATCAAAAGATCAGGGCAGTCGTGTTGATGTGCGTCTTGTCTGTTACCGACCAACAAAGAAAGGTGGTGATGTTGTCGACTTTTGGGGACAGAACGCCGCCGAAGGGTGGCCGAACTGCAGGAAGCTGGTTTGCCTTGAAGATATTATTGAAGCCACCGGCTACAAGCTCAAGGCATTGGAGAATGCCGAGACGCCCCCGGAGCAATCTATTCAAATGTGAAAAACCGCTCACAGTCGATCAAAGTTTTCCTGGATCCGCTTGATGATCATATCGAACGGAATCAAACCCGCATAGTACAGACCTTCCGTTTTTGTATATTCAGCCTTGTAGAGTTGTAAAATCGCTGGATCCTGAAACTGGAACGCCTGGTTTTCAGAAATGCACCTGACATCCTCTTTACGGAAACGCTGTTCCTTCCGTTGGAGATATGCTTCCGTGCCAATAAAACCCTGAACTCGCACATCTGCCAGCAAGCAGTAAATATCGTAATAGTGCCGGAGAAAGTTTACCGGAAAACCTCCCGATTCCTGTTGCTGACGGAATTTTGTTGATACCGCCTGAAGCTTTTCGACCAGCGTATAGGCAGGATGATAGCATTTCACCTGCAAGGCCCTGTTGTCGGTGAACGCTACGCCACTTGCTGTGGCTTTATCTAAAGCCCACGATGAAATATCCACTTCATTATTGGGCGCTGTGTCATCGAAACCTACTTCCAGTAGTATTCCCGGTTTCAATCCTGCGATGGCCTGTAATCTCGTTGGATACACCAGGCGTATTCCGGCACCGCGAAACTGGTCATCATCAAATTCATGGTCTCTATTGATACTCTCAATTCCTGGAATGCGAATGTTTTCTGCCAGCCAGTCGAAGAAGCGACGGCGGGACTCAACGTGTACCGGTTTTTGGTGGTTTTTCCCGGCCATGACCTGCAACTCAGCAGGTGGTTCAATACGAATATCAATATCTTCAGAGAAACGTTCAATAATCCGGTATCCCTTTGAAAGCGAGGTGCCCCCCTTTAATTCAAAGGCAAACCCCTGTTTCGCCAGGCCATAGAGAACATGCATGATCCAGTAATCCTTCTCTATCAACTGCGGAAGAATATGCCGTTCGTTAGAGACGACCTGAATCAGGTCACGGAAATCTTTCAGGTCATGCAGATATTTTTCAGTGTGCATTGGCAAGTGCCTCCTCTACAAATTTTCGAGTAGCCACTTTGGCGAAACTCTTTGCAGCGGCAGAGAGACGTTTAGCATCCATTTCCGGCACTTTTGCCCGTACCCTGGCAAGAACAGCATCACGATCTTCTGCCAGCTGATTCAGATTATTCACCAGATCTACCAGCAAAAACTCAGCTGTCGCTTTCTTTGGGAAGCGCGGTTTTCTGTGGAACTCAAACAATTGTCCGCCAAGTTCGAAGCGCCCGTGGCGTTTGTGATTATAAACAACGTGGTAGTTATAGAGCTGCGTGGTACCCAGTCCAAGGGCGTTGTAGTCATTGGGAGATGTCACCAGGTAATCATCGTCTTTTAAGAACGAGGTGATCAATTTATCTGTGCTGGCAGGCAAGACACCAAAGCGGGAACGCTGCGGACATTGATATAGTCCGCTGCCAACCTTAACCAGCACACCCTCACTAACCAACGCTGCGACGTCGCGATCAACACTACGCGACAATTTTTCAAGGTCAGCACGGCGATAAACCTGGCCGGGTTTTAATTTTGTTTTGACGTTTTCCATAGCACTCATAACATTCACCTTTTGAAAACAATAACAGCACGAGCCAACTATTTCAATATTTTTATTAAATATTCATGCAAAAATATCGATAACACACTTGATTCAAGCTTGTTTTAACTGCATCAGCAGACTTTGACTAATCTGCTTACAATAGAAAATGTTACGTGATTGTGGTGGAGCTTCATCATTCAAAAATAGATGACAAATTTGATGAAAATTTGTACTGATTATAGTGACGAAATTGCCACTAAATTCTGATATATTCCCGCGTACAGGGGGACTGGGGGGTTAGATTTTGATGTTACATGCCACTGCCTGTCTGAGTGTATTAGCATACCAGAGAGCACGCTGTTGTCTATGCATGGAGACGGCGATTAACAGAAATGAGATCACGACCAAAGTTCAACAGAAGTCAGCGCATCCGCCTGCTTCTCTATTGATCGCTGCCAGCAGTCGCGATCCCGCCGGGCAAGGTTTGTACTTCGCTTTGGGTCAATTGTACGGCGATGCACAGCATAATCACCGTTTGAAAAGTGGATAACCCTTCCAAAAGCTCCACCCAGATCTTCCGCCTCAAGCGGGATTCTTTCTGTCTCAAGAAACTCCCTGATGAATCTGCAGTTTACCATGCCGACACAGCAGAAATTGCCTGCCTCCTGCCGGTTGCTAATGATGGATGCACCACCGAAAACCTTGGCTCTCAGCGAGTTGCGACGCGCACCTCTTGACATCATGTCGTTGATGAGCAGTTCCATCGCCTGAATCCCGTATCTCCCCGCCTCTGTAAGATAGTTCGGAAGTTCCCGTGAATAGCGGGGGTTGCTCAGCATGAAGTGGTTCATGCCGATCATGTGTCTGCCCGGATCATAGAGGCAGGCTGCCACGCAGGAACCGAGCAGTGTGGAGATAACAGCCGGCTCTTCGGTGGCGTAGTATTCGCCAGGGTTTATCGTTATCCGGCTGATGTTTTTATAGGTTTCTACTTTCATGCAAAGCGCCTCTGCCGCATCACGGTTAGCAGGCATTCTTCCTATGGGAGGAAATGCGAAATTCCTCACCATTTCCGCTGTTTTTTCCTGTGCCTACAGAACTAAGGATTCATGCAAAAAGGATAGGAATTTGCTTTTTCGGCACAGACTGTATAGCACCGGAAATAAGACTACGCAATGGATTTTCGGGCGGTTTTCGAGAATATCGGGAGCAATCCGGGGAGATTCTGACCTGCTGCCTGTTCGATCCGTTCCATCACCGGCGACCAGTGGTGCCTGACCTGCAAAATGGCTCATTTTTACCGGTTTTCGCACACACCATCCCTGCTGTAACGCCCTATGTTATCCGGTTTCACAGGTATTCTGGGATGTAGTACGCCTCTTGATATTCAATAACCTGACTGTCGGCGTACACCATCAGCGCATCTTCAACGGCAACAACCGGAGGTTCCCTCCCCCGTTTCGGTTGTCGCTTCGCAACATCCCACAAACCAAGATGATCCAGAATCTTGCGAATCACCGTCGCTTCTTCGATAAACGCCAGCACCCGCATCGTGCCGCCGCAGTTGGGACAGGTGAGCGGATCAATCTCGTAAATCTTCTGAATCAGCCTCGCCCAGTTGGCACGACACTTCTTGCGATACGCCGAATACGGTGTGATCTGGAAATTGCCCTGCTCGTCAAAGGTTCCAT
>Ga0172375_10013055_pt1 | contig 10347 bp, 11 predicted proteins | sample LakKiv1m_FD_114537 | JGI IMG/M metagenome (GOLD analysis project Ga0172375, IMG submission 114537) | Freshwater microbial communities from Kabuno Bay, South-Kivu, Congo - kab_092012_11.1m | ecosystem: Environmental > Aquatic > Freshwater > Lake | place: Democratic Republic of the Congo...
GCCCGGATGCTGATAGCCCAGGACCTGGGCATCCCCAGCGACCTCGTCCTGCGCGGCGGCGCCGGTCGCGGATCGTTCGACCAAGATCCGGCCGTCGCGGCTGCGAACACGCAACTCCTGCGAAAGCGCCTCCGGCGGCAACAGCTTCGCAGGGATCGGATTCGGCCACCGCACCGCTTCACCCGAAACGGGAATCGGCAGCACGGGCGTCCGTGCGGATGGGGGCGTGTCCTGCTCCCAACGCTGCAGCAGGTCTTCCCAATCGCGAATCGCCGCCAATGATTCGCGGAAGTACCAGTCGCGGGCAACCAGGCTCTAGCCGTCCGCGACGGCAGAACGAGCCAAGGAGGCCAGCAGCAGGACCCAGGTCAGGCGACAAGCGGTTGAAGTCAAGAGCATACTCCCCCCATGGATGACCCGCTCTTTGCGCCCTTCACTCCGGGCGCGGCTCGGACAAGGTCGAGCGTTTCGGCCGGAACAGGTAGTAGTTGGCTTGGGCCTTCAGCCCGCGGGCGGCGGCGCCCAGGCCGGCCAGGACGCCGCGGACGTCGCGCAGGATGGTGGGGCTGTTGCCGTAGTACGAGTGCCCCAGCAGACTCTCGTCGACGCTGGTCGCATCCAGGACTTCGATCTGCGGCCATTCGGGGAACGTGGTCAAGTTCGGGCCGCCTTCGCCTAGTCGCTTGTAATGATGCGCCTTTTTCGAGGCGACCAGGGCCAAGTCATTGGAGGACGAGTAGATCGAGATCCGTTCGGCAGCCGCAGCGATCCGCGGTGCGATCTGGGTCTTGAAGACTGCGGCGTCGATGTCGGGAGCGGCCAGGATGATCTGATCGTACCGGACCGGCGCTGCGGCCGACGAGGCGGCCAGTTCTTTCAAGGCCGTGGCCAGGACGCGAGTGCCCATGCTGTGGGCGATCAAGTGAATCCGCTTGGCACCGGATTGCTGGACGTAGTCCGTCAAGAACTCCATCAAGTGCGGCAGCGTCCAGATCGCGTTGCCCTCGCACTCGACATAGTTGCTGGGCGCAGGCCAACTGAACATGATCGCCGCGCCGCGAAAGCCCAGATCGTATTTCATCTGGGCCGTGCGGCGGGCGGCGGACGCGAAATCGACGTTGAACCCGTGGACGAAGACCATGGCGGCACGCTCGTCGGACTCGGCAATGTTCTCCCGCACCTGCTCCTGCCAGGTGGAACTTGGCGTCGGCTGGACGTTCAACAGGACGACGTGCTTGGCCGGGTCTTCGCGAAACTCCAGTTTCCACATCGATGGCCGTTCGACCTCGCCCGGCGCGTGCTTGTAGGGGATCGCGACATCGCACTGCCCCAACTCGAACTTCGGCTCGCCGTCTTCCGCTCGCCGCTGGTCGCTGTAGAAATCGTTCGGCTCGGCGCCGCCGCGCAGACGGTCGGTGGCATAGAACACGCGGAGGCGTGTGAAGCCCTTGTCGACGACCGGGGGCGAGGAGCGGACGGGACTGCCCGCGGGGAACGGCGGCAAGGCCGAGGGACCGCTACGCATCGGCAACTCGCTCAACGGGCCTTCCTCGGCAGGAGCGTGCTTGTCAGGCAAGACGCTCGACGGCTCCTCGCCTGGCCTGTCGATCATCGGCGCCATCTGCACGTCGGGATCCGGCGGTGAGTCCGGCGGCGGGGCGGACATCTCGGACATGGCCTCCGGCGTGGCTTCCGCGCCGGATTCGGCTTCGGCGGACGCGCCGGGATCGTCCACCGCGTCGGGCTGCGACACCAGCGGCTCTTTCGAGGCGACGAGCGGTGCCTTGGCTTGACCGCAGCCGGCGATCAGGACCAGTAGGGCTGGGAGGAGAAGCCAACGAAATCGAAACCAACGACCGTCCATAGCCGTGCTCCGTACTACGAAGTTGCTCCGTTTGCCTCGCCGTCCTCGGGCGGCGGGGCCGTGTTCTTCTTGCTGGACACCAAGGCCAACAATTCGTCCGCATCCAGCGGGTCCGGTTCCACGATCAGCACGTTGTCGCCGAAGTCCTCGTCGTCCTCGACCACTTTGCCGCGGTCGTCCAGTCGCACGTCGGCTTCGGATGTCTTGCGTTTGGCGACCTTCAGCAGTTGCTCGAACAGGTGTTCCCGGTCCGCGCCGTTGATGGTGCTGACGGCGGAAGCGACCTCGCCCAGGTAGCGGAGGAAGATCGAGCGCCGTTCGCCCTCCTGCTTGACCCGGTTGCGGCGGCGGAGGTACATGCCCAGCTTGCGGCCGACGGTCTGCAGGCCCAGCCGCAGTTCCCGCTGGATCTCCGGGTACGCCGCGATCGCTTCCTTGGACTCGCTGGTGAACGGCACCCAGACACTGGCCATGTGGACCATCAGGGTGACCGGCCCGGTGGGCAAGGCGCCGCGCGACTGAGACAGGCCGTAGGCCCGCCAGTTCATGGTCAGGACCGACTCGATGATCGCGCAATCCCGTTGTTTGAATTGCAGCGGCACGCGGTTGGCATAGCGGTACACCTGCATCGACTGGCCCTCGGACAGATTCACATTCTGCATCGCCTCGTGCAGTTGCTTGATCTCCGCCGGCTTGAGCTTGCCCGGCGATTGCCGCGTGCCGAACTTGGCTTCGCGGATGATCCGGTCCGCGGCCTCGCCGCCCAGCCCGTCGAACGTGTTGACGATGAACTGCCGCAGCGTCCGGGCGTCGCTTTCGTGCAGCAGTTCGGTCAGCAGTTCCTGCGACACTTTCTGCACGTTGTTGGCGCCGCCGTAGGCCAAGGCCACTTCGATCTGAAACGGATTGCCGCGATAGACCGAGGGCGGCCGGGTCGCCGCACAGTAAAACTGGCCGGGCACGACCTGCCGCAAGCCCTTGAGCAGCAGTTCCTCGCCGATGGGCGAGATGCAATCCGTCGCCGGGGCCTTGATCTTCGTCCGCTGGATCGCCTGAAACAGGGCGTCGGCTTCCTGGCGGCCAATCCGTTTGGTCGACGCGCGGGTGCTGACCTTGGCCTCGTCGCAGATCCGCCGAGCCACGGCGGGGCTGACGCGGGAGAACGAACCGGCCAGGAACTGGGACAGCGTCGGGGCCTTGGTTTCTTTGAGCATGGTGACCAGGCGGCCCAATTCCACGCCGTAGGGATGCGGCTTGATCTCCTTCGGTTCGGCGGGCAACTGGTTCGTGCTGCGGCGGTAGGTCTTGCAGTCGCCTTCCGGATCGGTGTAGCGGAGTGTGACGTGGGGATTGGCGATCACAGTTTGTTCCAGGTAATCGTCCACGCTGCCGCGGCCCCGTTGGTACTTGGCTTCCATCTCGATCGTGACCCGCGTGCCGCTCTTGACCGCCTGGGGGGGCTGGCCGTCTTCCGCCTCGTATTCGCCGATCCACTCGATGCCATGCCGCTCGATGTACGCCCGGCCGGCTTCGTTAGGCGGAATGTCGACCCCCTCGCCTTTGCCGTTCAGGATCTCCGGATGGTTTTTCTTGGTGTCGATCTGGATTTCGTAATAGTGAGCCGGCTTGCGGAGCGAGATCTTCGAGATGATCTTGACCGGCTTGCCGGTGGTCAGCATGCCGTACATGCCGGCGGCGCTGATCCCGATCCCCTGCTGGCCGCGGCTCATCCGCAGCCGGTGGAACTTGGAGCCATACAGCAGTTTGCCGAAGATCAGCGGGATCTGCTTTTTGACGATGCCCGGGCCGTTGTCCTGGACTCCCAGCTTGAAGCGGTTTTCCCCCGTCTGCTCGATGTCCACCCAGATTTCGGGCAGGATGCCGGCTTCTTCGCAGGCGTCCAGCGAGTTATCGACGGCTTCTTTGACGGCGGTCAGCAATGCCTTGCGCGGGTTGTCGAAGCCCAACAGGTGCCGGTTCTTGGCGAAGAATTCGCTGACCGAGATATCCCGCTGCTTGGCCGCCATCATCTCGGCGGTCGCCCGGCGGCGGGCCTGGCCGTTGGTGGAGGGCTCGGCTACCGAATCGGAATCCTGGTCCGGTTCTTGGTCGTGTTCAGCAGCGGTGATCGTCAGGGACAAAGAAGGCACTCCTTTACCGCGGAAGGCAAACGATGCTGGCCGACAAGCGTCGGGCGGTTGGGACAGTGGGGATTATAACGATCTTGAGGCTGCTGTCACAGCCGTTTCAGCCGGCCGGAACCGAGGATTGCGGGCAATTGTTCCAGCCGGAAAACAAAGATTGATCCTTATCCGCAGAGCGATCCGAGAAAACCAGTGAGCAATCCCATGACCCAGACCAGGAGGAGATATCCATGACATCCCGTTGGACTCGAACGATGCTGGCGGCCCTGACGCTGGGCCTCGTGTGCGGTTTTGCCATCCACGATGTGAGGGGCGAAGACGAGCCCAGCATCGCTCCCCAGCCGATGACCATGGACGCCGCCCCGGGCGCGTACGCCGGAGTTCCCGCCACGGCGGCTGCCGTGGGCTGCCGGCCTTGGGAATACGGACGTCCTGATCTGTTTTACAACTTTTACGTGCCCAACGATTGCGGAGGCGCGCCGGCCGCCCTGTACCTGGCCCCGCGCCCCGTCCCGGCCTTGGTGGGGCACACCTACTACACCTACCAGCCGCTGATGCCCCACGAAATGCTGTACCCCCACTATCGAACCTATCGGCAGTGGTATGACGACGGGCGCGGCGTGACTCGCACCAAGGTCGCCTGGTACTGCAATCCGCTGACGGCGGGGGCCAAGAGCCTGCATCAAGCGATTCGCCTGCCTCGCTAAGGCGAGCGGCCCCGTGGCCACAACGCCCCGTCGCAGGCCCGAGTCGCCTGTGGAGCCGTTCCTCCCCCCCCGACACCCACGAAAACCGCCCTGAATTCCCCACCGTTTCCAGGAACCCACCCATGAAAATCATGCGTCAGACCGCTTTACTAGCGGGTAGTCTCGTTTTTCTGACGGTCATGGCCGCCCAGGCACCCTGCCAGGAAGGGCTGCAGCCCGTGGTCACGGAAGCTGACCAACTGCAAGCCGTTCCCGAGCCGTCCGCGGAGGCGAGTGCCCCGGCGCCTGAATCGTCGGAGGCTTGGACCTATGACCACCAAGAGGGCTGCAATTGCGGCACGCCGGCATTGATCGGCAGTTCCTCCGGCTGTGCGTGCGCGTGTCGGCAGGGACCGCTGGCATCCGTCGGCAGTGCCATGCACAGCGGCCAGCCGTTGGTCGATCCCTGGATGCGCGCCGACTGGATCGCCTCCCAACAGGCCATGCTGCAATCCTGGCATGCAGGCTATACGCATACGGGCTGGGGAGCCCCGGTAGCGCTGGTGGTTCCGCCGACGGCCCGCATGCAAACCCGCACGGGCTGGGGCGTGTCGCAGACCCGCATGACGCCGATCTATCACCAGTTCGAGCGCCCGTACCCGGCCGCCATGTCCGGCGGCGTACCCGGGATGTGCCTGCCTCTGCGCCCGACTCCGCGCTGGCCCAGTCACACGGACCAGTTCGGCGTTTACTACGTGCGTGCCCCGTGGTAGGGGCGGCTACGACAGCAGGCGGTTGACGCTGTCCAGCAGCCGATCCATGGCGAACGGCTTGCGGATGTAATCGTCGACCCCGAGCATTTCGGCGTACGCCTTGTGGCGGCTGCCTTCGTTCGCCGTCACCATGATGATCCGCAGCGGCACCGGACGTGTGCGCCGGAGCCGCTCGAGCACCAGAAACCCACTTCGCTTGGGCATCATCATATCGAGGATCACCAGATCCGGGTCCTCGCGTTCGGCCATCGCCAAGCCCTGGTTGCCGTCGCGGGCAACCAGGATCTGGTATCCCTTGGCTTCCAAGGCATATCGCATCGCTTCGATGATCTCCGCGTCATCGTCAACCAGCAAGATTCGCTTGACTGGCGGCTGCTCGTCCGTCTTCTGGCTTTCCGTGGTCACGTTTTCAGCCATCCGTATTTGTTACCTCCGTTCAAAAGCTTATGGACTTCTGACATCGTGCTATTATTACCGCAAATGGCCGATGAAGGAATATCGGGCAGTTGGGCAAAGCGAATCTCCGCCTGCCGCGCTCGGGTGCCGCGTAGTTGACTTCCAAATCCGATGCGTTAAGCTGAACAATCGGAATATCCAAATCTGGATTGTTCTGTCTTCTTCTTTCTCCTTCATGAAATGCTGTATCATGCCTCGCAGGCAGATCCGGACCGGCTTCACGCTGGTCGAATTGTTGGTGGTCATCGCCATCATCGGGATTTTGGTCGCCCTCTTATTGCCCGCCATCCAGGCGGCACGCGAAGCGGCCCGCCGAAACACTTGCAGCAACAATTTGAAGCAACTTGGGATCGCGCTCCAGAACTACCACGATACGTATCAGAAGTTCCCGCCCGTGGCAGTATTCGGAAAGTTTGGCGGACCGGGCAGCCAACCAGCCAGCGTTCCCTCGCCCGCCTACAATCACACCTGGTGCTTGATGATCCTGCCGTTCATGGAGCAGCAGGGCCTGTACGATTCGGTTGACAAGATGCTGCGGGTGTGGGATCAACCGATCCGCAGCACGGTGCTGCCGACGTTGCTGTGCCCTTCGGATGACGGATTTGGCGACAATCCGGCGCAGACCCACGGGATCTCGATTACGAATTACGTTGCGTCCGAGGGCTATCACTGGTGGCCGGGCCCCGCGGTGCCCAACTATTCGTTCGCTCCAGGCGTCGATTTCCAAGGGATCTTCGCCGGTGGCCAGTCCACCAAGATGGCAAATATCACCGACGGCACGTCGACCACGATCATCGTGGCCGAGAGCAATTCCACCGGGTACAAGCCGCTTTCCGACGGCTGGTGGAAGAACGGGACCGGCATCAAGCGGCTGGCCACAGGCGAAGCCGTCTTCCATTCCGCCTTTGTGTTCACGGGGATGGGCGGGACGTGCTGTGAAACCGGTTGGTTCAACAAACCGGATGACAGCGGCGTCATGCCGGGTTGGAGCTGGTTCCGGGCCAGTCCGCACAGCTACATGCCGAGCTTCATTCTGGCTTGGGGGCTGAACACCGAATGGCCGTCCACGGGCAGCATTCATCCGGGCGTGGAACAGATCGTCTGTGCGGACGGTTCGGTGCACAGCTTGAGCACGGACATCACCTACGAGACGTGGTGCAAGCTGAATGCGATGAAGGACGGCATGACGCTCGAGAGCGTGCTGAGGTAAGCCAAATTGCCGTCTGAGCGGTTCCCGTCCCTGTGGGCGGGAATCCGCTCGTCCCGCTCGATCGCGATGCGAATTCACATTCCAGGAAGGTATTTTACGATGTTTCGAACGATGGGTGTGTTGTTGGTCTGTTCCGTGTCGGTAGTCTTTGGGGGCTGCAGTGGCGAGAAGCAACCGGAGCGGGACCCGAATTTCAAGGTTTCCGATAACCCGAGCGACATCACCGTCCCGGCGCAGATGATGAAATCGAAGCCGAGTGGGGATATCAAGCCGGCGGGCACCAGCACCCCGGCCGAACCGGCGAAGCCGTAGGCAGTCGAGAACTGCGCCTCGATCTGACCCTGTTGGAGTTCACGCTCGAGCGAGCCAAGTGGGCGAAGCCCGCCAAAGGCCACTCGCTGAAGCGTGAACTCCAACGGCACCGGCATGCCAACCCAGAACTGCTGCCTACTTGGCGACCGCCTTGTCGTCCGACAAGGCCTTGCCCGCTTGGTTCACGTCGTCGTAGGCGGCCTTGTCAAACTTAGAATCGTCCAACGGTTTCGGCTCGCCGCATCCGCTGGCAGCCATCGCGAACAGGGAAACGAAAACCAACAAGACGCACAGCATTCGCACGTGACACCTCCCTTGGATAGTGACTGTCGCGGTTACCTGGCAGCGGCGATCGTGTGGCCATCCGCGATCGCATTCAACTTGCCCCAAGTGCCCCAATCGAGCGTGGCGGTAATGAAGCCGACGCTTCCATCGGCCATCCCCACGTGGAGGCCTCCCGGGTGATAGCTCGACGGGCCGGGCCAATCTGAGAACGGGCCATAGGCCGCAATGTAAGTCGGCGTGAACGAGTGATTGCGGAACCAAGTCCCGTTGGTCTTGGCGGAACCGTCAGGACTGACCACGTTAGGCGGCGAGGGATTGGTCTCATTCGCTCCCCAGCCGTTGCTGGCCGTGCCCACGAAAGCGCTGTCGAACACGGGCGTTCCCGTTCGCCGCAAGCCGGTGCCGCACGAACGGATGGCGCCGCCGCCATAGCCCATGGAATCGTCTTCCGCGAAAGCGATCGTGTTGCTGGTGCCGTCGCGGATGCCCGACATCTTGGTGGCTGCCCGCACCGTGAAGACGCCATTCAGGCTGCACAAATCGAGGAACGGATCTCCGAACGTGTTCCACGGAGCGATGTTCGCCGCGATGGTCGCGGTTTGATGCCAGTGATACCCTTCGCTGCCCGGATAGTTGGTCACCGCGATGTTCTGCGTTTGGCTCGGAAGTTCGCGCTGGTCCGAGGGACAGCGCAACGTGGGGACGGGGGTGCTGACAATCGCCTGACCCCAAATCGGCAGATTCAGGTCGACTGTGCTGTACAGCGCCTGCTGCTCGATAAAGGGCAGGATCATGACGTTCCAGGTGTGATGATACGGCAACGTGTAGGGCGGCAGACCAGGTCCCCAAATCACGCCCGGCGGAAATGTCTTGTGGGTATCGTGGTAGTTCTGCAGTCCCAAGCCGATCTGCTTGGCGTTGTTCGAGCACTGGGACCGCCGTGCCGCCTCGCGGGCCGCCTGAATCGCGGGCAGCAACAAGGCGACCAGGATGCCGATGATGGCAATGACCACGAGCAGTTCAACGAGCGTAAAACCCCGACGAGTTACAGACCGCATAACGCCCCCCGGAAAATGCCTTTTCGTTTGAATGGATACGCATTTCTTCCTTCAGCCAGAGAATCCGCAGCCGGTCAGCCCATTTACGGCTTTGCATCCTGGGACTTCAAATCGAACGTAAAGGCGTTGCCCCCGCCAGCCTTCACTTCCGCCTCCAGCGTGCTTTCGGTGTTGTAGGCGGCCGGGATATAGCTGACGTAGTCGGGCAAGCCGTCGGCCGCCGGCGTCGCAGACTCACGAGTCGCGGCGATCTCGACCCGCTTCTTGCCTTCCGTCACCTTGCACTCGAACTTGCCGTTTTCGATCGCGCCCGCATACGCCGCCCCCTGCGAGTCGGCCGAGACAAAGCGGATCTCACCCTTTTCGACGGGCTGGCCATCGAATGTCACGGTGCCCGTCACGGAGTATTCCGCCACGCCGCCACCGCCACAACCGGCCAAAATCAACAGGGCGATCATCGATCCGAGGGGCAACCAACGTCGTTGGAGAACCGTAATCAACATGTCCCATCCTTCTCTTTTCAGGCAACAGGTCCCTGTCAGTAAGCCGCCGGTGCTTCTTGACCATTGCGAGTTCCCAAGTCTCGCCAAACCTGGGTGTCGATCGTGTTGGGTACAAACCGCACACTGGCGTCCGCCAACACCGCCTGGACTCCTCCCGGGTGAAAACTGCGGGCAAACAAATACTGAAGGTCGGTGTTTGCCGTGCAGGGCGCCTCTTTCAGGGCCGGAGCTTGGCAGGTCCGGCAGTAGTCGGACAGGGTCGTATTCGGCGGCTGGAACGTGCTGAAAATACTGCTCAAATGCTCGGCTCGGTAATAACGTCCCCGCCAGTCCCGATGAGCCGTGGTGAGTTCGGGCACGGTGATGATCTCGGCTCCCATCACCGTATTCGCGGTCCCGTCCGACACGGACGCCATGCGAATTCTGGACTTGTAGAAGAACATCCCGTTCATGGCGTTGCCGAACGCCGCTCCGGGCGTCGCCGGATTGTTGTTTTGGGTTACCAGTTCGCTGCCATTACATAGCAGGTAATTCCCAGAGAAGCCATCGTTATAATCCGGCGGGGTTCCGCCCGGCGGAGTTGTATCACCGTGGAGGATGCCCGTCTTGGGAGCGTTGGCATCGGACGGGCACATCAGCGGCGGGACCACCGAATTCATGAGTTCGCTGGGGAAATTCGACGAAGCCCGCGTCACCATGTACGGAAGCAACTGCTCGTACAATGCCGACTGTTCGATGAAGGGCAGCAGCAAGGGCATCCAAGACATATTGGTCGGCCGCGTGGTGCCGGCATTCAGGCCATTAGCGATCACGCCCGATGGAAAGACCTTGTGGGTGTCGTGGTAATTGTGCAGACCAATTCCCAATTGCTTGACGTTGTTGCTGCACTGGGAACGCCGGGCGGCCTCGCGAGCAGCCTGGATCGCGGGCAGCAGCAACGCAACCAGGATCCCAATGATCGCAATGACGACTAACAACTCGACGAGCGTAAAGCCGCGCGCCGGGTGCCCTAATCGACGGCATGTCAAAGATTGCATCGCAACCGCCTCCTAGAAA
>Ga0172375_10013056_pt1 | contig 10346 bp, 6 predicted proteins | sample LakKiv1m_FD_114537 | JGI IMG/M metagenome (GOLD analysis project Ga0172375, IMG submission 114537) | Freshwater microbial communities from Kabuno Bay, South-Kivu, Congo - kab_092012_11.1m | ecosystem: Environmental > Aquatic > Freshwater > Lake | place: Democratic Republic of the Congo...
CAGACTGAATCGGAAGTCAAGAAAAAAGATGTTCTTTTAGTGGCTACACAATCAGACCAAAAATAACCCAACCCCTCAACATCACTACACGTCATCCAAAAATGGCCGCGAACTTCCGTCTAAACCTCCTGGGAAAAAGGATCATCGAAGCCGATTGTTGGGCACAAGCCAGCTATCCTACAACTCTTTCTCTCCCTGCCCCTGATCAAGCACTGTGCGGATGACTTCCAGCACCTGTCGTATGTCATAGGGCTTGTTTACAAATCCCTTTGCACCTGCTGAGAGAGCTTCCTTTGTCGGACCGTCGGCCGAGTAGCCACTGGCGATCACCACCTTCACCGACGGATTAAGCCCCAGAAGGATCTCAAGGCACTGCTTGCCTCCCATTTCAGGCATGATGAGATCAAGAATAACCAGGGCTATCGAATCCCTTCGAGCCTGATAAACTTCTTGTGCCTCTTTGCCGTTCGACGCCTTGATCACCTTGTATCCGGCTTTGGTAAGAATCCGGGAACCGAGATCGAGAATGAATTCCTCGTCATCCACAAGGAGAATGGTCTCTGACCCTCCCGGCGGCATCGGTCTCGCATCCTGTTCTGCTTGTACCTCATCCGCAACCTGGGCAGGAAAGTAGATCTTGAATGTGGTTCCTTCACCTATTTCGCTGTAACACCTGACATGACCGCCGCTATGGGTAACGATTCCGTGGACCATCGCAAGCCCCAGCCCAGTTCCTTCACCCACAGCCTTCGTCGTGAAAAAGGGCTCGAAGATGTGCTCCACGGTGTCTTTGTCCATCCCAGACCCGGTATCTGTTACCATCAAGAGGACGTGGTGGCCGACCTTGGCGTCAAGATGCATTCTTACGTATTCCTTGTTGAGGAAAATGTTGGCAGTTTCGATTATGAGCTTGCCCCCTTCGGGCATCGCGTCCCGCGCATTCACTGCAAGGTTCATGAGGACCTGGTCAATTTGAGTAGGGTCAGCATTGATCGTGGCTAGATCTTTGGCAAGAATGAGCTGTATATCGATCATCTTGGGGATGGTTCTTTCGATCATTTTCCTCATTTCGCTAACACGGCGATTGAGACTGAGCGGTTGAACTTTGACCTCCGCCTTTCTGCTGAAATTTAGCAGTCTCTGAACCAGTTCGGCCCCACGCTTTGTGGATTCATTTATTTTTTTCAAATCGGCCTTATGACGCCGAGGCAACTCGTCATCGCCAAGAAGCAATTCGGAGTATCCAAGCGCGACCTGCAAGACATTGTTGAAATCGTGGGCTACTCCACCAGCGAGCGTGCCGATGGCTTCCATCTTTTGAGCTTGTAGAAGCTGATTCTGAAGATTTCTCTGCTCCGTTATGTCCCGGAGGATACCGTGGTAGCCTATAACCGCGCCATCTCTTGCCCTACGCACGCTCGACGTGAGCAAGCAGTTCACTTCTCTTCCATCCCTTCTCCTGAGGGCCAACGGATAATCCTTTAGAAAACCACTCTCCTCTATTGCTTGGACAAAGCGATCCCGATCAGAAGGGTTTACGTAAGTGAAGCGGATGTCCTGTCCCACGACGTCGTCCCTCGCATAGCCTAAGATCTCACAAAAGGCCTGGTTGGCGTCGAGCAATTGACCATCCAGAGCGGTTATGTAAACTCCGTCCTTCGACTCGTTGAACAGCTCTTGGTAACGTTCCTGGCTTTCCCGCAGCGCTTGCTCAGCCCGCCTGCGTTCCGTCACATCCCGCGCAATGCCGATCACAGTCGGCTCTCCGTCGGTTCCCGTGTGCAACGTGTTGCGGTATTCCCAAAGCCGCTTCTCGCCACTGCTGCTCTGGACGAGCATCAGGCCGCTCGCGCGGCCATCCTTTCTGACGGCAGCCAACATATTGTCAAACTGGTCTCGGACTTCCGGGGCTAAATAGGACCTGAGATTCGTTCCAACTATGTCGGCTGGGTCAAGTCCCAACAGTCGGGCGGGCCCTGAGCTGACAAAGAGGAGGTTGCCCTTCAGGTCGTGTGTGCAGATGAAGTCCTCGATATTCTCCACCACATAGCGGTATCGCTCCTCGCTTTCTCGGAGGGTCTGCTCCGCCCTTTTGCGGTCGGTGATGTCGCGTGCGACCACCTGAACGGCGGGTTTGCCCTTGTAAGTGAAAGGTGAGGCCACTACTTCGACCGGGAGAGGAGTGCCATCGAGCTTTACGTAGCAATCCTCTACCGGATACAACCCTGTTTCACCCTTCAGCATACGTTGAATTCTTTTTCCCGCCTCTTCCCAACAATCTGGGTGAACGATATCCTGAATGGGCTTACCCATAAGATCTTCCCGGTTTTCAGCCCCCAACATTCTCGCCCCGGCCGGATTGACGAAGACGATCCTTCCCTCCTGATGGACTGCAATGCCGTCCGGTGAGACCTCCACGAGATTCCGAAAGCGCTCCTCGCTTTCCTTCGCGGCTTCCTCCGCCCTCTTGTGATCGGTTAAATCTTGCACGTGGGAGACAAAGTACAGGGGATTTCCTTGCCGATCCCGAACCAGCGAACTGGACACCCGGCCCCAGACCACGTGTCCTTGTTTATGGATGTAGCGCTTCTCAAATTCGGCCCTATCAACCTCGCCCGAGCTCGCACGGTCCATGAACCGTGGGCTGAGTTCCGTATCTTCGGGATGCGCGATGTCGTTGACGGTCATACCTTCCAGTTCCGCTCGGCTATAACCGAACATTTCGCACATCTGATCGTTCACCTTTAACATCCGGCCTTGAGGATCAACAAGGCAAACACCGATGTTGGCATCATCGAAAGCAAGCCGGAAACGTTCCTCGCTGTCCCGCAGAGTTTCTTCCGCCTTCTTCCTTGCCGAGATGTCACGGGTTACCCCTTCCACGCCGACGGGGTTACCTTTTTCGTCTGTAAGCAATCTGGCATTTGTGGAAGCCCAGACTCTGCTTCCGTCCTTTCTTATAAGTTCAGCTTCAAAATCGGTAACGGAACCGCTTTCCCTGAGCAGTTTCAAGAAGCGTGTTCTTTCTCCCGGAATTGCGTAAAGAGCGGACAGCCTGGTATCGAGCAACTCTTCGGGAGCATAACCCAACAGCTGCCTACTACTCGGAGATCCGAAAATTACTCGACCTTCCATGTCGGTCTGATAAACAACATCATGCATGTTTTCAACTATCAGACGATATTTCTGCTCGTTTTGCCTGAGCGCCTCTTCAGCCTTCTTGCGGTCTGTGATGTCCCTCACAATAGAGCATACGACATTGTTGTTTCCCGATGTGAAGGGCTGAGACATTGATACTTCAACTACGATTTGAGTGCCGTCCTTCTGTCTCTGCAAACGTATTGGAACATGAGTCCCTCCAGGCTGCGCTGCCTTCTCAAGGGCCTCTATTGTTTCTTGACGCTCAAGACTGAGATCCACTGGCGTCATGGTCAGTAGTTCGTTTTTCGTGTATCCCCACAAAGCCTCAGCCGCTGGATTTGCGTCCAGGAATCTCATAGATTCTGCGTCATGGAGCATGACGGCGTCTTTCCCCTTTTCGAATAACAGCCTGTATTTTTCTTCGGTTTCACGCAGCAAATTCTCAGCCTGCTTACGGGCAGAAATATCCCGGATGCTCATACTGGTTCTCTGTTGGCCGTTTGCATCAACGAATACAGAGCTGGATACCTCTGCAGGAAAGATTGTGCCGTCTTTTCGCCTGAAATGGAGTTCTCCAGAAGCGCTTCCCGTGAGCCTTCTTTCCTCCAAGAGAACAGGCAATCTGGGGTCGGTTGTGTCGATAACCCCGTCCCTTCCTGCTTCGACAATTTCATTCTCCCTGCATCCGAGTATTTTACAAGCCTGGGGATTGGCTCTGAAAATCCTACCGTCCGGAGCGGTCAGAAGAATGGCGTCCAAGCTATTTTCAAACAGCGAGCGAAACGTCTCCTCGCTTTCACGCAGGGCATCCTGCACTCGTCTTAGCTCGGTAACGTCCCGCAGAATACAATGAGTCTGTTTGAAGTTCCCTGCGCGGTCATACCCGATCCTGCCGTCGAATTCCACGGTAATGGGAGCCCCATCTTTTCTGACCATCTCGAACTGTACGCCATGAATTTCTCCGGCAGATTTGAAACAGGGAAAGTTGCTCTCGAAGTGCTCTTCCCAGTCAGGTGCCACAAAGTGCCCGAACCACTTGCCTATAACTTCATCGCGAGAATATCCCAGGAGATCAACCCAAGCCTGGTTCACTTCGAGGAAAAGTCCATCTTCGTCGAGTGACTGATATCCCACGGGCGCATGCTCATAGAGCAAACGGAATCGTTCCTCGCTCTCTTTGAGCATACGTTCGTAATGTTCATGTTGCTTTTCCAGGCGTTTCTTTTCCAGCGCGGCTTCAATCGTCAGGGGTAGGCGTTTGACGTGAGAAGGGCTTTTAATCACGTAATCCGCTGCGCCTTTCTTCATGGCCTCCACAGCGACTTCCTCCGATCCTGTTCCCGTTATGACCACGACAGGAATATCGGGGGATTTCGCTCTGACAGCCTCAATGACCTGCAACCCCTCAAACCCCAATATGTTAAAATCGCTCAGGACAAGATCATAGTTGCCTTCATCCAGTCTTTTCTCGAATTCCTGCCTTGAACTCGCTTCGGTCAAGATAAAGCCAGTGTGTTCCCGTTCCAACACGTCTCGAACCAACTGGCGGTCCAGTTGCGAGTCGTCAACGTACAAGATATGGATGGTGGTAGTCATGGTTCTCTCCTTCGGCTTACCTTCTTGGGAAAGGAACGCATCAAGCTCTCAATCCGGATCTTTGCCTGAGTCATTGGACTTCGGCGGACCTACGTTCAGGGTGAGCCAATATTCACCAAGCTTATCGACCACTTTGAGAAATCCCTCAAAAGAAACCGGCTTCGTCAGGTAGCTGTTTGCGCCAGATTCGTAACTGAGTACCCGGTCTGCCTCTTCTTCGGATGAAGTCAGGATGACCACAGGCAATCTTTTTAGGACTGGCGTCTCTTTGATCCGCCGCAGAACCTCGTGACCGTCGATTCCGGGGAGTTTCAGGTCCAGCAGGATCAAATCGGGCATTGGGTACGCCTCACGGTTCGCGTACTCACCTTCGCCGAAGATGTAGTCCAGGGCTTCCTGACCGTTTCGAGCCACATGGATGGTGTTTCCCAAGCGGACTTCACGAAACGCGTCAAGCGTCAGCTCTATGTCGAGACGGTTGTCTTCTACCAAGAGAATATGGGCTGGTCTGTTCATATCCTTACTCCATCTGATCGGTCGGTTTGGCCTGCGCGAGCTTTATGAAGAAACGACTCCCTTGCCCCACTTCAGATTCCACCCATACTTCACCATACATCAAAGTCGCGGATTTCCGTACGATTGCCAGTCCAATGCCTGTGCCTGGATATTCATCGTAACTGTGAAGCCGCTGAAACATGTTGAAAACCTTCTGATGATACTCAGGCGAAATGCCGATGCCGTTGTCGCTCACTTCAATAACCACGTATCCGTCCCTCACGGTCGCACTGATCTGAATCCGAAGAGTTCCCTCGGATTTGCGGTAGGTAAGAGCATTTTCCAGCAAGTTCGTAAAGATCTGTTCAAGCAGAGTAGGGTCAGCATGAACCACTGGCATGTCCTCTGGAATGACGATCTCTGCACCCGATTCCGCTATTCGCTCCGTGAGGGTCTTGATCGCTCTGCTGACCACCCCAAGCGGGTTTACGGCCTGGAGCCGTACGGCTCGACGTCCCAGGCGGGAGTACCGCAGAAGGTCATCAATGAGACGGCCCATTTGACCGCTGGCTTCTACTATGTTGTCGAAATAGCGTTGCCCTTCGTCGTTCAAAGTCGCCCGATGTCGTCGCGCGATGATTTCAGCAAAGCCACTGATGGCCCGAAGGGGTGCTCGGAGGTCGTGGGACACTGAGTAGGAAAAGGATTCGAGGTCCCTGTTCGCCTCTTCGAGTTGGGCGGTGCGCTCCAGGACACGCTGTTCAAGTTCAGCATTAAGCCTGTAGATCTCCTCCTGGGCCTTCTTGCGTTCGGTGATGTCGCGGCTGACGGTGGCCCAGCCGACGACCGTACCGCTGGCGTCGCGAAGATGGAAAAGGTAATAGGACATCCAAACCGGCTCTCCAGTCTGGAAGTGACGCAGGCGGATCTCCACTACGCCGTGACCCTCTCGCATCACGCGCGGGAAGAACTCCTCCGTGATGAACGGTTGGTCCTCTACGAAGAAATAGTCCTGCACCTTGACCCGGCAGGCGGCTGCCATGTCGGGAAGCCCGACCATCCGAACGCCAGCAGGGTTCACATACAGCGGCTGCAGGTCGAGGTCGCACATGCCGATGAATTCGCTGCTGCTTTCGGCCAGAAAGACGAACTTCTCCCGCTCCTCCTCCGCCCGCTTAAGTTCAGTCACATCCATTGCCATACTGATCACGAGCCGCCGTCCATCCGGCAGACGTCCCAGGGGCGCGGAGCTGAAATCCCACACTCGCGTTGCTCCGTCCTTTGTTCGGATTGTGTAATCCCTTTCAGTTATGCGGCGGTCAAGGGCATAGAGCCGGTCAATGTCGGCCTGGACGATCTCTTTCCGCTCGCCATACGCTCTTTCAGTCCAGTCGGAAATGGTCGGAATATCTTCCGGTGCGTATCCCGAGATTTCAGACCATGATCGACTGACTTGCAGCACCTCGCCGTCTTCAGCGTGCAAAATCATGGGGAACGGCGCCCCGATCACTGCCCGACGGAAGCGCTCCTCGCTGGCTCGCAAGGCTGCCTCTGTCCGCCTGCGCTCTGTCAAGTCGCGAACGATGGCTATGTAGGTCTCGTCATCGAGTTTGCGGGCGCTTACTTCCCCGGGAAAAGTAGATCCGTCCTTCCGCAGATGCATCCATTCAGCCAGATGTGGCTCACCGGCCATCATCCTTGGCGGCTCGGAGTCCAAGCGATGCCGCTCTTCCAACTCCAGAACATCGGCTACGCTCATCTGCATAAGTTCTTCACGCGTGTAGCCGAGCATTTGGAGGCCGCGGGCATTTGCGTCGATGTATCTGTTTTGAGAGGATATGACAAAAATGCCGTCACTGGCTTGCTCAAAGACATTCCGGATGCTGGCTTCACTTTTGCGAAGAGCTTCTTCCGCGGCCTTACGGTCGGTATTGTCTTGGATTACTCCCAGTATGTAAAGCTCTCCCCCGATGTCAACAAATTCACCCGACACAAGACACGATCGTATTTGCCGGGCCTTGGTTTTGAAGTCCGCTTCAAATTCAAGGACTCTCCCATGCTCTCTCAACTCGGCAACGTACCTGTCCCGGTCAGACGGGTTCGCCCACAGGTCCAATTCCATTGATGTCCGCCCTATACATTCGTCGCGGCTGTACCCGCTAAGCCGGGTCAAGGCTTGATTGACATCGACGAGCCGTCCGTCCGCTACTGCGGTAATGGTAACGGCATCAGGCGAATTCTGAAACGCCTTTGAAAACCTTTCTTCACTCTCTCGCAGCGCCTCTTCAGCATGTTTGCGGGCCGTAATATCTTCGGTGAAGATCACGATACCGCCTGCGTCGCCGTCGGCCTTGTACCAGGGACGCACCTCCCACCGCAGCCATTGAACGGAACCGTCCGCCCGCTCGAAATGGTCGTCATCAGCCCTCACGACCTCGCCCTCCAGTCCGCGGCGATGCACCTCTTTCCAACGATCCGGAATCTCTGGGAAGATCTCGTAGTGTGATCGGCCGATGAGGTCTCCGTCGCTCAAGCCATAGTCGCTCATCCATCGGCGGCTGACCACAAGGTAGCGCATCTGTCTGTCGAACATAGCCAAGGCGGTCGGAGCGTGCTCGATGAACAGCCGCAGACTCTCTTCGCTTTGCTTCACTGCCTCCTCGGCTTTCTTGCGTTCAGTGATGTCTTCTCCGGAACTCAAGGTGCCCATAATTGTGCCCGCAGCATCGGTTACAACGGCGCTGTGCCAGGCTATGATCCGCTCCTCGCCGGTCCCGGCGACAACCGGATTCTCGTAGAATTCCAGGTGTTCGATTTCTCCTGTAATGATCCGACGAAACCCCTCCTTAACCATCTCGCGATCCAATTCAGGCACAAAGTTGTCAAACCAGCTGCTTCCCAGGATCTCTTCCCGCGGGCGGCCGAGTACCTGTTCTCCCTTTCGGTTAATGAACGTAACCTCGCCGTCCATATTGAGCATAACTATGATTGTCCCAGCTATGTCGAGATACTGCAGGGCTTTGTCCGTCTCTTGCCTTACCTCTTCGGAGGCTTTTTGGCGCAACCCAGTCAAATCACTGATGAGTTCCTCTTTAGTCTTGTCCTCGTCTCTCATGAAATCCCCCTGCCGGATGACCTCAGTGACGCCAAATCAAAGCAACCATGCCTTGTCAATAATACCACAATAATGGGGAGGGGGATTATGGTTGCCGGTAACTCGTTGACACGCCTGCGTTCCTCATGATATGCATCCACCCGCCTCTTCAGGAGATAACCATGAAAAAGGCCAGTCCCGTTCGGATGCCGCACACCCCAATGGACGTTCTTGACAATCGTTTGAAGTTCGCCCATTTTGCCTCTCTGGGTCAGGCGATTCTATGTGAACAGGCATCAGCAGCGACCGCTTTGCGGATTCTGGACATCGGTTGCGGCCCTGGTAATCTTGCTTTTTTTTGCAAAGTGCCTGCGAATTGCAGACTCTTCGGTGTGGATCTGTGGCCTAACCAGCTCCGGCAGGCCGCAGCAAAACACGGTTATGAAGGGCTTTTCCAGGTTAATCTTGTCGGGGGCCTTCCGTTTGTGAGCGAATCCTTTGACATGATAGTGTGCAATGAAGTTCTCATGTATCTGCCCAAGGAGACTGAAATGCTCACGGAGCTTTATCGGGTGTTGGCTCCGGAGGGAAAATTGCTCGTGTACAATCCCATCAACTGGCTTCCCAAGCTGCATTCGCTGATAAAGAGACTCACGAGAAGAATCTATCAGGAAAGAAAAACCATAGCCCTAGACGTACAATCCAATTGGAAAGGCTCTGAAAGAGCGTGCCGGATCACCTACTATTCGTTCCAATCACTGATTGAGCAAATACGCTCGGTCAACTTCCACGTTACTGGAATTACCGGATTTCGGCTCCTCCGGAACAGAATTCGCCTGATGACGCGTCTTGAGAATTTTGACTGGTACCGGCGTTTGGTCCTGTTCCTCACTGAACGTTACCCTCATCTGGCCTCTGACCTCCTTGTCGTGGCACACAAGAAAGCAGTCGTAAAGACCAAGCATCCTCTCATAGCCGACGCGATTGTAGGGTATGGAGCCGGAAAAAGGACATGAAGAGCGTGTTGCTTAAGATCAGTGACGCGGATCTTCTGAGAGAGATTGACCGGCTGACCTTTGATCATGGGAAGACCGAAATTTGGGGACAAGAATGAGGGGGGGGTGTTTGAGCGGGAAGGTCCTACGATGGCATGAGTGTAGTTGCCGGCATTGACATTACCGATGTCGTCACGGAAGACTATGTGGATTGGGGGCCTCCCGCGGAAATGCTCCTCGTCCAGAGTGAAGCACCCCTCACTCATCAGATTAAGGCCGCGGCTTGTATGGTGATTAAGACTCCTATGCCGAATACTGCCAAGGCACTGCCGGCAGGAAGCCAGCGATTGAAACGTGACACCTGCCGAATTTGAGCCAGCAGTCGGCCACCTTTGATAAACAGCAGGCCCACGGTGACGAGGATCCCGGCCAAGCCGAGACTGAAAACAGTCACGAGAATCAGGCCAAGCCCGACCCGTCCCAGGGAAATCGCGGTTAACAACAATACCAAAGCAGCCGGACAGGGCAGCAGGCCGCCGGATATACCTAACCCCAGGAGAGCCTTCCAAGTCACCGGCGTGTCGTCGGCACCATGGGGGAGATGGGAATGGTCACTGCCGTGGTTGTGGACGAAATGATAGTGTTCATTATGAGTGTGGCAATGGTCGTGATCATGATGGGGGCCGTGTGAATGCCCCTCTCCCTCATGACCGTGACAGTGGTCGTGTCCCTCCTTCAAATCATGTTCTGAGGGGCCTTGATCATGGCCGTGAACGTGGGAATGTCCATGGGGGTGATGATGGTCAGGCAAGTCCCTCTGTTTCAACCTCCGAAAACGCGATACCGCCATCGTTGCCCCCATGCATGTGACGATCAAACCCGAACTCAAACCGATCCAGGGATAGAGCTGATCCGGCAGAATGAAGCGTGACGCCAGCAAGGTGATCAAACCCAGGGCGAACACCACTAGGGTATGGGTCGCCGCGACCGTCAATCCCAGGTAAACGGCATGCCAGGGCGTGCTG
>Ga0172375_10013057_pt1 | contig 10345 bp, 8 predicted proteins | sample LakKiv1m_FD_114537 | JGI IMG/M metagenome (GOLD analysis project Ga0172375, IMG submission 114537) | Freshwater microbial communities from Kabuno Bay, South-Kivu, Congo - kab_092012_11.1m | ecosystem: Environmental > Aquatic > Freshwater > Lake | place: Democratic Republic of the Congo...
TCGCGCAGCGGCAGTTTGCTCGTGACCACCAGCCGCGGCACGCCCTTGCCACCTGGCTCGGGCTCCACGCGGTTCAGCATCGGCACGCCGTCCGCCATCACGCGTCGGTCGTCGGCCCGATAACGCGCCGCCTGCGCGCTCGGAAAAAAGTCGAGATCGGTTTTGCCGAACGCGTCGTCCGGCGACGCCACGCCGCAATACTCGCAGCCGCGCGGATTGAGGAACATGAAGCGTCCGCGGGCATCCTTCATGAACACCGAGATGTCGGGCAGAATGTCGAAAAGCCCGGCGATTCCGCCATCCGGCGCGATTTTTCGCAGAAACACCGTGCGTCGTTGCGCGAGGGTCATGGTGAAAATATACAAAAAACAAACCGATGCGTACAAGCCTTTCGTTTTCCGACGCGCTATAGTGGCTACACTTTAATTAGGAGAGTTGTCATGTCTATGTTCGCCCTTTCGCGCCGCCGTTTTCTCGCCGCCGCCGCCACGGTCTCGGTCGTGCCGCGCCACCTCTTCGCCCAAACCGGACGCCCCGGAGCCAACGGCCGCCTCACTGTCGCCGGCATCGGCATCGGCGGCATGGGAAAAAACAATCTGCATCAGATCGCCGGCGCGGGCCACACCATCGCCGCGCTGTGCGACGTCGACCGCGCCTATTCGGCGTCGGTGGTCGCGCAGTATCCGCAGGCGACGTTTTACACCGACTACCGAGAACTGCTCGCCGACCAGAAAGACCTCGACGCGGTGATGATCGCCACGCCCGACCACACCCATGCAGTGATCGCGGCAGCGGCCATCAAGGCGGGCAAGCACGTCTTCGTCCAGAAGCCGCTCTGCCACGACGTGTGGGAGAGCCGCGAACTGACGCGCCTCGCCCGAGAACACAAGGTCGTCACCCAGATGGGCATTCAAGGCCACGCGAGTCCGGGCTTCTATCTGATCAACGAGTGGATCCGCGCGGGCGGTATTGGCGAGCTTCAGAGCGTCGACGCCTGGTGCGACCTCTCCTATTATCCGTGGGGCCGCGCGAACTGGAGCACCCTGCTCGGCCGCAAACCCGAGAAGGGCGAGCCCGTTCCCGCCACGCTCGACTGGAACCTATTCCTCGGTCCCGCGCCGGTGCGCGAGTACCACCCGACCTACCATCCCGCGCGCTGGCGCGCCTGGTGGGACTTCGGCAACGGCATGATGGGCGACCGCGGCGCGCACACGCTCGACTCGGTTTTCACGGTCCTCGGCCGACGCATGCCCGTCTCGGTCGACGCCACCTCGTGCGGACTGAACCCCGACATCCATCCGCTCTCCGCGATCATCACTTTCCGTTTCGCCGCCGCCGACGGACACCCGCCGCTCACGCTCACGTGGTACGAAGGTACGCGGCCGCCCCGCCCGGCCGAACTGCCCGACGACCAGAAACTCCCCTCCGAGGGCGGCGTGATCTTCAACGGCAGCAAGGCCAAGCTCGTCTGCGGCGTCTACGGCGACAGTCCCCGCCTCATCCCCGAGGCCGCCATGAAAACGTTCGAGCGGCCGCCTCAGACGATGTCGCGGCCCAAAGGCGGTATCGAGGGCGACTGGCTGAATGCTATCATCGAGGGGCGACCGGCCTGCGCGGACTTCTCCTACTCGGCGCGCCTGACCGAACTCACGTTGCTCGGCAACGTGGCCAAGCGCGTCGACGGGCGCATCGTTTGGGACGACGACGCGATGCGCGTGGCCAACAACGACGACGCCAACCGCTACATCCGATTGCCCCGCCGCGACGGCTGGGCTTTGTAGTAAAGGCGGACACAAAGGCCCGCCCCTCCTGAACTCCGACCCCGAACCCTGAACCCTATTCCCTCCACCTATGAACGCTCTCGAACGCTACCTCGCCACCGTCGCCGGCCGCCCCACGGACTTCCTGCCGCGCGTGCCGATCCTCATGCAGTTCGCCGCCGAGCACATCGGCTCGAACTACGCCGCCTTCGCCTCCGACTGGCGGGTGCTGGCCGAAGCCAACCTCCGCTGCCGCGACGACTTCGGTTTCGACCAAGTCAGCGCGATCTCCGACCCCTACCGCGAGGTGCAGGGGTTCGGAGGCGAGATCCACTACGAGGCCGACCACGCGCCCACCTGTCCGCACCCGCCGCTCGCCGACATCCGCGACCTCTCGCCGCTGCGCGACGATCCCGACCCCTACGCCTGCGCGCGCATGCTCGACCGCCTGCTCGCCGTGCGCGCCCTCAAGGCCCGCGTGGGCGGCGAGTGCTCGGTCCTCGGCTGGGTCGAAGGCCCCGCCGCCGAGGCCGCCGACCTGCGCGGCGTGCAAGACTTCCTCATGGACCTGATGGACGACGAGACCGCGTGTCGCGCGCTGATGGCGCGCTGCACGCACACCGCGATCCGTTTCGCCGAGGCGCAGCTCGCCGAGGGCGCGGACACGATCGGCGTGGGCGACGCCATCGCCAGCCAACTGCCGCCCGACCTCTATCGCGACGCCGTCTGGCCTTTCGAGAAACAGCTCTTCGACGCCATCCACGCCAAGGGCGGACTCGTCAAGCTGCACATCTGCGGCAACATCAACCACCTGCTGCCGCACATCGGCGGGCTGGGCGTCGACATCCTCGATATCGACCACATGGTCGACACGCGGAAGGCGCGCGAAGCCGTCGGCCCGCGCACCGTCATCGCGGGCCGCGTCGACCCCGTGGCCGACGTGCTGCACGGCACGCCCGAGAGCATCCGCCGCGCCGCCGCCGAAAGCTATGCCTCCATCGGCAACCCGCCCTTCGTCATGGCCGGCTGCGAGATCCCGCCCGGCACGCCCGACGCCAACCTCCTCGCACTGTGCGAGCCGGTCCCCTACCGCGCCTGAGCGCGCTCCGCAGGCAACAACACCACGTCCGACGCGGTGCCAAGCGCGTTCGCCGCATTCTCCTCTGGCCAGCCAACGACCGATGCCGTATCTTCTTTCCATGACAACCGCCGACATCCCCGCCGTCAACCGCGCGCTGAAAAAAGCGTTCCACAGCGTCCGCGCGCCGATCATCGACCTCGTCGCCGTGCAGACCCGCGACCCGTTCCTGGTGCTGGTCGGCACGATTTTGAGCGCACGCACCAAGGACGCCTGCACGGCCGCCGCCTGCGGCAGGCTTTTCCAAAAGGTCCAATCGTCCGCCGACTTGCGCCGCATCCCCCTCGACGAACTGGAGACGACCATCTACCCCGTGGGGTTCTTCCGCGACAAGGCCCGCCATCTGAAAGCGCTGCCCGACGTGCTGGACGTCAAATTTGGCGGCGTGCTGCCCGACACGGTCGAGGCGCTCTGCGAATTGCCCGGCGTGGGCCGCAAGACCGCCAACCTCGTGGTCGCGCTTGGCTTCGACAAGCCCGCAGTCTGCGTCGACGTGCATGTACACCGCATCACCAACCGGCTCGGCCTCGTCAAGACCCAGACGCCCTACGAGACCGAGATGGCGCTGCGCGCGCTGCTGCCGGTCCGCTACTGGAAGACGTGGAACTCCTACCTTGTCGCCTTCGGGCAGACCCGCTGCGCACCCCGCAACCCCCGCTGCGCCGACTGCCCCATCGCGGCCTACTGTCCATCGCGGAAAGTCTGACCCCAAACAAAAAAGCCCCCCGGAAATCCGGAGGGCCTCTTCTTGAGTGAACAACCGTGTCGCTTACGCCATCTCGCGCATACCGCGGCGAGAATTGTTGCGGACACGAGCGCGTGCCGACTTACGGCGAGCCTTCTCGCAAGGTTTCTCGTAATAGCGATTATTACGGAGCTGCTTGAGCAAACCTTCCTTGTCCATGATCTTCTTCAGGCGCTTGAGCGCCCGCTCCACAGACTCGCCCTTCTTCAATCGGATCTGAATCACGCTGTTCACCCCCTCTCGCAGCCTTCGGCCAACCGTCCACGGCCATTACCGACCCTCGACAGCACGCCGATCAGGCAAAAATGGAAAGAGATGGTAGCAGAATATTCGCGAACCCGTCAACTAACTTAGGCGAGTTCCGGCGATTCGACAAATCCGCACAAAGCCAGAAACTCGCTCAACTTCCGGGTTCTATTCCGAAGCCGTTTGCGCTAGACTGGAAAGCGTTTTTGAAAGGAACTTTCATGAAGATTTTGGTCACGGGCGGCGCGGGGTTCATCGGGAGCCACACCTGCGTCGAACTCCTAAACGCCGGCCACGCCGTCGCGGTGGTCGACAACCTCTGCAACAGCAACGAAGAGAGCCTGCGCCGCGTCGCGCGCATCACGGGCAAAACGCCCTCGTTCCACAAAGCCGACATCCGCGACCGGGCCGCGCTCGACGCCGTGTTCAAGGCAGAGGGTCCGATCGGCGCCGTCATCCATTTCGCCGCGCTCAAGGCCGTCGGCGAATCCTCGAAGATTCCCCTCGCCTACTACGGCAACAACATCACCGGCACGATCACGCTCTGCGAGGCGATGACCGCCGTCGGCTGCAAGAACATCGTTTTCAGCTCCTCCGCCACGGTTTACGGCGACCCCTCCTCCGTGCCGATCCGCGAGGATTTTCCCACGCCCGGTGCCACCAACCCCTACGGCTGGACCAAGCTTATGATGGAGCAGATCTTTCGCGACCTCCAGAAGTCCGACCCGTCTTGGAACATCGTGGTCCTGCGCTACTTCAACCCGATCGGCGCGCACCCCAGCGGCCTGATCGGCGAAGATCCCGCCGGCATCCCGAACAACCTGCTGCCCTTCGTGGCACAGGTGGCGGTCGGACGCAGACCGCGCCTCGCCGTGTATGGCAACGACTACCCCACGCGCGACGGCACCGGCGTCCGCGACTACATCCACATCGTGGACCTCGCAGTGGGCCACCTCCGCGCGATCGACAAGCTCGCCGCCAAACCCGGTTTCGCGGTCTACAACCTCGGCACCGGCAACGGCTGCAGCGTGCTCGAGGTCGTCGCCGCCTTCGAGAAGGCGTCAGGACGCACGATTCCCTATGTGATCGAGCCGCGCCGCCCCGGCGACATCGCCGCATGCTGGGCCGACCCCTCCAAAGCCGAACGCGAACTCGGCTGGAAGGCGCAGCGCGACCTCCGCGCCATGTGCGAGGACGCTTGGCGCTGGCAGTCCCAAAACCCCAATGGATTCAACACTTAGGCTGCTTAGGCTGAAATCAAGCAACCTGACGGACGGAAGACAAAGGACAATGAGGGATAAACCGAGAGCGATTGCCCTGTTTTGCGGTGCCGGCGGTCTGTCGCTTGGCTTCACGCGGGCCGGATTCAACGTGGTGCTCGCCACCGATATCGATTCGGATGCGGTCGTCTCTTACAAGCGCTTTTTTCCCGAGACCGAGGTTCGGCAGACCGACATCCGCTCTTTGGAAACAGCGGACCTTCCTTCCGGCATCGACATCCTGCTGGGCGGTCCACCATGCCAAGGATTCAGCAGCGCCGGCCAAAAATTCTGGGACGACCCTCGGAACAAACTGCTTTCAGAATATGTGCGCGTCTTGAACGCCGTGAAACCGAAATGGTTCCTCGTGGAAAATGTCGAAGGCCTTTTGACGGCTTGGAATGGGCAATACATTTGCGAAGCGGTCAAGGCTTTCTTATCCCTTGGTTATAACGTCACGCTGGAAAAGGTGTATGCGCACGCTTACGGCCTGCCGCAGCGAAGAAAACGGGTGGTGCTTGTCGGCAACAGGCTCGGCCACCTATACCGTTTTCCTCCTCGCAGCCACAACGTGAGCGGTTCCATTTTCCGAAAATCGGAGTCAACGTTTCGCGAAGCGCTTTCGGACTTGCCCCCTGCGACAACCGATCCCGGACGCTCCCTTCCATACCGGTCCCCTCCTAAAAATGCCCTTCAGAACCTGCTGCGGGGTGAACAGAAGACCGTATCCCAGCACTTTTATTTTTCCCAGGGGAGCGAACAATTGCGGCGGATTGAAATGTTACAGCCGGGACAAACCATGAAAGACCTTCCGGACGAACTCCAGCATGAATCTTTCAAGAGACGCGCTTATCGCCGCGTTTGCGATGGAACGCCGACCGAACGGCGAGGCGGTGCACCTTCCGGAATCAAACGCCTGCTTGCGGATGAACCTTCGCTTACCATTACGGGGGCCGCGATGCGGGAGTTCATCCACCCTACGGAAAACAGACCGTTGACGCTCCGTGAATGTGCGCGGCTCCAGACTTTCCCCGATGCGTTCGTCTTTGTCGGCTCGTCAGCTTCCTGCCTCCAACAAATCGCCAACGCAGTACCCCCACTGCTGGCTGAAACAGTGGCCGGACACATTGCCAACGCGTATGGGTTCAGCGTCGCCATTAAGCCGACACAATCTCATTTTCAGTTCTCGCTCACCCAATCCAACGGGATGAGTCCCGCGTTGAAAAAGACCGAACAGATGCTCCATACGTTGGCTGATGATGAATATGCGCAACTGACGTTGTTCGAAGAAACGGGGAGGCGTGTCTTCGCATGATATCGACAGAACTCAGGAGTTACTTTGCGAAGGCCAGGGTCCTTGGTCAAGGCGGAGATCGAATCTCTCTCTCAGAAAGCGAGATCGCTTGGTTGCTTTGCCTCTCTGCCAATGATCTCAGGTTAAAAATCGCGAACGACGCATTGAAGGCGGAATGCAAGAACCTGCCTGCATTCTACGATAGCGGCATTTCCGCCTTGTTGCCCAAACCGTGGGCGAAATTGGAAACTTCCGCCCTGCTTGAGGAAATGGCTCAACTCATCCGTCAAGAACCTGACTTGAGGCTCTACTACGGCAACCTGTGTGAGATTCTGAAGCGGCGGATCAAATACCAGCGAATCCTTGCGGCCCAGCCGAAACCCTCGATGGATCAGATCGGGCCGCGCAGTCTTCTCGAATACGGTGTTGTTCCGTCTGATCTGCTTGCCACTTGGTTGATCTGGCGCAAGTGGGTGTTCGATGTCGACAATCGAAGCGGACAAGAAACCGGTTATTTGTTTGAACCCGTGCTCGCTTCCTGCATGGGCGGCACGACTGTCGGCGCGCGGAACTCGCCCGTCAAGCGGCTCGACGAAAAAGGCAAGCGAACTGCAGACGGACGACAGATTGACTGTCTGGACGCCGACGCCAAGATCGCATACGAATTCAAATTGCGGGTCTCGATCGCTGCCAGCGGACAGGGACGCTTTGCAGAGGAACTGTCATTTCCTGCCGAATGCAAAGCATCCGGCTTAACCCCGGTCTTAATTGTCCTTGATCCCACGCCTTCTGCGCGGCTCGATGAACTGCGCGAAGCATTCGAGCATAATGGCGGCAATACGCATGTAAGTGATGCTTGGGCCTTTATCGAGAAGAAGGCAGGCACGTGCATGAGCCTTTTCATTGAGAAATATCTTCGCCCTGTGCTCCTGCAGATGGCCACACATGACAACAAACTGCTAGACCCGCTGTTGTTGACATGGCGCACCGACGAGATCGCGATCAAGTCAGGCAACGACACGTTCATCATTAAGAGATCACCCCTACCAGAGGATTAACTTTTCTCCGATAACTCAACTGTTTAACAACTCAACAGTTTTACCTTTCCCCCCATGTCTGACTGGACCGACATCATTGATACCGTCATCGATCACGTGAACTTGCTCAAGGAATTGGGCGAGCGCACCGTGGAGATGGACGCCGCCGTGATCGCGTCGTGGGGTTCGCCCGCCAAGAAAGCGACGCCCCATCCGTCATCCGCCGCCGCGTCGCCGACGCCGGCCGCGCCCGCGCTGCCGTCTTTCAAGCTCGAGACCACCCCCGCGCCGATTGTCGACAAGCCCTCGCTCACGCCCGAGGCGCGCCGACAGGCGCTGGCCGAAATCGCCGCGCGCGCGGATGCTTGCGACGCCTGCCCGCTGCGACAGAACCGCACGAAGTCCGTGCCCGGACAGGGCAACCCGGACAGCCCCGACGTCATGTTCATCGGCGAGGCCCCCGGCTACGACGAAGACCAGAAAGGCATCGCCTTCGTCGGCGCGGCCGGTCAACTGCTCACGAAGATGATCGCTGCCATGGGTTATTCGCGCGACGACGTTTTCATCGCCAATATCTGCAAATGCCGCCCGCCCAACAACCGCACGCCGTTGCCCGAGGAGATGCAGAAATGCCTGCCCTACCTGCGCGAGCAGATCAGCATCATCAAACCAAAAATCATCGTGCTGCTCGGCGGCACCGCTATTAAAGGTCTGCTCGACACGCAGGCCGGCGTGACGCGACTGCAAGGGCACTGGACCCAGTACGAGGGCATCCCCGTAATGCCCACCTTCCATCCCTCCTATCTGCTGCGTTTCGAACCCGCCAAGCGCGACGCCTGGCACGCGCTCAAGCTCGTGCTCGCCCACCTCGGCAAGCCCGTGCCCGCGCCCAAGAAGAGTTAACACCGGAGAGCCTCCCATGACGCTTCGCCTTCTCGCCGCCTGCGCCCTTTCCGTCCTTCTCAATCTTCCGGCCGTCGCCGCCGGAGAGGCCCCCCAGATCGGTGCGCAGGTCTTCATCGAGCCCGGCCAGACCGCCGCCCGAGACGTCGACGACTGGTTCCGCATCCTCGAAGAGAACGGCCTCCCCGTCTGCCGCATTCGCATGTTCGAGACGCACATGCGCAAGCCGGACGGCACCTACAACTTCTCGCTCTATGACGAAGCCTTTCGCGCCGCCGAGCGGCACCACGTCCGCGTTTTCGCCACGATCTTCCCCGCCGACAACACGGTCGGCGGCTTCAAATACCCGCACAGCGAGGCCCACCTCGCCGAGATCGCCGACTTTGTCCGCGCGCTTGTCTCGCACTTCAAGGCCTTCCCCGCGCTCGACACGTGGGTGCTCCAGAACGAGCCCGGCTCTGGCGGCTCGTATCCGGACAGCGACCTCGCCCGACGCCTGCGCAAGGAGTGGCAGACCGCCCGCCCCGCCGCAGACTATGACAGCCACGGCTACCGTCAGGCGAACTTCGACTACGAGGAGTTCCAGCGCTTTTACACCACGTGGTTTCTCAACTGGTACGCCGAGCAGGTCCACACCGCCGACCCCGGCCGTCCCACGCACGTGAACAATCACGCGATCTTCTCGAACTTCCCCGAATACGATTTCCCCGCGTGGCGCAAGTTCCTGACCACGCTCGGCGCCTCCGCGCACCCGAGCTGGCACTTCGGCATCTTCCGCCGCGAGCAGTTCGCGCTCGCCCTGTCCGCCAACGAGGAGATCATCCGCGCCGGCGCCGGGCCGCTCCCCTTCTGGCTCACCGAGCTGCAGGGCGGCAACAACCTCTACAGCGGCGGCAAGCCCATCTGCCCCACCAAGGAGGAGACCGCCCAGTGGCTCTGGACCTCCTTCGGCTGCGGCGCGAAAGGCGTGATTTTCTGGAGCCTCAACCCGCGCGCGACGATCGACGAGCCCGGCGAATGGGCGCTGATCGACTTTCAGCGCGGCCCTTCCGCAACGAGAACGGCATCGCCGCCGACCTCGTCGAGATGGACGCCTTCGACTGGGACCGGCCCAGTTTCAAGGGACAGGTCGCGATCCTCGCGCACCCGCTCGCGATCCCCTCGCGCGACTGGCCGCGTCTCCGCCTCCTCCGCCCGCCTCGCGCCGGAAGAGACGCTCGTGGCGAAGTGGGAGTAGCGGAGGGAAGAACGCTTATTCGGACCGCGCTTGTCGATAAGCGGGAGCCGCGCTATGATTCGGCTTATGAAATATGTCCTTTGCGCTTTGTTCGTCTCGGCCGCCTGCCTGTGTTCGGCGACGGGGACTGACGCAATCCTCAACGCCCATCCCGACCCCAAGTACGGCAAGCCGATCCCGTTCAGAAAAGTTCCGGGGACAGCGGGCACGATGTCGCTCGAAATCGCCAACGGCAAACTTTACGCGCTTGAAGACAACGGCCTTTCGATTTTCGACATTTCAGACTCGAAAAGCCCCAAGCGGCTCGGGCACGTCGGGGGCATGGGAAACGTCCGCCAGTTACGAATCAGCGGAAAGACAGCGTTCCTGTCGTCCCGCCAGTGCGGTCTGTGGGCGGTCGACATCTCCGACAGCGCAAGCCCGCGAATCATCTCGAACTTCGACGGCGTCGAGATGGCGACGGGGCTCGACGTCGCGGGCGACGTCGCCTTCTTGGGCAACCGCGTGTACGGCATTCAGTGCGTCGACGTTTCCGACCCCGCCAAGATGAAGCATCTGTCGTCGCTCCGCACAGACGAGTCGCAGTCGGTCTACTACCGCAACGGACTGCTCATGAGCGGCGACTGGGCCGGCGGCGAAGTCACCGTGGGCGACGGCGTCCTGTATATCTCCGGAAACTTCACGGGGCTCTACATCGCCGAATTGCCCGGCATCGCCAAGCCCGAA
>Ga0172375_10013059_pt1 | contig 10344 bp, 8 predicted proteins | sample LakKiv1m_FD_114537 | JGI IMG/M metagenome (GOLD analysis project Ga0172375, IMG submission 114537) | Freshwater microbial communities from Kabuno Bay, South-Kivu, Congo - kab_092012_11.1m | ecosystem: Environmental > Aquatic > Freshwater > Lake | place: Democratic Republic of the Congo...
CCAATACCAGGGCAAAACTTCACGATAAGTATGAGACAAACTCCACCTCATATGTTCTATTAACGATAAATTGCTTAGTCTGCCCTGGTATTTGCCTGCGGTTATAAACCCTAAGATACGATAAAATTCCCCCAATATAACAACTAATATAATAGCTAAAATTAGTATAGATCCGAATATCAAACTTTGTTTTCTGTATTTTTGTAAAATCTGTAAAATGTCTTTTATTTTAATAATGCCAAGACAAAAAGTAATAATATAAGCAATTAACATTTGTTGTTTGGTAACTGAACCTAAGAGTAATACTAACGCTAATACAAGTATTTTTTTGATTGTTATTTTTTCGAGCAACAAAATACAGGCATACAAAAAGATGGTAAAGATTAAATTAAATAGAATATCGCTACTTATTCCTGCACTCACAAAAGAAAACATGGGTTGGAACATGACCATGATAAAAAATGATAATTGATAAATTTTATTAGTAAATATTTTTTTAGCTAGTTTCCAAACTACCAAAGCATTGGCAGCAGATATTAGAATCCCCAACATTCTAGTTGCAAAAACTCCATTAATTAACAAATTGGAACCAGATAGTTTATAAAAAATTGAAGCCAGAAAATAATATAAAAATGGATAAACGGTCGCTTCATTTAAATCCATTTCGTGGCTATAAGATGGAGACAGTTGATTAATCACATCTTCCCATAACCCTTGTATTGAATCAGTGTAGGTTAGATTATATTCCGGATGAAAAGTATATTTATTCTGACCTTTCTCATCACGAAAAGTATCTAATATAAATTCTGACATTGTTATTTGATCATTTGTTGCAGCTCTATTACCGTCAAAACCTCCAAACGGACCAAAATTGGCCGCATTCACAACCTGAGCAAAGTGAGCTTGCTCATCTGGGAAGTGCCAAATTGGCACAATACCTGCCCACAACAGCTGTTTAATTAGTACCATTATTATTAAAATTATGGGTAGTTGATATTTTTTTATCTTATTTTGCAAATTAGAAATTGAAAATTGATATTTATCCATTGCTTAATTATACTTAACCTAAAGTTTTTTGCTAATAAACAATAATTTCATATGGAAAATATTCTAATTACAGGGGGAGCAGGTCTTATCGGTTCACACTTAATTGAAACCTTGCTTAGTGATGATTTTGATATCACCTGCGTGGATAATTTTATTACAGGGCAGAAAAAAAATATTGAGCCTTTTTTAAGCAATTCCAAATTCCACTATATTCAAGCTGACGCTAGCCAAAACCCTCAAAACTATCTTAATAATGAAAGTAATTATCAATATATTTTTCATTTAGCTTCACCAGCTTCTCCAGTTGGCTACACCCAACATCCAATAGAAACATATCAGGTTAACTCGTTTGGCACACATTTTCTTTTGGAATACGCCAGAAAACAGAATGCTAGAATCCTTTTTTCTTCAACTTCTGAAGTTTATGGAGATCCCCAAATTCACCCTCAGTCTGAAACTTATTGGGGTAATGTTAATCCCAATGGCCCCAGATCCTGCTATGATGAGTCCAAAAGATTTGGCGAGATGGCATGTATGACTTTTCACCGTCAATTCAATCTCGATACTAGGATTATTAGAATATTCAATACTTATGGCCCCCGTAATGATCCCAATGATGGACGAGTAGTGCCCAACTTTATTATGCAAGCTCTCAAAAATGAACCCTTAACTATTTATGGTGATGGCTCCCAAACTCGCAGTTTTTGTTATGTCAAAGATTTGGTAGAAGGTATCAAAAAAATGATGTTTACGCAAAATTTAGCTGGAGAAGTAATAAATATAGGTAATCCAGGCGAATTTACTATGCTGGAATTAGCTAAAATTGTTATTGAACTAACTGGATCTTCATCACAAATTATTTATAAAGGCCTACCCCCAGATGATCCCAAACAAAGAAAACCGGATATTAACAAGGCCAAAGAAAAACTTAATTGGGAACCTACAACGCCGTTAAGGGATGGCTTAATTCCTACTATCGCCTATTTCAAACAATTAATTTAGCTTTCGATAAATTTTTTTTCATTTTCTACCTGATAAAATATTGTCCCAATCAGAATTAACATACTGACAAATCCAATATAACTTTCCATCACAAATCTGGAAAATACCCAATAAGTTAACAAAAACAAACTATAACCAAAGATTAATAGACTAATTAATGGTTTCTTTTTAAGCCATAATAACAATATGGTAAGCAGCGGAATTGCAAAAAGAATTTGTAAAATCCAAAATGGGAAATATGTCTGAGGGCTAGCAATTAATCCTAGTCTAAGAAACAACATCGAAGCGCCAATGCCAGAAATTGGATAGCTTGTTGGCAACCCACCGCCTGGATATAGGTAAGTATCTTGGAAAAAGCTTCTAAAGTCCCAAACAATAAATGGCATAAACAATGCAACTGTAACTACAAAAAATGGCCAGGTTTTTGATATAACATTTAAAATAATTGAGGTGTATTTTGAATTAAAATTTTTGACCGCTACCATATTTGAGACCCGACTAAATGTCGAGTCGAGTTTGGTAAGGGAAAAAAATTTAGATTCAAAAGACTCTCTAGGCTTTACAGTTAAATAAATGTAGTAGAAATAAAATGGCAGCATAAGCCAGCTCGATTGTTTGCTCACAAATCCCAAGCCGAAAAATAGAGCTGACCATAAATAACGTTTCTTGTATAAAAAATATAATGATGTAAAAAGTAGACTAAACACAAAGATATCATTACGTCCTTCAATAAAATAATGAATAAAGGCTGGATTAAACATAAATAGAGTTAAAGCGATGATTTTCTTTTCTGTATTTTTTATCAATTTTGCAATTAAAAATATGCACACCACCAACGAAATAAAATGTACTATGCGTTCATCAAAGAAACCAAATAGTAAATCGGCAGGTATCGAAACTACTACAGAAAACAGTACATAAAAAGGCAGAGTCACGAAGTGATAAAGTGAGACACTTAGTTCCTGGCTGCTAAACCAATTCGCTAGAGGTGTTCCTAAGTAGTTCTCTGTGTAAGGATTTTTGCCTTGTAGAATATATTTAACTCCTTCTTCCAACTGAATCACATTATCATAAACTGGATAACTATTCCCGAGTTGATGTCTGAGATTGATGGCTGAATAGAAAGTTTTACCTATTGTAATGAGACAAATAAGCGCAAAAATGATTAACTTACCCCTATCAATAAATTTACTTTTATTTTCAAAATATGCTTTTTGGATGGATAATAAACCGTAAATAATCAACAATCCGTACAGCAACGGAAACAAATTACGCTCAAAGGTGCTCGCTTTTACAATCAAGTATCCCTGTGTATAAAAAAAGCTTAAAATGAATAAAATAAGGAAATCCAGAAATTTTGTCATATTTTATGTGGGCAGCTTATCATTTATATGATACCATCTCATCATATGTCTAAACAAACGATACTACTTACAGGTGCGGCTGGATTTATCGGGTCAACCTTGCTTGAGAAAATTATTGATACCTTCAAAATAGTTGCGGTTGATGATTTTAATGATTTCTACAATCCCAATTGGAAACAAGAAAATATCGATCCTTTTTTGAGCCACAAAAACTTTACACTATACAAAACCGACATTACTAATTTCCATGATTTAGCTCAGATTTTTGCCAATCACAAAATAGATAAGATCGTCCATCTAGCTGCCAGAGCTGGAATCCGTCCTTCAATCCTTAATCCTCTCATTTACCAGCAAGTTAATGTAGGAGGCACACTTAACTTACTAGAATTAGCCAAAATGCATAATATCAAACAGTTTATATATGCCTCCAGTTCTTCTGTTTATGGTAATCAGACAAAAATTCCCTTTTCGGAATTAGATCCAGTTAACGAGCCTATTTCTCCTTATGCAGCCTCCAAAAAAGCTGGAGAAATGTTTTGCTATGCTTATGCAAAACTTTATAATATCAAAACTACTTGTTTAAGATTTTTTACAGTTTACGGTCCCAATGGTAGACCTGACATGGCACCATACTTATTTACCAAAGCAATAATAGGCGGTGATATTATTAAGCAGTTTGGTGATGGTTCAACTAAGCGAGATTATACCTATGTTAATGATGTAGTTGATGGAATTACCAAAGCTATAGAAAAACCCTTTGATTTTGAAATTATTAATCTTGGCAACAATAAACCCGTATATCTAAAGACTTTTATCTCTATTATTGAAAAATTAAGCGGCAAAAAAGCAAATATCCAAGTTCTACCTTTTCAAGCTGGAGATGTAGAGAAAACCTATGCAGATATAAGTAAGGCAAAAAAATTATTAGATTGGGAGCCAAAAATAGATTTAGAAACAGGGCTTAAAAAGTTTATTGAGTGGTATCAAGAAAATCGTTTGTAATAAAGAAATAAACATTAGGTTATGGAAACGATAATAATCAAACCTCAAAAAGGATTAGCCTCTTTAAATCTATTAGAAATAATCAAATATAGAGAATTGTTTTTAAGTCTTGTATTAAGAGATATTAAAGTCCGATACAAACAAACAATTGTCGGAAGCTTATGGGCAATAATTCAGCCATTGACAGCAATGGTACTATTTTCATTCTTTTTTGGAAAAATTGCCAAAATTCCTTCTGATGGCATACCTTATCCAATATTTTCATATGCAGGACTACTTTTATGGACATATTTCTCCGGAGCAGTAAACATGGCAAGCGGAAGTGTGGCTAGTAATGCCGGACTTATAACTAAAGTATATTTTCCTAGACCAATTATTCCAATAGCCGCAACCATGGTGGGCTTGATAGATTACGCTATAGCCTTAATTATTTTAATTGGTATGATGATATTTTATAAATTTACACCAACAATAAATATTATCTTTTTACCAATCTTATTGTTTTTTACATGGCTGCTTTCAGCTGGAATTGGATTTTGGTTCTCCGCAACAAATGTTTTATATAGAGATATCAAAATACTTTTAGGTTTTATAATGCAACTTTGGATATATGCTACACCAGTTATATACCCATTATCAGTTGCTGGAAATTTTAAATGGATAGTAGTTCTTAATCCCATGACTGGCATAATTGAAAGTCATAGATCAATTTTTCTAAATACACCTATGCCTGATCTGGGTATTTTAATTTATTCTGCTTTATTTGCTATTGTCGTTTTTATTACAGGATTATTTTATTTTAAGTCTATTGAGCGGCGCTTCGCCGATGAAATTTAATATGACCGATACCGTTATCCAAGCCGAACATGTCAGTAAAAAATATGTAATTAGTCATTATGAGAAACTGACAACTTTTTCTGACGTTCTTTCTAATATTTCTTCTATTCCTAAGCGTATTATTTCGAAAAACCAAAATAGCGAAGATTTTTGGGCATTAAAGGATGTTTCTTTTGAGGTTAAGCAGGGAGAGGCCATCGGAGTTATCGGACGAAACGGCTCTGGCAAATCTACCCTTTTGAAAATTCTTTCTAGAATCACCGAACCCACTCAAGGCATAATTAAGTTAAAGGGTCGTGTCACATCTCTTCTGGAGGTCGGCACTGGATTTAACGGTGAACTTACCGGTAGAGAAAATGTATTCTTGAATGGGTCAATACTCGGGATGACAAAAAAAGAAATTAATAAAAGGTTTGATGAAATAGTTGACTTTGCCGGAGTTGAGAAATTTATCGATACCCCTGTTAAAAGATATTCATCAGGAATGTATGTACGCCTAGCTTTTGCAGTAGCTGCTCATTTGGAGTCAGAACTGCTATTGGTTGATGAAGTTCTTGCCGTAGGTGACGCCCAGTTTCAAAAAAAGTGTTTGGATGTTATGAACAACCTTGCAAAAAGTGGCAGAACCTTACTTTTTGTAAGTCATAATGCCAATGCTGTATCTCAGCTTTGTTCTAAAGTGATTTATCTACAAGATGGTTCTATTGTTGCCCAAGGAAAAACTCAAAAAATAATTAATGATTATTTATCTTATAGCACAACGAAATCAACTACCTTGTTTACACAAACTGAAAATAAATCAAAAGAGGTTAATTTGAGAAAGGTATATTTAGATGACAGTCAAAATAAGGACAAAAATTTATTTGACTATAATCAGGCCATAACTGTAAATATTGAATATGAAATTAACAAAGAAATGGAAAATGTTAATGTATGGATCGGATTGCAAGCAAGTGATGGAAATATGGTTTTTACCACTGTTGACTGTGACTTAAAACCCAATTTACTACAAAATAGATCAATTGGATACTATAAAACACATTTATCACTACCAGGCAAGTTCCTGAATATTGGTGATTATTTGATTATTGTAGGGATAGTAAAAAATGATCCTCTTAAAGTGTTTGATAGAGTCGAAGCTTTACAAATTACTATTAAACCTGAATCTAATTCTGAACATATTGTCTTTAAAGATGGTCCTCGTAAAGGATACGTGCAGCCACTTTTAAATTGGTCTACTGAAAAACTATATGAATGATATTTCATTTCTAGGCTTTATCCCCGCTAAAAAATATTCAAAACGCTTTCCAAATAAACATCATAAATTATTAGACGATTCCCCTCTTGCTTTACATACCATAATGTCAGCTAATAATTCAAAATTGATTAATAAGATTATTATTTCAACTGATGATAATAAAATTGCATCATATGCTGAAAAAGTTGGTATACCAGTTCCTTATTTGCGTCCTAACTTTCTAGCTAATTACAATACTCCTATTTTGGAAGTAATTAAGTATTCTGTTAAAGTATTAGAAAAACAAGGGAATGAAATCAAGCATATAGTTTTACTCCAACCCACTTCACCACTTAGAACTCAGGAACATATTGATGAAGCTATAAAAATTTATCTAAAAACAAAAGCAGATACTTTAACTTCGGTCACGCTTGATAAGTTTTATCCTTGGCTATGGAAAACTAATAATGAATTTATTACTCCAATATTTTCATATGAGGAAATGAATAAGCAAAGACATGAAAATCCCTTAGTTTATGCTGAAAACGGAGCAATATTTATTTTCAAAAGATCACTATTGGATAAAAATACTATTTATGGTAAAAAAGTTGTCCCCTATATTATGGACGCTAAATCGTCAGTTGATATTGATACGGAAGATGATCTAAAGTTAGCTCAATTTTTACTTAGCAAATAATATGAAACGTAAAATTCTATCTTTAACTGGTTCAAGGTCTGATTACGGAATTATGACTCCCGTTTTTTCTAAGATAAAACAATCGCCTAATTTGAGTTTTGATTTGGTTGTCACTGGGATGCACCATCAAGCCAATCATTCTATCGATATAAAAGAAATTGTAGCTCAAAGATTTGGTAGGTTATACTACTTAAATCCACATACTTTGCTAAGTATGTCAAGCATGAGCGGATATTTATTAAAGAAACTCGACTTTCTTATTAATAAAATTCAACCAGACATTATTCTAATCCAGGGTGACAGGTTTGAAATGTTAGCTTTAGCCATTGCAGCAAGTTACCATAATATTGCCATTGTTCATATGTCTGGAGGTGATTTTAGCGGATCTATAGATGATTCCATTCGCAATGCTATAAGCTGCTTTGCTCATATCCATTTAACTACCTGCTCTTTAAGTTCTCAGCGACTACTTAACAGATCAGAACAAAAAAACCGGATTATTCAAGTTGGAGAGCCGGGTTTAGATGTAATTGCGAATATGACTCGAATTCCCAAAAGGGAATTGTTTTTAAAATACCAACTTAACCACCAAGAACCATTAATCCTGTTAACATTTCACCCCGTTACTACAGAATCTAATAATTCAAAGCAGTATATGCTCAATATTCTCAGCGGCATTGACGAACTAAAAATTCCTACTTTAATAACCTATCCTAATTCTGATTTAGGATATAAAGGCATTATTGAAGCAATTGATAGTTTTAAGAAATACTCTTATATAAAAATTGTTCCTACTTTAGGATCAACAGATTATTTAAATTTTCTTTCATATTCTTCTGTTTTAGTTGGAAATACAAGCAGTGGTATTATTGAGGCTCCATCTTTTAAAACTCCATTTGTTAATATTGGCACAAGACAAATTAATAGGCTCAGAGCAAATAACGTAATAGATGTCGGGTATAGTTCGTCAGAAATTGTAGCTGCAGTTAAAAAAGCTCTTTATGATCAAGATTTTAGATTAGAAGTCAGTAAATGTGTTAATCCATATGGAGACGGAACTACAAGCACAAAAGTTGTAAATATTTTAGAAAAACTACAAATAACCCCGAACTTGTTCTCTAAATGGATTTACAATAATGATTCTTTTATATAATTATGAAGTTTACAATATTAAAATCATCAGCTCACGATGCCAAATTATGGCAAATTTATTTTGATAAATTACCTGAAAACAAAAAAGATCTGCATTTTTTGCCTCAATACGCAAAAATATACGATAAAACCTATAGTTATAAATCATATTTAGCAATTGGGGAAAGTGATAATAAAATTATTATCCAACCTTTTACTCTCAAGCCATTATCAAATCTTTCTTTTAATTTCCCTAAACAAAATGAGGTTTATGAGGCTTCTCATCCATACGGGTTTGGAGGTCCATTAATAGTTGGTTCAGATGATGATGAAAACATATTAGAATTTGAAAAAAAGCTCTCGCAATATTTTTCTGCTAATTATGTCGTTACTGAATTTACTATTTGTCACCCAATACTAAAAAATCATTTACATATAAGATCGGTAGATTTAGAAAAAAAGGTTGCTTATGTTAAGTTAGATGAGTCTATAGATACAATATACAAACAATTTAATAGAGGTGCTCGTAGTAAGATAAATCATGCTCGTAATGCTGGAGTCACCATTGACCCCGTTAAGTTAAATGCTAAAAATATCAATATTTTCCAAAAACTATACTATCAAACAATGCAAAGAAATCATGCTGATAACAAATGGAATTTCCCTCAAACATATTTTACCAATTGTGTTAAATATCTTGGACAAGATAATGTCAGCCTACTTTTCGCATACTTAGATACTAAGGTTATTGCTGCATATTTTCTCATTCACGCATATTATATTGCATATTATCATTTTGGAGCATCAGACGAACGTTTTTTCAATACACGCGCCACTTCTCTACTTATGGCAGAATCAATATTTTATTTAAAATCAAAAGGTTATAAGTATTATCATCTTGGAGGGGGGGTTACGGCCAATCCTAAAGATTCACTATTGCAGTTTAAGCTGGGCTTTACCAAAACCACTGCTCCACTTTTTTCCTACCATCGAGTTATAAATCAAAAACTGTACGAACAATTAAATCTTGCTAAATTAAAGTATGAGCAAGATAATCATCTAGAAATCGTTAATCCCAATTATTTTCCTTTATACAAAAGGAGGTAGTATGAATTTTGTATGCAAAGATTTTTCATTTGATAAGCCAGATAAAACTTATTTAATTGCAGAAGTAGGCGTAAATCACAACAGAGATATCGCAATTGCAAAAAAAATGGTAGAAGTAGCTAAGGAGGCTAAAGCGGATATTATTAAATTCCAATTATTTGATTCAGAAAAAGAAGTCAGTATTCATGCTGATAAAGCAGATTATCAAAAGAAAAATACAACTGACAACGAGGGTTTAAATCAATTGGAAATGTGCAAAGCACTTGAACTTAGTCCTAATGACATTGCTGAACTCAAAACATACTGTCAGAAGCTGGAAATGCCCTTTTTATGTACGGCTTTTGAAAAATATAGCCTAGAGTATTTGGTGGATGGGTTGGGTTTGCAGACGATAAAAATCCCCTCACCAGAAGTAACAAATTTACCCTTTCTCCGTCAAATCGGCCAAAAAAAAGTAAGTGTGATCCTCTCAACAGGAGCAAGTCATTTACACGAAGTTGCTTTAGCTATACAAACCTTGAAAGAATCAGGGTGCAAAGAGATAGTTCTTCTACATTGTGTTTCACAGTATCCTACTCCATATGAAGATTTAAATTTACGCGCAATGCATACTATGAAACAAGCATTTGGATTACCAGTTGGATTTTCTGACCATAGCTTAGGAATAGAAGCTGATATTGCTGCCGCTGCTTTAGGGGCAGTTGTTATTGAAAAGCATTTCACACTCGACCGGAACATGAAAGGGCCCGATCACAAAGCATCAATAGAACCAGATGAACTAAAAGCTTTAGTTAAGGGACTTAATATTGCAAACAAAGCTTTGGGATCATATATCAAACAACCTGCTCCTTGCGAAAAAGGAACACTCCCTCTAATCAGAAAAAGCTTAGTAGCAGGCATAGAGATTGAAAAAGGAAAAC
>Ga0172375_10013060_pt1 | contig 10344 bp, 6 predicted proteins | sample LakKiv1m_FD_114537 | JGI IMG/M metagenome (GOLD analysis project Ga0172375, IMG submission 114537) | Freshwater microbial communities from Kabuno Bay, South-Kivu, Congo - kab_092012_11.1m | ecosystem: Environmental > Aquatic > Freshwater > Lake | place: Democratic Republic of the Congo...
CAGTAGGGTCTGCGACTGCAAAACTCTCTTCTTTTTGACACGACGACTTATGCCGAAGTTTCCCGGGCAGCATAGAAAATACACGGCACCTTGAAAAAATGACGTCCGAAACGGTTAACGGACTTTTTGTAGGAGTGAATGCCGAGACCAAAAAAACAATGATAATAAAAGAAAGGGGAACGCCGATAGCCAATGATACGATCTTCTTGGTTGTCAGACGACTGATTCCGGTCTTATGCAGCAGGCCCACAGCAACGCACAGGATGGCCAGCCACCCCAGCCATGATCCCCGGCTCATATTCGGCACCAGGAGAACATATGAAATCAGGATAGCCGGATAAAAAAGAGCCCTGGGAACAAGGGGCTGCCCGCTAAAGCATTCAACGCACAGATAGCCGAAAGCAAATGTCAGATAAAAACCGAACTCATTAGGCTCCGCAAAAAAGGACGCGGGGCGAGTAAAATAATAACCACCGACTTTCTCCAGCCCGGGCATATTGAGCAGCACATAAAGTGCCAAACCATACACGGTGACGAATAGGCAAGAAAGAATAATGGTTTTATGCAGAATGATCAGCTCTTGCTCATCACGACAGACATTCATGATAAAAAAGAAAATGATGCCGAACACCGCCAATAAACTAATCTGCTTAGCGGTGACAACAGGGAAAGCTGCGTAACACATCGAAGCAAAAGCCGCCAAGAAAAAGAATGCAAGGGCTTTAGACGCAGGCGACGCGATAATGGGAAACTTAAATTTTCTGACCTCATAGAAAAATAAAAAAATTCCCATCCCTAGCGAAAGCTCATAAGGTCTCATATGGACATGATCGAACTGGTAGACGCACAAAGTACCAAAAGATGCCATAAAAAGAGTCGCCGCTAAGAAATAAAATGACCTAAAAAGAAGCATTGAGCACCTCGTTGACCACAGCCATCACCTCGTTGGCCGTCACATTCGTCAAGCACGACATTTCGGGACACCCCTTCCTGCGCCAGCAGGGTGCACAATCAGTCTTATGGGTAACGCCGAAAACCCGCTGTCCCAGCGGCTTGAACATGCGTTCATCAGAGATACCGTTATGAATCATGACAGTAGCAACGCCCAGGGCCGCAGCCGCATGAACAGCAAAAGATTCAAGACCGATGACCAGATTAGCCATTGACAGCAAGGCCATGAAGTCAGCCATCGAAAGACTGTTTGTCAGATCGATGGGTGTAGTTGCCATTTTTCTGGAAATCGCTCGTGCAGCCATTGCTTCTTTGGCTACGCCGACAATAATAACCTTGGCGCCATACCGTGAAACCAAGGCATCGGCTAATTCAGCCCATTGGCCATTGCTCCATAAGGCCAGAGGTCTTCCAGACCCAGGATGAATGACGACCTTAAAATCGTCAGCCGTAACACCCGATTTGGCCAATGCGCGGGACATTTTATCCAATGTCTCTTCCTCGGGGCGTTTGAGGGCGGCGCGAATCTCTTGAGGCGCCTCAATGAGATCGCCCGTAAGGAGTAATTCGACCATGTTCTTGGCAAAATGGCTGTAAAAATTAAAACTCCCTTTTTGATGCAGAAGAAAGCCGAAACCGGCAGAGCCATATCCGATCCGGTACTTGACTCCCCCCAGCCACATAAGAGGAATGGTATTGCCGAGAAAAGGCCTGAATTCTATTCCAACATCATACCGTTCTTTTTTAATTTTTTTAATCACAGCGGGTATCTGGCTTACGCTGCGAAAAATTTTCCGCCAAGCGGGCATTTTTGATCTATTCAAATAGAAATGGTCGAAGACAATGATGTGGTCAACCATGGGACAATGCTGCCAAAGTTCCCTTGTCCAACTGCCCGCCAGAACATGAATTTTCGCCTCCGGCATGGCGGTTTTCATTAACGACAACGCGGCCGTCGTCATCACCACGTCACCGAGATGATCCGGACGGCTCACGAGGATTTTTTTAATATCATTTTTGCAGGGATGTGTTTCTGCCGCAAATCTCTTAGCGAAGAGAAGACCTCCCAGGAAATCCGCAGCTGTCACTAAAGCCAGGAGCCAAGCATTATTAAAATAATATTCCTTGCGGGGAAAAGGATGTCTGCCTCCCGCATCCACTATTGGCCCTTTTTTGCGACGATCCATAACTCTTCGCCTTTTCCAAAATGCCCAAAAATCATCATTAAAGGCAGCATAACCAGTGACAAAATGTCCGTGGTTTTTCGAAGAAGCTTCCACAGCAAAACGCGGCCAATGCCCGCTTTATCTTCTTCGTCTTCATTCAAGGTCATAGGAGTCTTATGCCTAAATTTTATTTTGGCCCAACGCCCCGCATGCAGGAAAAAATTCCTCGAGTCGCCTTGTCTGGAGAATGAATGCACCACCTCAAACCCTTTTTGAGTTAAAAGCGCTTTCAGGGTTCTGGCGGAAAAATAGAAAAGATGAAGCGGTGGATCCAGCCACTCCCACGTTGCTCCGAACAGTTTCGCGCTGAAGCTTTCGATATTCGGCACCGCGATAATCAGAATACCGCCTTCATTTGTTTTCCGGAAAGAACGCTCGAGGATGTCTTGGGGATTTTTGCCGTGTTCCAAGGAATGCCTGAAAATTATCACATCATAAGACGGGTCTTCATCTGGCGGAAATTCTCCGCAGAAGATGTCAAGGCCAAGCTCTGTGCGTCCTTTCTGCACGGTCGTCGTCGACAATTCGCACCCCTTAACGCTCAGACCGGCACGTTTCAACCCCCAAAGCAGATAGCCGTAAGAACAGCCGATTTCACATGCACGCACAGCATGGGGACAATATCTCTTAATCAGCCTCAAGAATAGTTTCCTGTCTTTGAAGTTTCTTGCCGCCTTCAGGGCATCGACAGAAACAGCTTCTTGTGCAAGTCCGTGCCGGAAAGAATAAAACTCCTCGAGTTCTTCTTTCTTCGGCTGTGAATCACAATAAACAAAACCGCACGACCGGCATTGAACAACATCGAACCCGTTGACATTGCCGAATTTGACCCTGGGAACGGCACCTGAGCATACGATGCATTTTTCCACGCGGTCTCTGTCTCTGAACGGATCTCGCGGCATATGATGTTTCTCCAACATTACCATGCCGGAACAAAACCCGATGCTATCAATCCAGACATATTCATCTGTTTTCCGCTCTCTCGAATCACGCACATAAGTTCACATCGTTAAATGACCGACAAAACGCTCCACATACCCTTCCCATAAGAATTTTTGTTTTAAGCGTATAAAGGCATTTTCGCCCATTTTTTTTCTTGCATCAGCGAAGGCGCACATGCATTCAATTGAATTTGCAATTTTTTCAACATCTGCAGGATCAGTCAACAGCCCCGTTTTTCCATCAATGACGATCTCTGCGGGGCCGGCGTGATCGCTGGCAATGGCCGGTTTGGAAAAAGCGGCCGCCTCTAAATATGCCAGACCGAATGGTTCATCATAGGGCAGATACACAATAAACATGCAGCTTTGATAATAATCCATGAGTTGCTCTTTCGTCACAAAACCAAGCAGCCTCACATCCTGCGACAAATGATTCTTCTCAATAGTCTTCCTCAGGTAGGGCTCCATGGGGCCCGTTCCGATGATATAATATCGTACGCCTGCCAGTTTCTTGCGCCGTTTCAGCAATGCAAAGGCTTCAATGGCCTTCGGGATATTTTTATACCCCTCAAGCCTGCTGACAGTTAGAAAATAGTCACCCTCCCCGCCGACTTCTGAACTGTTGGTTGTCGTGAATCCCTTGATGCCGAGGTCACATGTGAAAACGTTATCCACGTGATAGATCTCCCTCACTTGTTGATTGCAGGTTTTGCTAATTGACAGAATTTTATCAAATGTTCTCACGCCCTGCCTGTCCAGGCACCTCAATATGGGCCTATAAAGGTTTTTGAGAGCAAACTTGATACGGCTGGATGTTTTGATCCGCAGATCAGTGTTCACATCAGAAAAAGCTACCTGAAGGTTTTTCGGGGTATTTTTATAACAAATCGTCTTATACAAAAATTTCGCCGGTTCATTACACGACCAGATGATCCTGGGTAAACGATTCCCGCTCAGGATATTTGCCAGGCCGACCCATAAAGATGCCGGATAATTATGCGGATTGACCACGCCATAATCCTTCAGTTTATTTCTCAAATAGACCGCGGCGAATAGCAACGCAAAAATGTTGAACCTTCTGAATAATCCAGGCACGGGTATCTTATCGATTCCGAGGCCTTTTATAGCCTTAAACCTGTCTTCATATTTACCAAAGTCCAGGCTGAATACGGTCAGTTTCAAGCCGTATGCGGTGGCCAAATCCTCGCACAACCAATAAACCACATTTTCTGCGCCGCCTTTTGTATTAAAATTAGGGTGAATGACCGCAATTTTCATTTCTCTAGAACAATTCACGTTTTCTCTTAACCGCGGACCTAGGGATCGTCCGGATCTGCAAGCCCCTCTTACGGAGAAGTTTTTCGTGTCACAGATTTGCACGCTTTCCGGAGCAAATGATATAATCTGCTGTTTTTGATCCGCAGAAGCCAACAGAGTGTCTGATAACTGGTCATGACGGGGAAAAAGAGCAGACCGTCAAACTCGTTAAGCCTTTGATAAAATTGAAAAACCGACCGGAATGTCACCTTATTTTCCGTGAACCATTTAGAAACCAAAAAAGTATTCACGAAGACAATGAGGTTCCTTCTTCGAAATTGCGCCATGAGACGTCGGGGGTATCCCAAAGAGAGCCCCATCTCAAAAAGACGCTGAAAAATTTCGCAACCCCCTTGCGCCTTTGTAAAGGAATGCGACAGGCCATCGCAACCCCCGTGAGACCGCAAAACCGCATGGCAGCCCTTGAGGTAGCCAGTGCGGCCCGTTAGAACCATCCGAAAAAGCAATTCGTAGTCCAGACCATAATCATGGGGAACAAAAGCCTTCAGGGCGCGGGCCTTCGCCAGATCAAAAAGCCCGCAGGAGATGATATTCAAAAACAGATACTTGCCCTTCAGTTTTTTGCCAGCGTTTTTCAGCCACCATGACGACTCTGTGACTTCGGGAATGTCGAAATCATAACCAATAGATCTCACCGGCCTGGCGGGTTCTTCCACATCCTGACGGAATCCAGACAAAACAATCTGCGCATGGCGCTTCTTCATCAGCTCCACGGCCATGGACACATGGCGACGCTCAACTAAATAATCATCATCAGCTAGGATTTTTCCCACATCTCCGCTCGCATACTCATGCAATAATTTTTTCCAATTCTCAATCAATCCGATATTGGAGGCATTGCGGAAATACCGAAACCTTGGATCTTTTAAGTACTTTTGGACTGTCTGCTGCGTCTCATCCACCGAAGCGTTATCGGAAACTATGACTTCCAGATTCGGATAATCCTGGTCCAGGGCGCTGCACACGGCCGAATCAAGAAAGTCGGCCCTGTTATACGTCGGAATCATGATGCTAACCTTAGGATATACCATGGGGCTCAGGCCTCTGTATGGCAATGTAACTGATACGAGCATCCCATCAATCTCTTCAGTTCTCCTTGGCACCTTTCTCAGCGACGGCCACAAAATTGCCCGTATAAATATCACCCATCAGATTTCCATTCGCACTCCACATGTAGAACCGAATCAGATTCTGCCAGACGACCCGCCACATAAGGTTGATGAGCAGACTTTTGGGACCATGGATATGGGGGGTGAGAGGACGCGTCTGGATATGATGAAAATGCGTCATCCGCAAAAGCTGAGTGATGCTTGCCGGCGTAAAGGCCGTCTCGTGACTAAAATCGCCATAACGATAGATATTCAGCGGTGCCAGAGCATTCGGTAGCTGCAGAATCAATCTTCCTGTTTTGGTTAAAGACGCACATATCGCGTCCAGGAGCCGGATTGCCTCCTCTTTTTCGAAATGCTCTAAAACATCCAGCATCACGATTACATCATATCGATCAGCTTTATCCTTCAAAAAATCAACGGCGGAGGCTTCTTCTGTATGGAGGAATCCGAATTGCCAGGCATAACGGATCTGCTCAGGACTGACATCGATCCCATGCACATCGACATATCCCTCGCTTCTCAAAAAATGAAGAAAGCGACCATATCCGCACCCTATTTCCAGAATTCTTGCCTTTCTATCCGCAGGCAACCACCGAGAGTAATGCGCCCGGTAATAGCCCACCCAGCAACGCAAGTCTTTCAGCGAGAGCTTGTCTTCGCCGCGGATGCTGGACTGATAAAGGTGATACATGCGCTCCTTCGCGTCACGTCCCATAAAATTATCCTTCCGATTATCAGCGCCGCCGCTTCAGCCCGCTACAGGGGCATATGTCGCGACAGACAGTTTCTGTTTAAATATAGCCCGTCTCAAGCACGCCGCCGTCCACCCCACGACCTCGTCTCGCAGCCCATCTTCTCAGAGTGAAAACTGTCTGGATCGGATTGGAAATCGCCAGGGGTAAAATCACCAAAGCCCCACCCAAACAGACGCCAACCGCGCCAAACCGGTGTCCATACCACAATGTGACGGGCACGTAAGCGCAAGCCGCCACGACCAGCCACAGAGTTTGAAGTTTCAATTTTCCAATACCATTCAAATACACCGAAAAACAGTTGGCGATCCCTGAGACGAATACCCACGCCCCCATCGCAAGGTAAAGCATATCGTTTTGGACCGTTCGGCCCGTCCAGAGATAAATCAGGGTCTTGCCAAAGACATAAAACGCCGACGATCCCACAGTGAAGAGAAAAACAGAAAATAGCACAGTGGCTTTCAGCGTTTTTCTAACCCACTGCATATCTTGCGAGGCAACCGCCTCTGTGTAGGCGGACCAGAGCGGCGTCAAAACGGCAAAGTGCAGAATATTGATCACCAAATAAAGCTTTTGCACTAAGGCATATTCACCGGCATCGCGAAGCCCTGCGACTCTGGCCACAATCAACGCCTGAGTCGATGTGAGGACCGCTGCGCAGATCTGCATCACGCCGAACTGAATGCTTTTATTGAATAATTCTCTGACGATTGAGAGAATTGTTTTGATTTTTTCAACATGAATCCGCCAGTGCCTCTGTTTCAAAAAGACAAAAAAAGACAAGATGAGCGGCAATGACATGGCTACGGAAAAAGAGATGGCGATGAGGACAAATCCGACCCGGAACCATACCAGGATCGCGACAAACATAAGGACCATGGCGCTTTTCAGCCAGTCAAAAAAAGAATTCCAGTGGGTCTGCTGAAAACTAAAAAAACCCACTGTGCCGATCGTAAACGGCATCGTCAAAATCAGAATCACAAACGATATCACATAGACCATGGCGCCCTCCTGCACAAGTCCGGCATCCCGGCTATTGAACAAAGAAGTCCAGGGGATGGCGCTGCGCTCCATGCCGAACAGCGAGGACAAGAAAACGGCCAAGGCGAGATACGCGATAAACGTCGAGGAAAAATATGTCGCGGCCTTCTGGCCGCTGGTACGGTCCTGAACATAAAATACGGCCAGCTTGTTCCTTAGGGCCAGACCCAAACCGATATCCAAAACAGGAACTAGGCCAATCAAGAAAGTCAGGATCGCCCATAATCCGAATTGTTCCGCCGTAAAATAGCGCACGACGATGGCCGTCGTCATGAAGCCAAAAACCAGGGAGGCGCATCTCGACAGCACGATTGAAACCATCCCGATAAAAGCGTTTTTGGTTCTCGTGTGTGCCAGCTTACCTTTGCAATAATCAAAAGACTTCATCCAATTCAGCTTCAATTGCGCTCCTTTTTCAACCGGTGCCCTTGATCCAGCCACCGGCTGTTCACCCACCGCACTATTCTGTTAAATCCCAAATATCTTCTCAAGAACGCCTGACGATATCCAGTCCGATAAAATGATCTCAGATAAAATGACAGATGAAACAAAAAATACGACACGGCATCAAAGTAAAATCGTGGATCCATCCGGCGCCTTTTTAGTCGAGCATATATGGCACTTAAATCCAGAGTGTGCGACGCCAGCCTGAAACGGCGGTCCATGACTTTCCTGTAAATAGAGGAGTCCAGGTAAATCTCGTATTCTGCGGGAGTCAACGGCGGATTTACATAATGACGATAATCCTCTGTGCCAACAAGGGGGGTCGTTATAGCATAGGAATAAACGGTGGGTTGGATCTCCTTGGCAAATCGGATCGTGGCCTTCAGATCGTCTTCTGTTTCTGTGGGCGTGTTGATCATCACATTGGCAAGCGTTCTGAGATGGTGCTTGCGACTGACGACAAAAGCCTCTCGGATCTTCTGTGTCGTCGTCCCCTTTTTCATAACCTTCAGTACGCGATCCGAGCCTGATTCCACCCCAAACTCCACCTGGATACATCCAGCTTCCCTCATGATCGCGGCCATGCGGTCGGTAAAAAGATTCACGTGCGTCTGGCAAGCCCAGATTAACCCCAGTCTTCTGTCCATCAGCCCCTGGCAAAAAGACCGCACGCGCTCTTCATTCAACGTAAAGGCATCATCCGCGATACAAAAGGCGTCAATGCGATACGCATGTTTCAAAAACTCAATTTCATCCAGGACCAAGCCGACCGATCTTGTCCGCAAAACTATTCTATGGGCATGGGAGGCCCATAAGGAAGGATTTCCGCAATAGGTGCATTGATAAGGGCAGCCCCGTGTCGTCATAATGGGCAGACCGACCACTAAGATATGCCTGATCATTCCCGTCGTCGGCCGCAAATAAGGCTCCATGTCAATCAGATGATATGCCGGAGATGGAAAAATATCGATATCCTCTGCGAGAGCCCTCGGAGATGTCGTGACCAATCTTCCGTGATCCAGATATGCGATACCAGAAACCTGACCGACGGATCCTCCTCGGCCCAGAACCTCCATGAGCTCAGCAAGAGTTTGTTCTCCTTCACCCAAAACCACATAATCAAAAATATTTTTGCCATCAAGGAAATCCTGGGGACAAAAAGTCGGATGATGGCCGCCGACAATCATCGTCCCCCGGTATCCCTGCATCCTGACTTGACTGGCCATCCGTTCAATACAGTTAAAATCTGCCGTCAGGCATGTGAATCCAAGATAACGCGGATGCTTCTCAGCAATCATCTGAACGCATAACGCCTCTAAATCCCGCAGCGTATGCCCCTTGCGATAATCGGGGCGCAGGTCGATAATCTCAACACAATACCCCAATTTCTCGATATAGGCGGCAAGAAACAAAAGCGCGAAAGAAAAGTTGTTCGAATACGCCCTCGTGGGCGGCGCCACCAGCAAGAGATCAGGTCTTTTCATCGTTTGTACCCTTTCAAAAACCTGTCGAAAGTGCCGAGAATGTGTCGTATCATGGACTGCGTCAAACCGGGATAAACGCCGAACCAAAAAAGGCGATTCATCACGGCGTCCGTATGCGTTAAGGAACCGTAGATTTTGTATTTGATCTTTTCATACGCGGGCTGCCTCAATAAATTGCCCCCAAAGAACATCCGGGTGGCAATCTTGTTTTTTTCGAGAAAAGCGACGATCTGATCTCGCGAAAAACCCGCATCGTCTCTGACAAAAACAGGAAAACCGAACCAGGCAGGATCCGCATCTTTCTGGGGCTGCGGCAGCAGGAGGTATTTCTCATAAGATGTCAGATACCTCAGGATTCTCGCAAAATGATCTCTTCTCAGCCGGATGAAACCGTCAAGCTTTTGCATCTGGGCCAAACCCACCGCCGCCTGCAGGTCCGTCATTTTCAAATTATATCCTATGTGGGAATAGACATATTTATGGTCGTAGCCTTTCGGCAGGCGGCCGAAACGTTGCGTGAATCGCCTGCGGCACGAATCATCCTGTCCGGGGCCGCACCAGCAATCGCGCCCCCAATCGCGCAATGACTGGACGATTTTTTTGAACAAGGGATCGTTCGTCACCACGGCGCCGCCTTCCCCTGTCGTGATGTGGTGAGCCGGATAAAAGCTGCACGTCGCCATATGACCGAACGACCCTGTATAGCGATTGCGATAACGGGAACCCAAGGCGTCGCAATTATCCTCAAGCAACCATAGGCGGTGTTTAGCGGCGATGCGTCCCAACAACCCCATATCGGCAGGATTGCCGAGCGCATGCGCGATAAAAATGGCCTTTGTCCGCTTTGTGATCGCCTTCTCCAGGAGATCGCCCCGGATATTATAGGTGCCTAAATCAACGTCCAGGAATACCGGCACCAGGCCGTTCTGCAGGATGGGATTCAGGGTTGTCGGAAAACCGCAGGCGGTCGTGATCACTTCATCGCCGCGCTTCACGCGTCTATCCTTCAGCAAAGGAGATGTCAAAGCACTGACCGCCAAAAGATTTGCCGAAGA